>Ga0210390_10003805_pt1 | contig 12892 bp, 9 predicted proteins | sample IncBWH11OmetaG_FD_161050 | JGI IMG/M metagenome (GOLD analysis project Ga0210390, IMG submission 161050) | Forest soil microbial communities from Barre Woods Harvard Forest LTER site, Petersham, Massachusetts, United States - Inc-BW-H-11-O ...
GGCGTGCGGAATTCGTGGGAAACATTGGCCACGAAATCGCGCCGCACGCGCTCGAGTTTTCGCAGGTCGGTTATGTCGTGCAGCACGATGACCGCGCCGGAAGTTTCTCCCGCGCGCACGGCCGCAACCGTTGCCGCAAAATAATGCTGCCGCAGCGTCCCGGTGACGATTTCCGCTTCCACGCGCGGTTCGCCTGCAAGCACGCGCCGCACGGCTCCGATCAATTCCGTCTGGCGCACCACTTCCAGCAAAGAACTGCCCGCGACCGGCGGAACATCCAAACCTAAAATGGAAGCGAAGCCCGGATTCGCAAACACCAATCGCTCTCCCGCATTGACGACGGCGACGCCTTCCACCATCGATCCCAGAATCGCCGCGGAAAGATTGCGCTCTTCAGTTAAAGTGCGGATGGTACGGTCGAGCCGCGATGCGGTTTGGTTCAGGGAAGTTCCCAACGCTTCCAACGAATCGCCCGACCCGTCCGATGGCAGCGGACGAAAATCACCTTCCGCAACGCGGCGAGAAAATTCTCGGAGTCGCTCGATGCGTCCCGTATATGACTGCGACATCAGCATCGCGACGGCGCCAGCAAAAAGGTAAATCAACAGGGACCATAACCACAGCCTGCGTCGAAAACTCCATAACTGGTCGCTGAATCCTTCCATGGGCAGAGCCAGGCGAAGGACGATCGGGGCGCCGCCTGGCAAATCTTCGCGCACCGCGTAATACAACAAGCGCGTGCCTACTGAAACGCTTTGCCGCTTGGCCCGGCCTTCTCCGGTCTTCAACGCCTCCACCACTTCGGGGCGTTCGGCATGATTTTCCATCGTGGAGGTTTCAGAATGCGAGTCCGCCAAAACCCGTCCATCCGCGCCGATGACGGTGATGCGCACGCCGCTGGTGGCATTCGCAGCAACCCAGGTATTCAGCGCGGCGGTTTCCTCCGGGGTTTGCGGTGCGGCATTGCTGAGGGGAACTGGGTGCAGGCCTATCAGGCGGGCCAGCCCTTTTAATTGCTGGTAGCCTTCGGTTTCATAGCTATTACTCAGGGCGCGCTCGGCAAGGAAATCCACGGCGAGCAGCACGCTCAGCAGCAGCGCGAGGAACGTCAGCGCCAGTTTCCCGAAGAATTTACGTTGCACGGGTCTCGAACAAGTATCCCGCACCGCGCACAGTTTTCAAGTGCAGGGGATTCTCCGGGTCGGCTTCGATTTTCTCGCGCAAACGGCGCACGTATACGTCCACGCTGCGCGGCGTCACGAAGCGGTCCGTACCCCAAACGGCGTCGAGCAACTGATCGCGCGTGAAAACGCGGTTGGGACGCGATGCGAGGTAATAGAGCAAACGAAATTCCAGCGTGCTGAGCGGCACAGGCTTGCCGGAATGGCTGACGCGATACGAAGCAGGATCGATAGCCAATTTCCCGATTTCCAGAATGCGAGGTGCGTCCGCAGGAGGCTCCGCGCGCCGCAGCAACGCTTTGACCCGCGCAATCAATTCGCGAGGGCTGAAGGGCTTGGTGACGTAATCGTCGGCGCCCATTTCCAGACCCACCACACGATCCGCTTCGTCGCCACGCGCCGTCAGCATCAGCACCGGCAAACGGTTCAGCGACTCTTCCTTGCGAATCTCCCGGCAAATCTCCAGGCCGGACATTTTTGGAAGCATCAGGTCCAGAAGCAGAAGATCCGGGGGAGTTTTCTTGATGGTGGCCAGGCCGCTGCTGCCGTCAAACGCGGCAGCCACCTGAAACCCTTCATTGGCAAGATTATAGCGAACGAGTTCGACGATATCGCGATCGTCCTCGATGATCAGGATGCGCTTCATATAGAGCTCTCGGGCAGGCGATCGCATCGGTAGAAGTCTACCGTAGCGCGCCGGGTTGCGATAGACATGGTCAGGTTGTAGCACCTCATGGCTCATAAAGAGTCAACAGCATTGTGACAAGTGAGTGAACGAGAATGGTGACGCGAATGTGACGGCATTGTGAATGAGTTGTAAAAGAGCAGAGGCGCGGTGTTGTGAATCGCTTGTAACAACGACGGGATTCGTTGCCGTTTTTGACTGGCCATGAGGAAAAGCCCACGCCTCGCGGGTCCGCAACACGGGGGACCAGTGATCAAGGAGAGCTGGGAGTTGGAAGGTCTTCTCGGAAGAGCCAAATCAAGCGATTACTGTCATATATGGCACCACGGTTAATTGGCAAGATTATAATGCCTGGTGTTCTGGTCGGCGCGCCGACCAGAATCGCACGTTGCATACTAACCGCTGTCGGGCATACTTCCTCCCATGCCTCAGACACTAAAAGAGTTAGTGGTCTCAAAGTCGACGGACACGGGACTAAGCTTCGACGCCGACGAAGTGCGATTTCAACGAAATTTTCAGGGCCGACCCACGGATCCAGGATGCTCCTCCGCATGGGTACGTTTCATGCGTTGCGATGCAACTTTTGTCGAGACGTTTCCTGCCGTGTTATAAATAGATTATACAGTTACTTATGCGTTATCGTCCGGTCTTTGCGCTACCAACTCTTATTGCTGGGGCATCCGCGGCTGATGGCCGTGAGCGCGTTGCTTTCGGAGGTGAGAGTGCAGGAATAGCTCCCGCCGCGGGTGTCAAAGGAACCGTAGGTCTGCCGGGATTGCGCGCCGGAGTTGCCGGTGATCTCGAAGGAGGAATTGAGGTCCAACGAGTCGGTCGATGTGACTTTGTTATCCACGAAACTGGAGAAAAAGGGCGACCATAGATTTTTCTTGTACTCCTGAGCGACGTTCGAAAGCTGCGTCACCGATCCATCGGCATTGAAAGTGTCCGTGTAATTGAATGTGAATGGATACGAGGAGGTTTCTTCGGTCTGGAAAGAAACTGGGCCTTGGCGCGTGATTGTGGTGGATTCCACGCTGGTCAACTGGGAAACATCTTGCCCGTAGACAGAGGCGGTTATGTCGAAGATTTGCAGGTTCTTGAAATTCACGGACTGTGCTAATTCAGTTTCGATCCTGCCGCGCGAAGTGGTCACAAATCCAGCGACCTTGAAAGAACGTGAGGACGAAGTGGTAACAGTGCCAGTGATATCGCCGGATGAATCGATTTGCAGATTTTCGTCGATCACAGGATTAGGCGCGGCGCTGATGGTGTTCACGGTAATTTCCCCTGTGACCTGCTTTGACCCGTGATCCAGAAACAGCAACAGCGTGCCGGTCGCGGAGAAATAGTTGTTCGCGTTGAAAACGCTGAGAGCGACTGTATGCGGCTGGCCATTGCTGAGCAGACCGGCAAATGGCGTCAGATCCACGCGATACGGGGCAAAATTAAGGGTCTGCACGCCGGGAATCGGCACCCACAGAAACGGATCCAGTCCCCCGGTATAGATCCACGGGTACACCGGCGCGACACCCGCGGGCGTGCCGTCGATGCTGATTTCCGCTTCGCGAAACGCTGTGTTGCCGCAGTTTTCCAACTCAGTGGCGACGTCATTCGGGACGCAGCTATACCAGAACTCGTCGCCGATCTGGCTTTGCGTGATGATGTCGAGATAAGCGCGTTCGATATTTTGCGGCAGCGTGAAAGTGGTAGCCAGCTGATCCGTAGCGGTATAGAGAAATGCCGGCTCGTTGAAACCGCCGCTGCCGTTGGATTGCGTCAGCGGCAGAACGGCGTCCGCGGATTGCGCTTCAGATTTTCCGTGTGCGCGATAAAACTGCAATTGCGCGCTGCCGGAAATGATTCCGGTATATGTGCTGTTGACGATGTTGCCGAGAATGATGTGCCCGGTCTGGGGAGTGGCGAATAGCGCGGCATAGTCCGTCTCGTCGCGCTCGATGTGCCACGAGGGCGACACGGTTTGCCCGGGCTCGGCGGTGGTGCCGAAATAAATGTTCACGTAATTGAGATCGATGACAGCAGTGCGATCGAATTGCACGCCGGCCGTCACGTTAAAATCAGCGGCGAAAACGATTTTCTCATAGGGGCCCGAACAGTTGGCGGGCGGAGTGAATTGATACGCCAGAACGTTGAAGTTCACGAACTGATAGCCGGAGAACAATTGGACCACGCAGGGCTTTCCGTCGGGATGCGAGACAGGCGGATCGGCGGTGACGGTATTTTGCGATCCGATCGTTGGAGGAGGGGTCTGAGCTTGCGCAAAATTCGTGAAGGACAATAGACACAGAGGAAGGGCGCGTAGCGCGTATCGGACCGGAAGTGGCAGGCGCATGGTGAATCTCCTTGGCAGTGGCGAAACCGTGGCGAATTTATTGGGTCGAGGACGCCCCTTTTTTCGCACCGGGGCGGAAGAGTGTCAAGGAAAAGTTGCGTTGCAGGAGCTTTTCACTTCCATACCAACAAGTGTTCCATCCTTTCGACAGAAAAGCAGGTCCCTCGCTCCGCCGAGTTCGCTCCGGTTGACAAATTACTCAGGTTGCGAGCTTGTGCGTTGGAACCCGGGTGCAACTTCGGCCCCAAAGACAGAGCGATGACGCCGGGCCGAGAAAGAATCAGCCCTGACGGAACCAATCGCATACTTGTTTCGTCTAGGTATAAAGGACAAGGTTCGGATCGAGGGGGATCCAGCGCGTGCTGGCGCCGGAGGAATCATGAACTTGCTGAAACAACTTTTCTCTCGCAACCGGCTGTACAAAGACCTGGAGGAAGAAGTGGCGTTTCACCTCGAAGAGCGCGTGGACGAACTGGTCGCCACTGGCATGCCGAAGAAGCAGGCGGAAGCGCAGGCAAAGCGGGAGTTTGGCAATGTATCTCTGCTCAAGGAGACCGCACGCGAAGCATGGGGATGGAAATGGCTGGACGACCTGCTGGTGGACTTGCGATTCGGTGTGCGCATGCTGCGGAAGAATCCAGTGCTGACGCTAGCGGCGGTGCTGACACTTGCCTTGGGAATTGGCGCGAACACCGCGATTTTCACGCTGCTCTACGGCCTGGTGTTGCGGAGCGTGCCAGCGCCAAACGCAGCACAGCTGGTAAGGGTGGGAATTGCAAGCAAAGCAGACCCGACCGACGACGGCGGGACGTTCATGACCTTGCACATGCTGGAGGCTTTCCGCGCAGAGCAATCCGCGTTTCGCGAGCTTTCGTCCTGGGACGACAGCGAAGTGCTGCTGCAAGACGCGCAAGGCGTGATGCAAAGATACGAAGCGGGGATGGTGAGCGGGAATGCCTTTGGTTTGCTCGGACTGCAACCCTACCGCGGAAGATTGATAGAGCCATACGACGATGTGCCCAGAGGACCGAGCAGCGGTTGGCCAGTGGTGCTGAGCTACGGTTTCTGGAAGGACTATTACGGCGGCGCGGAAGATATCATCGGAAAAAAGATCACGATTTCCGACGTTCCGGTAACCGTGGTGGGCATTACACCGCCGGACTTTCCAGGAGTGTGGCACGGCACACAAATGAAAATGTATTTCCCTCTGCATTTTGAACCTGCGGCGCTGAAGATCCCGGACTTGTTGGAAGAGAAGGGCGACAATCTGTTTGGAGTTGCGGTGATCGGCAGGCTGAAACCTGGGGTAGGCATAACGCAGGCCAACGCCGAGGCAGCGCAATTGCAAAAAGGCTTGTTTGACCGCTTTATTCCGCTGCGACTGCAACAGGACCCGTATTTTCAAAAGGCGTATCTGCATGCGGACTCGGCGCGAACGGGTCTGCCGAACTACATAACATCCACCTACAAAAAGCCACTGTATTTGATGCAAGGACTGGTGGGAATCGTGTTGTTGCTGTGCTGCGTGAATATTGGCGGTCTTATGATGTCCCGGATAGCGGCGCGGCAGCAGGAGTTTGCGGTGCGCACGGCCATGGGGGCTTCAGCGAAGCGGCTGGTGCTGCAATATCTGACAGAGAGTTTTGTGATCGCGCTTGCGGGAAGCGCGCTGGGAGCGGCGGCGGCATGGTACGGAAGTGATTTGCTGCTGCGCTTCTTCCGCGATCCGATGATGGGCGAAGCGGTATCGGTGCATCCGGACAAGGCGATGTTCTGGATGACGCTGCTGTTTGCCGTGGCAACCACGTTATTGTGCGGAACTTTGCCGGCGTGGCGCGCGTCGCGAACCGACCCGGCGTCGCTACTGAAATCGCGGGGCACGATGGGAGGGCGGAAACAAATCGCGGGGCGGATGTTTGTGCCGGTGCAGGTGGGGCTGTCGCTGGTGCTGGTGATGCTGGCGTCGCTGCTGTCCGTGAGCGTGGTCAAGCTGCGCGGCGAACAGACGGGATTCGATCTGGACCATGTGACAATCCAGACCTCGCGTTTACACGTGCTGAAATTGAAGGGCGAAGCAAAGCTGAACCTGTACCAGCGGATGGTAGACAGGTTAATGGAAATGCCGGCGATCGACTCGGCCGCGGTCACTTCGCAGACTCCGATGACTGGGATAAAAATAACCGGCGATTTTCAGGCGGTGGCGGACGGGGCGAACCCGCCGGAAGACGCGCAGATGGCGTATAACGACGTGGGGCCGGGATATTTCCGGACCATGAGGACGCGGATTCTGGCGGGACGGGAGTTTACAAGGACCGACCGGCAATTGAATGTGTGCATCTTGAATGAGTCGGCGGCGGAGTTCTTTTTTCCACACCAGCAAGCACTGGGAAGATACGTGCGAAGCCGGGTAACAAACGATTTCCCCGATGAAGTGGCGTGCCAGGTGATCGGGCTGGCGGAAGACGCAAAGTTTTACGACGTGCGGCAGGGACCGCCGCGCACGATTTATCTGCCCCTTTCGACAAAGCGCATCGACACCAGCCTGGGTAACCTGGTGTTTCTGATTCACTCGCCGACGAAGGCGCAGGCGATCTCCGCGTTTCGCGCCACGCTTTCGGAGATTGCGCCAACGGTTCCGTTGGTGATCTTCGTGACGATGCGGGAACAAATGGACGCGGCGCTGGGAAGCCAGGAATTGATCACGCTGCTGGCGAACTTTTTTGGGGTGGTGGCGTTATTGCTAAGCGCGCTGGGATTGTACGGCCTACTGTCCGCCAGCGTCACGCAAAGACGCGGTGAAATTGGAGTGCGCGTTGCGCTCGGGGCGACGCCGGGCAGGGTATTGCGAATGATCCTGAAGGAAGCGTTGGGATTGCTGGCCTGGGGGATGCTTTTGGGCGCCGTGGGTTTGTTCGTTGCGATGCGCTTTGCGGTGACGATGCTGCATGATATTTCGGCGTACGACCCGCTGACACTGGCTGGGGTGACCGGAACGCTGGTGATGGTGACGATCCTGGCCGCGCTGGTGCCGGCGGTTCGCGCGGCCAGACTGGATCCGAATGAGACACTGCGGTCGGAGTAGAGACGCGGAGCCGCCTGGAGAGGGCCGGAGAGAATTGGCCGCTGGATAGTTGTCCAAAGAGCAAACGGTGGCAGTACCCGAAGAGCGCGGAATTTCCGTCATAACCTCAAGACAGCGCTGGAAGCACGTTTTTCAGCGCGGACTGCCCGGCGGGCCAGTAGACCGGCGCCGGCAAATGTCCTAATTTCGACTATAAATCCATAGAGCCGGCGTTTCGTGTTTGTTATCGCTTCGCATGGAAGCGGCGGCACAAAGAGAAACGCTGAGAGGCACAAGGCCCATGAGTTGGCGGATGGACGTGGCATTATTCGCGATGCTGGCGATTTCGGTCCCGATGATTCGCGCGCAGTCGCAGAAAACTTTGACGAATGCGGACATCGTGGAGATGACCAAGGAAGGATTCGATTCCAATCTGATCGTTCAAGAGATTCAAGCGAACGACGTGGACTTCGACACTTCTCCGCAGGCGCTGATCAATCTGAAGAATGCCGGGGTAACGCAGTCGGTTATGCAGGCGATGTTAATGGCGCAGACGGTCAAGCCTTCGCCGTCTGTGGTGCCGGCCCGTGCAACTGTGCCGTCGCCGGCGGATGGCGCCGCAGCGGATCCAACCAGACCGGTATGTACCGCGCATTCAGGATGCCTGCTGCGCGATGGCACAGAGGTCACTCTGAAATTCGCGGCCGATCTCAGCTCGAAGACGGCGCACGAGGGTGACCCCGTGGAATTTCTTCTGGACGGCGATTTGAAGGTGGGGGAAACCGTAGTAGTGCCAAAGGGTGCGCACGCTGTGGCGACGGTCTCGGCGGCGAAGAAGGCTGGAATGATGGGAAAGCCGGGCGACCTGAGCGTGCAATTGCAATATTTGATCGCGGGCGGCAATCATGTGCGCCTGCGCGGGACAAAAGGCAAGGAAGGCGAGAGCAAAACCGGCGCAACGGTTGCGTTAACCGTACTTTTCGGGCCGATTGGATTGATCAAGCACGGGAAAGATGTGGACATCCCGGCAGGCACGCCGCTGACGGCGTACATCGATCAAGATGTCTGGCTGCCGGCGGTCGAGTGAACCGCTGGGCGGGCGCTGCGACTGCCTCCTCGGGGAATCACTTTGACAGGCTCACCTGTCCTACCTAAACTCGGTCGTATGGTTGTGCATCTTAAGTCTGACAGAATCGCGCCTGAAAAAGCTTTCCGCGACGACGGGCCGCGCGCCGGATGAACTCTTGGAGGACGCGATGGCCGGTTATCTGGCCGAGTGCGGCGCAACGCGTTCGCTGTTGGATGGCCGATATGACGAGATCAAGAGCGGCCGGGCGAAGCCAGTAAATGGCGAGGAAGCCTTCAACCGCATCCGCGAAAAGAGCCAAGACCGCCGCCGCTCATGAGCGGGATTGTACTCCATCGAGCAGCGTTCGCCGAGCTCGAAGAGATCTGGGAATTCATTGCGGCCCATTCCTGGACTCCGCGGATCGAGTGGTGGAGGAGATTTACGCTGCGATCCAAGCGTTGGTCCCATTCCCAAGGTCTGGCCATGCACGTCCCGACCTGTCGGGCCGACCAGTCCGCTTCCAACTGGCACGTGACTTCCTGATTGCCTATGCACCGGATGACAAACCACTCATCGTGTTGGCGATTCTGTATGGCCGCCGCAATCCACGTGTGATGGCGGCGATATTGCTAGGCCGAGAGGAACATAGACAGCCGCACCGCAAGCAGTGAGGCTCGAGAGATGACGTTGGGACGGATGAGCGCATCAGAAATAATCAATGGGGCGATAAATGCGGCTGAAGTGGACCTGCCAATTTGATTGGGTGGCTGGTGTCCTGCTGCTGGCGCTGGCCTGCCTGGCAGCGGGTGGCTTGGTCATTGGCGCTGGACAGGGCGGCTCTGGTCAAGACTCGGGGCGAGCACCGAAAACAAAGCCAACGATGAGCCCGTCCGCAAAGAGCGCTTCATCCAGCAAGCCGAAAATCATTGCGCGATCCGAATATGTGGGGGACCAAGCCTGCGCGCAGTGCCATCAGGATAAGTTCGATAGCTACGAAAAAACGGCGCATAACCTGACATCGCAGATCGCCAGTCAGGACTCCATTGTCGGCACATTTACGTCGGGCGCGAACATAATGGCCACGGCGAATCCGAACCTGTCGTTTGAGATGGACAAAAAGGGCGACGAATTTTTCCAAACCGCAATTTGGGCTTCTCCTGACGGTGGCGCACCGCGAACACGCACGGAGCGTTTGGATCTGGTGATCGGATCGGGAGGAAAAGGCCAAACGTATTTATATTGGAGAGACAATCAACTTTTTCAACTGCCGGCAGGTTATTCGACGGTGTTACACCGATGGATCACCAGCCCGGGTTACATCGATGGGCAGGCGGATTTTGAACGTGCAATCATCCCGCGTTGTCTGGAGTGCCACGCATCGTACTTCGATTCGGTTATCCCCGACCCGGACGTAAATATGTATGACACGAAGAATTATATGCTGGGGATTTCGTGCGAGCGGTGTCACGGTCCGGGCCGGGCGCATGCCGCGAGCTACAAAGGAAAGACCGGGGCTGCTGCGGCCGAAGCTGAAAAGATCGTGAATCCGGCCAAGCTTTCGGCGGCGCGGCAAGCGGATGACTGCGCGCAATGCCACGGCGGGCAAGGAGACCGCTTCCTGGCGCCAACGTTTTCCTATGTGCCGGGCCAGCCACTGGCGAACTACATCGACCTGGGTCCGATCGATTCGGCGAAAGATGTGGATGTGCACGGCAAGCAAGGGAAGCTGCTGATGAAGAGCCAGTGCTACCAAATGTCCGCGAACATGAATTGCTCAACGTGCCACGACGTGCACAAGCAGAGGCCGGGTCTGGCGGCGATGTCGCAACATTGTTTGAGGTGCCACAAAGTGGAAGAGTCAGCCACGCACGCGAAGCTTGGTGAGGCCATTACGAGTAACTGCATCGATTGCCACATGCCCAAGCTGGAATCGAAAGTGGTCTACATCGATGTGGACGGGAAGAAAGTGCGCCCGCGGTTTCGCACGCACTGGATCAAGGTTTACTCCGAGGAAGAACGGCAATAGAAAAGAGCAACTGAAGGGCGGCAAGGTACTAGGTCCGGCCGACTCACGGCACAAAAGATAAAGATGCGTGGCACCGTGAAATCGAGAGTAGAATGAGCGCGGTTCTGGCCAAGGATGAAACGGACACCGCCGACAACCGTCCGGGGCGGTAAATCAAAGACAACCGATTTGTGGAGGTGTGCAATGGCGACAGCGAATTCAATGGAAGGATTGCGGAATCCGTCCGGGTTGGCGAAGAAGGTCACGGGCTGGTACATCGTGGCGGCGGTGCTGTTCATCGTGCTGGGACTGTTTGCGATTATTGAGCCTGGCGTTGCTGGGCTTGGAGTGACCTTGTTGGTCGGCTGGCTGCTGGCGATTGGCGCAGTGTTCCATTTCATCGCGGCGTTCAAGGGCGGCGGCGCGAAGCAGGTGATCTTTCAAGTGCTGATTGGAATTGTGTATGCGATTGGAGCGTTCTATTTCCTGACGCATACGATCATGGCGACTTCCACGCTGACGCTGTTGCTGGCGGGAATTATTCTGGCGGAGGGCGTGATCGAAGTAATTTCGTATTTCAGGATGAAGAGTGAAGGCGCGTCGGGCTGGCTGCTGCTGAACGGGATTATCACACTGGCGCTGGGCGCGTTGATCTGGTTCCACTGGCCCTCGAGCACAGTTTGGGCTATTGGCACGCTTGTGGGAGTAAACCTGCTGATGACAGGAATTACGCGGCTGATGTTCGGGCTCGCCGTGCGCAAGCTCGTCGGTTCCGCAGCGAAGTAGGTAATTTTGACGAAAGAGCCTCGCTTACTTGGCGCGCGTGTAGACTATGCGACGATTCCGCGAGGAAAGTTAAAAAATCGTTTAAGGCGTGCTGTCGAGAACCGGGGTGTCGTCTTTCCAGTGGATTTGCTCCAGCTTTTCCGGTGGAACCGGTTGCTGCACCGGGATGCGTAGGATGAGCTTATCGTTCTTGGTGAAGGCTTCTCCGCCGTTGGCGAGGATCACGTTGAGGCCGACGAGCGCGGTGTCGCGAGAGAGCGCGTCAATTTCGTAGGAGTCGGGAAGTCCGGCGAGCGTTTTGTTCCAGTATGTGTTGTGCAGCGGTTCGCGGTATTCCGCGGGGATAGCATGGGCGCCTAGCAGGGCGCCAAGAATGCCGGCGGCGTTCGCGGGATTGCAGTCCGCGTCCTGGCCGCAGCGCGTGGCGAAATTCATAGTCTTATAGAAATCGCCGTTGCCATAAAGCAAGCCGATGACGACGTAGCCGCCGTTCAGTTTCGCGTCGATGTTGAACGGTTGCTTATAGCCGTCGGGGCAGTGATCCACTTCGCCCCACTTGGCTTGCACTAAGCGCCAGGTTTTCAGCCAATCATTGGGATTTTCATCGTGCCAGCGGATTACGTCGCGAATCAGCTGCGCGTACAAGCTCTGCGCGGGAATGCCTTTCAATCCATTTTCTACCACTTCGCGAATGTTGTTGGAGAAGAACGCTTGCGTGTACATGGCGGAGATAAACATGCCGCCGTAAACGCCGTCGCCGTAATTCATGATGTGGCCCATGCGCTCGTCGAAGCGGTTGGAAGCTTGCGGCATGCCAGGCGAAATCATGCCGAAAACATCCGACTCGATCTGGAAATCGATATCGTCGGCGTGCAGGTTATAGCGCGGATTGCCGGACAGCGGCGGAAGGATGCCTTTGCGAATGTTGGCGAGGCCGGCGTCGTTAGCATGCCAGACCTTGCGGATTTTCGCGCCCCATTCGTGGGCCACGGTGACGGGATCGACGTCGATGCCGTAGCGGCGCAGGCAATAGAGGAACAGAAGATTGATGTAGATATCGTCGTTGTCCGGCGCGCCGAAGCTGGGATGCTCTTTTTCGGACGTTTCCACGAAATCGTAATTGATGCGCACTTTCTGGTTGTCGGCTTCGCTAGTGACGGGCGGCATGTCGTCGTTGTTGCGATTGTCGGTGCGCGCGCGGTAATCCTTCATGCGCGTGGCGGAAAGAGGCCAGTCGGTGATGTCAAAGCCGATGAACGTATTCTGGTATTGAAATTCCCAGGGCTGGCCAAACGTGACACCGATCATTTTGCCCATCCACGCGCCCTGCACCTTGTCGACGTAAGTGTCCCAATCGAGTTCGCGCATCGCGGGCGGCGATTTTGTTTGCGGCGGAGCGGGATGGTGACGGGGCGAGCGCGGTTCGTGGGCGGATGCGGCAAGGGCTAGCGATAGCAAAATGACGAGGACGGCGGGCAGGCGTCTCATGGTATGAAAATTTCTCCCGGGGAAATGATGTGGAGCGAAGCCGCACGTCGAGTGTAGCGCAGGGTTAGGGTGGTGGGGAAAATGTCAGCGCGCCGGTCAACTTAGGAAAATTACTGTTAGTACAATACATTGCGAGGATGGCCCCGATGAGCGGAGTGAGTTTACGAGCCATGTTTGGGTACCCCTTCCCCCTTGTTTTGTTGTACCGGCGGTGAGCGGCTGAAAGAGAGGGGAATAGGTTGGCAAAAAGTGTTGTAGGTGTTGTAC
>Ga0210390_10003806_pt1 | contig 12890 bp, 15 predicted proteins | sample IncBWH11OmetaG_FD_161050 | JGI IMG/M metagenome (GOLD analysis project Ga0210390, IMG submission 161050) | Forest soil microbial communities from Barre Woods Harvard Forest LTER site, Petersham, Massachusetts, United States - Inc-BW-H-11-O ...
GGCCATCGGGTCGGAAAACGGCATGCCGATCTCGATCAAATCGGCGCCGGCCGGAGCGAGACCGCCGAACAGCCGCGCCGAAGTGTCGGGGTTGGGGTCGCCCGCCGTCAGATAAGCGACGAGCCCAGCCCGCCCCTCGGCCCGCAACTCCGCAAAGCGCCGCTCGATGCGGCTCACAGCGCGACCCCGAGAAGCGCGGCCTTGTCGCCGCTCCTAACGAGCGATTTGCAGATCGGTGCGCGCAAAATCGTTGCCTTTGAACAGCACAGGGTCGTCTCGCGACTTGGCCAGTGCATAAGTGAAACAGTCGCCGAAGTTCGATCCTGCCCCGTGACCGCCACCTTTCCCATATTGCCGATAGGCGAGAACGGCAATAGCTGCCTGGTCCCGCGTGAACGGAACGATTTCTATAGCCAATTCCCTGAGAAGCTGATCGAGCTGCTCCTTGGCCTCCAAGCCCAAACGGGCAACGATGACGATCGCGGTCTCGACGTAAGTAGGCGCGTTCACGACCCGGGTTGAGGCAGCGGCGATGGCCGCGACAAAGCCGACGGTCTCGGCTTCACCGAGCAGCAATGCGATCAGCGCCGAGCTGTCGATAACCATCAATCGAAATGACCGTGTTTGTTATAGCCGATGATCTCGTCCGGATCCCGGGCGTCGAGCACCGGCAATCGCGCCACCTCCGCTTGGATCGCACGCACGCGGGCAAGAAGCGAATCTACATCCCGGTGCGCTACCGTGCGGGCGCGATCGATCAACATGATCTCAGCGTCGTGTTCGCCTGCTGGAAGGCCCGGTGCCTGCCCGGTGAGGGTTCCATCGGGCGCGACCAGGATGCGCATCCTGAGCCTTGTCATTGCACGGCCCGCTCTCACAGAGCGACCCCCAAATGATCGGCGACGGCGAAGATGTCCTTGTCGCCGCGGCCGCACATGTTCATCACGATCAGATGGTCGGAGGGCAGCCCGGGTGCGATCTTGGCCACGTGGGCCAGCGCATGCGCCGGCTCGAGCGCCGGGATGATGCCTTCGAGCCGGCTCGACAGCTGAAAGGCGTCGAGCGACTCGCGGTCGGTGATCGCGACATATTGGACCCGGCCGAGGTCGTGCAGCCAGGCGTGCTCGGGGCCGATGCCGGGATAGTCGAGGCCGGCCGAGATCGAATGCGCGTCGCGGATCTGCCCGTCATCGTTCTGCAAGAGATAGGTGCGGTTGCCGTGCAATACGCCGGGCTCGCCGCCATTGAGCGAGGCCGCGTGCAAACCGGTCTCCAGGCCATGGCCGCCGGCTTCGACGCCGATCATCGCTACACCCGGCTCGTCGAGAAACGGGTGGAACAGCCCCATCGCGTTCGAGCCGCCGCCGATGCAGGCGACCAAGGTGTCGGGCAGCCGACCCTCGGCTTTTTCGAGTTGGGCACGCGTCTCGTTGCCGATCACCGACTGGAAGTCGCGCACCATCGCCGGATAGGGGTGCGGGCCGGCGACCGTGCCGATCACATAGAACGTGTCGTCGACATGGGCGACCCAGTCGCGCAACGCCTCGTTCATCGCGTCCTTCAGGGTCGCCGTCCCCGAATGCACCGGCACGACCTCGGCGCCCAACAGCTTCATGCGGAAGACGTTGGGCTTTTGCCGCTCGATGTCGGTGGCGCCCATATAGACGACGCATGGCAGGTCGAAGAGCGCGCAAGCGGTCGCCGTCGCGACGCCATGCTGGCCGGCCCCGGTCTCGGCGATGATCCGGCGTTTGCCCATCCGCCGCGCCAGCAGGATTTGCCCCAGCACATTGTTGATCTTGTGCGCGCCGGTATGATTGAGCTCGTCGCGCTTCAGATAAAGCTTGGCGCCGCCGAAATGCCGGGTCAACCGCTCGGCGAAATACAATGGGCTCGGCCGCCCGACGTAATGTTCGAGATAATAATCGAGCTCGGCCTGGAAGGCCGGGTCGGCGCGCGCCGCGCCATAGGCCGCCTCGACCGCCAGCACCAGCGGCATCAAGGTCTCGGCGACAAACCGCCCGCCATAAATGCCGAAATGGCCGCGCTCGTCAGGGCCGCCGCGGAAACTGTTCGGAACCTGCGTCATGCCCGGAACATGCACCATCGGGCCGATCAGGGCACGGACAAAAGCACGGCCGCGACCCTCGGTATCCCTCGCGTTGCAACGGCGAGGCGACCCATTCGGCGCCCGCTTTTGCGGTGCGTCAGCCAGGAGACGCCATGCCCGTCGACCCCACGGCGGAAATTCGCCGCCGGGCCGTGCGGTCAAAGCTTTGCGCCGCCGTCTACCCGGACGGTTTCTCCGGTGGTCCGCCACGCGTCGTCCGAGGCGAAAAAGCCGACGATCGGGCCTGACCCACGCCCCGACTTTCCTCGACCGCATCGAAAAACTTTGGTCGGTGCTTTGGCGTTTAGGGGTCGTGGGCGCGGTCTTTCATGATCGGATTTCGATCGCATCGACCCGGTCCGGGTAGAAGGCCACATGATCCTTGATGCCGGCGACGGCTGGGTAAGGGGTCTCGTACGCCCACACTGCGTCGATCGAGCGCTCGCCGCCCACCGGGATGCTGAAATAGGAGGCGTCCCCTTTGTAGGGGCAGTAGGTGGTGCGGTCTGACCGCACCAGCAGCGTCATATCGACATCCTTGAGCGGGATGTACTGGACCGCCGGATAATGCGCCTCGCTGAGCGTCAGCGCTTCGCGGGTGTCGGCGACGACGCGGCCCGCGACCGAAACGACGATTCGGCTGGAGTTGCGTTCGACCGAGATCGGGTGATCTGGTCCGGGGATTTTGACCGGCTTGGCTTGCTTTCGGAGCGGATTTAGGTGTCTCTCGCATCGCCGAAAAAGACTTTGTACGGTCGGCTCCATACCGAGCAGGCATGGAAGCCCCTCATGGAGCTACGCCATCTGCGCTATTTTGTTGCCGTCGCCGAGGAAGGCAGCGTGACGCTGGCGGCCGAGCGCCGGCTGCACACGGCGCAGCCTTCCCTCAGCCGGCAAATCCGCGATCTTGAAAACGAGGTCGGGGCTCGGCTTCTCGTTCGCAGCGTTCGCGGGATCGAGCTGACCGCCGCCGGCCGCGTGTTTCTCGACCATGCGCGGCTCGCGCTGGCCCAGGTCGAGGCCGCAGGGTCCGCTGCCCGGCGCGCTGCTCACCCGGAGCAGAGGACGTTGGCGCTAGGATTTCTGAGCGGGTGCGAGCCGCAATGGCTTCCCGCAGTGATGCACGTTCTTCGGGACGAGCTGCCGAAGATTGAGGTCGCGATTTCCAGCAAGCACTCGCCACAACTCGCCGAGGGCGTTGCCACCGGGAAGTTGGACGCGGCCTTCATGAGAGCTGAGGAGCACCACCCTGATCTCGTCTACAAGCTTCTGATTAGGGAACCCGTGATCGTCGTTTTGCCAAGCGATCACCCGCTGGTGTCGCAAGACGCGATCCGGCCGCTGGATTTCGTGGGGGAGAAGTTCATCGGCATGGCGGATCAGGCGCCGGTGTTGCGCTCGCTGATCGAAGACTACTTCAGGCGAGCGGGCATCGAGCTACAACCGGCGCACCGGGTTGAATATCTCTCGATGGCGATATCACTCGTCGCCTCGACCGGCGGGCTGGCGCTGTTGCCCGACTTTGCCCGCAATTTCCTCACCTGGTCGGTCGTCAGCCGGCCGCTTGCTGGAGCGGCGCCCTCGATCGATTTGGTTCTGGGCTATCACAAAGCCAACACATCTCCCCTTCTCGAGCTCTTCCTGTCGAGGACGGACGAGTTGATCGCGCGGGCAGCGACGAGGTCCGGCGGGTCATGAGGCTTCTCGGCGGCCCGCGATCTCAAAGGGCACCAAACTCTGCTCTCCTCGCGGAAGTGGACTAAGCTTGTGCACTGCCCGTCTGATTTGATCCGCTAAAGCGCGCGGGCGGCGGCGAGGAAAGTGCGGATCCTGGCGGGGTCCTTTTCGCCGGGGCGGCGCTCAACGCCCGAGGAAACGTCGACGCAGGCCGCGCCGGAAACCCGCACCGCCTCGGGCAGCAGTTCGGCGGTGAGCCCGCCCGACAGCATCCACGGCCGCCGCCACTTGCGCCCGGCGATCAGCCCCCAATCGAACGCCAGGCCGTTGCCGCCGGGCAGCGCGTCCACCCGGCGCGGCGGCTTCGCATCGAACAGCAGCAGATCGGCGACCTCGTCATACGGCGCCGCAGCGCATACATCCTGCGGCTTGGCGATGGCGACCGCCTTGATCACCCGCAGGCCGAACCGCGCCCGCGCCTCGGCCACCCGCGGCGGACTCTCGCTGCCATGGAACTGCAGGATATCGAGCGGCGCCGTGGCGAGGACGGCGGCGATCGCCTCGTCTTCGGCATCGACAAAGAGGCCGACCCGGGCGATCCCGGCCGGCACTCCAGCGCACAGGCGAGCGGCCTCGTCGGCGCTCACCGCCCGCGGGCTCGGCGGGTAAAAGACAAAGCCGAGATAGGCCGCCCCGCCGGCAACGGCGGCGGCCACCGCGGCCTCGCTCGACAGGCCGCAAATCTTGGCGGCGACACTCATTCCGGCTTGGGCGGCGGGTGGTCGCCGCCGCGATCCCGGCCCAGGGTCTCGAGCTGCCGGGTCAGCGCGTCGATCTGCGCCTCGAGCCGCTTCAGCCGCGGGTCCTCGCCCGGCGACGCCGCCGTCGCTCCGGCATCGGCCGACGGCGGCCTCTCCTCGGCGCCGTAGGGGGTCAGCATTTTAAGCGCGCGCTGGAACAGCGCCATGTTCTGCTTGCCCATCTCCTCGAACTGTCCGAACGGGAATATGCCGAAAGTCGCTTGCAGGCTCTTGCGCATCTGCTCCTGGTTGCGGCCGAACGCGATCATCGCCTGCTCGAGATAGCCCGGCACCAGGAACTGCACGCTGTCGCCGTAAAATCCGATCAGCTGCCGCAGAAAGCTGATCGGCAGCAGGTTCTGCCCCTTCTGCTCCTGCTCGACGATGATCTGGGTCAGCACCGAGCGGGTGATGTCCTCGCCGGTCTTCGCATCGTGCGCGACAAAGTCGCCGCCTTCCTTGATCAGCTTGGCAAGGTCGTCGAGGGTGACGTAGCTGCTGGTCGCAGTGTTGTAGAGCCTGCGGTTGGCGTATTTCTTGACGACGACCGGCTTGCTGCCGTCGGGCTTTTCTCTGTGCGGGGTGTTCATGCGCGCACCGTCTCCCATGGAGAAACCCTTCCCCGCCGCGACAATACAGCGATTCGGGCACGATCGCCTCATCAAACCAGCGGCCGCCGCTGATCCGCGCCGGCCAGAAGCCCGGCGGCAGTGGACTCGATGCGAACGGACTTCTACATTCTCGGAAACCTGCCCACATAACGCCTGAAAGTTCATGAGGAGACCCCGATGACCGACATCGTCATTGCCGGCGCCGCCCGCACCCCGGTCGGCGCCTTCAACGGCGGGCTCGCCAGCCTGCCGGCGCACAAGCTGGGCGAGGTCGCGATCGTCGAGGCGCTGCGCCGCGCCGAGGTCGATCCCAAGGAGGTTTCCGAAGTCGTCATGGGCCAGATCCTCGCCGCCGGCGAAGGCCAGAACCCGGCGCGCCAGGCGGCGGTCGCCGCCGGCATCCCGTTCGAGGTCACCGCTTACGGGGTCAACCAGCTGTGCGGCTCCGGGCTGCGCACCGTGGCCCTCGGCTGGCAGGCGATCCGCAACGGCGACTCTGAGATCGTCGTCGCCGGCGGACAGGAGAGCATGAGCCAGGCGCCGCACTGCATCCACCTGAGGAACGGCGTCAAGATGGGCGACGCCGAGCTGGTCGACACGATGATCCGCGACGGTCTGTGGGACATCTTTAATGGCTATCACATGGGCAACACCGCCGAAAACGTCGCCCAGCGCTGGCAGATCACCCGCGAGCAGCAGGACAGGTTCGCCGCGGCGTCGCAGAGCAAGGCCGAGGCGGCGCAAAAGGCCGGCCGGTTCAACGACGAGATCGTCCCGGTCAAGATTGCCGGCCGGCGCGGCGAAACCATCGTCGACACTGACGAGCATCCCAAGCACGGCACCACCTTCGAGGTGCTGGCCAAGCTGCGCCCGGCCTTTGACAAGAACGGCACGGTCACCGCCGGCAACGCCTCGGGCATCAATGACGGGGCGGCGGCGGTGGTGCTGATGACGGCCGAGATGGCGGCCAAACGCGGGGTGCGGCCGCTGGCGCGCATCGTCTCGTGGGCGACCGCCGGTGTCGACCCGGCGATCATGGGCTCGGGGCCAATCCCGGCGAGCCGCTTGGCGCTAAAAAAAGCCGGTTGGAGCGCCGACGACCTCGATCTCGTCGAGGCCAACGAGGCGTTCGCCGCCCAGGCCTGCGCGGTCAACAAGGACCTCGGCTGGAATGTCGACAAGGTCAACGTCAACGGCGGCGCCATCGCGCTCGGCCATCCCATCGGCGCATCCGGGGCGCGGGTGCTGATCACCTTGCTCTACGAGATGCAGCGCCGCGACGCAAGGAAGGGGCTGGCGACCCTGTGCATCGGCGGCGGCATGGGAATTGCTATGTGCCTCGAGCGCGATTAGCGCCGGAGAGCAAAATCATCGGGAGGAGCGCATGGCGAGGGTGGCGGTGGTCACCGGCGGAACCCGCGGCATCGGCCGGGCGATCTCGACAGCGCTGGCGAATGCGGGTCACCGGGTGGCGGCGACCTATGCCGGCAACGACACGGCGGCGCAGCAGCTGAAAGCCGAAACCGGCATTCCGGCGTTCAAGTTCGATGTCGCCGATTTTGCGGCGTGCGGCGCGGGGGTGAAGACGATCGAGGCGGCGCTCGGGCCGGTCGAGATCCTGATCAACAATGCCGGCATCACCCGCGACGCGACGATGCACCGGATGAGCTTCGAGCAGTGGGACGCGGTGATCCAGACGAACCTCGCCTCGTGCTTCAACATGTCGAGGGCGGTGATCGAAGGGATGCGGGCGCGCGGCTTTGGCCGCATCGTCAATATCGGCTCGGTCAACGGCCAGGCCGGGCAATACGGCCAGGTCAACTACGCCGCCGCCAAATCGGGCATCCACGGCTTTACCAAGGCGTTGGCGCAGGAGGGCGCGGCCCGCGGCATCACCGTCAACGCGGTGGCGCCCGGCTATGTCGACACCGAGATGGTGCGCGCCGTGCCCCCTGAGGTGCTGGAAAAGATCATCGCCCGCATCCCGGCCGGCCGCCTCGGCAAGGCCGAAGACATCGCTCGCACCGTGTTGTTCCTGGTCGCCGACGACGCCGATTTCATCACCGGCTCGACTCTGTCGATCAATGGCGGCCAGCACATGTATTGAGGATGCCGATCGCCCGCAGAGCCTTGCTCGCACTGCCGGCGGTGTTTTCGGCGGCGGGTTTGGCCAAAGCGGCTATGGCGCGCTATCAAGACCTCGAGTACCGGGACGGCCGGCTGCTTTGGCCAGGCGGCAACGCCAGGGCTGCGGTCGGCCGCACCGGCGTCGCAGCGGTCAAGAAGGAGGGCGACGGCGCCACCCCTGCCGGCAGCTATCCGCTAGTCTCGGGGTTCTATCGGGCGGATCGAATGACCCTCCCCCATTCGGGCCTGCCGATGCGGGCCTTGTCGCCGCGGGACGCCTGGGTCGACGACCCGACCGACCCCAACTACAACCGCCTTGCCGCCCTGCCCTACCCCGCCCATAGCGAGCCGATGTGGCTCGACGAGGCGGTTTACGACCTGCTGGTGGTGATCGGCTACAACATGGGCCCGGTCGTCCCCGGCGCCGGCAGCGCCATCTTCCTGCACGTCGCCCGGCCCGATTTCTCGCCGACCGCCGGCTGCATCGCGGTCGCACCGGACGTTCTGATCCACCTGATGCCATTCCTCGGACCCGGCAGCATGATCGCGATCCGCGGCTAGTTTCGGACGCGCTCGGTGACTGCGTCGGTGGTCCGGGCTTTCCACGGCGCCATGCTGTCGAACACGCCGTCGCGATGGATCAGCGCATGCAATAAGGCGGCGCCGAGATGGGCGATGAAGGTCGCGAACAGCAGAAAGGCGAGAACCGTGTGCGTCTTTCGCAGCCCCGCATAGAGCATGGCGTCATGCGGCAGAATAGCCGGCAGGTGTAGCGATCCATACAGCACGATCGGATAGTCCGCCGCCGACAACATCGCCCAGCCGACCAGCGGCAAGGCGAACATCAGCAGGTACAGCGCGACGTGCGATCCCTTGGCCGCAAGGCGCTGCCAGGCCGGCATGTGATCGGGCAATGGCGGCGCGGGGTTGAGCAACCGGTTGACCAGCCGGATTGCCACCAGGATCAGGATCAGGATGCCCAACGGCTTGTGGATCGAGACCAGCAGATGATAATTGCCTAGCGAGGCGACCATGCCGACGCCGATCAACAACATGGCCACGACCAACACCGCCATCGTCCAGTGCAGGACCCGCGACAGCACGGTGAATTGCCGCTGACGCGCCATGCTCATGATCCTCCGCCGGTGTCCGGAACTCTTACCGCGCTTGGCTGCTTCTGCTCGCCGGCTCGCCGCGTAAACGACCGCGAATAGACCGCCGAGCGCGGGCTGAGCAATGGATCATCGGACCGCGCAATTCCGGAGGGCAGAACCAGCGGGTCGAAATTGATATCGCGGCAGTTGCCCGGCGCTTCGCCCCCGACATGGTTGATCGTCAGGGTTCCGGCGTCGATCCGCTCGCGATTCGCCGGCCACGGGATCGTCGCATCGTTGGTCGGATCGCTGGGCTGACCAACGGTGACGATCAGGTGCCACTGCAATGGTCCGCGCTCGATCGCGGTGATGACCGCATCAAACAGGTAATTCTTATCCTGCGGCTGTGCTCCGGCCGCCGGCTCGGGCTGGAACGGCTGCACCGGCACCATCGACCAGCGCACCGGTGTCGGCATGCCCGCCGCATTTACAAACCGAAAGGCGTCAAGGCTGTTGAAGGTGGCGTTGGCAAACCCGGACGAAAACGGCTGGCTCTTGATGATTCCCATCGCCCGGGCGGTTTCCGGATGGGCGGCGAGAAAGGCCTTCAACCTGGCCGGGTCGGGCTGGCCGGTCGCCGGATCGGGCTGCGACGCCGCCAATTGTTCATAGAAACCCTGCGCGGTTCTGACCGTGAACACCGGTAGGTCGACCATCGCGGTCCGCCACTCCTCGCCATCGGGGAGGCTGAAACTCAGACCCATGCCCCGCACCGCTCCGGGTCCGTCGGCGGCGTACGGATCGCCGCCGGCCAACGAGAAACGGCCGATCACCGGCACATGCACGGCGTTGAAGATGTCGGTTCTCGAAAGACGAACCGCTCGGCCGTTGCCGTCGAAGTAGCCGGCGATGCACACGCCTTTGGCATGGTTGCGGCGGAAACCGGGGTGAAGGCCGAAAACCTGCTCGAACTTGTCGACGAATCGCGCCGGCGTCAGACGGCCCGGCGTCAGCCACCCGCCGACATAGGCGAAGCAACCGATGACGGCCAAGATCACGACGCCGATTGCGGAAAGCCTGAGCAATATGCCGCCTGTGGTCAATGCTGGCGGCCCTGCGGATGGGTTTGGATTACTCGGCAGTTGTCTAATCCCCAGTTCAGCGCCACCGCAGTAGGCGCGCTCTGAATGCAACTAATATCACCGCACCGAGCACGACCAATACCGGAAAGGCCCAGCACAACAGGATGCTGACGATGATCGGCTCCCACAGAAAGGGATTGACCGAGCGCGATCGGCACCCAGATTTTCGCGTCAAGTCAGGCGATAACGTCCCCGGCGCCGGCAGCGCCATCTTCCTGCACATCGCCCGGCCCGACTTCTCGCCGACCGCCGGCTGCATCGCGGTCGAACGGGACGTGATGATCGGCCTCGTGCCGCTCCTCGGACCCGGCAGCACGATCGCAATCCGACAATGAGCTGGGCGACCGGCTGTCGCGGCATCGATCAAAAATGGACCCGCGCGCCAGCTTCGACGAGGTTGCTCTGGCGCCGCCATTGGAAATCGAGCCCCGGCGCCGCCGCCGGCATGTCGATCGTGTCGGCAGCCCACCATACATGCTCAAACTCTGTGAACAGCGATAGGGTTTTGCCGATCGGCGCGCGCCGGCCGGCAGCGATCACGTACTCGCCGCCGGCGCCGACGGCAATGCCGGGGGTGAAGCGGTTCAGTTGCATCGGCGATCCGCCGAGATCGATCGTGACCGCCTCATCGGCAAAGGCGATGCCGCTCTGCGCGTAAAGCAGCAGCGCCGGGCTGGCGGCAAAGCCCAGCCGTACCCCGCCCGATCCGGTCAAGTTCGTCGTCGTGCGAAAAACCTGGCCGCCCGGATCATGCAGAAAGCCGATGTCGCCGACGATGCCGACAGTCACTTTGTTCGCTTGCAGCTGCCAATCGTAGCCGAAGCTCGCCAGACCGCCGCCGCCGGCCCCCAAGGTGTCGAAACTGTGGAACGCAGCACCGGTCCGGGCGACGAACTCGCTGGTCGCGTTGGTGCTCCAGCCGCCGAGCGCCGCGACCCCGATCCACGGCCCGGTCCAGGGCGACGCCGCCGCGTCGCCGCCCGGCGATACGGTCTGGCCAAAGACGCTGCTGGCGCCGCCACCGGCCATCAGCAACGCGCCAAGGATGATGGCGCCTACTTGCCTGCCGCCCCAATGCAACCGCACGGCCATATCCGATCCCGCTACTATCAACCGGCGGAACCTAGAACAGATCTTGCCGGCGCGAAACCGGGGCTCGGTCCGGCATCGCCATGCTGTTGCAACGCGAGCCCGGCGCGCGCGGACCTTGACGAGCGCGTGACACTCTGCGGATAATCCGCCCGGTCCAAGGGGTGCCCCGTCAGGGGCTGAGATGCCGCCGGTGGGGCGCGCAAACCCTTCGAACCTGATCCGGGTCGTGCCGGCGTAGGGACAGGAACCATTCGGCTGCGGCCGACCTCCTCTTCGCGGGTTACCTCCGGATCTCCGTTCAACCGGTGCCACGGAGATCGACGATGCCCGATTCCGCTCCACTTTCACCCGCGAAGCTCATGCCCAAGGTCGAGGAGCTGCGGGTCACCACCGGGCCGTTCGCGGCCTCGCGCAAGGTTCATACGCCGGGGCGGCTCTATCCCGACATCGCGGTGGCGATGCGCGAGATCGACCTCGAACCGTCATCCGGCGAAGGGGCGGTGCGTGCCTACGACACCTCGGGCCTCTACTCCGACCCGGCGGCGGCGACCGACATCCAGAAGGGTCTGCCCGAGCTGCGCAAACCGTGGATCGTGGCCCGCGGCGACGTCGAATTCTACCAGGGCCGCGATGTCAGGCCCGAGGATAACGGGCTGCGCAGCGGGGAAGCCAGCGCGGTCTCGCTGTTCGACCGCGGCGGGCGCCAGGTGCTGCGCGCCAAGGCCGGGGCGGCGCCGACGCAGCTCGCCTATGCCCGGCGCGGGATCGTCACCCCGGAGATGGAATATGTCGCGATCCGCGAAAATCTCGGCCGCGACCAGCTGCGGCGCGACGGCGCCGTCGACGGCGAATCGTTCGGCGCCTCGATCCCGGATCACGTGACCCCGGAATTCGTCCGCGACGAGATTGCCCGCGGCCGGGCGATCATCCCCAACAACATCAATCACCCGGAAACCGAGCCGATGATCATCGGCCGCAATTTCCTCGTCAAGGTCAACGCCAACATCGGCAACTCGATCGTCAGCTCCTCGGTCGCCGAGGAGGTCGAAAAGATGGTGTGGGCGACCCGCTGGGGCGCCGACACGGTCATGGATCTGTCGACCGGGCGCAACATCCACACGATCCGCGAATGGATCATTAGGAACTCGCCGGTGCCGATCGGCACCGTGCCGATCTACCAGGCGCTGGAAAAAGTCGGCGGCAAGGCCGAGGAGCTGACCTGGGAACTGTTTCGCGACACGTTGATCGAGCAGGCCGAGCAGGGCGTCGACTATTTCACGATCCACGCCGGGGTGCGGCTCGCCTACATCCCGCTGACCGCCTCGCGGGTCACCGGCATCGTCTCGCGCGGCGGCTCGATCATGGCCAAATGGTGCCTCGCCCATCACCAGGAGAGCTTCCTCTACACGCATTTCCGCGAGATCAACGAGATCATGCGCGCCTATGACGTGAGCTACTCTTTGGGCGACGGGCTGCGCCCCGGCTCGAATGCCGACGCCAACGACCGCGCCCAGTTCGCCGAATTGGAAACCCTCGGCGAATTGACCAAGCTCGCCTGGGAGGATGATGTCCAGGTCATGATCGAAGGCCCCGGCCACGTGCCGATGCACAAGATCAAGATCAACATGGAGAAGCAGCTCGAGGAATGCGGCGAGGCACCGTTTTACACTCTGGGGCCGCTCGTCACCGACATCGCCCCCGGCTACGACCATATTACCAGCGGCATCGGCGCCGCGATGATCGGCTGGTTCGGCACGGCGTTGCTGTGCTACGTGACGCCGAAGGAGCATCTGGGGCTGCCCGATCGCGACGATGTCAAGACCGGGGTCATCACCTACAAGATCGCGGCACACGCGGCCGACCTCGCCAAAGGCCATCCCTCGGCGCGCGAGCGCGACGACGCCTTGTCGCGGGCGCGCTTCGAGTTCCGCTGGCGCGACCAGTTCAACCTGTCGCTCGACCCCGAAACGGCCGAGAAGTTCCACGACCAGACCCTGCCGGCCGACGGCGCCAAGCTGGCACACTTCTGCTCGATGTGCGGCCCGAAATTCTGCTCGATGCAGATCACCCAGGAAATCCGCGACTACGCCCGCGCCGGAATGGAAGAAAAGTCGAAGGCCTTCCTCGATCAGGGCGCCGAAATCTATACCGACGAGCACGGCCAGCCGCGCGTGGCCGCGGATTGAGTGTGACGCGTCATTGCGAGGAGCGCAGCGACGAAGCAATCTCGATGGCAT
>Ga0210390_10003808_pt1 | contig 12888 bp, 11 predicted proteins | sample IncBWH11OmetaG_FD_161050 | JGI IMG/M metagenome (GOLD analysis project Ga0210390, IMG submission 161050) | Forest soil microbial communities from Barre Woods Harvard Forest LTER site, Petersham, Massachusetts, United States - Inc-BW-H-11-O ...
AGGTCCGAACAGCAGAAGTTGCTTGAACTTGATTGTAGGTAGGCTTACAGTGCCGAACATCGAGAGTCGCTGCAATCAACTAAAACTCGGACATCCTCGTCATGCTTTTCTGTATTCCGGTAACAGCGACTTACCACACTATCCGGCTCTCGTCCGTGCGGAACTTCCACTTTATCCTCCCATTGCGCGGCTCGTTCATCTCACCGGCACCGTCGAAATCCAGGTGGCAGTTGATAAGGGTTCTGTAGTGAACGCTGAAGTTAACTCGGTCACAATTTCCTCTTCCAATGGTCCTCCGCTAACGGATGAAGGCAAGAAGAAACTTGGACTCTACCTATCGGTTCCCTCGCTCTCAAATCTCAAGACTTGGCAGTTTCAGACGGGAGATCGCAAGGAGTTTATTGTGAAGTACGAATACCGCATTGAGGGAGAGCCTACCGCAACCCTCGACACTCCGAGAGTTGATTTCAATTTTCCTGTAGTCAAGATCACAGCAAGTCCTATTAAACCTACGTGTTTCGACTGCGGCGCCAATATCGGTGGCGAGCCGACTCCGTGAACCGCCGTGCGGTTTGCGACAACAGAGTACCTAAGTCCTGATAAACGCCGAAACCGGACATCAAGTCAAAATGGGCCCAAAAACCACTTCTCTGGTAACGCGACTACTCAGGAGTTGGCCGGGCACCGAGAAAATCCGCGAAACTTTCTGCAACTCGGATGATTTCATCGAAGGGCATCGCCTTGGCGGTTATCACGCCGCTCATTTTATCTTGCTTCGCAAATATGACGGAGGGTCAAGGGGTTCTGTGGTTCTCGCCTGATTAACGGTTACCGTGAAGTATTACTTCTTCTGAGGCGTCCGGCGTTATCTGGCGCGGGGGGATGCGGTTTTGGCTAGGGAGGCATACGCGAACGGTCCCCGACGCCACATAATTTCTGTCAGAGGCTTCGCAGGAACTGCAAAATCGTAAGGCGTTACATCAATTAATATCGCCGTCGCTGCTGGGTATTGCGAGTAGTTACGTGCGGCTGTGCTACTCAAGGCAAATCGAGACCTCGACTTCGCAGAGTTGGAACGAGATTTATTTTGGGTGTTTTTGGATCGACGTCCCGAATGCGCAGAGTAAGCGTGTAGGAGTCGAGTGTGTTGAACTGCACGCAGGTGCAGTTCCAATGCCAGTAAGCGGCCTCATCACCACCCAGCATGAGAACCCAGCCATTTGGGTTTTGTCCATGCTCCAACGGAGGACCACTCGCCTGGCAAATGCTCCGACCTTTCTGATCAACGATTACCGCTTCGATGATCGTCTTGACTCTTAATTCTGCCTCATTGTCGCTGCCCTTTCCCTCGGCGTGCAACTCCAAGGCGAGTTCTTCATGTGGCGCGCCACGAAAATGAAACACATATTCTCCAGCTTGATAAAAGGGAATTTTCTGGAATTCGATCTGATATCCAAGGATAGGGCCGCCTGAAATCCTCCCATCTCCACGGAATCGCAATGCAGGGTATTCGTCAGCGGCCCACAGCAAGCCTACGACGGCAATCACTGCGACCAGCGCAACCTTCTTGCGAGATGGTTTCATCGAGACGCGGCGTCTACGTTACCGCCAGGATGACTTTCCCCATTGGAATCGTTAGTGTAACGAGGATCAGACTGGAGGCCACGTTTTCAGATTATGTGGCGCTTTCTGTAAAATTGCACGTTGCTCGCTCGCCTATCACAGCCAGCGCCACATAACGTTCAACGCCACAGAAGAGATCTTATATGGCGCGCCACATAACACTTCACATCTCCAGTAACGACTAACCGGAACCTATCGGTTAAAATCCAGCGTGATGGACAACCGCCCAGCAATCGAACAAGTGAAATCAGGCTTTAAAATTGTCGGAGCGATTCTCACATCATTCGCTGCAATGGTCCTCGTTTCCGTCGGCTACCTCGACATTACAAATCCCGAAAAACATCGAGTCGGACTGGGATGGGTTCTCTTGTTAGCAACGATAGTTACAATGTTTTTCACAGTGCGGTTTTTGGGCGAGCTGGTTTTGCGGCATAGCCAGTTACCTAGCTGTACGGTCTACATTTCTCATATTCTTTGTTCAAAAAGGGCGATTGTCACTCTGGACCGCCATCAGCTTGACCCTATCCTTTTGGTTGATGGCGATTCTCGCTATTCGGTTCTATCGTAGGCACAAGTTCTCCTGTTTCGACCAACTCAGCATAACCGCAGCAGCCGTTTGTCTGTTCTAGGGCTTTGCTAGATTGGGTACTGCCGGAGATAACGCAATGCTAGTTCCGGTCGCTATTGGACTCCCTCTGCTATTCATTTCCGCGTCCAAGAAGCCATTGAGACACCCCTTGCATAAATTCTCCTGAGACAGGCGGAGCCCAAAACGAATCCAAGTGCCTGAGTAACGCCGTTACCGGAGAAGTGAAACCGGCCCAGATCAGTGTCCGGTAATGCAATGGATCAGGACTTTGAACACTGAAAAAGGATTACCGCAGCTGGTCGAACATGTGACGGCACAGGTGTGTGGCATAGAGAATAAATGCTGCGTTCACCGCAACTGCCAGAACGCAAAGAGTCATGCCTAATCCAGACGCCACCTTCCGTGCGGTCGATGCGGCTTGGCCGCGAAAGAGAAATACAAACACCGCACTCGACACAACTCCAAACACAGCTGCTACCCTGCGGTTTTCGCAATAAGTATGAACGGAGACGAGAGGCAGGAACAAAGAAAGCACAAACATCAGGAGCGAGGCTGAAAGTAGCAGAAACGTCCGGTCGCTCTTCACGCCGCAATTCTACTTTGAATTGACGAACTTCGCTCACACTTCCTCTACTACGATTGCGACCTACAGCGTCAACTCCTGGCAGCCGTTACCGGAGAAGTGAAATCGGCCCAGATCCCAATGTCCGGTAAGCCAACTACACGTTCACTGGGACGATCATTCACCGCCGATACAATGCACCGCTCACTCTTTGTAGAACATCAGCAAAAGTCCCAGCCCAATCATCAAGAGCTGGCACAATTTGCTGAAGAACCAGCGTGAGGCCCAGTTCACGTCAGAAGCCCCTTGGACACGGCAATTCCCGCTCCCGTCGCGGCAAACGCTCGGTGCTGATTCTGAATGTGTTCCATCACCGCCATGTGGTTGAGTTCATGCATTCCCGCCCCATGCTGGTGAAACAACAGGAGAATTGCACCTCCCACACCCCACAGGGGAAAAATCCAGGCGAACCAGGGAGACTTGAAGCGTCCCCGAGCGCGTTGTAATTCGATGTATCCGAGAACCAGGAGTATCACCGAAAATATTTTATGCTGGAGATCTTCGGCGTTGTGAGTAATTGCAAACCACGGCGTTTGTGGACCAACCGGCCACATCTCCGTATCGCTGAATAGAAGTAGGAATAGGCCCGCGAGCAGGAAACACGAGGGCCAAACGAAATGCACGCCGGGCCAACGCGCCGCAAGCCGGCTGGGCGCCAAAATGAAAGCGCCAGCTAACAGAGTCAGGAATCCCGCGAGGTGGTGATTAAACTCACTCTCCCGCTTGTCGGCGATGCGTTTCGCAATCTGTTTTGGAGACTCTGCTGCTGCGCCGTGGTCATCCATTTGCATCCCAGGCATGTCTTTCATGTCACCTAGGTCATGTTCCTGCGACCATGTGGTAGGTTGAAAATAGAACAGGAACAAAACGAAGAGAAAGACAACTTCCACGAGTTGTCTGACGAATCTGGCCATCTCGTTGCCTCAAGTCCTTGATTAACGCGGTAATCAGACAAATTTTCGGTCGTTTCTGAGCCATTACTAGCTGTGCGGTCCTTGAGGCGAATACGGCGAATCTTTCGCCGAACAAAGCGACACACTTCCACTTGCTTGCTGATACTGTCCCCAGCAGGCACCGGGTGTAACTGTCAAAAGTGACAAGCTACTGCGCTCTCCTTAAAAGCGATACGGGCTGATCGATCAACGGGGCCGCAGATCGGGATAACTACCGGGGAGGAGATTTCGCGTCGAGACAGGGGCTGTGCGGAATCAAACTTCCGAGAGGAGAAACGTGAAGTACCCCGGAAGTGACCGTATGCTGTTAATCAGGAGGCGATAAGAAACTCTCGACCGAAGGTCCGCATTTGTAAACCCATACGGCACCGATAAGGAAGAGCGTGCCCACCACTAAATGGTGGGACAACTGCATGAGATGCACCTTGTACAAATATTCTTGTGGCAATGGAGAATAGTGGTGGAGTTCAAAAGCATCTACAGGAACGTAGGAAAGATTGTCCAAGCCCCAAAAGATGAAATACAGCGCGATTACACGGCTCGCTAGCACCACAAAGTCTTTCTTGGACATGGACCCTCCATCGCATGCGTACAGACTAGCGGTCTGTAGATTTTGAGAATGGAGTATAAGCCAATCCACGCGGGATAAACCAAGGGGACGCAGGCCAACCAAAGGGCATGAACCGCCCTTCACGCGGGGGACGCAGTAATGAAGGCGCCAGCCTGTGATCCGGGTGATTTTAGTGTTGCACAGTGTGCAGAGTCCACGTTGTTCATGCCAGAGATAGCGAAGAGTGCGGATGCCCCGAAACGTTTCCAGCATGTGAGCCCCTTCACGTTCTTCGAAGTAAGTTTCATAGGTTGGATCGTACGGGTTCGCTTCGCCCTTGACCTTGACCTGTCGCTTGATGGGAGTGCTCTGGGCGTGGAATAGCCAGACTTTCTTTGGCCGTCCCTCGTCATCGCAGGTTTCACCGAAGAAGGTCCGATCACGGTCCCTACGCCGTTCAAAGTATTTCAGGTTGACCCAGCGCGGGGGCTTGTTCGGATGCCTTCGTCGTGCCCATTGCCACAGATTAGAGAAGATAATGTGATCCCCGCGTCCAAATGTACGTTTGCTCACCACGTGCCGATGGTAGTTCGCCCAACCACGAATCTTCGGGTTGAGTTGATCTAGCAGGTCGGCGGCAGACACGCCATGTGCGTCTTTGATGATTTGTCGGATGCCATTCAGGAAGGTTCCAACGTTCTTCCTGGAAGGCTTGATGAGCAGTTTCCCGTTAGGATATCTGCGCACGTTTTGTCCGAGGAAATCAAAGCCGTGCTCCACGTGCGTGATGACCGTCTTCGTTGGAGAGAGTTCAAGACCTCGTTTTTGCAGGAACTGCTCGACGAGGGGTTTGATTTCTCCTTCCAGCAATTCTCTCGATTTACTGGTGATGACGAAGTCATCCGCATAACGGACGAGATTTACACAAGGTTTGTCACCTCCAAGGGACTTGAGACGTTTACCTGCGGGGAATTTTTCCTGCAGGAGCCGTTCCAGTCCGTCCAGCGCGCAGTTGGCGAGCGCGGGGGAGATGATTCCGCCTTGGGGAGTCCCGTCTGTTGTTTCGTGAAGAACGTGTTTTTCCATATACCCGGATTTCAACCACTTTTGGAGAATGACTCGATCCATCAAGACGTGAGCCAAAAGCCAGTCGTGTGAAATTTTGTCGAAGCAGCTTTTGATGTCACCTTCCAGAACCCACTGCGCTTTGGCGCTTCGGAGTGCCAGAAAGCACTGTCCAATCGCGTCCGCGCAGGACCGTCTCTGACGAAACCCGTAGGAGTTTCTGTCAGCAGTGGTTTCCACAACGGGGTCCAAGGCGAGCAAGTGGAGTGCTTGCTGCCCTCGATCGATCATTGTGGGAATTCCGAGTGGGCGCATCGTACCGCCGTCCGACTTCGGGATGTAAACACGCCGCAGGGGCTGAGATCGATAACCCCTACGCTTCAGCGCATGTACTGCCTGTGTCTTCTTCTCTGGTGTGTCCCAAATTTCTTGGTCCACACCGGGGGTTGCCTTGCCATTGTTTTCCGTCACTCGTCGAACGGCGAGAACTTTGCCGCTGTAGGAGTGGGTCAGCAAACGTTGCAGGGCTCGCACCCTGCCCCATCTGCTTTCCTTCGTGGCCTGCACGATACGCACTTGGAGTCGGCGAACGTTGCGGTGGATGGCCTGCCAGTTGATGGCGTACCATTCCGCCGCTTCGCGTGAGACCGCACCAACAGCTTGCGCTGCCGTCATCTGCTTTGCCTCATGAGCCGATTAGTCAAGTTCTCTCGTGTGAAGCACCATAAAGGGAAGTCCGCCCGCTTTCGCGTCCGGTGATCTTGTCGGTGTAGCTGACGCAACCGATATCCGCTCCATTACAGAGCGGCATTCGCTTTCTCCCTCATCTGTTGTCCGCACCGCCATCGGAGCATCTTGCGATGCACTTTCCCCTTGCGGGGAGCGATGTGGATTTACCCTGTTCCGTGGGAATGACGCGATAGGTTAGGCCTGTTCTGTACGCCGGCAGTGTTGATTACCCATGACAAAGGAACCGGAAGCCTCTGTGCTCACTGCAAGAAGAGCCGCGCAGCATGTTAGGCTCTCTTCGCGTGACGACGCTTACGAACATTTGTGTATTCTGGCCCTGCTATCAAGCCTAGGCCCTCTCCGCCCTATGCTGGCAGATACACCGTGGCCTCACGGTTTCGGTGCCACTCTTGCGAATGTGGATACATTGTCCGAGGGCTTCGAACGGTCTGTTGCCTCGCCGCTCCAACCTCGTAGGCTACGTGCGACGGGACGCACGGTCTGATCGATTTCCTCCTTGTCAGACAATCATTCCAACAGCTTTACAGGTCGCAATCCGGTAATGCGACTTACGTGTGCCACGAGCACGAAAGGAGAAAATGCTGAGTAGTGCGCAACTGCTTGACTGATGAGGGTAGGCCCCTCGGAACCGGTTTACAGGAACAGGTTTCAAACCACCTTCGGCGGCTGTAGTCAAAAGCTATGGTCGTGAACGCGGAAGGAAAAGGCCTGGCAACGACCAGGTCAGGTGACCGGCAAGAAGAGGACCGCAAGGGAACCACTGCTGAAGTGTCGAAACGTTAGAGACGATGTCAAAACCGCGGGGGGTAAGTTACTGCGGGATTAGCTCCGACGAAACCTGCTTACGGGCGGAGCGGCATCCGGCATGAGAGGTGGCCTGAGCTTGCCAGTGAGGCGGTTAAGCGGAACGTGGGAACCTGAGACACCGATGCCAACGGAGAAGCCACAAGTGGAAGCAACCACGAGGGCGAGAGTACGGATGCGGAGTCTCAGGGTCGGACTGCCCCGAAGTAGTGAAGAAGCGGGGTAATGCCCGTGGAGCGAAGGGGGCAGGTCACCCGCGTCCTAACCAATACGGTCAACTGGAAACAGGAGGAACCGAGCGGTCAGGACGGAAGGCAGCAGCCTTCTCTGGGTGGCACGAGCCGTGTGACTGGAGACAGTCAAGCACGGTTCTGTGAGAGGCTCGGGGTGAAATTCCCCGGGCCTACTCGGCCAGCCAGATTGTCTTTTGACCAACAACAGTGGACTGTCAATACTGACGATAGACGTGTCCACGTCAAATTTCCAATATCCACTTTGCTTAATTTCTCGACCGGGACGTTCGTTGGGTGCCACGGTTGGAGCGAAGGGAGACTGACATGCAAGTTATGCGAGTTCGCTTATTATGCGGGTTATTGTTGTGCGGAGTGGCAGCCGCGTCTGGCCTCTCCGCGCAGGAACCAAGTGGTGCAGGAGGAGACACAAAACCAGAGAAGGCACAGGGAGTGAAAAAGGCAAAACCAGAGAAGGCACAGCGAGTGAAAAACGCAAAACCACAGAAGCCAACGCCTCTTTACACAGTTCCGAAATCTGAGCCGTGGTGGCGCGGCGGAGGACCCGGGCCAGCCGGTGCCGGGGTGAAGTAAAGGAGCAGCGGGCCTGTGACTCACAAAGGCGTGCCACTACCCGCAGCGGTAATCGGAAACTGACCCATCAGTACCGGGGTTGGATTGCGCGCTGAAATGGCCTAGGGTAGAGTCAAGGTTTCCGATGAACTACGGCACCCTTCCCTCGCGATTGCTCAACGCCGTCGACTCCATGTCGAACCCGCGCGCGCAGATGTTTCGCGGCACAGATGGCTGGAAACCTATCGCCTCCGAAGAACTCCTGCGTCGCGTCGCGGGACTCTCCACGGCATTTGTTGAACTCGGCGTGAAGCCAGGCGATCGCGTCGGCCTTTTTGCCGCGAATCGCCCCGAGTGGCACACCGCCGACTTCGCGATCACCGGCGCGGGCGGCGTCACTGTTCCCATTTATTTCAACGAATCGCCGGAACGCATCACCTACATCCTCAAACATTGCGGTGCAAAATTTGTCTTCGCCTCAGGCGCAGCGCAAATGCACAAGCTCCAGGCAGTGCGCACGCAGCTTCCCGAATTGGAGCAAGTCATCCTCGCGGACTGCGGATCAGACCTCCCGCCGGATTACCTCCGTTACGAAACACTGATAGCCGCCGCTGGCGGCGCCGATGTCGCGGCCTACCGAATGCACGCGTCGCAAGTCCTGCCCGGCCAGCTGGCCTCGATCATCTACACGTCTGGCACGACGGGCGAACCCAAGGGCGTCATGCTGACGCACACGAACTTTTGTTCGAACGTCACGGACTCCTGCGCCAACGTGAAATTTGACTCCAAAGATGACGTTGCCATCTCCTTCCTCCCGCTTGCCCACGTTTACGGCCGCACGCTCGACTACGCCCATCTTTTCCATGGTGTAACCATTGCTTACGTCGAAGCCGTCGAGCACGTCGCGCAGGCCCTCCTCGAAATTCAACCAACGCTTCTTGCCGCCGTGCCGCGCGTCTTCGAGAAAATCTATACACGCGTCATGGAGCAGGGCAGCAAACAGACCGGCTATAAGCGAAAGATCTTTGACTGGGCAATGGAAATCGCAAGCCGTTCAGCTTTATGGCGTTCCGGGGAAAAGAACACCAGTTCGCAAGTGAAGCTCGCCTGGGGTCTGGCCGACAAGCTGGTTTACTCGAAGATTCGCGAAGGAACCGGCGGAAAGTTGCGCCTTGTGTTTTCCGGCGGCGCACCCCTTGCGAAAGAGCTGGCCGAGTTTTTCTGGGCGGTAGGCGTTCCGATTTACCAGGGCTACGGCCTGACGGAAACGGCCCCGGTTCTCACTTCCAACTATCCGCAAAACCGAATGGGCAGCTCAGGCAAGCCAATTCCCAACGTTGAGCTTCGCATCGCGGAAGACGGCGAAATCCTTGCCAAAGGCCCCTGCGTCATGCAGGGTTATTACAAAAGCTCGGAAGCCACCCGCGAAGTGCTGAGCGCCGACGGCTGGTTCAGCACCGGCGACATCGGCTACCTCGACAAAGACAACTATCTATTCATCACCGACCGAAAAAAAGATCTCATTAAAACCGCCGCGGGAAAATTCGTCGCGCCGCAGCCTATCGAAAACGCGCTAAAGACCAGCCCATTCATCCTGAATGCCATGGTAGTCGGAGACAAACGCAAATTTATTTCGGCGCTGATTGTTCCAAACCCGACAACCGTCGCGGCGAAAGCTGCGGAGCAGGGAATCAAGTTTTCTTCCAACAAGGAAATGGTTGGGCATCCCTTCGTGCGCCAACTCATCGAGGCCGAAGTGAAGCGCCTGACTGCCAACCTCGCTCAATACGAATCCATTAAGCGCTTCGCGCTTCTGCCGGAGGACTTCACGTTTGACAACGGCGGCCTCACCTTCACTCTAAAACTCCGCCGCCGCGTCGTCGAACAGCAATTTCACGACGTCATTGAGCAGCTCTACGCCGACGTCTCCGAGCCACGCCCCATCCTGCAGGATTAATCAAGTCAAGCAGCAGTTTGTGTGTTTTTCCCGAGGGAATCTCTAGAGCGCTGCCATGGATTGTTCTTCCAGTTTGTCGCCAGGCCCACGGAGGTCTAAAATCCCAGTGGGGATACCAATGTCTGACGAACTGATCATAGCCGGCCGCACCTTCAAATCCCGCTTGATTGTTGGAACCGGCAAGTACCGCAGCTTTCCGGAAATGGCTCGCGCCCACGCCGCTTCGGGCGCGGACATGGTTACCGTCGCCGTCCGCCGCGTGAATCTCACAGACCGCTCCAAAGAATCTCTCCTCGATTACATCGATCGCGAAAAAATCTTTATCTTGCCGAACACGGCTGCTTGTTACACCGCCGACGAGGCCATTCGCACCGCTCGGCTCGCCCGCGAAGTCGGCCTCTCCAATTGGGTCAAGCTGGAAGTCATCGGCGACCAGCAAACTCTTTTCCCCGATACCGAGCAACTCATCGAAGCCACGCGCGTCCTCGTAAAAGAAGGCTTCGTGGTCCTTCCCTACACGAATGACGATCTGATCGCCGCTCGCAAACTCATCGATGCCGGCGCCGCCGCGGTTATGCCGCTCGCCGCTCCCATCGGCTCGGGCCTCGGCATTCAGAATCCCGCCAACCTCCGCATCCTCCGCGAACGCATCACCGAAGTTCCCATGATCGTCGACGCAGGCGTGGGCACGGCTTCCGACGCGGCCGTTGCCATGGAATTGGGCGCCGACGGCGTCCTCATGAACACCGCCATTGCCGAAGCTGCCGACGCGGTCTTAATGGCGGAAGCGATGCGCGAAGCTGTCTCCGCCGGCCGCAAAGCCTGGCTCGCCGGCCGCATGCCCAAGCGTCTCTACGCTTCCGCTTCCAGTCCGTTCAGCGGCGTAGTCCGCTAATTTAGTTTTTTGAAGTTGGCGGGTTCTGCCCTGGCTTGGCTTCCGATTGTTTGATCATCTCGGCGACTTGTTGCTGCACATCCCGGGTCATTACATCAATTCTATCTCGCAAAATCGGCATCATAACCTGCATCGCTTCCGCAGTGATAGCTGGCATCTCGCGGATGAGTTTTTGTCCTGTGGGAGTAGAATAAAACGCCACAAGGTGATCTACGTCACCCTTCGTAAAGTGTTTTTGATAGACCGGCACCATGGATTGAAGTATCTCGTCCCAAGGAAAGCTTTTGAGGTAATCGTCCATGACTTTATTCATACGCGCTTCAAAATCGGCGGGCAGCTTGTCTTTATCCTTCTCGTATTGGTCGTGCATCATCTGATGCATCGGCTTCGCCATTGCATCAACCATCTTCGTCATCATTTCCCGCGAATGCATGATTTCCAAGTATTTCTGGACATCTTCCTTCGTCGCCGGGGAATCCGCGGGGTCCTGTTGCGCAAAACCAATCGAGGCAGCACAAAGCAGAACAATCGTTGCCAGTGCGAAGCGTTTCACAAGTCACCTCCAGTTATTTCATTTGAGAGTAACTTAGAAGAGAGCGCCCGGACAACAACATACTAGAATGCTGTGTTTCCGTGTGAACTGCTTCAGTTCAACTTGCATCCACACGTCACGTCAAAATGCGATTCTGCGAAAATTAGTATCTGTCGGGGTGATCGTGACGCCAGTTCCAGTATTCGCGTTGTTGTTCCCGGCTCAGCCGATTGTAGTCGCGATACTCGTAATGCCGCTCCCCGATCCATACGCGGTACGCGCCTATCTCCCCGCTATTCCATGTATGGTAATCCGCGTGATATTCGTCGTAGTACCGCGTGTGCGCGGCGCACCCACTTGCCAAAACCGGCGCTATCATCGCAGCCCCCAACACTAGGGTCCCCAGAAATCCCTTTGTTCGGAACATTTCGCAATCCTCCTTAGGATTCGCAGCTTCTCATTGCCGTCTTTCGCTGACGATACGGCGATTCATGTAAAGTCCCCGGGGGAATTTCAGGGCACTCATCGTCAGCTATTTATAAAACACGGGAAGTGCGACCAAGTTGCGATTTGCACCGAATGTTTGCTGGAAATTTCAGCCGCGGAAGGAAAGTAGCTACGCCTGCGCCGCTTTTCTCGCCTGTTCGGCATCGTAGCTTTCGCCGTAAATCGAAGGCACCTTTGCTCCCATACATCGCAAATATGAGCTGAGTTGTCCGCGATGATGAATAGTGTGGTGCGCTCCAAACATCAAAAATGTTACCGCTGGTCGTTGAAACAGCCCGCGAAAATCCACAATCTTCATCAGCTGTTCGCTCGTCAATTTCGACATCGCGTCCAGTCTCTCGGCATAGGCCTGTTCATACCAGCCTGCGATTTCGGCTGGTGTCTTCAGCTCCGCGGGAAGGACCGCGCCCGTTTCAAACTTTCCATTGATCACCGCATCTGCAAATCGCACGTCCGCCGCCGCGATGTGCCTCACCAGCTCATTCGCACTCTTGGACACGGGGTCCGGCCGGTAATCCGCCTTGTCCGCTGGTACCGCTTCGATTATTTTCTTCGTCAACTGGCTCTCATTCTTCAACGCTGGCAAGTACAGTCCGTGCAGCAAAAACGTCGCATTATCCGCAGTCATCTCTTTCATTGTTTGTCCCTCTCTCGTAACTGTCAGGCTGGGCCGCTTCGGCCTTCCCTTGGATGCACTATCCCACATCGCGTTTCCTTATGCATCCAAAGTCCTTCTAGTATTCCTCTCGTACCGTGCAGCTGACCATAACTGTTCGTATGGTCAGGATATCAGCAGCGCACAGCGTCGCTGTTCCATCCATTGTTGAAGGGCACGCCCTCCTCATAATTGTTCATAGACAAACGGAGGATGGTCGATTTCCATGCATCTCACTTTTGCCAAAAGAGTCAGCGAATGCCCTGTCTGCGAGAGTTCGTTGGTGCGCAGGTCGACGAGAAGAGGTTTCGTCGAACGAATCTGGTTCCGCTTTGCTTTCGTTTGGCCCTATCGCTGCGACGATTGCGACTCGCGCTTCTGGGGTTTCCGCCGTTCTTATCAGCCCTCGGACCGCTCGTTTGGCTGGGGGCTCTCCCGCCTCACACAAACCTCACCTATCGCAGTGGTCCGTAAGCTTTTTGGAACGCCGCCCCGCACGGCAACGGAATTCAAAGCTCATTCATATCGAAGCGTCTGAATCGGGTCCACTTTCGTCGCGCGCCTCGCCGGTATATAGCAGGCT
>Ga0210390_10003809_pt1 | contig 12887 bp, 9 predicted proteins | sample IncBWH11OmetaG_FD_161050 | JGI IMG/M metagenome (GOLD analysis project Ga0210390, IMG submission 161050) | Forest soil microbial communities from Barre Woods Harvard Forest LTER site, Petersham, Massachusetts, United States - Inc-BW-H-11-O ...
CTCTCAAAGGGATGCCCCGACTGAGTGGCTTTCGCGATGCGGCGGCGTGCTCAGCGCACCGGCCTAACCTGCCTCGCGGCATCGGCCACGAGGTGACCAGCTACTGCCGCCGCGCCGTCACGATCGACGACGCCGAGCAGTTGGGCGGCGTCATGCTCGAAAAGCTGACCGAGCCCTTCGACGAGGAACGCAGCGGCAAGATCCGCATGCGCAGCCGCCACCGCCGCGCCGCCTAGCCGTGGCCCATTCGATTGAGCGAAAGTGCCGGCGGCCGGCGCCTTTGTTGGCCGATCGCTTTCGGCCCCACGGTGCGGCGGGTCACTGACAAGGCGACGGCGTTTTGACCAGGCAACCCGTAACTGCGGGGCGACCTTTCGACGGGTGTTGACGGGACGGGCGGCGGGGTCGCTTATTGCCCCACGGGCGAAGTTGGCCGAGAGGAGGCGTTGACGATGACCGCGCAGCCGTTTCATGGGGTGCTTGTCCCCGTATTGACGCCGTTCACGGCGAGCGGCGAACCCGACGCCGCGCGCTTTCTGTCGTTTTGCCGCTGGCTCCTCGACCAGGGGGCAAACGGGCTCGCGATCTTCGGCACCACGAGCGAAGCGAATTCGATGTCGCTCGGCGAGCGGATGGCATTGCTCGACCATCTCGTCGAAGGCGGCATCCCGGCCGAAAAGCTGATGCCCGGCGCGGGCGCGTGTGCGATCCCCGACGCCGTGGCGATGGCCCGTCATGCGGTCGACCACGGCTGCGGCGGCGTCCTGCTGCTGCCGCCCTTCTACTACAAGCCGGTCGCCGACGACGGCATCCTCGCCTTTGTCTCCGCGGTGATCGACCAGGTCCGCTCCGCGGCGCTCCGCGTCTACCTGTACCACATCCCGCCGGTTGCGGTGGTCGGCTACTCGCTCGACCTCGTCGGCAGATTGATCGAGGCCTATCCGCAGAACGTCGTCGGGCTAAAGGACAGCTCGGGCGACTGGAGCAACACGGCGGCGTTGCTCGACCGCTATCCTGGCTTTGCGGTGTTCCCCGGCTCCGAGGTGTTCCTGCTCGAGGCGCTGCGCAAAGGTGGTGCCGGGTGTATCACCGCCACCGGGAACGTCAACGTGCCTGGGATCGCCAAGCTCTATGCCAATTGGCAGGGCCCGCAAGCCGACGCGCTGCAAGGTGCGGCGACCACGGTGCGCAAGACCATGCAGGCCTATCCGATGGTCCCGGCGTTAAAGCGCGTCGTCGCCCATTTCCACAACGACCCGGCCTGGGCGGCGGTGCGCCCGCCGATGGAGCCACTCGACGAGGTGCGGTCGAGAGCGCTGATCGCGGATCTCGCCAAGATCGGATTTGCGCTCGGCGAGCCCCGGCAACGGGCCGCCGCCGAGTAGCGTGAGCCAGATGCAGCGCCAAGCGTCTGACGGGCGATTTCTGCTCAGTTAGCGGCAAAAAATTCGACCGCGCAACTACCGGGTCATACACGAGATTGGCTTCGTCGCTCCGCTCCTCTCAGTGACATCTTCGTCTGCCGTCATTGCGAGCGCAGCAAAGCAATCTCGTGAATAAGGAGGGGTCGGAGCATGGCAACCGAGCAGACCGCCACCCGGAACCCGGAGCGCGAGGCGTTCTATAAAACGATCGCCGCCGGGAACCTGGCCCCGCTGTGGGAGCGGCTGCACGGGCTCGTGACGCCGCAGCCGGTCAGCCCCTGCCAGCCGGCGATCTGGCATTACCGAGACGTGCGGCCCTATCTGATGCAGGCGGGCGGGCTGATCAGCGCCGAGGAGGCGACGCGGCGCGTTCTGATCCTCGAAAATCCGGGGCTCAAGGGGCAGACCTCGATCACCCACTCGCTGTTCGCCGGCCTGCAGTTGATCCTGCCCGGCGAGGTGGCGCCGGCGCACCGCCATACGCAGTCGGCGCTGCGCTTCATCATCGAGGGCGACGGCGCCTATACCGCGGTCGACGGCGAGCGCACGACGATGCGCCCCGGGGACTTTGTAATCACGCCGTCCTGGACCTGGCACGACCACGGCAACGACACGCACGAGCCGATGGTCTGGCTCGACGGGCTCGACATCCCGATCGTGCGCCTGCTCGACGCGAGCTTTGCCGAGCCGGGAGAGGCCGACACCCAGGCGATCACCCGGCCCGAGGGCGACAACACCGCGCGCTTTGCCAACAACCTCTTGCCGGTCGATTGGCGACCCGCGGTCAAGACCTCGCCGGTTTTCAACTACCCCTATGCGCGCTCGCGCGAGTCCCTCGATGTTTTGAGCCGCAACGAGGCCCCAGACCCGTGCCACGGGCACAAGCTGCGCTATGTCAACCCGGCGAGCGGCGACTTTGCGATGCCGACGATCGGCGCCTTTGTCCAGCTGCTGCCGAAAGGGTTTGCGACCCGCCCCTATCGCTCGACCGACGGCACGGTCTTTGTCGCGGTCGAGGGCAGCGGGCAAAGCCGGGTCGGCGACCAGCTGTTCAACTGGGAGCCGCACGACATCTTTGTCGCGCCGAGCTGGGCGAGCGTCAGCCACGAGGCCTCCGAAGAAGCGGTGCTGTTCAGCTATTCCGACCGGCCGGTGCAGGAAAAGCTCGGCCTATGGCGCGAGCAGCGCGGCAACGCCTGACCGATTTGCCTCGGCTAGGCGGCAGCGCGTCATGGACGTCGTCATCATCGGCGCCGGGATCGGCGGGCTAACCCTCGGGCTGGCGCTGCAGCGCGCCGGCATTCCCTGCCGGATCTACGAAGCAGCACCCGCGATCACCCCGATCGGGGTCGGCATCAACGTATTGCCGCACGCCACCCGCGAGCTCGTCACGCTCGGCCTCGAGCCGGCGCTGGCGCGGGTCGGGGTGACCACCGCCGAGGCCTGTTTTTTCAACCGGTTCGGGCAGCTGATCTACCGCGAGCCGCTAGGCCGCGCCGCCGGCTACGCGTGGCCGCAATTCTCGATCCACCGCGGCGATCTGCAGCGGGTGTTAGCCGACGCCTTTGTCCGCCGCGCCGGTGTGGACCGGCTGCTGACCGGCTGGCGCTGCGTCGGTTTTGCGCAGGATGCAGGGCGCGCCACCGCCCACTTCGAGAACGTCAAGACTGGCGAGCGCCTGCCGCCGCAGCATGGCGCGGTCGCGGTCGGCTGCGACGGCATCCATTCCGCGGTCCGCAAGCAGCTCTACCCGGCGGAGGGCGAGCCGCTTTATTCCGGCTACAACATGTGGCGGGGGGTGACGCGCTGGCCGCGCTTTTTGTCGGGTGCCAGCATGGTGCGCGCCGGCTGGCTCGCCACCGGCAAGATGGTGATCTACCCGGTCCGCAACGCCGTCGACGAGGACGGCCGGCAGCTCGTCAACTGGGTCGCCGAGATCGAGACGCCGCAGCATGAGGCGCGCGACTGGAACCGGCCGGGCAGGCTCGCCGACTTTGTCGGGACGTTCAAGGACTGGCGCTTCGACTGGCTCGACGTGCCGGCGATGATCGGCGCCGCCGACATGATCCTCGAATTTCCGATGGTCGACCAGGAGCCGCTGCCGCGCTGGAGCTTTGGCCGCGTGACCCTGCTCGGCGACGCGGCGCACCCGATGGTGCCGCGCGGCTCGAACGGCGCCGGGCAGGCGATCCTCGACGCGCGGGCATTGACCGACTGCCTGCGCGCGATCGCCGACCCGGTCGCGGCGTTGCGCGCCTACGAGGGAAAGCGGCTCGACGCGACCGCGAACGTGGTCCGCACCAACCGTGCAAACCCACCCGACGCGATCCTCCGCGAGGTCTACCGGCGCACCGGCGACCGGCCGTTCGACGACATCGACAAAGTCATCAGCCGCGACGAGCTGGCGGCGATCTCCGATCGATACAAACGCGTCGCCGGTTACGACCGCGAAACCTTGGCCCGCTAAAAATGAGACGCGCCGCCGCCGCGTTGAGTGTGGCCGCGGTGCTCGCCGGCGGCGGCGCCCAGGCCGCATCGCCACCGGCGACGGTCGAGGCCGAGCACGGGATGGTCGTCACGTCGCAACACATCGCCTCGGCGGTCGGCGCCGGCATCTTGACCGCCGGCGGCAACGCGGTCGACGCCGCGGTCGCGGTCGGCTATGCGCTCGCCGTCGTCGAGCCGTGCTGCGGCAACATCGGCGGCGGCGGCTTCATGACGATCCACTTCGCCGACGGCCGAGACACCTTTATCAACTTTCGCGAAACCGCACCCGCGGCGGCAACCGCGGGGATGTATCTCGACAGCGCCGGCCGGCCGGTTCCCGACCGCAGCCGTTACGGCTATCTCGCCGCCGGCGTGCCGGGCACGGTGATGGGCCTCGACCGAGCGGCGCGCGAATACGGCACGATGCCACGTGCGGCGCTGATGGCGCCGGCGATCGCGCTTGCCCGTAACGGGTTTGTGCTGAGCCGCGACGACACCCTGCTGCTCGACGCCAAGGCCGACCGGCTCGCCCGGGACCCGGCGGCCGCCAAGATCTTTCTGCGGCCCGACGGCAGCAATTATCAGCCGGGCGACCGGCTGGTTCAAAAAGACCTGGCGGCCACCCTCGAGGCGATTGCCCAAAACGGGTCCGACGCCTTTTACGAGGGCTCGCTGCCGGCCGCCGTCGAGCAGGCGAGCCGGGAGCACGGCGGCATTCTGACGGCCCGCGACTTTGCCGACTACACCGCGACCGAGGGAGCGCCGCTGTACTGCAGCTACCGCGGCTACGCGCTGATCTCGGCGCCGCCGCCGAGCTCCGGCGGTGCCGCGGTTTGCGAGATCCTGAACATCCTCGAAGGCTACGACCTGAAGCCGCTCGGCTTCCACTCGGCGCGCTCGGTAGAGCTGATGGTCGCGGCGATGGCGCGCGGCTATGCCGACCGCAACGCGTTCCTCGGCGATCCCGAGTTTGTGCCGAACCCGCTCGACCGGCTGCAGTCAAAAGGCTACGCCGCAGGGGTCCGCGCCGCTGTCGGCGCCGGTTCGGCGGCGCCAGCCTTAGCACCCCCCGCCCCGCACGAAAAAGCCGAGACGACCCATTATTCGGTCGCGGACGGCGCCGGCAACGCGGTCGCGGTGACCTACACGATCAACGGCTATTTCGGGGCGGATGTCGTCGCCCCCGGGACTGGCTTTTTGCTGAACAACGAGATGGATGACTTCACCGCCAAGCCCGGTGCCCCGAACCTTTACGGGCTCGCTCAAGGGGCGGCCGACGCAATCGCTCCCGGCAAGCGGCCGCTGTCGTCGATGGCGCCGAGCTTGGTCGAAAAGGACGGGCATCTCGTGCTGGTGCTAGGCAGCCCCGGCGGCTCACGCATCATCACGACGGTGCTCGAGACGATCATGAACATCGTCGATTACGGCATGAGCCCAGCGTTGGCAGTCGCGGCGCCGCGGCTGCATTACCAGGGCAAGCCCGCCACGGTGTTTTACGAGCGCGGCGGGCTGCCGCCGGAAACGGTGGCGGCGCTGGTCGACGCAGGATACGGGCTCGCCGCCGAACGGCCGTGGGGCGCGGTCGAGCTCATCGCCCGGGACAATGGCCGGCTTTACGGCGTCAGCGACAGCCGCCGCCCGGGCGGCGCTGCCGTCGGCAATTGAGGGGGCGCGCGCCATGCGGTTTTCCTCTCGTGTCGAGCAAAGGTCGTCGGGCCCGGGGACCGGCGCCTGGAGCATCCAGCAAGAGGCCAGCCTGCTGCGCGACACTGGCCACGATGTGATCTCGCTGACGATCGGCGACCCCGACCAGCCGACCCCGGCTCCGGTCGTCGAGGCGACGGTCGAGGCGCTGCGGGCCGGCCGCACCGGCTATGCCCCGACGATCGGCTTTCCGCAATTGCGCGCGGCAATCGCGGCACGCGCCGCCCAGCGCACCGGGCAGCCATGCGGCGCCGAGAACGTCGTCGTGACGCCGGGCGCGCAGGGTGGCCTTTATTGTGCGCTGCAGTCGATTGCCGGCCCCGGCGACGAGGTCATCGTGCCGGAGCCGCTCTACGCCACCTATGGAGGCGTGGTCGCGGCGAGCGGTGCGGAACTGGTCCTGGTGCCGTTGCCGGCGGCGCGCGGGTTTCATCCCGATCTCGACAGCATCGCCGGCGCGGTGACGCCACGCACGCGCGCCGTGTGGATCAACACGCCGCACAACCCGACCGGCGCGGTGTTTACCCGCGACGAGGTCGCCGGCATCGCCGAAATCTGCCGCCGGCATGACCTGTGGCTCGTTTCGGACGAGGTCTACGAGGATCTGGCCTTTACCCGGCCGCATGTGAGCCCGTGGTCATTGCCGGGAATGGGCGAGCGCACGATCGTCGTCTCGAGCCTGTCGAAGTCGCACGCAATGCCCGGCTTTCGGCTCGGCTGGGTCATCGGGCCGCCCGCCTTGTCGCGGCACCTCTTCGGGCTGCTGCTGTCGATGACCTACGGCAACCCGCCCTTTATCCAGCTCGGCGCGCTGGCGGCGTTTGGCGGCGAGCTGCCGCAGGTCGCGGCGTTGCGCGAAGACTACCGCCGGCGCGCCGGGCTGATGGCCGGCATCCTCGCCGGCGCGCCCCGGTGTCGGCCGATCCCGCCCGAGGGCGGGATGTTCGTGCTGCTCGACGTACGGCCCACCGGGATGGCGGCCCAGCAATTTGCCGCCGGGCTGCTCGAAAGCGAGGATGTGGCGGTGCTGCCGTGCGACGCGTTCGGGCCGAGCGCCGCCGGGCATCTGCGCATCTCGCTGACCGAGCCCGACGCCCGCCTCGCCGAGGCCGGGCAGCGTATCGTCCGTTACGCCCGCAAAATCGGCGGAGGAGAGTGAGGCAGCCGTAAACGGTAAGGGCCGGCGCAACGGCCGGCCCTCGCCCGTCCAGATTGGATACCCCGGCGGCCTATTTGGCCGCGTGCGGCGCGCGACTCGCCCCGCGCGTCGGTGCGGCGTGCTCGTCGTCGGGGTTCCTGACGTCCTGCGGCAGCCCGCCTTGCGGCTCCGGTTTGTCGACATAGCGGAACGCCGGTTCGGAATTCCATGGGCCGCGGGCGTCGAGCGGGCCGTCCTTCGACAAGTTGAAATAGAGGTCGACGGTCTCGTCCGGCTTGACAGTCCCGAACATCGGGTCGGTCAGCTTGCCGAGCGACTCGAGCGCCTTCATGAACATCTGGGTGTGCGAGATCTCGCGCGTCAGCAGAAAGGTCAGCGCCTTCTTGCTGCCCTCGTCCGTTGACAGCTTGATCAAGGCCTCGTAGGTCTGCCGCGCGCCGGCCTCGGCGGCGATGTCGGCGCGCAGGTCGCGCACCACGTTGCCGCCCTCGTTGACATAGGCCGAGGTCCACGCCTGACCCTGGCTGTCGACGAGGTGCGGGCCGATGCCGCGCACCGCGAACAGCGTGCTCTTGTAGGCCGCGTCCTTGGCGGCGCCGCTCGCCTTTTCGGTATGCTGCTCGATCATCCGGCCGACCATTTCCAGGTGGCTGAACTCCTCGATCGCGATATCGTGCAGCATGTCGCGGATCGCCTTGTCCTCGACATGAAAAGACTGTGTCCAATAGGTCAACGCCGCGCTCAATTCGCCGGTCGCGCCGCCGAATTGTTCAAGCAACATTTGTGCAAACTGGGCATCGCTGCTGTCGACCTTTACGTCATACATCAGCTTTTTGTCGTGATAAAACATTGGACATCCCCGTGATGAGATAACCGATCGCCTTGGCCCGGCTCACGAACTCAACGGGGATGGGCCGAGGAGGTTCCGGTTTGTCTTAAGATGTGACAAAGGGGAAACAAATACGCGCACTGCGTGGGCGCGAGAGCGCCTCCGCCCCCAATCGGAGCCCGGCTTCGACAGCGATGTTGAGAGCAAGGCCCGATCGTTCGACCGGAGGAGCGCAGGACATATCTGACCGAAGCGAGGACACGCTCGATCTCGACCTCGAGAGCGGCGACCGGATCGGGCTGCCGGTTCACCGCCTCTCCGGCGCCTCATTAAGACCTCAAAGATCACATTTTTGACGCATGTGTGACGGCACGCCGACCGGTTTTTGACGAAAACGCCCGATACTCGGGTCGCGCGACTTTCGGTTGCGGCGAATCGCCGAGGCCGGCGGCGCTTGTCGCGCCGAAACCCGCGGCGCGCCGTGCTCGGCGCGGGTTGCAGGCGAGTTTGTGCAGTCCCGCGGCCCGTGCGATTGAGAGACCGCAGAGGTGAGCGACCACCCCGAACCATCGACAGAAGCGGCGTGCCCGCGGCGCGCGGTCGATGCCGCGCCGGACCCGTGCCGCACCGACGCCGACGCCGGGGAATGCGCGCTCTCCGACGGCGAGCGGGCGGCGTCTTATTGCCGGCTGAGCGAGGCATTCTACTATCGCGGTCAGCACGAGGACGCGCTCGACTGCGCCCGCGCCGCCTTCGAGCTGGGCTCGGGCGAGGAGGCGGTCGCCGACTTTTGCGCGTGGCTCTTCAGCAATTGCGGGTGCCATCGCGAGGCCGCGGCGGCCTATGAGCGCCTGATCCAAGACCGCCCCGGATGGGCCGCCGGGCATCGCCACGCGAGCGGCTCATTTGCCGCCGCCGGCGACATCGACCGCGCCGTCCAGCACGCCGCGCGGGCGAGCGAAATCGAGCCGGGCTCGCTCGAGTTCGCGGTTCATGCCGGCGGTCTGCTGGCGAGCATCGGATTGCACCGCGACGCCATCGGCTATTTCCAGCGTGCCGCCGAAATCGAGCCTGGCAATCCCGGCGTGCTGCGGCGCCTGTCGGACGCGGCGCTCGCTCTCGACGACGCCAAGAGCGCCCTCGACCTGGCGTTGCGGGCCCATGCGCTGGCGCCGGGCGAGCGCGCCGCCGCGCATCACGCGGCCGAGCTGCTGCTGCGCGCCGGCCGGCTCGACGAGGCGGCGCGGGTCATGACGGCGGCGCTCGCGCAAGACGATCGCGACGCGGTCGGGTACCGCCTGCTGTCGGCGGCGGAAATGCTGCGCGGCCGGCCCGAGGCGGCGCTCGACGCGATCGACCGCGCCCTGGCGATCTTGGCCGAGGAGGCGGAGTATCATCTGCATCGCGGCAGTCTGCTCTACCGGCTCGGGCGGTTTGAAGAGGCGGCCGGCGCCTTTGACCGCGCCGCGGCGCTCGATCCGGATAACCCGGCGCCAAAGCGCTCGCAGCTGACGGTCTACTTTGACAGCGGGCGGTTTCGTGAGGCATTGGCGGTCGGCGGCGAGTTGATCCGCGCGGCACCCGACAACGAGGAATACGCCCAGGCGGTGCTCGAGGTGCTGACCCGCCGCTTCGACACCCTGGATGGCGATTTTGTCGTCCTCGGCGAGCGCTCACCGGCGCCGTTTCGGCGGCACCGGCCGCCGTCCGGCTATTGGTCCGCGCTGCTGACCCAGGCGCGCGTGATCCATGCCCTGATCATCCGCGAGACCCGCACCCGTTTCGGCGACTCGACCCTCGGCTATGGCTGGGCATTGCTGGAGCCGGTGCTGCATATTTTGATGCTGTCACTGGTGTTCGCGGTTCTGATGCACGGCCGGCCGCCGATCGGCTCGCAATTCTTTATTTTTTATTATACGGGGATCATCCCCTACCACGTTTTTGTTCATTCGAGCAGCAGCATGACCTATGCCGTGACCGCCAACGGCTCGCTGCTGCAATTGCCCGTCGTCGGCACGTTCGACGTAATCCTGGCGCGCGGCCTGTTGGAGCTCGTCACCGACATCCTTGTCGCCGTCATGCTGCTCGCCGGCTTCGGCGCGATCGGACTGGCGGCGATGCCGCAAGATTTCGGTGGAGTGGCGGCGGCCACGGCCACGGTGTGGCTGCTCGGCTGCGGCTTTGGCTTTGTCAATGCCGTGGTCAACGCCTTCTGCAAGTCGTGGGACAAGATCTGGGCGCAGCTGACCCGCGTTTTGTATTTCTGTTCCGGCATATTCTACGTGCCTGGAATGATGCCGGACTGGATCCGCGACAAGCTCGCCTGGAACCCGGTGTTGCAGGCGGTAGACTGGTTCCGCGCCAGCTTTTTCGCGGACTACGCGCCGCACTGGCTCGACCGCTCTTATCTGGCGGCGACCGCTGGCCTCGTTCTGCTCGCCGGGTTGGCGCTCGAGCGCGGGCTGCGACGCCAATTGTACGACCCGCTGTGATCCGGCTCGAGCACGTGTCCAAGGCCTATCGGACCCGCAATGGGCGCAGAGTCGTGCTCGACAACGCCAATGCCACGTTCGAGGCGGGACACAATTTCGGCGTCCTCGGCGTCAACGGCGCCGGCAAGTCGACCTTGATCCGACTGCTTGCCGGCTCTGAGCTTCCCGATCGCGGCATTGTGCGGCGCTTCGGGCGCGTGTCGTTTCCGCTCGGGTTCGGCGGCACCTTTCATGGCGCGCTGTCCGGCCGCGAGAATGCCGCATTCATTGCCCGCGTCTACGGGGCCCGGTTGCGGCCGACCATCGATTACATCGAGGACTTCGCCGAGCTTGGTGAATATTTTCTAATGCCGGTCAATACTTATTCGACCGGGATGCGCGCGCGGCTTGCTTTCGCCGCCTGCCTAGCGATCGATTTCGACATCTATCTGATCGACGAGGTCACCGAGGTCGGCGACCAGCGCTTTCGCCGCAAATGCGCCGAAGCGTTCCGAGCGCGCATGGCGCATTCCGACATCATTCTCGTCAGCCACAACCCGCAGACAATCCGCCGCTATTGCGATCGCGGCGCCATCCTCGCCGGAGGCGCCCTGTCGCTGTACGACGATGTCGGCGCGGCGCTGATGCAGCACCACCGCATGGTGCAGGAGAGCGCCTGATGTCGGGAGCGGTGGTCGACCTGCGCACCGTCCCCACAAGCGTCGCCCCGCGCGAACCCGTCACCGCGGGCTCGCCGAGCCCGACCGGCATTCCGGCGCGCCGCGACGGCGGCGAGGTGGCGCTGCTGCCCGAGGCGCACGCACCGCCCGGCCTCGCCGCGCGCAGTCGCCGGACGCCGTGGCGGCTATTGTCGTTTGTGCTGCTGGTGGCGCTGCCCACGCTCGCCGCCGCGGTCTATTATTTCGCGGTCGCGGCCGACCAGTATGTCGCCGAATTTCGGTTCGGCCTGCGCTCGGCCGAGCCGATCCGCACCGGCCCCGCCGCCTTTCTGCAGACCGGCCCCACCCCGCTTCAGACGGCGATCGATTCCTATGCCGTGGCACAGTACATCGGCAGCCGCGCGGTCATCGACGACCTCGGCAAGTCGCTCGACCTGCGCAGAATGTTTTCGAACCCGGCCGCCGACTGGCCGGCGCGGCTCCACCCACCGGTCACGATCGAGGAACTGGTCCTCTATTGGGAGGGTCAGGTCGACGCCTTTTTCGATCCCACGAACGGGACGATCGTGGTGCGGGCCCGCGCATTTACGCCAGCCGACGCGCTCAGTCTCGCCAAAGCCATTCTCGGCTCTTCCGAGCGTCTGGTAAACGACCTCTCGGCGCGGGCGCGAGATGACGCGCTGCGCAATTCGGAGGCCGACGTCCACGGCGCCGAGCGGCGTCTCGCCGCGGCTCTTGTCCGGCTGCGCGAGTATCGCGACCACGAGGGCCTGATCGACCCGCACAAGGCGGCCGACGCCAACGCCGCGCTCGTCGGGCGTCTGCGCGACGACCTCGTGCGCGCCGACACCAGCCTGTCGACCTTGCGCGAATTCATGCGCGACGACGCTCCGGCGGTGAAAATGATCGAGGCGCGCATCGAAGCCTTGAAGGCGCAGCAATCGAGCGTCGAAAGCGAAGCGACCGACACCGCGAACACCCGGTATCAGGCGCTGTCGCGCCTGATGGGCTCCTATGAGGAGCTCGAGAGCGAGCGGCGGTTTGCCGAGACCGCTTATCAGCATGCGCTGGAGGCCCTCGACCGGGCTCGCGTCAATGCCGACCGCCAGCAGGTCTACGTCGCCGACTTCGTCCCGCCGAGCCTGCCCGAGGAGGCGCTCTACCCGCGCCGGGCGCGCTCGGTCGCGATCGTCTTTTTCGCCGCCTTCGTCGCCTGGGCGATCGGCGGCCTGACCCTGCGATCGGTCAGGGACCACCTCTAAACCGGCAGCGCCGGCGAGGGCAAAGCATGACGAGCGTCGAGTTCGAAGCATCACGCCCGCTGCTCTTCCGCAAGGACGGCGTCAGCCCGCCAAAGCTGCGCCTCGCGCTGCAGGCGACGCGGCCCCGGCTGGCGCTCGTTTCGACCTACAGCGAGCTGTGCGGCATCGCGGCCTACACGCGCAGCCTCGAAAAGCAGTTGAGCGAGGTCTTCGACGTCGCCGTCTTCGACCTGAACCAGTATCTCCTGCGCAGCCCGCACGGCCGGGTGCGCCGGTTCGGCGACCGCCACATCCAGGAAATCTGCCGCGAGCTCAAAGACTTCGACGCGGTCAACCTGCAGCTGGAGCACGGCACGCTCGGCCGCAGCGCGCGCGACATCTTCCGCCGGTTCAGCTGGATCGTGCGGGCGGCACCACGGCTGTCGGTGACCTTTCACACGATGTTCGAGGCGGGGGCGTTCGACTACGTCGGTTGGCTGAAGGCGATCTCGCGTCTCAGGTTTGGCGAGGCGGTAGCGATGCGCTCGGATTACCTCCGCGCCCACCTGCTGTCTGCCGGGATTGCCGGGCGGCTGCGTCGCGCCCAGCGCTTCAAGCCGGTCGCGATCGTCGTCCACACCCGGCGCGACATGTGGCACATGAAATACATCCACGGCCTGCGACGCGTGCACGACCACCCGCTGTCGTTTTTGAACAAGGCCGAGGCCGAGGAAATCCGTGGCCGGGCTTCGCGACATGCCTTTCCGATCCTCGACGCGTTGCCCAGCGAGGCCCGCCTGATCGGGGTGTTCGGCTTTATCGGGCGCTACAAGGGGTTCGAGACCGTGATCCGCGCCCTCCACCACCTACCCGCCGACCACCACCTGCTGAT
>Ga0210390_10003810_pt1 | contig 12885 bp, 14 predicted proteins | sample IncBWH11OmetaG_FD_161050 | JGI IMG/M metagenome (GOLD analysis project Ga0210390, IMG submission 161050) | Forest soil microbial communities from Barre Woods Harvard Forest LTER site, Petersham, Massachusetts, United States - Inc-BW-H-11-O ...
TCGTTGGTTTCCTGCCGTGCAACGCGCAAACGCTCGCTCTGTCTCCATCGCCCCGGCAAAAGCGCTCAAACCTGTTCTTGCCTTCCCAGCGAAAGCCGGGACCCATTCCAGCCATGGATACCGGCCGGCGCCGGTAAAGCGAGCGGGCGATTGCGATAGACCTTGCTGGACTCCCGCTTGCCCGAAAATGCCGAACGGTCCGAACATCACCTGGCCGCACTGTCCTTGCCGAAGATATCGAGCGGCAGGAAGGCGCTGACGACGATATTGGGCACGTCGACCAATTCGCTGAGCTTCAGATCGACCGCGACCGAGCAGATCGCATAGGCCTGCTGCCGGCTCCAGCCGCGCTCGACCAAAAGGTCGATCATCGACAGAAGCGCGTTCTTCGCGCTCAGCGTTGCATCCTCGCTCTCATTGACGCCGTCGTCGCGGACCGACATTCCGGTGGTCGCCAGAAAGCGCTTGGGTGCGGCCAATTCCGGCGGGAAATAATAATCGTCGCGGGCAAAGCGCGGAAAGCGGATGCCGCGGCGCTGGGCTTCGCCCTTGTGCAACGAAAAGCGCACCAGGATCGAGCCGCACATCTCGATCGCAGTGCCGCAGGCCTCGCCGTCGCCCTGCGCGAAATGCGCATCGCCGACCGAGAACAAGGCGCCATCGACGAACACCGGCAGCATCAGCCGCGCGCCCTTCGAGAGCTGCTTGATGTCGAGGTTGCCGCCGTTCTCGCGCGGCGGGATCGTGCGCAGCGCCTCGGCGCCGATCGCCCCGCCCGGCACCGCCCCCCGCACCTCGGGCGGCAATGCCACGCCGCCGCGCGCGGCGAGCTCGGCTTCGCGGCGCTGCACCCGCTCGCGCAATTCCTTGGACGGGGCGACGCCGATCACCCCGACAAACGCGCCGTCGGGGATGCGCACACCGGGCAGGTCGGCGGATTCGGCAAAGCCGTCCTTGATCGTCCATTTGGCGATATAGGGCTCGGGAAACGCATCGCGCAGAAAGCCGAACCCCGGCACCTGGACGGTGTAGGCGAATGGCGCCGGCTTCATGTCGCGGATCTCGACCTCGAGCAGATCGCCCGGCGCCGCCCCTTCGACAAAGACCGGCCCGGTCAGCGGGTGGACCAAATTGAGGTCGCACTGCCGCAGATCCTCGGCCGTGGTCGCCGCGGTGATCTGCCCGTCGAAGGCGTCGCGGGTCTCGATCTCGACCTCTTCGCCCGGCGCCGCCTCGACCACCGCGGTGATCGCCTCGTGCCAGCGGTTGTGGCCCTTCCCCGGCTCCTGGGCGAGGCGCTTCTTATAATCGATGGTAATACCCTTCATGCCGCCCCTCCTGCTCCAGCCCTCGGATCAGGTCTGGCACGAGCCATGCCGGCAACGGCCAGAGCGCTGGTCCTCATAATTCAGGATTCAGGCGAGCGCCGCGGCGGCGCGGGCGACCCGCTCGGCGCGGTCGCGCTGGCGCGGCTCGGCGCGTGCCAGCACCGTGGCCAGGACCGCCGGGTCGGCCGTCTCGGGCGAGCCCGAAGCGAAAGGCGGCGCCGGGTCGTATTCGATCGCCAGCTGGATCGCCTCCGCCGCCGCCCGCCCGGCGATCTCGGCCGCTACGGTCAGCGCCACGTCGATGCCGGCGGTAACCCCGCCGCCGGTAAAGAGATTGCCGTCGCGGACCACCCGCTCGGCCACCGCCTCGGCGCCGAACGCCGGCAGCAGTTCGCGCGACATCCAGTGGGTCGCGGCGCGCCGGCCGCGCAGCAGCCCGGCCGCGCCCAGCACCAGCGCACCGGTGCAGATGCTGACGACATAGCGCGCCCGTGCTGCGGCATCGCGCAAAAACGCCAGCACCTCCGGGTCTTCGAGCAGTGGGTTGACGCCGGGTCCGCCGGGCACCAGCACCAGGTCGAGGGGCGGACATTCGGCAAACGTCGTCGTCGGCAGGATCGCCAGCCCATGCTCGGTGCGCACCGGCTGCAAATCCTTCCACACCAACAAGGTTTCGGTCCCGGGCAGCCGGCTCAGCACCTCGTACGGGCCGGTCAGATCGAGCTGGGTCAACTTCGGAAACACCAGCATCCCGCAGCGGAAATTCGCTTGGCTCATCGTCGTGTTCCCGAAAAGTGGTGCGGCTGGAGCCGGTCTCTGTTTATCGCTAGAGTGGGGTTTCGGCAACCGGGAGAACGCTGTGCCATTGCTGCTCGCGAGCCCGGCATTCGCGCCCGGCGGCCAGATCCCGGCGGAATATACCTGCAGCGGCGCCGACATTTCGCCGCCCTTGACTTGGTCCGGCATCCCGGCCGGCGCCAGGAGCCTGGTCCTCGTCGTCGAGGATCCGGATGCACCCTCGGGCGTCTTCCATCACTGGGCCGTATACGACATTCCGCCCGGCGCGCACGGCTTGGCGGCCGGCTATGGTCCGACCCGTCCGGTCGGCGGCGCCCTTCAGACCCGCAATGATTTCGGCCGCTCCGGCTATGGCGGGCCTTGCCCGCCGCCCGGACCGGCGCACCATTACCGCTTCCGGCTGCTCGCGATCAGCCGGCCCACACTCGATCTGACGGCATTGGCGAGCGCCCTTGATGTACTGCGGGCGGCGCAGCCCTATATCATTCAGCAGACCCAATTGATCGGCACATACCAGCGCTGACCCGGCCCTGAGCGGCGGTGGAACGGGCAGAAATCCGCGCGGGCCTGCCCGTTGCTGTCGATTTGCTGGCGCGCGAATGAAAATTCCGTCTATAACCCGCGCCCTGGCGGTCCTGTCTCGGCGCGGTGACCCTCGTTGGCGTCGGTCCGGCGCCAGGCCGCGAACCCCAGATTGGGCCAAGTCCCCGAAAGCAGCGTTAGCTTGGCATACGGACCGAGCGCATAGATGCCCGATACCGCGGTCGCTCAAACGCAGGTGCATGTCAAGCTCGGTCAGAGCCTAGGGGTCGCCGCACTCGGCGTCGTCTATGGCGATATCGGCACCTCGCCGCTCTATACCGTCAAACAGTGCTTCGTGAATGCGATCGTCAGCGAGCGGCGCGTCTTCGGCGTGCTGTCGTTGATCGCCTGGGCGCTGATGCTGGTCGTCACCATCAAATACGTCCTGGTGCTGATGCGCGCCGACAACCGCGGCGAAGGCGGCATTCTGGCCTTGATGGTGCTGGCGTTGCGCGCGGCGGCACGGGGGCGCAACCGCTGGATCATGTGGGCCGGGCTGTTTGGCGCCGCGTTGTTTTTCGGCGACGGGGTGATCACGCCGTCGATTTCGGTGCTGAGCGCGGTCGAGGGGCTGAAGGTCGCCACCCCGGCACTCGAACCCTATGTGGTGCCGCTGACCTTGCTGCTGCTGATTGTGCTGTTCATGGTTCAGCGGCGCGGCACCGCGCTGGTCGGCGGCTATTTCGGCCCGGTTATGATCCTCTGGTTCGCCGTGATCGCGGTTCTCGGCGGGCTCGAAATCGTCCGACGCCCCTCGATCCTCTTGGCTGTCGACCCGCGTTATGCGATCGATCTGTTTCTGCGCGATCCGTGGCAGGGCTTTGTGCTGCTGGGCTCGGTGGTGCTGGCGGTGACCGGGGCCGAGGCGCTCTATGCCGATATGGGGCATTTCGGGCGCGGGCCAATCCGCCGGGCCTGGCTGCGTTTTGTCTTTCCCGCCCTGCTGTTGAATTATTTCGGCCAGGGCGCGCTGCTGCTGGCTCACCCCGGTGCGGTCGAGAACCCGTTTTTTCACCTGGCCACCGGCTGGGCGGTCTATCCGCTTGTCGTGCTCGCCTCGAGCGCCACGGTAATCGCCTCGCAGGCGGTGATCACCGGCGCGTTTTCGATCACCCGCCAGGCGGTGCAGCTCGGCTATCTGCCGCGGATGCTGGTGCGCCACACCTCCGAGCAGGAGATCGGCCAGGTTTACGTGCCGGCGATGAACGGCATCCTGCTGGTGGCGGTGGTGGCGACCGTGCTCGGCTTCCGTTCGTCCGACGCGCTCGGCGGCGCCTACGGCATCGCCGTCACCGGGACGATGACGGTCACCACCATCCTCGCCTTCATCTATCTGCGCTGGGGCGCCGGGTGGCGGCTGTGGCGGCTCATTCCGATGTTCGCGGTGTTTCTGATCGTCGATCTGTTCTTTTTCGGCGCCAATCTGTTGAAGATCATCGATGGCGGCTGGTTCCCGCTGGCGATCGCCTTCACCATCTATGCGGTGATGGTGACCTGGCTGTGGGGCCGGCGCCAGGTTGCGCTGCGGCGGGCCACCGGCGCGCTGCCGCTCGTGACCCTGATCGACACGTTGAAGCCCGACCGGCCGGCGCGCGTGCCGGGGACGGCCATCTATATGACCGCCCGGCTCGAGAACGTGCCCAACGCCCTGTTGCACAACATGAAGCACAACAAGGTCTTGCACGAGCGCAACGTGTTGATGACGGTGCGCACCGAGGACGTGCCCCGCCTACCCGAAGCCGAACGGCTGCAGATCGATCACCTCGGGCAGAATTTCCACACCGTGACCATCCGCTACGGCTTTCTCGAAGAACCCGACATCCCGCGGGCCTTGGCGCTGTGCCGGGTCGGCGGCTTCCGCTTCAATCTGATGGAGACCTCGTTCTTTGTCGGCCGCGAAAAGCTCGTCTTCAAGCGGCCGTCGGGCATGCGGCTGCCGTTCAAAAAGCTGTTCATCCTGCTGTCGAACATGGCGCTCGACGCGACCGAGTTCTTCCACATCCCGATCAACCGGATCGTCGAGCTCGGCGGCCAGGTCGAGCTTTGAGGCAGATCGAACGTTGGCGGTGACGCGCCACCGTCGGCGGTCGCGATCGTGGCGTCCGCGAAAGGCCTAGTGGATGTCTTCCTGCTCGTCGAAGGCCTGGCGCAGCCGGGCGACCGAGAAGCCCGGCGCTCTGGCGGCGTCGATGATCACCTTTTCGCGCCGGGTCAACAGCGCCACCGCCGCCGGGATGTCCTTGACCGCCTCCGGCGGAACCACGACGGCGCCGTGCCGGTCGGCATGGATCAAATCGTTGGCCGAGACGGTCATGCCGGCAACGCTGACAGTGCCGCCGAAATCGACCAGATGCACATGCGCGTGCGACGGCATGACCGAGCCGGCGAGGACGAAAAAGCCCTCCGCCATGACGTCGAGATCGCGCACCGAGCCGTCGGTGACGACGCCGACGCAGCCGAGCCCCTTATGGACATTGGTCTGCACCTCGCCCCAGAACGCGCCAAAGCCGTAATCTGGGACGTCGATGTCCTGGATCACGGCGATGCTCGGCAGCGGCTCCGCGGCGATATGCGCGTAATAGCCGAGCCGGACTTCCTTGGCCTCGTCGCGGCCGCGCGGATGCGGTTCGCGCGAGCGGATGATCGCGGTGCGGGCGAAGGCCACGACCGGCTTCAGCTCCGGAAACGGAGCGACCAGCGGCCGGCGGATAAAGCCCGTCGCCCGGCGCGCCGGGGCGACGAGCTCGAGCGCGTTGCAGATCGTCGGCGTATCGAACGCCCGCAACGCCTCGAGATCGGAAGGGTCTGGCAGGCGCGGCATCGGGATTTCCTCCGGCGGATTGTCGAGACAGAGGCTTTATTGGAGAATGCCGGCGGCCAGCAAGGCTTTTCCGCTGACAAGGCTTTTTCGCCGGCAATTGAAACACGAGGAGAACGGGATGGCTGACTACGACCCCGACCGGGTCGGGAAATTGGAGCGACCGCGCGGCCTGCCGTTCCAGATCGGCAAGATCGGCCACGTCGTCTTGAACGTTCGCGATGTCGAGCGTTCGGCGCGGTTCTATGTCGAGGTGCTGGGGTTTCGGATCTCCGACGTCTACCCGGAGGAGATGGTGCCGGGCGGCATGGTGTTCCTGCGCTGCAACCCGGATCACCATGGTGTCGCGCTGGTCGGCTCGATGGCGGCCGAGGCGCCGAATCTCGAGCTCAATCATTTGGCCTTTGAGGTCGCCACCCTCGACGAGGTGGTGCGGGCGCGCGACCATCTGCGCCGGCACGGGGTCAAGATCGATTTCGAGGGGCGTCGCCGCGCCGGCTGCCAGCTCGCTGTCGAGTTCCGCGATCCCGACAATCACCGCCTCGAAATCTATTGGGGCATCGATCAGATCGGCTCGGATGGGCAGGTCCGCCCCGCCACCGAGTGGAAAGGCGTGCGCAATCTCGCCGATGCGATCGCCGACCCGGTGCACGGCCAGGACACCACCTTGCACGATCCCGCGCTGCGCCAAGGCTGAGCTCGATGGCCGAGCGCGGCGCCAAACCGTCGGCCGAAGCCGCGTCCTACACCGTCACCGTGCGCGGCCTCGTCTTGATGTGCAGCATCGGCATCCGCCGGCGCGAGCGCGAATACAAGCAGCGGGTCCGCGTTTCGGTCGATCTGACGGCACTGCCCGCCGCCGCCATTCCCGGCGAGGACCGCCGCCGCATCATCAACTATGAGAAGATCGTCGCGGCGATCCGCGAAATCGCCGGGTCGGGGCACATCGATCTGTGCGAGGGCTTTGCCGAGCGGATCTGCAACGCCTGCTTTGCCGACCCGCGTGTCGAGCGGGTCCGGGCGTGGGTGGAAAAGCTCGACGTCTTCCCCGATGCCGAGGGCGTCGGCGCGGTCATTGAGCGCACCCGCTCGCTGCCGCCCAACCTCGGCTGAGCCGTGATGACCCCTGCGATCCTCGGCCCCGCTATCCTTGGAATCGTCAACATCACCGAGGATTCGTTCTCCGACGGCGGCCGGTTTCTCGATAGCGCGGCGGCGCTGGCCCAGGCGCGGGCGCTGGTCGCGGCCGGAGCGCAGATCATCGATCTCGGCGCCGCGGCCAGCAATGTCGACGCCACGCCGGTCGCCGCCGCCGAGGAGATCCGCCGCCTCGAGCCGCTGCTCGCGGCGCTCGCGGCCGACGGCACGCCGGTGTCGGTCGACAGCTTCGCACCCGAAGTGCAGCGCTTCGCGATCGCGCGCGGGGCCGCTTTCCTCAACGACATCCAGGGTTTCCCCGACCCGGCCTGCTATCCCGAACTGGCCGCCGCAAGCTGCCGGCTCGTCGTCATGCACGCCGTGCACGGGCGCGGCCGCGCCCAGCGGGTCGAGCTGGCGGCGGACGAGGTATGGGATCGCATCCACGCCTTCTTCGCCGATCGCGTGGCGGCGCTCGAAGGTGCCGGGATCGCCCGCCAGCGCCTGGTCCTCGATCCCGGCATGGGCTTTTTCCTCAGCAGTCGGCCCGAAGCTTCGTTGCGGGTGCTGGCCGGCCTCGACCGGCTGAAGCAGGCGTTCGGGCTGCCGGTCCTGGTCTCGGTGTCGCGCAAATCGTTTCTGCGCGCGGTGACCGGCCGCCCCACCGCGGCCGGGCTCGGCGCCGCGACCCTCGCGGCCGAGCTCTTCGTGGCGGAAAAGGGCGCCGACTACATACGCACCCACGATCCCGGCCCGCTCGTCGACGGGCTCAAAGTCATCGCGGCGCTGCGTACGCAACATTTGGAAAAGACTGCGAAATCGTGACCTGATCTTGAAAACGCACCAACTCGGCAATCCTGGCTTGAACCGCTGGCCGACAGGTCGCCACCCCTTGCATGCCGCCGCCAGCCCTGCCGATCGCCGTGCCGACGATGCTCACCGGCGTCGCGGCAGAAGCAACCCTCGCCGATGTCGCCATAGTATCCTCCGGTCTGCGCTCTTCGATGGAGACCTTCACGTGAACCGATCTCCCGTTCATGTCGTCTGCCCGTCCTGCCGCGCCATCAACCGGATCCCGCCGGACCGGCCGGCGCGGCAGGCCAAATGCGGAACCTGCCATCAGCCGATCTTCACCGGAACCCCGGTCATGGCCGATGCTGGGACGTTCGAGCGCCATCTGACGCGCAGCGACATCCCGGTGCTCGTCGATTTCTGGGCACCGTGGTGCGGCCCCTGCCGGGCCATGGCTCCAGCCTATGAGCGCGCCGCCGCCGTGCTCGAACCGGCCTTTCGACTGCTCAAGGTCAATACCGAGGACGAGCCCAACGTGGCGGCGCACTACAATATCCGCAGCATTCCAACCTTGATGATGTTTGCCGGCGGCCGCCAGATCGCGCAGCGCGCCGGCGCCAGCGACACGAGCAGCATCGTCTCCTGGGCCAGGACACACGCGCCCGCCACGAAACCTGGAGGACAGGATGGCTGATCCGCATTTGAAATTTATCCGCGACGTCACTCCGAGCGCTGACGGCTGCGAAGACTGCTTGAGGATCGGCAGCCGGTGGGTGCATTTGCGGCTGTGTCTGACCTGCGGGCATGTCGGCTGCTGCGACTCCTCGCCTCATCGACACGCCAGACAGCATTTCCACGCGACCGATCATCCGATCATCCAGTCTTTCGAGCCGGGCGAGGATTGGCGGTGGTGCTACGTGCACGAGGCGATGGTTTAAGATCGGAGGCGCGAAGCCGGCGGCAGAAAATCGATAGTCCCAAGCCGTTGCAGATCGCGCCGTCTAAAACCTGACTGCCTACCGAGGGTCCGGCCAGCGCGCATCGCGGGCGAGGTGGTCGGCCTGGCGGATTGCGGTCGCGAGCTCGGCCGGGCTCGCCATCGGCGGCTTGGCGCCGCCTTTGAGCCCGCCGAGGGCCGTGCGCACCGCGTGCACGCTCGCGGCGAGGATCTCCTGCGGATAGACGACGAGCTTGATGCCGAGCCGCTCCAATTCCGCGTCGCCCGGCATGAAGTGCTTGCCGGCGGGCGAGGCGACCGCGAGCGCCGGCTTGCCGTCAGCGGCCGCGACCGCTGCGCGCAGCTCGGCCTCGGATTGCGGCGAGTCGAGAAACAGGATGTCGGCGCCCTCGGCCGCAAACCCCTTCACCCGCGCCAATGCCTCGTCGAACCCGCGCGAGGTGCGGGCGTCGGTGCGGGCCAGCAAGAGGATGCCTTCCTCCCGGCAGGCCTCGGCGGCGGCGCGGCAGCGCAGGATGGCCGCCTCGCGCTCGATCACCAGCTTGGCGCCGCTATGGCCGAGCGGGCGGGGCCAGGCTTTATCCTCGATCAATACCGCGGCGGCGCCGCGGCGGGCGTAGGCGCGGACCGTCTTCTGCACGGCGAGCGCGTTGCCATAGCCGGTGTCGCCATCGGCCAGCCACAGCACCTCGGGCGCTGCGGCAATGCAGGTCTCGACGGCGTCGGCCATTTCCGCAAAGCTCAGCAAATCCATGTCGGGCATCGCCAGGCGCATCGCGGCGATGCTGGAGCCGGAAACGAAGCCGGTGCGGAAGCCGGCCTCCGCGATCAGCCTTGCCGCCATCCCGTCGCCGCAGCCCGGCATGATCTGGAGACCGGGCTGGTCGAGAAGCGCCTTCATGGCGGCGGCTTGGGAATTCATGGCGGCTCCTTTCTGGTGGCCGGCGAAACTGTGAGCTAGCTCCATGCCCATGTCTCTTATCGACGATATTCCCTTTCACCAAGCCACATACAAAGATTACACTATCAGCAAAAATACACTGCGGAGCAGCTAATCCGAGACGGAGGGCTTCATGATCGCAAAAATAACCGCTACCGCGATATCGCTCCTCCTCGCGGCTGGCGCCTTTTGGGGCGACGCGCTCGGAGCTGGCCATGTCTTCAACCCGTTCGGAATTTTATTTCTATTGCTGACTGCGATTATTTGGTTTGGGTGGGGGCCAATCCATGACGGCTACAATTCGATGAAGAACGAGTCGAGCCTTCCGATTATCCGCTTAGGATCAACTATCATACGCGGAATGAGGCGCGCGCCTCAGCCGCGCCGTTCCTCTTCCTGAGCAAGCCAACAGTTCAGGGAGAGCTTCAGATGATCTTTCTTTCGCGGAGATCCTCGATCTGCGTCGCGGTGTAGCCTAATCGGCCGAGGATCTCGGCGTTGTCGGCGGCGAGCTTGGGAGCGACGCCGATATGGGCGGGGGTTTCCGAGAAATGCCAGGGCGAGCCGTGCACTTTCAAGGTCTTGCCGTAGTCCGGGTAATCCACCTCGGTGACGTAGCCGTTGGCCAGCACGTCGGGATCGTCCGCGGCTTCGAGCAGGGTGTTGATCGGCGCGGCGACGATGTCGGCCGCGCGCAGTCGGTCGACCCAATCCTCGCGCGGCCCGGTCGCAAACAACTCGTCGAGCATGCGTAAGAGGGTGGTGCGCTTGTCGTCGGACGAGATGATCACGCCGAGATCGCCGAAGCCGGCCCCTTCGAGAGACTGGTAAAAGCCGAGTGCCTCCATCGCCTCGCGCCATTTGCGGGCGCCGCTCAATTGGAACACCAACGGCTTGCCGTCGCGGTCGTTGAAGCTGGCGCTGAGGCCGGGGCGTTCCTGGGTGCCGGTGATCCGGGCCTGGCCGGTGACCGGGTCGCGGTTGCGCCACATCGCCGTCGTCAGGGTCCAGCCCATCAGCCGGATCTGGCCGCCGAGCAACGAGCAATCGACCTTTTGGCCGATCCCGGTGGTGCGCGCGTGGGTCAGTGCCGCGAGCGCCCCGCCAAAGGCCAGGATTGCGCAGGTCTCGTCGGCGACCGAGACGATGCCGGTGCGCAGGTTCTGGCCCGGCGTCGAATAGGCCTGGGCGATGCCGCCCAGCGCCTGGGCCATCGAATCGGTGCCCGGCAGCGCGGCGTGCGGCCCCTTGGGTCCGTAGCCCGAGACCGAGACATAGACGAGCTTGGGGTTGACCTTTCTCAGCTCGTCGTAGCCGAAGCCGTTCTTCTCCGCGGCGCCCGGCCGGAAGTTCTGCCCGAAGATGTCGGCTTGCGCGACCAGCTTGCGCAGGATCTCGCGGCCGTCCTGGGTTTTCAGGTTCAGGGTGAGGCTCTTCACCCCCCGGTTGTTGGTTTCGAAATAGGTGCTGGGCAGCCCCGGCAATACGGTCGAGCCGCGCGAGTTGTCGCCGCCGTCCGGCGCCTCGATCTTGATCACCTCGGCGCCGAGATCGGCCATCAGCATGTAGGGCACGGTGCCGGCTTGCGCGGTCGAGCAGGCGACGACCTTGACGCCTTGGAGCGGACCATGCGGCTCAGTCGTGTCATCGGGCATGTCGAATAACTCCTGCTCCTGGTCTGCGGATGTGCGGATTATGGCGCGCCCCGATGTCAGCGAAAGCCCGATGCGAGCGCTCAGGCGCATTCAGATAGAACAGTCCCGCTACGTTAGTCATGCCCGGCCTTGTGCCGGGGATCCATGGAAACCGGCTGACTTTTTGCCACAATTCGTGGATGGACAAGCCGGCCATGACGGCTTGAGTGAATCTCGTGTGTGCATCTGAGCGCTAGCGAAAGAAGGAGGGCGGGGGCTGGACGCTCGGCGCCGCAGCGGCGAAGATCTCGTGGCGATCGCCGGATCGCGGCGGATAGATGCGCACCCGGTTGATGTTTTCCTTGGTCCGCTTGGCGGCCAAGCCGGTAGTGGCGACGCGGCGGTCCCAACCCTCGGTGCAGACCGCACCCCACGGCCCCAGATCGAGGATCGTCGTGTACCAGTCGATGCGCAGCGGCAGCATCGGCAGGCCCAACAGGTCGCACACGACATTGTGCCCGGCGAAACGGCCCATCGGGCGGCCGTGCTGGCACGACATGACGCAGGAATGGGTGCCGTCGATCGCGAACCAGGCGGCGTCGCCGGTCGCGAACTCGGCCGTCATGCCGTTGACCTTGAGGAATTCGTCGACCGGCAGGCGGCCGAGCCGGTCGCACTCGACCGGGAACAGCCGGGTCAGCGGGTGGGCCTGCATACCGGCGCACCACACGACCGTCCCCGCGGCGATCCGCTCGCCCGATGACAGGGTGGCGCCCTCCGCATCCACCGCGGCGACCGAGACCCCCGGCCGGGTCTCGACCCCGAGTGCCGCGAGCGCTTCGGCGATGACCACGCGGGCTTCTTCGCCCATGTCGGAGCCGATCCAGGGCTGGCGGTCGGCGAGGATCACGCGCGGCCGGGCCGAGGGATCGGCGATCGCGGCGCGCAATTTGCCCGGCAGCTCGGCCGCGGCTTCGATCCCGGTCAGGCCGCCGCCGATCACCAGCGCGGCGTAGCGGCCCGGCGACGCTTCACGGCCTGGGAGTGCGGCGATATGGGTATTGAGCCGGCAGCCCGCCTCATAGGTATCGACATCGAAGGCGTGCGCGTCGAGGCCGGGGATCGGCGGCCGCGCCAGCCGACTGCCAAGGGCGAAGACCAGGCGGTCGTATGGGAATGGGCTCCGACCCGCGCATAGGACCTCGCGGCGGGCGAGGTCGATGCTGGTGATTTCGGCCTCGACGCGCTCGACCCCGATCGGGCGCAGCACCTCATCGAGCGGGACCCTGGTCGGATCGAGATCGGCCTCGTAGTTGCGCACCCGGATCGAATGCCACGGGTTGCGGTCGACCACCGTGACCCGGACCCGGTCGGGGCCGAGCCCGAGCTCGTCGAGCTTGCGGGCGGCGCCGACCGCACTCCACAGCCCGGCAAAGCCGGCGCCGAGCACGACGATCCGCTGCGGCAAGCTGGAACCCGACCCGGATTGCGACACGCGACCTCTCTCTCGCTGAGCTTGGCGCTCGTCGACATCGGCAGCAGCTCGCGTTCCCTGTTCCGCCTGCCTGTTTTTGCAGGAGATTTACAGGACGGCCATCCGCCTCGCGGCCACGCACCCGGTGAAGAGCGCGGTCGCGTCGCGCATCATGCGACAGGATTGTGGCAATATCATCGGCTACGTGCGACCCCTACGGGGGTATCGCCGTAGGGCGGGTTTCAACCCGCCGATGCTGGCCGGCGGCGGATCGAGATCCGCCCTACCACTGGGCGCCGGCAATCGTCCAGATTGGCGGAGGGTATCCGCCGGACGAGCGGTCACACCCGTTCGAGCACCGCGGCGATGCCTTGACCGACGCCGACGCACATCGTCACCAGCGCGTAGCGCCCGCCGGTGCGTT
>Ga0210390_10003811_pt1 | contig 12883 bp, 6 predicted proteins | sample IncBWH11OmetaG_FD_161050 | JGI IMG/M metagenome (GOLD analysis project Ga0210390, IMG submission 161050) | Forest soil microbial communities from Barre Woods Harvard Forest LTER site, Petersham, Massachusetts, United States - Inc-BW-H-11-O ...
AGACATGCACTGGTTCGACGAAGACACCATTCAGGTAGTCCAGGCGCTTCTGCGCGAAGACCTTGGCCGGCTGCTCGTCGTCATCACCGGACGCCAGCTCCCATCGTTGGCCGGCAATACACAGGTACTCGAGTTGAAGCCCCTCTGCGACACCGAAGCTGACGAGCTCATAATCGCCCTGCATCCTGGGATCGACCCCGAGGCACGAAGGGCGGTGCGACGGCGCTGCGATGGCATGCCCCTCTACATCGAGGAGCTCGTGGCCAAGCTCAAAGAGCAACCCTTCGATTCCGGGGAATCGGCCGAGGTGCCCGACACGCTGTATGAAATGTTGCTCGCGCGACTGCGATCGAGCACGAACGCCCTTCTCGTTGTTGAGGCGGCCGCGCTGATCGGCAGCGTCGTCGATGGACGGCTGCTGTCGTCGGTCGTCGACTTAGACAAGCGTGACGTCGACGACGTGCTCCAACAACTCACACGCGGCCGGGTGCTCCAGCCGGTGCGTGATAGCTGGCGCTTCCACCATGAACTTCTGCGCGAGGTCGCCGCGGAGCTCTCTCCGCCTAGCCTTCGCCACACGCTGCACGGGCGCATCGGAGACGCTCTCGTCGCCGCAGCGGCCGAAGGGACCCCTGAATGGCCGCTCGTCGCGCACCACTACGAAAAGGCCGAGCGTTTCGACGAGGCGGCTGCGGCCTATAAAAAAGCGTCAGCCAATGCCCGGCAGCGCGGGGCGCTCGGCGAAGCGCGTCATCACCTCACTCGCGCCCTAAAGGACATCGAGCGACTCGCACCGAGTCGGTCGCGTGATCATCGCGAGGTGGCCGTTCGCCTGGAGTGCGGGTTCCTCGCCTCGGCGGCGACCGGCCATGCAAGCACGAAGGCCGCCGCAGAATTCGAACGATGCCTGGAGCTCATCGGAGATGAGCCGAGTCTGGAGCTGTACGCGACTTTCAGTGCCCTCTGGAGCTACTACGCCACACGTGGCGACCTCCGCCGAGCGACGCAGGTGATGGAGGCGCTGAGGATGAGGCTCGAGGACATGCCGGACTGGTACCACGCGGCTAATGATGCGGCAATCGGCTCGTTGGCAGTGTTCCGCGGCGAATTCCACGCCGCCCGGACCACGCTGGAGGCAGCCGCGGCTGCAGTCGATGATCTCGGCTCACCCGAAATCGAAGGAGCCTGGTTCGCGCCCAATGACCCAATCGGGGGGATGTACACGTTTGTCGCGTTCACCCGGTTCGTTCAGGGAGATCTAGCCGGCGCAGAGGCCGCCTTCGCGCAGATGGAAAGCCGGTGCGAAAAGCTGCGCTTCCCCCATGGCGCGTTCACTCTTTGCTATGGGCGAGATATAGATGCGTTGGTACGCACCGAAGCCGGCCAACACGACCGCGCGATCGAGCTCCTTGCTGAGGTCGCCGACCGGGGCCACCGGTGTGGCTTTGATGAATGGATCATGGTTGCGGCCAGTGGGGAGGCCGCCGCACGTGCGGTCGCCGCGGTGGCCGCCGGCGAGACCGACTCCGCTACTCTGCAATCTCATATCCAAACCATGACTGCAGTCGTCGAGGCGTGGCGCGCAGCAGGCATCAAGGCGTTCCTCGGGTGGTACGACGGTGCATTGGTGCGGGTACTCACAGCCGCCGGAATGAACGACGCGGCGCGCGAACGGGTTGAGCTCGCGAGACAGATCGCCGATGAGACGGGGTGGCGCATCTACGATGCTGAGTTGCTGCGCTTGCGGGCTCACACATCTGACGACCCGGCTGCCCGGCACACGGATCTTCGGGCGGCCATCGAGCTGGCCCAAGCGCAAGGTGCCCTTATCTACGAATTACGGGCTGCTGCAGACGATTTCGAACTGATCGGAGAGCCTGCGCGGGCCGCACTGATGGACGCGCTCAGTCGATTACCATCTGCGCAAACCTGGCCTGAGCTGGCGCGCGTGCGTGCGCTGCTGGGGTGAGGCGGTTGCGCGGAAGGGTGGCCAACATGGATACATCAATCGGCCGAACAGCGGCACCAGGCTTGTCGGAGCAGTCGCCTCGCCGGCGAACCAAATCGCTAATGGGTGTTAAGTAACAAGAAGTCATAAAGCGACGAATAACCGTCGCGAGTCGACCACACACTCGAACGCTCAGCTGCTGCCGCGGCACAGTGCCACAGGCCCGGTACCGTGGTTTTTCAGGCTGTCCCGACCGTCTGATCGCACGGCCTATCAGCCGCAGCGGCCGAGAGGCCGGTGTTTCTTTGTCCGCTCCGCCAGCCGGATACCGGTGAATACTTCCGGGCGGTTGGCGGCGGTCGATCTCGGTGTCGATTAGCTCGCCCCCAGCGGCGAGTATCTCGCGAGGTGACTTCACGCCGACGCTGCCCATCGAGTTTGGCGCAGGCCCGGGTCACGCCCGCTCAGACAAAAGCTCCTGAGCGCGCGCCAGTTCCGGTACACCACCCTCGGCCGGCATCCGGCGGACGACATCAACGAGCGCAGCGTGGGCGGGCTGGCCGCGGAGCTCGAAATCGTCGAGGGCGGCGCGCAGCTCGAACAGGGTCGCGCCCTGGCGGCGGGCGAGGGCGAGGGCGGCGCTGACGTCGGCTTGGCGAGCGGCTGGGTCAGTGTAGGTATGGGCCCGTAGCCGTAGCAGTTCGGCGTCGTAGAAGTGCATACCGGTGTCGTCTGCCAACCGCAGTGCCATGTTCAGGCGGGCGCAGGCCTGGTCGGGTTGGCCATCGGCGATCAACAGCCGCCCGAGCATGGCGTCGAAGAAGGTGCGGTAGATGTTCAGCCCGACCGTGCCCCAGGTATCGAGGCAGCTGGTGATGGTCGCGATGTGGGCCGACAGCCCGGTCGGATCAAGGTCGTCGGCGCCCAGCGAAGCCACAGCACTGACGATGCCCTGCTCGGTGGCCCCCACCAGCCGCCATTGGTCGAAGCCGTACCGCTCGGCTTGGTCGATCAGCTCGGCGGCCAGGATTGCGGCGCGGTCAAGCTGACCGGCTTCGATGCGGAGCCAGATTTCCGCGAAACGCACGTAGCCGAGGCTGAACGGGCCATGCGGAAACTCGAGCCCTTCGGCCCGGCGTGCCGCCTGGGCCAGCTCGGCCTGGGCGCGGACGAGATCACCGCGCACGCCACAGGTCAAGGCCACGTGGAGGCACGCGGACACGATCGGCTCGATAGGCTGAAACCACACCGCGTAAATTTGGTCGTCTGTCGTGGCCAGTCTCGCTGTGGCCGCCTCTAGGTGGGATGCGGCGGCGCCGAACTCGCCGCGCAGCCACGCCACCACCCCGAACCTGGCCTCGATCACCGGCCGGAACGACTGCCGCCCCTGCTCGAGGCTCGCGCGCAGGACCTCAAGCACCTGGGATGCCCGGCGCAGGTCGGCACGAGGGATGTAGTAGGCCGTGAGGGCGGTCAGCGTCGCGAACAGCTCGTCGTCACTCAGATCGGTCCCGCCCAGCTGTAGGCACCGCTGGAAGTCGTCGGCGACGGCGCCGCTTGACTGGCCCTCCACGGCTGCGGCAAGCAATCCTCGCCGCAACCGCAGAGCCACCTCGCGGCGGTCGCGGACCGGCCCGGGTGCGGCGCGGTCGAGCTGCGTGAGGGCCTGAGTCAGGTAGGTGCGCGCCTCGCCGAGTGCGCCCCGCCTGCGGGCATCCTCTGAAGCCCGCTGATAGGCCGACGCCGCCTGGTCGAACCCTTCGGCCTGCACGTAATGGGTAGCGACCAGCTGCCAGTCCGGGTTCCCGCCCACCCCGTGCACCAGGGCGTCGGCCACCTTGGCATGCAGGCTCCGGCGCACGCTCGGGGGCGCCAACTCGCAGGCGACCTCGCGCAGCAACTCGTGGCGAAAACGCCAGCCACCGGCTCCCCACGGCTCCAAGACCAGCGCATCCTCGAGCTCGTCGATGACGTCGTCCAGGTTGTCGTCGCTCAGGTCGACCACCGAGCACAGCAGGCCGCGATCGACATGACGGCCGATGATGCCCGCCGCCTCCACCACCGGCACCACGTTCGCGCTGGCGCGCAGCCGGGCGAACAACGGCTCATACAGCGCCTCGGGGACCCCGGTCTCACTCAGCCCGGCCACGACCTGTTCGATATAGAACGGCACACCATCGCAGCGGTTTCGCACCGCCGCGCGGTCATCGGCCGTCAGGGCCGGATCCAACGCGAGGATGAGTTCGTCGGTCTGCTCGGTGGTCAACGGTGCCAGGTCGAACACCGTGACGGGCCAGCCGTCCGGCAGCCAGCCTCCAGGCCGTCCGGTCACCACCGCGAGCAGCCGACCCCCGGCGGCGTCGAGCAGCGCGCCGAGGATCTCCAGGGTGGACGGATCAAACCACTGCACGTCCTCGGCGACGAGCAACCCCGCACCATGGCCGAAACACGCCAGCACGTAGGTCTGCACCGCCTCGGCGATCAGCCCGTAGAGCTTTCGGCCCTCGGCGGCCACGGGCTCATAGCCTGCCTCGGCGCCGATACCCAGCACTGGCGCCAACAACGGGACCATGCCCCCCGGATCGAGCGAACCGGCTCGCACCTCGGCCCTCAATAGGCGCAGCCGTTCAGCCGGATCGGCACCGCGGCTGATGCCGCGGCGCTCCAGCAGGGTGCGCACCGGGTGCAGGCCGACGTCGGTGCGAAACGGCGACCCGGCCAATTCCAGCACCGCCGCCCCGGAGTCCTCGACCAGCTCGGCGGCCGCCGCCGCCAGCCGGGACTTGCCGATCCCGGGCTCACCGCGAAACACCACCCCCGGGGTGGTCAGAGTGCCAGCCTGCGCGCGCGCCCAACTCTTCTCCAGCCGCCCCAACTCACGATCACGTCCCACCAGCGGACCCCGGCCCACCCGGGCCACCTTGACCCGCTCCCCCACGACGGGGTGATGAACGATCAACCCGTCCACACCCTTGACCGCAGCGGCCCGACGGGCCTGCAGCTCGAAGGCATCACAGATCAGCGGCATGACCGCATCCGATACCAGCACCGTTCCCGGCTGGGCCAAACCCGACACCCGCGCCGCCAGATTGGCCGCGAACCCGTACACGTCATCCTGGGCGGTGTCCAGATACACCAGCCCCCGGTGCACCCCCACCCTGACGTCGATACCCACACCGAACCGGTGCTGGGCCTGTTCGCTGAGCCAGCGCACTTCCCGCGTGATGTCCAGCCCGGCCCGCACCGCGCGGTGGACGTCGTTTTCGTGGGCAACGGGGTGACCGAACACCGCGAGGAGTCCATCACCCTTGGTCGACGTGATGTGCCCTTCGTAGCGCTGGATCGCGCGCGTCACCAATTCGCGATACTTTCCGACCAGCACACGGTAGGGCTCGGGTTCCAGGCGGGTGGACAGCTTCGTCGATTCGACGACATCGATGAAGATGATGGTGAGTCTTCGCATCTCACCGGTGTCGTCGAGAGCCGCGAGCAGATCCTCGGCGTCGGCGTTGGCGCCGTCGATGGCCAGCACCTCACCCGCGAGCGCGGTAGCAACTGCCCGATCACCGCTGTTGATCGCGAACACGGCGCGATCAAGCAGATCGTCGATCGACGCGCGGCGATCACCGTCGGCGTCGCCGTGCTGCACAGGCCCGTCGTCGCGCACCTCAATATCGTGTCATCGCCGAGTGCTTGGCGTACGGAATCACGATGGTCCTGTTGCCTCGCCACCGTGGGTGGGAGAATCACCCCTCCTGATCACGAGGGCCGTCGCGGGTGGCGAAACATGGAAACCGAACACTGCGCGAATGGCTGGATCGACTCGCGAACCAGGTCCTCATCTACCGCTACTCCGATGCCGTACGCGTGCCGATTGGCAGCAATGCGAGGCGGTGTTGTCGTGCCAACCTTACGGCGCACGACACCATCCTCGCGGTCAGCGCTACGCATCGGTGACCGCGCCGATCTTCTAACGCAGCCGTCCGGTTTGCTGTGCGTGACCGTGGTTTGGCCGTCACGGGAGGCCTACCCAGCTAAGTCGCAAGCCTCCACAAGTCATCGGAGATTGAACGAGAACCAACATTGAGCTGCGGCGATGCGCCGACTTTCGGAGGGTTGCGGAGACTAGCGAACGAGCAGAGATGTGCTGGAACAGCTTCCCAAGATGAATACGCGGGTTCGATTCCCGTCATCGGCTCCATACCTGAGCAGCGCCAACGCTGTTCGACTGGCCCATGTCGGTGTCACAGAATGGCACAACTCGGTCCAAACTCGCTCCGGCGTCCTGCAGCAGGGGCGAATTCAGCGTTTCTGCGGGGGGTGTGGCGGCGATGCGCTGGCGTGATCCGCCCGTCGGCGATGATTCCACTGCTGTCGGGCCTGGCGCGGTTGGTCGACGTCTGTGGCTTGTCGGCTACTGCGGCGGATAGGCGGGTGGCGGGTACACGCCCCGGAGGATCCAGGCCCACCAGTTGATGCCGAACTCGAGCTCGTCGCTGGCGTCATAGTCGGGGCTGGGATCGATCGGAATGTTGTCCGCTCGGGAGCCCAGAGGCACCCCGCGCGGCAAGATCCCAAACACCGTGGCGAGGGAGGTTCGTCTGCGATCGGGCTTGGCACGTGCCGCACAGACCCTAGGTGCCCTAGAACGGGCCGTTCAACTAGCTATCGATCATTCGATTGCGCGACAGCAGTTCGGACGCTCGATCTCCAAATTCCAAGCGGTGCAGATGCTCGTCGCCGAGGCGGCTGAAGAGGCGGCGCTGGCACGGGCAGCAGTGGAGTATGCAATCGAAGTCACCGAGCTGCATGGGATCCTCTGTGATTATGCCGAGCTCGCGGTGGCGGTCTGTCGGGCGTGCATCGGATCAGCAGCGCGAATTGTCGCACGAAACGCACCCCAGGTGCATGGTGCCATCGGATTTACGCTTGATCACCAGCTCCGGCATTTCACGTTGCGGGCGCTGGCGTGGCGTAACGAATACGGAACTCAACGGTATTGGGAAGAAGTCGTCGGGGCCCGGGCGATCGACGCGGCAGCTGACGCCGGAATCTGGGACTTGATCAGCCAAGAAGGATCGTCGGAGTCACGAACCGTGCCTCAGTCGGCGCCACGGCCCAACGGCTCGGAATCATTATGAGGCATCTGAATTCGCCAGCACCCAGTCAACCCTGGTGAGGCTATAGGTTTTCAGTTTGGTGGCGAGTAATCAGGAGGGTGTGATGACGCAAATTGGGGTGCCGGCCGAGGCGCTGGTGACGGGGCGCCTGCCGATCAGGCTGCACCACAACGCTTATGTGACCAATGACCTTGCCGCAACCCGGGAGTTCTATGAAGAGGTCATCGGGATGCCGCTGGTCGCGACGTGGGCCGAGGTCGCTGAACTGCAAGGCAAAACAGTGGAGTACTGCCATTGCTTCTTCGGCATCCAGGACGGTAGCGCGCTGGCGTTCTTCCAGTTCGTTGACGCCGACGATCAGCGGCATTTCGGTCCTGAACTTGCCTCGTCGCCGTTCCGTCACATCGCGTTGGCCACCGACGAACGCACCCAGAATGAAATCGGGGACCGCATCAAAATGGCGGGGATCACCGCGCCCCGTACCTTCAGAATCGATCACGGCTACTGCCTGTCGCTCTACGTTGTCGATCCCAACGGATTGATCCTGGAGTTCACGCTCGACCCGCCGGACATCGACGCGCTGAATGCCACCAAACTCGCCTCGGCGCACGACGACCTCGCGCGCTGGCTGCGCGGCGATCACTCGCCCAATAACGACTATCGGCACTGACGTATGACAAAGCATCTGACATTGTCACTGGACAACGGTCCAGACCTGGAGCACACGCCACGTGTGCTCGACATTCTCGCCAGGCGCTCGATCCGAGCGGCGTTCTTTATGGTCGGGGAGAGGGTCGCGGTACCTGGCGCTAGGGAAGTGGCGCGCCGAGTTGCCGAGGCCGGACATCGCGTGGGTAATCACACCATGACCCACGGGTGCCCGTTGGGGCTGCGCGACGACGACGAGGCCATCGCGGAAATCGCCCGTGCCGGCGACGTGCTGGCCGAATTCCTCGGTGATCCGCCGCTGTTTCGGCCCAACGCCGGCGGCGAACTTGGGGCGCACGTGTTCTCAACGGCGGCGGTCGATTACCTGGTCGCGCACGGATACACCGCGGTCACGTGGAATAGCGTTCCGCGCGACTGGGAAGCCACCGACGGCTCATGGATACCACGGGCACTCGATGACATCGAGCGACTCGACCACACCCTGGTGGTACTGCACGACGTGCTGGGGTCCACGGTGGACCACCTCGAGGCGTTTCTCGATGAAACAGCTGCTCGCGGAATCGAATTCAGTGACGAATTTCCGCAGGACTGCGTGGTCATCGCGCGCGGCAGCCCAACGCCAGCGATGCAGGGACTGATAACACAGGTTTTCGATGGCGGATCTCCTGATTAAGCAGATAGCTTCATCTTTCCTGAACAGGATGGAGCTACACACGACCCATTCGACAAGGAGCGGTCCATTACTGAGCAGCAGTACGGCGATTACCAGTTCGAGATCTACTTCGACGGCCTCGAGGGCCGGACGCCGAATTATCCGGTCGACTTCGCGGGGCTGGAGCGCGCGGCGACCGAAGTGCTGCCCCCATGGGTATGCTCCTACGTCGCCGGTGGTGCCGGTGACGAGAGCACGCAGCGCGGCAACGTCGATGCCTTCGCCCGGTACGGCATCATGCCGCGCATGCTCGTCGGCGCCACCCAGCGCGACTTGTCGGTGTCGCTGTTGGGCATGGAGCTGCCCACACCGTTGTTCATGCGTCCGATCGGAGTCATCGACCTGTGCTCACAGGATTTCCACGGCGACATCGCGGTGGCCAAGGCTGGCCGAGGCCCACATGGCTCTGCGGCTCGGCGTTCCCGTGTGGTTCAAGTGATGCCCGACTGCTACCGGCCGTGCAAGGTGTGATCAGTCGGGTGCGGCGGGAAGTCCGGGCACACAGTGATGCAGAGAATGCCAGGGGACACCGGGCCTTGCGCTTCTTGGGGCTGGAACCCGTGGTTGGGGCCGACGGTGCGGTCCGTCACAAGTCTTGAGGCGGGATGGCTGCGTGTCTGCTCCGGAGCGTGGTTGTCGTCGGACCGTATCGCCGGGCCGATACAACAGACACGTCTGGTCAGCGGTGACACGATATTGGTGTGAACGACAGTGGGTCGGGCCGCGTGCGATGACCGCCACGGGGCTGTCGTGCGGATCGTGCGGCACGGAACTCAACGAGACAGCCAAGTTCTGTAGCGAGTGCGGTGTAGCCGTTTCAGCGGGCACGACACCGGCCGAGTACAAGCAGGTCACCGTCTTGTTCGCCGACGTGGTGCGCTCGATGGACATCGCCGCGGCGGTGGGTGCCGAGCGGCTGCGCGAGATCATGGCCGAGCTGGTCAGCCCGGGCGCGGCAGTGGTGCGCCGGTACGGCGGCACGATGGAAAAGTTCACCGGTGATGGCCTGATGGCCTTGTTCGGGGCGCCGGTGGCGTTGGAGGATCATGCGATCCGGGCGTGCTTGGCGGCGCTGGCCATCCAGGAGGAGACGAACCGCTTGGCGGCTGAGGTGCGACGCCGTGACGGCCTGGATCTGCGGCTCCGGGTGGGTCTGAATTCGGGCCGGGTTGTTGCCGGTGAAATCGGTCCGGGTATATCGGGTTACGCCGTCATCGGGGAGCAGGTGGGGTTGGCGCAGCGGATGGAGTCGGTCGCTCCGCCGGGCGGGGTGATGCTCAGCGAGTCCACCGCGCATTTGGTCGAGCACACCGCGGTCCTCGCCGACACCGAGCTCGTGTCGATCAAGGGCAAGGACGACCCGGTCTCAGCGCGCCGGCTGCTGGCGATCGAGCCGCGCCATGCCCTGACCGGTGGCACGGAATCGCGCCTGGTCGGTCGGCGTTGGGAGATGGCCGCTGTTGAGGCCATGGTGGACCGCACGATCGGTGGCCGCGGTGGTGTGGTCAATGTGGTGGGACCGCCAGGCATCGGCAAAAGCCGGACGGCCCGTGAGGCCACGGCGCTGGCGGCCGCTCGTGGGGTCGAGGTGTTTTGGACATTCTGCGAATCCCACGCCCGCGACATCCCTTTTCAGGTGATGGCGCGGCTGCTGCGGGCGGGCATCGGCGTGGCTGATCTTGACGGCGAAGCGGCCCGCGCCCGGGTCCGAGAACAAGTTCCGGATGCCGACCCGGAGGATCTGCTGCTGCTCGATGACCTGTTGGGCATCGCCGACCCCGAGGTGCCGCTGCCCCAGATCGACCCGGACGCGCGGCGGCGCCGGTTGACCGCACTGATCAACACCGCGTCGCTGGCCCGCACCCAACCGGCGCTCTACCTGATCGAAGATGCGCACTGGATCGATGCGGTCAGCGAGTCGATGCTGGCCGACTTCCTCACGGTGATCCCGCAGACCAAGTTGATGGTGCTGATCACCGCCCGCCCCGAGTATCGCGGAGCGCTGACGCGGGTGCGCGACGCCCAGACGATCGCGCTTGCCCCACTGGGTGATTCGGACACCGTGGCGCTGATCGATGAGCTGCTGGGGTCGCATCCCTCGGTCGGCGAGCTGGCGGCGATCATCGCCGAGCGGGCTGCCGGCAACCCGTTTTTCGCCGAAGAGATGGTGCGCGAGCTGGCCCAGCGCGGGGTCCTGACCGGCGAGCGCGGTGTCTATGTCTGCCGCGCGGATGTCGCCGAGCTGAGCGTGCCAGCCACGGTGCAAGCGGCCATCGAGGCGCGCATCGACCGGCTCGACACCGCGGCGAAGCAGACGTTGAACGCGGCGTCGGTGATCGGTGCCCGCTTCGGGGCGGAGCTGCTGGCCGCGCTGGGGATCGATGCGGTGGTCGATGAGCTGCTCAGTGTCGAGCTCATCGATCAGGTGCGGTTCACCCCGCACGCCGAATACGCTTTCCGACACCCGCTGATCCGCGCGGTGGCCTACGAATCGCAGCTGAAATCCGATCGCGCCCGGTGGCACCGACGCCTGGCCGCCGCGATCCAAGAGTATGCGCCCGGCTCGATGGAGCAGAACGCGGCGCTGATCGCCGAGCATCTCGAGTCTGCCGGCGAGCTGCGCGCGGCGTACGGCTGGCACATGCGCGCGGCCGCGTGGTCAGCCAACCGCGATGTCGACGCTGCCGGGGTCAGCTGGGAGCGGGCACGCCGGATCGCCGACGCGCTGCCTGACAATGACCCCGAGCGATTGTCGATGCGCATCGCCCCCCGCACCATGCTGTGCGCCACCGCGTGGCGAGGCCGAGCACTCCAGCAAAGCCGGGGCCTCTTCGCGGAACTGCGGGAGTTGTGCAGCGCTGCCGGCGACAAGGTCTCGCTGGCCATCGCCATGACCGGGCTGGCCGGCGAGCTCCTCTACGCTGGGCGTTCGCGTGAGGCCTCGCGGCTGGCATCCGAACAGATGGCGCTGCTCGAGTCGATCGGCGATCCCAACCCGATCGTGGGGTTGGCGTTCGCAGCGTTCTGCATCTGGTTCGATGCCGGTGAATTCGGCGAGATCTTGCGGTGGTCGCAGACAGTCATCGACCTGGCCGGGGGTGACCCCGCCAAGGGCGCCGCCTTCGGGATCGGATCACCGTTGGCAGTCGCGTTGGCATTTCGCGGCGCTGCCCGGTGGTGGATGGGCCGTCCCGGGTGGCGCCAAGACCTCCACGACGCCGTCGCAATGGCCCGACGCACCGATCCGACAACCCTCGCCGCTATCGCCGCCTGGACCTATGGTTTCGCGATGCAGTACGGGGTGCTACGGGCTGATGACTCCGCGCTGCGCGCGATCGAAAAGGACGTGCAGACCGCCGAGGCAACCAGCAACGATACTGCACTGAGCTTGGCCGAGTACGCGCTGGGTGTTGCGCTGCTGAATCGGGACGCCGCGGCCGACCGTCGTCGCGGGCTGGAACTGATGATGCAGGCCCGCGACATATGGCTGCGCGAGCGTGCTCTCTTCATGCTCCCGGTCACCGAGTTGTTTGCCGCCCGGGAGAGGGCCAGCCGTGGCGACCGCGATGCCCCCATACCGGTGATGCGCAAAGCCGTGGACGATCTGCACCAGGCAGGACGGCTCGGGTACAGCATTTGGGGCACCGGCGTTCTGGTGGAGACGCTGCTGGAGCGTGGCGCCGAAGACGACCTGACCGAAGCCCAAGAAGCGATCGACCGGTTGGCCAACCTGCCCACCGACGAAGGTTGGGCGATGCGCGAGATCACGCTGCTGCGGCTGCGCGCGCTGCTATCCCGCGCCCGCGGCGACGACGTTGCCTACCGGGACTTCCGGGATCGCTACCGCGACATGGCGAGATCCCTTGGCTTCGAGGGACATACCGCTTGGGCTGAGGCGATGTCGTGATGCGGTCGTTCAGTACTTTTGCCGATCGTTTACCAAAGTCCACACAGTCTCAGAACTAACGTTGTGGGTTTCTCAAAGATCGCGGCAGAAGTGTCTGGGGTCGCGTGGGTCACCACTTTGATCCCCGTCCGCGCTGGCGGGTTTGCCTGACACCAAAGACTCGACCCGGCCCCCGGCTTACACTTCCGCCGTGTTCTCGGAGACGCGTTATGCGCTGAACGGGGACTTGCGCGTCGCCTATCGCACGTCGCGCGAAGGTCCTCGCGACATCGTGTTCGTCCCGAACTGGTTCTCCTGCTGCGAGATTTTGCCGGAATTACCGTCCCTTCAAGGGTGGGTCGAGGCGATGACGTCGCTCGGTCGGCTGATCTTCTTCGACCAGCCGGGGACCGGAGCATCCGATCCCGTGACGCCGGGCGCGCTGCCGACCTTGGAGCAATGGGCCGACAGCATCAGCGCGGTGCTCGACGATCTCGGAAGCCGCGAAGCAGTCCTCCTCACGTTTGATGGGGCGTTCGCGCCAGCGG
>Ga0210390_10003812_pt1 | contig 12882 bp, 11 predicted proteins | sample IncBWH11OmetaG_FD_161050 | JGI IMG/M metagenome (GOLD analysis project Ga0210390, IMG submission 161050) | Forest soil microbial communities from Barre Woods Harvard Forest LTER site, Petersham, Massachusetts, United States - Inc-BW-H-11-O ...
AAGGAACTGCACAAGGGCGTGAACCCGGACGAAGGCGTGGCAGTCGGGGCGGCGATCCAGGGCGCAGTACTCGGCGGCGAGGTGAAGGACATCCTGCTGCTCGACGTGACTCCGCTCTCGTTGGGCGTCGAAACGCTCGGCGGTGTGATGACCGTGCAGATCCCGCGCAACACCACGATTCCGACGCGCAAGGTAGAAACCTACTCGACAGCTTCGGACAATCAGCCCGGAGTGGAAATCCACGTGTTGCAGGGCGAACGGAAATTCGCCAAAGACAACCGCTCCTTGGGCACCTTCAAGCTGGACGGTATTCCGCCCGCACCGCGCGGCATACCACAGATTGAAGTGACCTTCGACATCGACGCCAACGGTATTTTGAACGTTAGCGCGAAGGACAAGGCCACCAGCAAGGAGCAGAAGATTACCATCACCGCTTCGACCGGCTTGACCAAGGAAGAGGCGGAAAAGATGCGCGTCGAAGCGGAATCGCACGCCGAGGACGATCGCAAGCGCATGGAAGAAGTGGAAGCCCGGAACCGGCTGGACGGCATCATTTACCAGGCGGAGAAGACCATCCGGGACAACCGCGAGAAGCTGCCCGAAGGCGACGTGAAACACGCGGAAGAAGCCCTCGAAGACGCCAAGAAGGCGGTCAACGAGGGCGGCGTGCCACGGCTGCGCTCGGCGGCCGAGAATGTCGAGAAGTCGCTGCACAAGATGGCTGAAGAGCTGTACAAGACGCAGCAAGCTGCAGGTGGCTCGCAGGCAGGCGCCGCCGGAGCAGGTGCTGCGGCCGGAGCGCCCGGTGGACCGGCCGGTGGCTCGCAGAGCAGCGGCGGTAACAAGCCCGGCGACGTGATCGATGCCGAATACGTTGACGTGGACGATAACAAGAAGCCGAACTAGAGATAGTTTCAGTTCATAAGTTCGAAGCGGGAAGAAAGGCGCTCAGCGCCTCTCTTCCTGCGCGAACCGCATCCGTAGAAGCGCATTGCTAGACTGGCCCGAGTAAGAACCGAACATGCCGACGAGTGCAAAACAGGATTATTACGAACTTTTGGGCGTCTCGCGCAAAGCGAGCGCGAAAGATATCCGTACCGCGTTTCGCAAGCTCGCGCGGAAATACCACCCCGATCTGAATCCCGGCGACAAAGCCTCGGAAGAAAAATTCAAACAGCTCCAGGAAGCCTACGACGTTCTGTCGGACACGAAGAAGCGGCAGATGTACGACCAGTATGGTTTCTACAGCGAGAATGTGCCGACCGGCGATTATGGAGCTGGGCGCGAATCTTCGGGAGAAAATGTAAATTTCGATTTTGGCGGGTTCGATTTTGGCGGCCAGCAGGAGTCCGGATCGAGTTTCCGCGATCTATTCGGACAATTTTTTGGCGGGCGTCGCGGTGTATCCGCCGAGCCGGAGCACGAGCCCGGCGGCGACCTCGAATATCAGATCGAAATCGATTTTTGGGATGCCGTGCGCGGAGGGGTAAAGAAGCTGCAGATCACGCGGCTCGACACCTGCGAGACCTGCCACGGGACAGGAGCTGTAGGCGCTCCGCAAACATGCCCAACGTGCAACGGAACCGGCTCCATTCAACAGACCGCCGGGAAAATGCGTTTCAATGTCCCCTGCAATCGCTGCGGCGGCACTGGGAAATTGCATACGCCCTGCCGGACCTGTGGCGGCGAAGGGCGCATTCGCAAAACTGAAACCATCGACGTGCGCATTCCTCCGGGAGTGGCAAATGGCGGGCGGTTGCGCGTGCCCGGTAAAGGCAACGCCGGAACAATGGGCGCTCCGCCGGGAGATCTGTACCTGAGAATCGTGGTGCATCCGCACGATTTCTTCGAACGCCGTGGCAGCGATCTGTACACCAAGGTTCCCGTAACCGTAGCAGAAGCTTCGCTCGGCGCGAAAATTGAAGTGCCTACGATCGACGGACGTTCACTCGTACGGATTCCGCCGGGAACTAACAGCGGGCGCACATTGCGCCTGAAAGAAAAAGGCGTACCGCACGGAAAAAGCGGAGCGCGCGGCGATCAGTACGTCGAAATCCAGATCATGGTGCCCGAGCCAACGGACGAGCGCGTGCGGACGCTGATGAAAGAACTCGAAGAGTTAGCTCCGGACGATCCGCGCAAGGATTTATTCGCGAAAGCAGGAGTGTAAAACGAAGTTTCAAGCAATCAGTTGCAGGTTTTAGGTTGCTCCATGGCCGCGAGGCTTACGGATTACTCAAAACTTAGCGACTGCAAACTGGTTTCAACATGCCAATCAAAGGCAAAAAACGGGCCAAAGCCGGCTACATGATCAGCGCGGTGGCGGAGATTTATAAGCTGCACCCGCAGACGCTGCGCTTGTATGAACGCGTCGGATTGCTGAAGCCTTCGCGCTCTCAGGGTAACACGCGGTTGTATACCGACTCGGACCTGGAGCGCCTGGAAGTGATCCTCACGCTGGCGCGCGACATGGGCGTGAACCTGGCGGGCATCGAAATTATCCTGAACATGCGCGAAAAAATGGTCGCAATGGAACGCGAGATGAGCGAGTTCGCGCAAGTGGTGCAACAAGAACTCTCCCGCCTGGCGTCGCGCACCGATGTGCGAGTACCCAAAACCGCCATCGTCCGCGCCATCCCTGGCCTGATGAAGTAGCAACCAGCGATCAAATGGTTGGTTTTGTAGCGCCGCCTTCTGAGGTGGCCGTTTCTGCTCAAAGCTTGCGCGACGCATTTCTGCACAGATTTCCGCAGGTGCTATTGTTGTGAGCGCTGGTAATGGGTCGTAAGATTGTGCAGGCGGCAGCCCTTCGAAGCTCAGGGCAAGCAAACCTGCCGCTGATCGATTTGAGATTGCATCGCTGGGCGTAAAGGCGGAGCGAGGCCTGCCTGTGGCAGGCCGGCTCCGGCACTCCAAGGAAACTATGGCTCTTGAAAATTGTCGGCTGTGTCAGGGTACGGGATTTAAGCTTGTTGCACGGCCGGACGGTGGCGGCAACATGGCCGTCGCCTGCGAATGTGGCATGGAAGAGCGCGCAGAAAAAGTGATGGAGCGCGCGCGCATCCCCAAGCGCTATGAGCACTGCGATTTCGAGAGCTACGCCACCGACCTGGCCGACGGAAAAACCTGGACCACGCAGCACGAACAATCCTTAAAGCACGCTAAGTTACTTACGCAAGGATTCGTCCGCGATTATCCCGGGACGGAAAAAGGCTTGCTGCTCATGGGTCCGTCCGGGGTGGGCAAGACGCACCTCGCCGTCGCGGCGCTGAAGGAATTGATTCGCCGCGGTCACGCGGGTCTCTTCTGCGACTACCGCGAACTGCTGAAAGAAATCCAGGTAAGCTACAACCCCGCCAGCGAATCAACGGAAATGGGCGTCCTCGAACCAATTCGCACGGTGGAGTTGCTCGTCCTGGATGATTTGGGCGCCAGCAAACCTTCCGCGTGGGTGCTCGACACCATCGGACTCATCTTGAACGCGCGCTACAACGAACGCCGCATGACCATGCTGACAACGAACTTTTATGATGCCACTCCGGACATTGGAGCGACCGCGCCCAGCGGCGAACGCGTCAGGGTAAAAGAAGACACTCTCGGCGATCGCATCGGTGCGCGCATGCGTTCCCGGCTCTATGAGATGTGCCGCACCGTGGAAGTCTCCGCGCCCGATTTCCGCCGCGAAGCGCGGCAAGCCGGCCGCGGCGCCAAAGCATAAGCTCCGCCGAAGGGCATCCCCGCAAAGAATCCCGCCGGTTCACTACAAATGTATAATCGCGCTCTTCGCATGAATACCATCACCATCGTCGGGCTTGGTCCCGGCCCCGTGGCCCAACTCACAAAAGAGGCCGAAGCTGCGCTGCTCGCTAGCGAAAAGGTTTTCTTCCGCACCTGCGCGCATCCCGTCCATGACTGGCTGGTCGAGCAAGGCAAGCACGTGGTCTGCTTTGACCGCCTCTATTCTCTGCCATGGAAACAGAGCGGCGAAGTTTATGAGTTCATGGTGAGCGCGCTGCTGAAGGAAGCGGAGCTACAAGGACACGTTATCTACGCTCTGCCGGGCAGCCCGGTTTTCCTCGAAGACACAACGCAGCTCCTTCGAGAAAGGGCCAGCGCCGCGGGCGTGCAAGTCATCCTGGTGCACGGCCTGAGCTTCGTCGAAGAAGCTCTGGGCCAACTGAATCTGGATTTCGCCGCAGGGTTGCAAGTGGTGCTGCCGTGGACTCACCTCGAACCCGGCCGGTTTACTCCGAAGCTGGCGTTGCTGGTTTGCCAGATTGAAGCGCGGCGTTTGCCACAGGACGAGCCGCGCGTACACCTGACCATGCAATGGCTGTGCAAAGCGTTTCCCGCCAATCATCCGGTTACCCTCATCTGGACCGACGGCTTGCCCGACTACCGCACGAAAACCTTGAAATTCGAATTGCAGAAGTTGGCTGAGGAATGCCGGAAAACCAAGTACTTTGCAAGCTTGTACGTTCCGCCTCTCCCGTGACCACCGGCAAGAAATTCAAACCTGGAGTGCCAATCCAATGACAAATGCAAAGATCCTGCCCTTTCTGATGTTTCAAGGCAAAGCCGAGGAAGCCATGAATTTCTATGTCTCCTTGTTTCCCGGCGCAATCATCGAAGACCTCGCGCGCTATAGCGCGGACCAGCCGGGCAAAGAAGGCTCGGTGAGGAAAGCTCGTTTTACGCTTGGAGGCCAGACCGTTCTGTGTACCGACAGCGTGGTGCAGCACGATTTCACCTTCACCGCGGCATTTTCCTTCTTCGTAGAATGCGGTTCAGACGACGAGATTTCTCGCCTCTACGACACGCTCTCAGCCGGCGGCGTAACGCCGATGCCCCTAAATAACTACGGTTTCAGCCGCAAATTCGCCTGGGTGAGCGATCGCTTCGGCGTCAGCTGGCAACTGAATTTGGCTTGAGCCCGACAACGGTCGGACGACCCGGTTGGATTGACAGAGGCTTCCGGCGGCGCGTATGCTTGCATGGGTGTTTGGGGTGCGGCGTTGGCCGCATCTAAACCGCACGTAGTTGAAAGAGACCGAGTTACTGCGAAGCAGTTCACAGAGTTGTACTGCCCCGTTGTAACCCTCCTTGCATTACCCCGGTAGGGATTCCGCAAGGATTGACCTGACCAAAACAGGGACAAAAATCCCGGAGGCGACGTAATCATGACTTCGTTCGACAATGAAAACCCCGTATCTTCAGCTGCAACCGCTCCCGCACCGGAAGTAGAGTCCCCGATCAAGCCGGAAGAAAACGCAGCCGCCGAAGCTCACGCGAGCAGCCTGGATGCAGGCGCGTCCACGCCAGTGGCGCAGGCGCCTGTAGCGGTCCCGGTAAAGGTCGAAGAAGCGCATGCGGCCGCCGAAGCCCACGCGCAAACCGCCGCTGCCGATGCGGAAGCTGCCGCCGCTGCGGAAGAAGCCGCCGGCGCCGAGGAGATGAGCAAGCTCATCGACCAGTATAGCGAGCCGCAAGAGGCCGTCGCGCAGAATGAGATTATCGAAGTCAAAGTCGTGGCCTACACGGAACACGGTGTAGTCGTCGATCTGGGCGGAAAGACGGAAGGGCTGATTCCTGCCGCCGAGTTCACCGAAACGGAAATTCCGCGTCCCGATCCCAACGCCACCATTGAAGTCCAGCGCACCGGAGAGCACAAAGACAGCTTCGTCATCGTGTCCTACCAGAAGGTGCTGCGCCGCCGCACCTGGGAAAGAATCGACGCGCAGTACAAGGCCAAAGAAACCATCAGCGCCAAGGTGGTCGATCGCATCAAGGGCGGCCTGGTAGTCGATATCGGCGTCCGCGCGTTCCTGCCGGGTTCGCAATACGATTTGCGGCCGACGGCGAATCTCGATGGCCTGATTGGCACGAACGTTGATGTGCGCGTCACCAAGCTGAATCGCCGCCGCGGAAATGTAGTAGTAAGCCGCCGTGCGTTGCTCGAAGAAGCGCTGCACGCCAAACGCGCTGAGCTAATGGAGCAACTCAAGGAAGGGCAAGTCGTTCACGGCACGGTGAAGAACGTCACCGACTACGGCGCATTCGTCGATATCGGCGGGTTGGATGGATTGCTGCATTTGACGGACCTCAGCTGGGGCCGCGTGCGCCATCCAAGCGACGTGGTCAAGCCGGACCAAGAGTTGGATGTGGTGGTGCTGAAGTTTGACAAGGACAAACAGCGCGTCTCGCTCGGCCTGAAGCAATTGATGAAGGATCCGTGGATTGACGCCGCCGAGCGCTATCCGGCGGGCGGAAAATACCGGGGCAAAGTCGTTGGCGTGGTCGATTACGGCGCTTTCGTCGAACTGGAGCCGGGCATCGAAGGCCTGGTGCACGTAACGGAAATGAGCTGGGCCAAGAAGCCCACGCATCCGTCCAAGGTCGTGAAGGCCGGCGAAGAAGTGGACGTCGTGGTGCTGGACATCAAGCCCAGCGATCGCCGCGTCTCTTTGGGCCTCAAGCAGGCGCAACCCGATCCTTGGCTGCTGGTCGCCGACAAGTATCCCGTCGGCACGGTCGTCACAGGCAAAGTCCGCAACATCGCCGAGTTCGGCGCGTTCATCGAAATCGAAGACGGCTTCGACGGCCTGGTACACGTCAGCGACGTGAGCTGGACCGGCCGCGTCAAGAACCCGCACGAAGTATTCAAGAAGGGTGAACCCATCACCGCGAAAGTGCTGCGCATCGACCCGGAAAATCGTCGCGTATCGCTTGGCATGAAGCAGGTGAATGACATCTGGGGCGACTGGTTCAAGTCCCACAAGATGGGCGACATCGTGAGGGGTAAAGTTTCGCGTATCGCCACTTTCGGAGCGTTCGTGGAACTCGGCGACAACATCGAAGGGCTCTGTCACAACACCGAAATCGAAGAGCGCAAACGCCGCGATGAAGGACCGTCGAGCTTCCGCCCGACAACCGGGCCGCTGAAGAGCGCCGGGCCGCTAGAGCCGGGCAAAGAGTACGACTTCAAGATCATCAAGATCAGCCACGACACGCGGCGAATCGGGTTAAGCTATCGCGCCGCCGTCCGCCAACAGGAACGCCGGGAGATTGAGCAGTACAAAACGTCGAAGAGTTCGGCGACGGCGACCATTGGCGACGCCCTGAAACAGAAGCTGTCGTCCCGGTAGTCACACAGACCGGCCAAGCTCCAAGGGCGGTCAGCCAGGAAAAGTCGTTTACCTGCGGGTCATTTTAATGATAGGAAGAGGGTTATCCAGGCAGGCGATGCCCCTCTAAGTCGCCTCGCTCCAAATGGTTGTGAGTGCGGCCACGACAGACGAGTGAAGAGGCTAGGCAAAGATGACAAAGCAACCGACATTGACCAAGGCGGACCTGATCGAGGAAGTCCTCCGCATTTCCGAGCTTCCCCGCAAAGAGTCCGAGACCATCGTCGAGACCATCTTTGAAAGCATCATCGATGCTCTCCAGAAGGGCGACAAGATCGAAATCCGTGGTTTCGGCAGCTTTCGCACGCGCCAGCGCCGCGGCCGCATCGGGCGCAACCCAAAGACCGGAGAAAAGGTCGAAGTCCCGGCAAAGAAGATTCCTTTCTTCAAGCCCAGCAAGGAATTAAAAGACTTCGTGAACAGCCCCGAAGCCGCGGCAGCGTCTGCGGCAGCCCAAAGCGAAGCGCCGCCAGCGTAAAGTCTAAGACAGAGCAAGTGTTAGCAACGCGCCCCGAGCCAATCGGGGCGTTTTCATTCCAGAGGCGCAATATTGTTCACTGCTGACCTTCGAAGGACTGCGAACAATATCCCTAGGATAGCAACCCTGCCAGCCACTCTCTGAACTCTGCCACGTCCGAGCGCTGCCAGGAATCGCTCTTCGATCAAGCGAAGAGCGATTCCTCAGTTCGCAGACTCCGTTCGGAATGACCGGTTGGGTCATAGTGCTGGACTCCCGATAAAGATGACCGCCAATAATCAGACACCAGTTGAGTTATTCTGAGGCCAGTCAAATTCTCTAGGACTCTACACGATGGACTATCTCTGGACACCCTGGCGTTTCCCGTACATGGCCCAGGTCCATGAAGGCAAACAGCCGGAATGCATATTCTGCGATGCCTTGCAAGGCAATCGCGACGAAGAAAACCTGATTGTGTATCGCGGGAAGAAAACCTTCGTCATTCTCAATCGCTTTCCCTACACCAGCGGGCACGTGATGATCGTGCCCTACGCCCATGTCGCGGAGCTAAACCTGTGCGAACCAGGCACGCTCGACGAAATGATGGAGCTGGCGCAGAGAATGGAAAGCGTGTTTCGCCAGAACTACAAGCCGGACGGAATGAAACTGGGGATGAACCTGGGCCGCGCCGCGGGAGCGGGTGTCACCGGCCATGTGCACCTGCACATGCTGCCGCGATGGATCGGCGATTCCAATTTCATGACCGTCACCGGCGAAACGCGCGTGCACCCGGAGGAACTGAGCATGAGCTATCAGAAGATCAAAAAGGCGTTAGAGATCCGGGCAGGAGAGCTATCGTGAATCTGGAGCTGAACGAAGAGCACAAGCTGCTGCAGAAAAGCGTGCGGGAGTTTGCGGAGACGGAGGTGCGGCCGCGGGCCAAAGAATTGGACGAGACCGGGAGTTTCCCGCGCGACCTTTTCAAAAAGGCCGCGGAGCTGGGTTTGACCGGCGTGGCTTTTCCGGAATCCGAAGGCGGCGCAGGCTTCGACCATACCGCCTACGCGATTGTCATCGAAGAAATTTCGCGTTGCTGCGCTTCCACCGGGGTCATTCTCAGCGTACAGAATTCCCTGTTCTGCGACCCCATCCATCGCTTCGGAACCGAAGAACAAAAGAAACAGTTCCTACTGCCCTTCACCCGTGGCGAAAAAATCGGCTGCTACGCGCTGACCGAACCGCAGGCCGGCTCCAATGCCGCTGCGCTGCAAACCAAAGCGGTGAAAAAGGGCGACAAATATGTGATCAACGGCACGAAGGCCTGGATTACCAATGGCGGAGTGGCCGACGCAGCCATCGCGTATGTGAACACCGATCCCAGGCAAGGCGAAAAGGGAATCACCGCCATCGTGGTGGAAAAAGGCACGCCGGGTTTCAAGGTTGGCAAGGAAGAAAAAAAGCTGGGCATCCACGCCACGGCCTGCAGTGAACTGGTATTCTCCGATTGCGAAGTTCCAGAGGCGAATCGCATCGGCAAGGAAGGCGAAGGCTACAAAGTGGCGCTGTCTACTCTCGATGGCGGGAGAATTGGAATTGCCTCTCAAGCCACCGGAATTGCACAAGGCGCGTTTGAGGCCGCACTGAAATACGCGCAGGAGCGCATGGCCTTTGGCCATCCCATCGCGCAGTTTCAAGCCATTCAGTTCATGCTCGCCGACATGGCCACGGAACTCGACGCAGCGCGCCTGTTGGTGCGCAAGGCCGCCTCGAAGCAGGACAGCGGCGCGCGATTCAGCCTGGAAGCCGCGACGGCGAAGCTGTTTGCGAGCGAGATGGCCACGCGCGTCACTCATAAAGCCATTCAGATCCACGGGGGCTACGGTTACAGTCGCGAATATCCCGTGGAGCGCGCCTACCGCGACGCCCGCATCACGGAAATTTACGAAGGCACCAGCGAAATTCAGCGGCTGGTGATTGCTTCGTGGGTGCTGAAGTCCTAGGCGTTTGGGATTTCTGCAGCGAATGAGTATTCTGGCGTGGTGTGGGAACTTCACTCCGGTCTGGAATTCACTCCTGAAAACGATGCCGAATTTTTTTCGCAGTTACCTGCCAGGCCCGGGGTCTGCCTGATTTCTTCGCGAGAGGCTTCCGCGGAACCTTATCTGATTCGCACGGCAGATTTGAGGCGGCGCTTAGAACGGCTCTTAGGGCCGCCCGATCCCACCAGCAAGCGCCTGAATCTCCATGAATTTGCGCACATCGCCCGCTATTGCGAAACCGGTTCGGTATTCGAACAGACTCTCGCTTACTACCACAACGCAAAACAAATTTTCCCCAAACGCTATCGTGAACTCATGCGTCTTCGCCCCGCGCCGTTGCTGAAGATCAACCTGCGAAACGCTTACCCGCGCTGCTTCGTTACGCGGCGCATCGTCGTCAACGAGCAGGGTGAACCGAGTTCCGGCGTGTACTACGGACCGTTTGCCTCGCGCCGTTCCGCCGAAGCGTTCGCCGACAAAATGCTGGATTTTTTCAAGGTGCGCCGCTGCCAGATCAAAATTCGGCGTGATCCCACTTATCCGGGCTGCCTCTATTCGGAAATGAAAATGTGCCTGGCGCCGTGTTTTGCCGGATGCACAAAGGAAGAGTACGACGCCGAGGTCAACCGCCTCGTGCAGTTTCTGGACAGCAACAGCCTTTCGCTGCACGACGCGTTCGCGCAGGAGCGCGAACGCGCCAGCGAGCAGATGGACTTCGAGAAGGCCGCGGCGATTCACAAGAAGCTCGAAAAGTTGCATGATGTGCTGCGCGGCAAACCGGACCTGTCGCGGCGCATCCAGGATCTCGACGTTGTGGTGCTCCAACGCGCAGTGGATGAACACACCGTGGTGTTGTTCGGCGTGCACGGCGGCAGATTGGCCGAGCCTTTTTATTTGCACTTTGGAGACACGGGCAAACCCGCTTCCGCGGAGGAAACCGTCCGCGACTATCTGGAAGGCGTGCTGGGCGCGGCACCGGCGACGAACCTAACTCCGAGGCAAAACGCAGCCGAACTGGGCGAGCATCTCGCGCTGCTTTCGCGGTGGTTCTTCAGCAGCCCGCGAGCAGGAGAAATTTTCTTTCGAGACAAGGACTGGCCCTACCGCAGAATTTTGAGAGCCTGTTCCCGTTTGCTTTCTCCGAAAGAGAAAACGGAGCAGAACGGAAGCGCGGAAGGCAAAACGAAAAGCGAGGAACGCAAATGAGCGGTGCAGCGACACAGGAAGGTACGACCAGGTACGCCGAAAAGTTTCGCGGGGTTGCCGCGGACGGGCACTTTCGCCAGGTCGAGAACCTAGCGATGTCTTCGCTCGGAATCGGTACCTATCTCGGCCAGCCCAACGACACCACCGATTCCAGTTATACCGCGGCGATCGTCGCGGCCGTGGAGTCCGGCTTCAACCTGATCGATACCGCCATCAATTACCGCCTGCAGCGCAGCGAACGCTGCATCGGAACAGCGCTGAAAGTGCTGAGCCGCAAAGGGATTGGCCGCGACGAAATTGTTGTTTGCACCAAGGGTGGCTACCTGACTCCCGACGGCTCCATGCCAGCAGACCCGAACCGCTACTTCTTCGAAGAGTATCTGCAGAAGAGCATTTTTTCTGCGAAAGATATCGCGGCCGGCAGCCACTGCATGACCCCGCGTTTCCTCGAAAATCAACTGCGCCGTAGCCTCAAGAATCTGCAGTTGGATTGCATCGACGTCTACTACCTGCACAATCCCGAGACTCAACTCTCGGAAATTTCTCCGGCGGAATTCCTGAAACGAGTGCGCGAAGCTTTCCTGTTTCTGGAGTCCGCGGTGGCGCGCGGGCAAATTCAGTTCTACGGCATGGCCACGTGGAACGGATTTCGTCAGGACAAATCCGCACGCGACGCCATGCAACTGGGAGAAATCGCCGCAATCGCAAAGGAAATTGCCGGAGAAAAGCATCATTTCCGTTTTGTGCAACTGCCGTTCAACCTGGCGATGACCGAAGCGCTGACCCAGGGGAATCAAACGTTGCCCTCAGGCCAGAAAACGGTGATGGAGGCGGCGGATGAACTGGGAGTCAAGTTGATTGCTTCGGCCTCCCTGCTACAAGGGCAGGTGGCGCAGAATCTGCCGGCGTTTGTCGCCGAGGCACTGGGGCTGCAGAACGACGCCGAACGCGCCTTGCAATTCGCGCGCTCTGCGCCGGGAATCGCCGCGGCGTTGGTAGGCATGTCGCGCACCGCGCATGTCGAGGCCAACGCGCGCCTCGTAGAAGTACCGCCCGCAGGCCTGGATCAGTTCGGCAAACTGTTCTCCCGCACAGAAGGCGCCTAACCCAAGCAAGCGTGACGATCACGCGACGCCTGTGTGGCGTCCGCCTTCTGCTTGTCCTGATGCGCGAAGCGGGACGGGCCTTTGCCGCTTCCTCCCGATTCAATGTGGGGAAATGCCACGTCAGCGGACGGCCTCGGAAGGCCGTCCCTACAATGGCGTGCTGATTGGCGCAATTGACAAACCCATGCGACAAATTTCGGCTAAATCTTCTGCAATTCCGGATGGCGCTCCCTCATCCACGTGGTAATCGCCTGGTCCAATTTATCCAACTGCCCTGCGAAAAAATGATCCGCACCTTGCACAAATATCAGCCGGGTATCTCCGGCCGCGCGCGCCACGACCGCTTCGACTTTTTCCCATGCGCCATGCTCGTCGCCGGTGCCTTGCACGATCAACTTTGGCTTCCCGCAATTTTGCAGATAACGGAAGTCCGAGCTGTTCACTGGAATCCCAATTCCGATGAGCTCGTGAACGCGGGGATCCGCGCAAGCAACTTGCAATCCCACCCAGCTTCCGAAGCTGAAACCTCCGACCAGCAACGAAGCTCCCTGGTATTCCCGCGCCAGAAAATCAATCGCCGCTTGCACATCGCCGCGCTCCCCCGATCCGCGATCATGCTCTCCGGCGCTCAACCCGGTGCCGCGAAAATTAAATCGCAGCACTGGAATACCCAGCGCATCCAGACTTTTGGCGGCCTGATACACAACCTTGTTGTGCAACGTGCCGCCGAAAAGCGGATGCGGATGACAGAGTACCGCGGCAATTTGCGGCGCCATCGAGCCGGCGGGCGTCCACAAAATCGCTTCCAGCTTGCCCGCTGGTCCTTCGAGAAACAGATTCCGGGAATCGTGATGAATCAACATAGGAACGCGATACGTGTACATAAAAAA
>Ga0210390_10003814_pt1 | contig 12879 bp, 13 predicted proteins | sample IncBWH11OmetaG_FD_161050 | JGI IMG/M metagenome (GOLD analysis project Ga0210390, IMG submission 161050) | Forest soil microbial communities from Barre Woods Harvard Forest LTER site, Petersham, Massachusetts, United States - Inc-BW-H-11-O ...
CCCAAAGCAGGTCGAAAACGTCGCCTCCGGCGCGTTGCCCAACCCCTTCTCGGTGCCGGCGACCCGTGCGGTGTAGCCGGACAGGAAATGGTACATCGCCTGCTCGGCGGTCAATTTGGCGATCGGCGGCATGACCCCGAACGCGTCGGCGGTCAGCATCACGACATTCGCCGGGTGCGGCCCAAGCCCCTTCGGGTCGGCGTTCGGGATGAAGTCGATCGGGTAGCAGGCGCGGGTGTTCTCGGTCAGGCTGTCGTCGTCGACATCGGGGAGCCGCGTCATCGGGTCGATCACGACATTTTCCAAGACCGTGCCAAACCGGCCGATCGTCGCGTAGATCTCGGGCTCGGCGGTCGGCGAAAGGTTGATCACCTTGGCGTAGCAGCCGCCCTCGAAGTTGAAGATGCCGTTGTCGCTCCAACCGTGCTCGTCGTCGCCGATCAAGGTGCGCGAATTGTCGGCCGACAGCGTCGTCTTGCCGGTGCCGGACAGGCCGAAAAAGATCGCGGCGTCGCCTTTTGCCCCGACATTCGCCGAGGCGTGCATCGGCAGCACGCCGCGCGCCGGCAACACGAAGTTCAGATAGCCGAAGACCGATTTCTTGATCTCGCCGGCATACTGGGTCCCGCCGATCAGCACGAGCCCGCGCGCGAAATTGACCAGGATGAACACGTCGGAATTGATCGCGTCGGCCTCGGCGAGCGCGTGGAAGCCGGGCGCGTGCAGGATCGTAAACGCCGGTTCGAACCCGGCCAATTCCTCCGCCGGTGGGCGGATGAACATGTTGCGCGAAAAGAGGCTGTGCCAGGCGCTGTCGGTCACGACCCGCACCGGTAGCCGATAGGCCGGGTCGGCGCCGGCGTAAAGGTCCTGAACAAACAGCTCGCGGCCCTGGAAATAGGCGAGCATGCGCTGGTGCAGGCTGTCGAAGCGCGTGGGCGACACCGGCTGGTTGATCTTGCCCCACCACACCGTGTCCTTGGTGCCGGGCTCCTCGACGATGTATTTGTCGCGCGGCGTGCGGCCGGTAAAGGCGCCGGTGTTGACCGAGAAGCTGCCGCCGGCGACGACTTCGCCCTCGCCGCGGCGCACCGCGTGCTCGTAGAGGACCGGCATCGCCAGGTTCCAGTGCTCGCTGCCGAGGTGACGCATGCCCTGGCGGTCGAGCCCGAACCGGCTCTTCGTCGCGGTCATCGGATCGTCCTCTTTTTCATTTGCCGTTTCCTCCGGCCGCGGCGCGGTCCGCAAGGCGGGCGGGCGCGTGCATGCGGCGTTGGCTGCCGCTATCACAGCCTGGCGAACCTGTCAAAGTTCGCGCAACGAGCGCGCTATTCCTAGGCTTGCGCGGCAAGCCGCAAGAGCGCCGCGTCCGCCGCCTCAGGCGTCACGGCCGGGGCGGGAAAGTCGAGCCGCGCGGTATCGCGGTCGCGGCGCAAGTCGACGCCATCCGGGTCGATGCCGGTCGCCCGCCAACCCCCGTGGGCCCTCCCGAGCAGCCGCGCCGCCGCACGATCGACGATTTCGGGTGTCTCTTCGTTGATCCGGGCCAGCAGCGCCGCCTCGGCGGCGGCGAGCGCCGCGAGCTCGCCGGCCAGCACCAGCTCCGCGGCGTCGATCCACTCGATGCGGCCGAACCCGGCGACGAGATGGCCGCGCTGGATGGCAACCCGGTAGAGCCGGAAATCGGCAAAGCCGGCGTAGACCGCGCTCGACGGGTGTCGTGCGGCAAAACGCGCGTGAAGGTGCTGGTTGGCAACCGGCTCGGCCTGCCCGAGCAGGCTCAGCCGCGGCCCGTCGAGCCGGTCGGCAAACCCCTCGGTGCCGTCGAGCAGCAACGAGACCCGCGGGTCAAAGGCCATGTTGCGGCTGTGCTGTGCGAGGTCGGAGAGCAGCAACAGCGGGCTCGCGTCGAGATCGGCGGCGACCAGGACCAGCGAGGCGTAGGGCGCGCCGCCGAGGCTCGTGGCGAGCACCGCGCGCTCGCAGCGGCGCATTAATCCGCGCGCGAGCCGCGCCTTGTCGCCGTGCGATTCTCGCTCGCTCATGTTGCCGCGCGGCGGCCGCGCCGATATCGCGGCCGGTCGAGCGGCGCCGGCGGGCGGGCACAGCCTCGAAATCCGGCGCTGTATAATGCAAAAGCGGCCGCGCGACTTGGCTGGGGCCGAGAAACGGCCATATTTGCCAGCGACAGCATCCGCTTTGAGCCGGTTCCAGGTTGCTGCAAGTCATGGGGGGCGCAACAAGTGGCCAACACTATTGCTCTTGTCGACGACGACCGCAACATCCTGACCTCGGTGTCGATCGCGCTCGAGGCCGAGGGGTTTTCGGTGCGTTGCTTCAGCGACGGCGCCGAAGCGCTGAAAGGCGTCACCGCGCAGCCGGTCGACATTGCGGTGCTCGACATCAAGATGCCGCGCATGGACGGCATGGAGCTGCTCGAACAGCTGCGGCGTCTGAGCGACATCCCGGTGATCTTCCTGACCTCGAAGGACGACGAGGTCGACGAATTGCTGGGCCTGCGGATGGGGGCGGACGACTACATCAAAAAGCCGTTCTCGCAGCGGCTCTTGATCGAGCGCATCCGCGCGCTGATCCGGCGCGGCGAGCTCGCGCGCGAGCGCAGCGACCCACAAGGCGAGCCGGTCGTCGTGCGCGGCGGGCTCGTGCTCGACCCGGCGCGTCACCTGTGCACCTGGGGCAGCCAGCCGGTCGAGCTGACGGTGACGGAGTTCTTGATCCTGAAGTCGCTGGCCCACCGTCCGGGGCACGTCAAAAGCCGCGACCAGCTGATGGACGCGGCCTACGGCGAGCACATCTACGTCGACGACCGCACGATCGACAGCCACATCAAGCGGCTGCGCAAAAAGTTCAAGGCGGTCGACGGCGACTTTGCGCAGATCGAAACCCTTTATGGCGTCGGCTACCGCTACCGCGACAGATGAGCGGGCCGGCGCGCCGGAACTGTCCGCGCCCGCAGCGCTCGTAGAGCCCGCCGGCGCGCCGCCCGGGCACGCCGCGTCGAACCCGGCCGACACCGGCCGGCCGGCACGCCGGTTGCGCCGCCGGCGCCGGCTGTTCTCGCCCCTGACGTGGCGCATCCTCGCGGTCAACGTGCTGGCGCTGGCGCTGCTCGGCGGCGGGTTTTTGTACCTCGGCAAATACGAAGCGAGCCTGATCGGCCAGCAGATCGAGGCGCTGAAGACGCAGGGCGAGGTCTTTGCCGCGGCGCTCGGCGAAGGGGCGGTGCTCGACTCGGCCGACGAAGGCGAGGTGCTGCTGCCCGACCTCGCGCGCCAGATGATGCGCCGGCTGGTCGCGCCGACCAAGACGCGGGCGCGGCTCTTCGACGTCAAGGGCGACATCATCGCCGACAGCCGGGTGCTGCGCGGGCCAGGGGGCGCGATCCAGATCACCGAGCTGCCGCCGCCCGACACCGAAAGCCCGCCGGTGAAATTCGCCGAACAGGTCTACGACTGGGTCCTGCAAACGCTGCCGCGGCATACGCGCTACCCGACCTACCACGAGAGCTTTGCGCCGCGCGCCTCCGACTACCCGGAGGTCGAGCGCTCGTTACGCGGCGAGACCGGCGAGATGATCCGCAGCGACCGGTCGGCCGGCGACCTGATGCTCAGCGTCGCGATCCCCGTCCAGCGCTACAAGCAGGTGCTGGGCGCCTTGATGCTGTCGACCGGCAGCAACGAGATCGAGGAGGAGGTGCGCACGGTGCGCCTCGAGCTGCTGCGCATCTTTGGGGTGGCGCTGCTCGTCACGGTGCTGTTGTCGCTCTATCTCGCGGGCACGATTGCGCGGCCGATCCGCCGGCTTGCCGCCGCCGCCGAACGCGGGCGCGGGCGCCGCGCCCGGGTCGAGATCCCCGATTTCACCGGCCGCGGCGATGAAATCGGCGATCTCTCCGGCGCCTTGCGCGAGATGACCGACGCGCTGTGGCAGCGGATGAGCGCGATCGAGCGTTTTGCCGCCGATGTCGCACACGAGATCAAAAACCCGCTGAGCTCGTTGAAAAGCGCTGTCGAGACCGTGGTTCGGATCGAGGATCCAGCGACGCAGCGCCGGCTCATGGCAGTCATCCTCGACGATGTCGAGCGGCTCGACCGGCTGATCACCGACATTTCCGACGCCTCGCGCCTCGACGCCGAGCTGAGCCGGCTCGAATTGGCGCCGGTCGACATCGCGGCGATGTTGCAGGCGCTCGTCGACGTCCACGAGGCCACCCGCGCCCCAGCCGCGCCGCGGCTTTTCCTGGAGCTTCCCGAGCGCGCCCGCGAGCTCGTCGTGCCCGGGATCGAGACGCGCTTGTCGCAGGTGTTTTTGAACTTGATCGCCAACGCGGCGTCGTTCAGCGCGCCCGACGGTGAGATCCGCTTGACCGCCCGGCATGACGGGCGCGCCGTGCTGGTTGCCGTCGAGGATGGCGGCCCCGGCGTCCCGGACGACAAATTGACCGCGATCTTCGACCGTTTTTACAGCGAGCGCCCGGCGGGCGAAAAATTCGGGACGCATTCCGGCCTCGGCTTGTCGATTTCAAAGCAGATCGTCGAAGCGCACCGCGGCTTGATCTGGGCGGAAAATCGCAAGTCCGCCGACGGCGCCCTCATCGGCGCGCGGTTTTGCATCCGCCTGCCGGCGCAATCGTGAGCGGCACGCTGCTGGTCCATGCCACCGCGGTGGCGATCGAGGGCGAGGCGGTGCTGCTGCTCGGCGCCTCGGGGTCGGGGAAATCGGATTTGGCGTTGCGGCTGGTCGACGGTGGGGCGCGTCTTGTCGCCGACGACCAGGTCGTGCTGCGGCGGGCCGATAACCGGCTGCTGGCGAGCGCGCCGGCGGCGATCGCCGGTCTGATGGAGGTTCGCGGCATCGGCATCGTCAGGGTGGAGGCGCTCGAAACCGCCCCCCTCGTTCTGATCGCGGACATGCTACCTTCGGATCATGTCGAACGCATGCCGCCATCGCGGTTCGAGACGCTTCTTGGAGTTGCGGTTCCGGCGATCGGTCTTGCCCCGTTCGAGGCGTCGGCCCCGGCCAAGCTGAGACTCTTGCGACGCGCGTTGGCGGAAGGTTGGATGCCCGCTATAATCGGGCGATGAACACCGAAGGTGGTCAGGAACCTTGCGACGAGGTCAAATGCGCGCCGCGTGCGCGTGTCCTGCTGGTGACGGGGATGTCGGGCGCCGGGCGGTCGACGGCGCTGAAAATCCTCGAGGACGTCGGCTATGAGAGCTTCGACAACCTGCCGGCGTCGCTGCTGCCGGCGCTGATCGAAACCACCGCGGCCGACGGGCCGCCGATCGCGGTCGGCGCCGACACCCGGACCCGCGGGTTTGCCGTGGCAAGCGCGCTCGAGACCCTCGCCCACGTCGTCGGCCGCCACGGGCGCCGGCTGCGGGTGCTGTTTATCGATTGTGATGACGAGCGGCTCGAACGGCGCTATACCGAGACGCGACGTCCCCACCCCCTGGCGGGAGACCGCCCGATCATGGACGGTATCCGCCGCGAGCGCCAAGTGGTCCTGCCCCTGCGCGACCACGCGGAGCTGGTGATCGACACTTCCACCTTGACCCCCGCCGATCTGAAACGACTGCTGACTGGGCACTTCGCGCTCGCTGCCCAGGGCTTGCGCGTTTTTGTCACATCCTTTGCCTATCGCCGCGGCCTCCCGCGAGAGGCCGATCTGGTGTTCGACGTTCGCTTTCTCGAAAACCCGCATTACGTCGACGCGTTGCGCGGCCTGACCGGTTGCGACCCGGCTGTGGCCGCCCACATTGAGGCCGACGCGGAGTTTGCGTCGTTTTTTGACCGGCTGTGGCATCTGCTGCGCCCGCTGCTGCCGCGCTACGAAACGAGCGGCAAGACCTATCTCACCATCGCCATCGGGTGCACCGGCGGCCGCCACCGATCGGTCTTTGTCGCCGAGCGGCTGGCGGCAAAGCTGCGCGAGGCCGGCTGGTGCACCGAGCTGGCGCACCGCGATCTGCCGCATCCGATCGCCGCGCGCGCCGCCGCCGGTTGAGCCGCAGCCGCTCGAGCAGAGGAAACCGATGATCGGCATGGTTTTGGTGACCCACGGGCGGCTCGCGGCGGAATTCGTCGCCGCACTCGAGCACGTCGTCGGCGCGCAGACCCAGATCGCCGCTGTGTGCATCGGCCCCGACGACGACATGGAGCAGCGCCGCCAGGAAATTTTGCGCCGGATCGGCGAGGTCGACAGCGGCGACGGGGCGGTGCTGCTGACCGACATGTTTGGCGGCACCCCGTCGAACCTCGCGATCTCGGTCATGGACCGCGCCAAGATCGAGGTCATCGCCGGGGTCAACCTGCCGATGCTGATCAAGCTTGCGAGCCTGCGCCAGACCGAGAGCCTGGAACGCACCGTGCTCGGCGCCCAGGAGGCCGGCCGCAAATACATCAACGTCGCCTCGCAGCTGTTGACCGACGCGCGGCGATGAGCGGCGGCTACGCCGAGGATGCCGGCTCGGCGCCCGCGACCGTTCGCCGCATCGCGACGATCTGCAACCAGCGCGGCCTGCATGCCCGCGCCTCGGCGCGTTTTGTCAAGATGGCGGCGCAGTTCGACGCCGACGTGCGGGTGCGTAAGAACGGCACCGAGGTCTCGGGGCGCTCGATCATGGGGCTGATGATGCTGGCGGCGGCTCCCGGCACGGTTGTCGAGCTCTCGGCGAGCGGCCCGCAGGCCGCGGCGGCAGTCGCGGCACTCGCCGACTTGATCGAATGCAAGTTCAATGAGGATTGACGAAACGGCCGACCTGGCTGAAGACGCCGTGACCGCCGAGCAGCCGACCGAGCAGCGCCTGTCCGGGCTCGGCGTGTCGCCTGGCATCGCCATCGGCCCCGCCTACCTGGTGGAGGGCGGCGACCTCCAGGTCCATGAGAGCCACATCCCGGAGACCGAGGTCGATGCCGAGCGCGCGCGCTTTGGCGAGGCGGTCGAGGCGTCGCTCAAACAGCTGCGCAAGCTGAAGACAAAGGCCGCGGGGCTACCCGAATCCGCTGCCGAAGAAATCGGTTATCTGCTCGACGCGCATGTCGCGATGCTGTCGAATTCGCGGCTGGTGCGGGGTGCGAGCGAGCGCATCGGCCGTCAGCGGATTAACGCCGAGCGCGCGGTCGAGCTCGAGATCGACGAGATCGCCCGCAGCTTTGCCGCGATGCGCGACCCCTACCTCGCGGCGCGGGCCGAGGACATCCGCGTGGTCGGCACGCGGCTGATCCGGAACCTGATCAAAAAGCCCTACGTCGCCTATTCGGGCGTGCCCGAGGGTGCGGTGGTCATCGCCGACGAGCTGACGCCCGCCGACACCGCGTTGATGGACCCGCAGCGTATCGCCGGCTTCGCGACCCAGTTCGGCGGGGCCGACAGCCACACCGCGATCGTCGCCCGCGCGCTGGGGCTGCCGGCGGTGCTGGGGGTGGCGGACCTCGTCGAGCATGCGCGCTCTGAGGCCACCGTCGTCATCGACGGCAACGAGGGGGCGGTCATTGTCGACCCGACCCCGGAAACCATCGCCGACTACGAGGCGCGGCGCGACGCGCTGACCCGCGAGCGGCGCTATCTGACGCGCCTGCGCCGGCTTCCGGCGGTGACCAGGGACGCCGTCGAAATCACCCTCGAGGCCAATCTCGAGCTGCCGATCGAACTCGAGCAGGCGACCGCCAACGGCGCCATGGGGCTCGGCCTCGTGCGCTCCGAATTCCTCTACATGAACCGCGACGACCTGCCCGGCGAGGACGAGCAGTACGCGGTGTTTTCCGCCCTGGTGCGCGGCATGGGCGGCAAGCCGGTGACGGTGCGCACGTTCGACCTCGGCGGCGACAAGCTCGCCCGCTCGCTCGCCGACCATTATGTCCCGTCCGACAACCCGGCGCTCGGTCTGCGCGCGATCCGCCTGTCCTTGCAGGACCGCCGGCTGCTCGACCCGCAGCTCGCGGCGATGCTGCGCGCCGCCGCCGAGGGGCCGTTGCGCATCCTTCTGCCGATGATCTCGAATGCCAGCGAAATCCGCCGGGTGCGCGAGGCGATGGAGCAGGTCGCCCGCCGGCTGCGGCGCCGCGGCGTCCCGGTGCCCAAGCCGCTGCCGCCGCTCGGCGCGATGATCGAGGTGCCGGGGGCGGCGCTCGCCGCCGACTCGCTCGCCGGCGAGGCCGATTTCTTTGCGATCGGCACCAACGACCTGATCCAATACACCTTGGCGATCGACCGCAGCGACGAGCAGGTGGCGCACCTCTACAACCCGTTGCACCCGGCGGTGCTGCGGCTGATCCAGTTCACCGTCGAGGCGGCGCTGCGCCGCGGCATGCCGATCAGCGTGTGCGGCGAGATGGCCGGCGACCAGCGCTTCACCGCCCTCTTGCTCGGGCTCGGCCTGCGCAACCTGTCGATGGCGCCGCGCAGCATCCCGCGCATCAAGCAGCGCATCCGCGGTCTCGACATCGTCGCCGCCACGCGCCGCGCGCGGGCGATCATGGACCAGTCCGACACCGGCCGCATCGCCGCCCTGCTCGACGACTTCAACACCGTTGCCTGGCCGCATTAGCGGCTAGGCGAGCCCTCGGCTCGCCGCCGCCAGAGAGCGTGGTCAAACGGGGAAAGGCGGCGGGTCAATAACCCCCGCCGTGCCAGCTCATCGGTCCGGGCGCTTCGCACTGGTAAGCGGCCGCGCCGGCGCTCACCCAGCAGTGCCGTTGCGCCAGGCATTGCCGGAACATGACATCGCGCGGCATGCCCGCCTGTGCCGCCGCGTATTGCCGGCAGAGCGCCATCATCATGTCGGTGTAGGAGGCCTCGGAGCCGGTCTGCGCATTCCCGGCGGCCGTTGCCGCCCACCAGATCAGCAGCGCGGCGCCGGCCCGCCAGAGGCTCGTCCTTGCCGCCGTTGGGGACGGCGAGGCTCGGACGGCGGCGGCCGCTGGCATTCGGCCGGGCCGCGGGGCGATCGCCGGCAAAGGAAGCTGCATCGGTTCCGTGAGCGGGTCGGGAGCGGAGCCGACTATACCTGATTTTGCTTCAGTCCGGCCGCGGCAACGCCCAATGGCCGAGCAGCGCTCCGGCGAATGGTGTTAGGTTTGCCGCGGACGCCGCGTTGCCGCCGCGAGCCGGGGGAGCCGATGAAATTCGCGATTGCCATTCCGACCGACGCCGATTCGTGGCGGGTGGTTCGGCGCGCCGAGGAGCTGGGGTTCAGCCGCGCCTGGTTCTACGACACCCAGATGCTGAGCGCCGACCCGTTTGTCGCGATGGCCGCGGCGGCGCTCAAGACGAGCCGTATCCGGCTCGGCACCGGCGTGCTGATCCCGTCGAACCGGATCGCGGCGGTGGCGGCCAACGCCTTTGCGTCATTGAACAAGCTGGCGCCGGGGCGGATCGACTTCGGGGTCGGCACCGGATTTACCGGGCGCCGCGCGATGGGGCTGGGCGCCGTCCGGCTCGCGGACCTGGAGGAGTATGTCCGCGTCGTCATGGCGCTGTTGGGCGGCGAGACGGTCGAGGCCGAGATCGAAGGCAAGCGCCGGCTGATCCGACTGCTGAACCCGGAACTCGGCCTTGTCAACACCAGCGACCCGGTCGGGGTCTATGTCGCCGCCTCGGGCCCGCGGGCGCGCGCGCTGACCGCCCGGCTCGGCGCCGGCTGGATCGCGACGACCGGCGATGTCGAGAGCGCGGTCGGCGCGCTGCGCGACATCGAGGCGCGCCGCGAGTCCGTGAGTTTGCGCGCCCGCGAGCCGTTCGACTCGGTGGTGCTGACCGGCGGCGCCATCCTCGAGGAGGGCGAGCCGGCGGACAGCCCGCGCGCGATCGCGCAGGCCGGGCCGCGCGCCGCGATGTTGCTGCACCGTGCGGCCGACGCCGAGCTGATGGGCTTGCCGACCATCGCGGCCGTGCCGCCGGCGGTCGCCGAAACCGTCGCCGGCTATGTCAGGATTGCCCGCGAGTTTCGGCCGCGGGGCGCGCACTACCTCGAAAACCATCGCGGCCATCTGATGTTCGTCAAACCCGAGGAGCGGCCGTTCGTCACCGCCGAGCTGATCCGACTGACGACTTTTACCGCGCCCGAGAAGGAGCTGCGGAACCGCGTCGCCGCCCTCGCCGAGGCCGGCTACAGCGAAATCGCGATCCAGATCGTCCCTGGCCAGGAGCACGCGATCGAGGATTGGGGGCGGCTGCGCCGCGCCTTTGCGTGACCCGGCCGGTCGCCGACGGCGCCGGGGTCACCCGGCGATAAAGCGGTCGATCTTGCGGTAGCGGAACAGCCAGCGCCCGTTTTGACAGACGATCTCGTCCGCATAGGCGCCGCCCGAGCCGATTTTTGGCCCGTCGGGGCTGTTCTGCATGACCATCCAGTTGGAGCGCACTTGGGCATGCGCACCGTCGAGCGCGATCACGATGTTGGTCACGAGGTGCACCGCGCGTGGCCGCTCGGCGCCGGCGCGGGCCCGGATGTCGGCGGCGAGCTTGGCGACCGCGGCGCGTCCCGTAGCCTTGCCGAATGCCGTGTCCCAGGTGCCGTCCTCGGTGAACAGCGCCGCCATGCCGTCGTAATGCCCGCCGTCCAACGCAAAGCAATACTCCGCCATCAGCTCGCGAATGGCGTCCTTGTCCTCGACCGCTGTCGGCATGTTTTCTTCCTCCCAGGCGAGCGCGGCATCTTCGGCGGCGGCCCCGAAAGCGCGCATCGGGTGGCGCCGGCCGCATCGGTGCTTTCCCGGGCCGCCGCCATGGCCTACGATTGGCCTGAATAATCGGATCGAGGAGGGTTGTCGATGGCCACGCCGGTGACGTTGGAGATCTTTACCGACTACGTCTGACCCTGGTGCTATCTCAGTACCGTGCGTATTGAAAAGCTGAAGCAGGCGTTCGAAGTCGAAACCAGGCTGGTCCATTTTCCGCTTCATCCGGAGACCCCGGCCGCGGGCCGCTCGATGGCGGAGCTGCACGCCGGGCGCAATGTCGACCCGGAGGCGATGTACCAGCGCATGAAAGGGCTGATGGACGCCGAGGGCCTGCCCTATGGTCGGCGCACGCACACCTACAACAGCCGGCTGGCCCAGGAACTGGGCAAATGGGCGGATACCCAGCCGGGCGGCGAGGCGCTGCACGACGCTTTTTACCGGGCTTATTTTGTCGAGGCGCGCAACATCGGCGACCCTGAGATCCTGGTCGAGATCGCGCAATCGGTCGGGCTGCCGGCGGACGAGGCGCGCGCGGTTTTGGCCGAGCGCCGGTTCAAGGATATGGTCGACGCCGACTGGGCGAAATCGCATGCCTATGGCGTCACCGGTGTGCCGACCTTTGTCGCGGCACGCTACGGCGTGGTCGGCGCCCAGCCTTACGAGGCGCTGGCGCAACTGCTCGAACGGGCAGGGGCCGCGCGGCGCGCCGCGGCCGGTTGATTTCACGCCGGTGCGATGCGCGGCCGGCGCGCCGCCAGCGCGGCGAGGATGCTGAGGCAGGACAAGGCGCCAAAGCATTCGAGCGAGCGGGTATAGCTGCCCGTCCAGTCGTGCAAAGCGCCCGAGAGGAGCGGGCCCGCGGCCTGCGCCAGGACTTGCGCCGACAGCGCCAGCCCGCGGATGGCACCATAATTGGCGCGGCCGAAATAGTCGGCCCAGGCGACCGGCAACAGGGTCAGCATGGCACCGATCCCGAGCCCGAACAGCGCCGCGGCGACCGCACCCTGCAACGCCGAGGCGATCCCGATCATCGCCGCGCAGCCGACCGTCAGAAACAGGCCGCCGAGCGCCATCGGATAGCGGATCGGCAACCCCCGCGGCATAAACCCGCAAAGCGCGCTGGCGACGCCCGACATCAGCGAGAACAGGCTGACGATCGCGGCGGCCATGGTCGGGGTCACACCGTGCTCGATCAGGTTGGCGGCCTGGTGGAGGCTGACCCCGGCCTGCACCGGGTAGACGAGGACGGTGTAGCCCAAGAGCAGCCAAAAGGCCGAGGTGCGGACCGCCTGACGGCGCGAAAACGTCGCTTCGACATGCCGTGGTGCGCTGCCGCGCGTCGCAGCCGCGGGTTCCGCGGCATGGTCGGGCAACAGCCCGAGATCCTCGGGCCGGCGCACCAGCAACAGCCACACCGGCGCCAAGCCGACGGCCAGCACGGTCACGCCGATCGCGATCCAGCCGGCGCGCCAGCCCTCACCGCGCATCGCCAGCTGGGCGACGAGCGGCATCGCCACCAGCCCCGCCATCTGCGCCACGGTCGCGATCGAGTTGGCCAACGGGCGGCGCGCCACGAACCAGTTGTTCAAGGCGCTGTAGATGCCGAGCTCGAACGGGCTCGCCCAGTTCAGCCGGGCGATGCAGAACAGCAGGTAAAACACCGGCAACGACCGGGTCAGCGACAGCAGCAATGCCGCGATCGCGGTCCCGAGCACGGCGAGGCACAGCGCTGCGCGCGAGCCGTGCCGGTCGAGCAGCGGGCCGATCACCGGCGACAGCAGCGCCGCCAGCACCCCGCCCAATGACGCCGCGCCCGAGATCGCGGTGCGCGACCAGCCGAACTCGCGGCTGAGCGGCTCGACAAACACCGAGAAGGTGGCGGTCGCCCCGCCCTGGCGCGCAAAACCGGCGCAGCACAAAGAGGCGAGGACGACCCAGCCGTAATAAAACGGCAGCCGCGCACTGAGCAGCTCCGGCAGCCCGCGGCGGCCGGGGAACGCTGTCGTCGGCATTCGGGCGGCCGGGTAGGCCGCGTTGTCAGCTCGGCACCAGGCCGCCGTCGACGTTGTAGGACTGGCCGGTGATGTTGCGTGCGCCGGGCGAGGCAAGGAACACCGCCATCGCGGCAATGTCCTCGGGCAGGTTGGCGCGGCCGATCGGGATCACCGCCTCCTG
>Ga0210390_10003815_pt1 | contig 12878 bp, 12 predicted proteins | sample IncBWH11OmetaG_FD_161050 | JGI IMG/M metagenome (GOLD analysis project Ga0210390, IMG submission 161050) | Forest soil microbial communities from Barre Woods Harvard Forest LTER site, Petersham, Massachusetts, United States - Inc-BW-H-11-O ...
GCCTTCTGGCCCGGCACCTTTGAGACCTGGATGCTGCTATTGCGCGACTACGGCACCCTATCGCTTGCCGAAGTGCTGGCGCCGGCAATCGGCTACGCGCAGAACGGCCATCCGCTGCTCGAACGCGCCAACGCCACCATCGCCACGGTCGCGGCTTTGTTCCGCGAGCATTGGCCGACCTCGGCGGCGGTGTATTTGCCGAACAACGAAGTGCCGCCAACCGGTTCGCTGTTCACCAACAAGACGTTCGCGGCCACCTATAGCCGCATCGTCAGGGAAGCCGAAAGCGCCGGTGGCGACCGCGTCGCGCAGATCGAGCGGGCGCGCAAAGCGTGGAGCCACGGCTTTGTCGCCGAGGCCATCGACCGCTTCTGCCGTACCCAGGAGATCATGGACACCAGCGGCAAGCGGCATCGCGGCGTGCTCACTGCGGACGACATGGCACGCTGGACGCCGCATATCGAAGCGCCGCTGACCTACGACTACAAAGGCTACACGGTGTGCAAGACCGGCCCTTGGGGACAGGGCCCGGTAACGCTACAGCAGCTCGCGCTGCTCAAGGGCTTCGATCTCGACGGACTCGATCCTGTGGGACCGGAGTTCATTCACGCGATCGTCGAATGTTCGAAGCTTGCTTATGCCGACCGCGAAGTGTTCTACGGCGATCCGGACTTTGTCGAAGTGCCAATGACGACGCTGTTGTCTGAGGCCTACAATTCCGAGCGCCGTAAGCTCGTCACCGACAGGGCTTCGCTTGAGCAGCGTCCCGGCTCGATCGAGGGCTTCGGCGCCGTGGTGAAGCTGCGCCGTGAGGCCGGCGTTGTGGCGGCCGGCGCCGGGGAGCCAACCGTCGGCAGTCTTGACGTTGGAACACTTGGCGCCGGAGAGCCGACAGTCGGCCGCATGGGCGCGATGCGCGGCGACACTGTGCATTTCGATATCGTCGATCAGGCCGGCAACATGATTTCGGCGACGCCGTCGGGCGGGTGGCTGCATTCCTCGCCGGTCATTCCCGAGCTCGGCTTCTGCCTCGGCACCCGCGCGCAGATGTTCTGGCTCGAAGAGGGCCATCCCGCCGCGCTGGCGCCTGGCAAGCGGCCGCGAACGACGTTGTCGCCGACATTGGCGCTGCGTGACGGCGAGCCTTCTCTCGCCTGGGGCTCGCCCGGTGGCGACGGCCAGGATCAATGGATCACGCAATTCTTCATGCGCCAGGTCCATGCTGGCATGAATATGCAAGAGTCGATCGACGCGCCGGCCTGGCATTCCGAGCATTTCCCAAGCTCGTTCTGGCCGCGCACGGCGCGACCGGGCGTGCTGGTGGTAGAAGGCCGCGTGCCGAAGAAAACCGTCGATGAGCTCAAGCGGCGCGGTCACATCGTCGAGATCGGTCCGGATTGGTCGGAGGGCCGGCTCACGGCGGCATCGCGTACCGGCCGCCGCCGCCGTGCCGCTGCCAATGCGCGCGGTATGCAGGGCTACGCGGCGGGGCGCTGATTGAGACCCGACGCCGCTTGGCGGAGGGGGAAAAGGCCTAAGCCGCCACCATTCCCAAAAACTCCTCGACCTCGCGGCGGAGCTTTTCGGTGGCGCTTTCGACCTCTTCTGACGCCGCCAGCATCGTCTGCGCCGAGCTGCGCGTCTGCGTCACTCCGCTCGCGACCTCGCTCAAAGCGGCGACGATTCCCTTGGCTCCCGTCGCGGCGCTGGCGACGTTGTGGGAAATTTCGCCGGTCGCGGCTTCCTGTTGCTCGACCGAAATGGCGACCGCGCTGGTATAGCTGTTGATGTCCTGCATGCGCTGCGTGATTTCGCGGATCGCCGCGACGGCCTTGCCGCTCGACGCCTGCACCGACAAAATCTCATGCGTGATCTCTTCGGTCGCCTTGGCAGTCTGCACCGCGAGCGATTTCACTTCCGAGGCGACCACGGCAAACCCGCGGCCGGCTTCGCCGGCGCGTGCCGCCTCGATGGTGGCGTTCAGCGCGAGCAGATTGGTCTGGCCGGCGATGTCCTGGATGAGCTTGACCACGTCGCCGATCTTTTGCGCCACGTGGGCGAGCGCGGCAATGTCCTCGTTGGTCGCGGTGGCATTGGCGGCGGCGCTGCGCACTACGTCGTTGGCCTGGCCGAGCTGCCGGCTGATCTCCCGGATCGAGACCGAGAGCTCGGCGGCGGCCGCCGCCGCGGTTTCGACGTTGCTGGAAGCCTCGTTGGAGCCGTGTGCTGCGCCCTCGGCGCGCTGCAGCGTATGATCCGACGTCGTCAACAGCGTCTTGGCCGCCGACTTCATCGCGCTCGCGCTTTGGCTGACGGTTTTGAGCACGGTCTCGACCCGGGCGCGGAACGAGGAGATCGCGGCATCGGTCGACCGGCGCCGCTCGTCGCGCTGGCGCAGCGAATCCCGCTCCTTCTCGGCGAGCAATTGGTCGGTGACGTCGGTATGCGTCGCCACCCAGCCGCCGCTATGCATCGGCCGGCTGACCACCGCGATGACCCGGCCGTCCTTGAGCTCCGCCGTCTTGGTTTCGGTGCGCCCTTCGGCTACCTGCTTGAGGCAGTCGGCGACGTAACGATCGACGTCGCCGGAGAAGTTACCAGCGGAAAGCCGGTGCATCAGCAGATCGTGCAACGGCGTACCGGCGCGCGCGTGTTCGGCGCGCAACTTATACATTTCTATGTAGCGATCGTTGCACAGCACGAGGCGCGCCGCGCCGTCGAACATGCACAGGCCTTGGGTCATGTTATTGAGCGCAGCGCGCAGCAATCGTGCCTGGCCGCGGCGGCGATCGATGACGAAAAGGCCGGCTAATGCGGCGGCGCCCAGCGCAAATGGCGTAGCCATGACTGCGGCGGCGATCGGGGCCGATGTTTGCGTCAAAGCCGCAACGATCCAGCCGGGACCGCTGAACAAGTAGGCTAGAACGCCCACGGCAAAGCCGGCCGCTCCCGTGATGACGATGAGCTTCCAGTTGCGGCTGGCTTTAGCCAGGGATGGACCGCCAAACATCGCGTGCGTGCCCGATAGTCGGCCGACCGTAGCCATCGACGGTTGTTTTGAGGTTAAGGAATGGCGTACGATTCCTTAACAAAAGCTGACGAACGGCAGGCGGCCGGTTGTACGGCGGACATCGCGCTACATCATGCTTCCGACACCTTTTTGCCGGCACTGTCGCGCCTTCGCTTGGGGGTTTCCAATGATCCGGCCGCTTGCCGCGCTCGCTGTGTGCGGCGCTGTCTTGACTGCGGCGGGTCTCGCCGGCTGCACCGACAATGCGCCGCCCTCGGGCCAGCCGACTTTCTATCGGGACCTGGCGCAGCCGGACGCCGTGCTCGATGCCGCGGCGGCGCAATCGATGATCTCCGGCTATCGCAGCAACAACAGCCTCGGGCCGGTCACGCTTGATCCCGAACTGATGCAGCTTGCCGCCGCGCAGGCGCAGCTGATGGCGGCCAAGGGCAAGCTCGACCATGATGTCGGCGCGCCGTTCCAGGAGCGCATTCGCAAATCGGGCTTCGACGCCGCGGTTGCAGTCGAGAATATCGGCGCCGGCTATCATACGCTCGCCGAGGCGTTCTCCGGCTGGCGCGATTCGCCGCCACACCGCGCCAATATGCTCAACGCGAGCGTGACCCGCATGGGTATCGCCGCGGTCTATACGCCGAAATCGAAATACAAGGTGTTCTGGTCGCTGATCCTCGCCGCGCCGGACGAGCATCGCGGCTGATTCTGCGGGGCGACCAGGCGGCCACACCCGCCGCCCCACTCTCCGCTTAACCTGTCCTGGAATATTTCTGCGGCCACAGCGATCGTAGCGTCGCCACGTCCTTGGTGATTTTGCCGAGCTCGGTTCGGGTTTCTTTCATTGCATTCCAGGTGACGTCCAGCTCGGAAAGCAATGCGGACAACGTGGCCTCGATTCGGTGCACATCGCTGCGCACGATCTCGAGCTTCTCGCGGTCGGTCATGCTATTCCAGCGCACGCTCATGGCTTTTGTCCCGAAGCCAAGCATGAGAGCTTGATTCGCTTTGGCAAATGAATTGCGTCGAAGCTGCCGCGGCCAAGAAAGCGGCAGTTATCCACAGCTAGAGCATGTTGAATAGCGCGGCGCCATACGTCCTTCGCGCATCGTCGAGCAACGGCGTGACGGCGGCCCGGAATTGGGCGTGTTCGTCCGCAGTCAGCGCGGTGATTTCGCAGCCCGCCGCTTCGATGGCGGCGCGGGCGTCGCGGTCCTCTGCAATGGCGAGTTCGCGCTGAAACGCGACCGCCCGCGCCACCGCCTCGCGCATGGCGCTTTGCAGGTCCGCAGGCCACGCCTCGAACGACGGCCGATGCAGGAAGATCGGCCGCGATATGTAGAAGTGGTTGGTGACGGTGTGGAAGTGGTGGAATTTGTGCACGCCATAGGTCACGGTATTGGCGAATGGGTTCTCCTGGGCGTCGAGCGTGCCGGCCTTGATGCCGGCGATCGCCTCGGTCAGATCGCAGCGCACTGGCACCGCGCCGAGCAATTCGAAGGTCCTGGCCTGTACTTCGCTCGGCAGTACGCGGATGCGCATATCCTCGAGATCCGCCGGCACTTGGACGCGGCGCAAGCGATTCGAGATCTGGCGAAAGCCGTTCTCGTACCAGCCGAGGATGCGGTAATTCACGCGCGCCTCGATCTTGGCGGCGAGAAAACGGCCGAGCGCGCCATCCATCGCCGCGCGCGCCTGGTCCCGTGTCTGGAACAGGAACGGCAGGTCGACGAAGCCAAGCTCGGGAACGCGGTCGGTCAGATAGCTGGAAGACTGGTAGCCCAGCGAGAGCACGCCATCCTCGACCAGCCATAAAATTTCTTCGGCGCGATAGCCGAAATCCATGATGTTCCAGACATACTTGACGTCGACGCGGTCGCCGAACGCGGCGATCAGGCTGTCACCGATCAGCTTCAGGCCCTTGGAGAACGACGTGGTGGGCGGTCCATAGCCGCCCATGCGGATGGTGATCGGTTTCGTCATTGCTTTTCGATGGCCTATGCGCTTCTCGTAAGCTGCAAAACTACGCGGGAAACGCGCGCCGATGTCAACGCTGGCCGCGCATGTGGCTGCGGATCGATTTGCCCGCCGCGATGGCGGCGGTGCGCAGCGTCTCCAGCCGGCGGGCGCGCGCGAACGGTGCTTCGGGCCGCACCGCGATCATGCGGTTGCACAAGGCCAGGCGTTCGCTCCAGATGTGATCAAGCGTCGGATTGCCGGGCGCGGCGCAGGAGTCGGTGCGGGCGATCGCGGCATCAGCGGCAAGCTCTTCGGTCAGCGCCGCGCTGAGGAGAACGCCGGGTGCAAATCGCGCGAAATCCTCGTCATAGGCTGTCTTCCAGTACCAGGCGGTGTCGCCGCTGCGCAGGGTGATTGCGGCGGCGATGGCACGGCCGTCGAGCAGCAGGCGATGGACCGCGACCTTGTCCTCCTCAGCGAGCATGGGCAGCGCCGCCTTGACGAAGCTTGTCACTTCTTCATGATGTGCCGCAGCGGTGCCGGCTTCACCTTTCCAGCCGCTCGCTTCGATCGCGAAAAAATCTTCGACGCTGGCGATGACCGTGGCCGGCTCGGACGCCGTCGTGAACAATAGCGCGCCGGCGTCGGACAGCCGCCGTCCGCTGCGGCGCAATTCGCGGTGACGGTGCGCCGAGATCGCATTTTCCAGATAGTGCGTGCGGTCCTGGCGCGGCGCCAGCAAGGCGCGATGATGCCGCGCGAAATCGGCACACGGCATTTGCGTGCGCTGCAGAATCGCGCCGAGCGCGGTGGCAAACGGTTCGTCCTCGGCGAGGAGCGGCAACAGCACCAGTCCGGGCAGCGACGGATCGCCGGCGATATGAGCGAGCCACGCCGCGATCACCGGCTCCGCCGCCTTGCGGTCGACCAGCGGTGTTCCGAGCGGGCCATAAGGATGCGTCCAGCCGACAAGGACGCGGAGCTTCAATCCGTAACGCCGCTCGCTGATGCGTGCCGGAAAGAATCCCAATAGCTGGCGCGGTGCCGTCCCCGACCAAACCAGGACGGCGCCGACGTCGCTGCCGAACACCGACGCGGCTGCCAGCGCGAAACCGGGATCATAAAAAATGTTCGATTCGATGGAGCGGCCCGCGAGATCGCGCCAGTCGTCCGCGACCGGCAGGAGATCGGCGAGCCACCGCCATTCGACGGCAAACGAATTGATCGCATAGCGGTCGGCAAGAACGGCGCGCCGCGCGCTGGCGATGGCCGAAATGGTGCGCTCGAGCGCGACACGCGGCGCGAACTGCGAACCGATCGATGCCACAACGACCTCTGTACTGGAGCGAGGAGGTTTAGCAACCAGGCGTTAAGAATCGGTTGGAAGAAATTAACAAATGCGGCGGCCGCGATGGCGCGCCGGCATCAGGCCGCCGCCAGTTCGGCGACGTCGGCGAGCGCCGCCGCGACGATTGTGCGCTCTTCCCGGGAAAGTGCACGCTGCGGCGGCACCGGGTCGCCTACGTCATAACCCTTCATGTCGAGCGCCGCCTTGATGCAGGCGGCGAGATTGAAGCGCGCGAAAATCTCGTTGATCCGCCACAACAGCCGCTGCAGCGCCATCGCCTCCGCCCAGCGTTCGGCGCGGCACAGGTTGTAGAGACGTACGCTCTGCCGCGGAATGACGCAGGCCGGCCCCGCCATCCAACCGACGCCGCCGATCAGCATGACGGCGGCCGGAATATGCGCGGATGCCGAAAAAACCCGGAGCCGCTCGCAGCGGCTCATAATCGACAGCAGCCGGCCGGTATTGGTCGATGCGTCCTTGATGTAACGGATGCGCGGATGTTCGGACAGCCGCGCAATGACATCGAGCGACAGATCGGTGCGCTGGAATTGCGGATTGGTATAGAGCACGACCGGAACGTCGACGGCGTCGGCAATGGCGCGGAAATAAGATTCGACCTGCGGCTCCGCTAGCGGGAAATACGACTCGAGGATGGCCAAGATGCCGTCGGCGCCGAGCTTTTGGTAATCACGCGCCTGCGCGACAGCATCCGCAGTCGCGGTTGCCGCCACGCCGGCGACCACCGGCACGCGGCCGGCAGCCGCTTCGACCGTCGCGCGCACCGCTTCCGCGCGTTGCGCATTGCTCAGATAGGCGAATTCGCCGGTCGAGCCGAGCGGCGTAAGTCCGTGCACGCCGTCGCCGATCAGATCTTCGACGAGCCGGCCGAGCACGCCGGATTTGATGCGTCCGGTCTCGTCGATCGGCGAGACCAGATAGGGAAAAACCCCGTGAAAATCTTCCATTTCAGCGCTCGGCTTTATACTGTGCCATAGCGTCGGTCCACACTTTGGCACGATCGTCGTCAAACACCAGTTTCGGATCTTCCGGCATTGTCACCCAGGCGCCGCGCGAGACCTCGTCATCGAGCTGTGCCGGCGCCCAGCCGGCGTAACCGAGTGCGACGAGGCTTTTGCTTGGGCCCTTGCCGACACCAATATCGCCCAGAACGTCCGCGGCATCGCTGAGCGCGATGCGGCCGTCGATGTCGAGCGTGCCGTCACGGCGATAGCCGGCGTCGTGAATGACGAAGGCCGTTGTCGGGCCTACCGGACCGCCGAGAAAAATCTGTACGTTGCCGGTAACGCCGTCGGCATTGGCGCCAAGCGCTTGAAGGAGGGCGGCAACGGGTCGGGTGCCGAGCGGATGGTTGATGACGATGCCGAGCGCGCCATCGCGGCTATGCTGCGCCATCAATATGACAGCGTGATCGAATGCATCGCGCATGTCCGGCGACGCGATCAGAAGCCGGCCGGCAAGTGAGGTGGGACCCGTGACGTCCGGCTGCTCCGGCGATAGCGCGGCGTGCAGCACCGCTGCCGGCAGCAAAGCCGCAACCGCGGCCAAAGCCCAACGCAGTCGCGTCAAAGGCCTGTAGTCAAACGCGCGCACGATCCATCCGCCACGTTGGCCCGCTTCCGCCGCACTCTACACCCTTGCACCGCGACGGGGAGGTGGGGCTAAGGCGAGATTTCTTCCAGCACGCGGCGCTTGGTCTCGACCGCGAACAGCCCGGTTATGACCGCGCCGACGACAGCAACGACGGCGAAAACCAGAAACACCGCGCCGAGCCCGGAGCCGACAATAAAGCCGACGATGGCAGGTCCCAGGATCGAGGCGAAGCGCAGCCACGCCGTCGCAGTACCGACGGCGATGGCGCGGGCGCGGGTCGGATAGAGCTCCGGCGTATAGACATAGACCCCGATCGACAGCACCGAGACGAAGAAATAACCGCAGGTCACGAGCACCAGCACGCGCTGCGGCGAATCCGGGCCGAGGACGAACAGCGACCCGAGCGCTATTGCATTGGCGGCGAACGCCAAAGTGAACCACGGCCGCCGGCCGACCTGATCGATGGTCAAGGCGCAGATCAAGGCGCCGCACAGCCCGACCGCCTGAGTGATCAAGCCGTATTGCAGTGCTTGCTGCAGCGGCAACTTGAACACCGTCGTGTAGATCGTCGGCAGCCAGACGACGAGGCCGTAATTGAAGAAATAGGTGGCGAACCAAATGACCCAAACCACCAGCGTTCGCCGCAGATACATTGGGCCGAACAGATCGGACCACGAGGCGTTGAGCGGTCCGCCGACGGTGACCTTTTGCGGTGGCGGCAGCGGTTGACCCGTGGATTGCTCGGTTTCGTGTTCGATTCTGGCCATCGCCGCCTCCGCCTCGGCGTTGCGACCGCGCGTCGCCAGCCAACGCGGCGATTCCGGCAGCAGCCGCTGCAACACCATGGCGACAAAGGCCGGCAGCGCGCCGATGACGAACATCCACTGCCAGCCGAAGCGCGGCACGATCCACGCGCCCATGAAGCCGGCGGCCACCAGCCCGATCGGGAACACCAGTTCGTAGAGCAGCACGAAACGGCCGCGGCCCTTGGCGCGAGCCAGCTCGCTGATATAGGCTGCGGCGACCGGAACCTCGCCGCCCAGACCAAAACCTTGGATGATGCGAGCGCTGACAAGCGACTGGTAATCCCAGGCCAAGGCGCAGGCGAGGCTCATGATCGCAAAGATCAGGATCGACCAGAACATCGCCGTGATGCGGCCGTAGCGCTCGGCGATCCAGCCGAAGAACAGCGCGCCGCCGAGCTGGCCGAGATAGCCGGCCGAGATCAGCAAACCGATTTGCGGGCCGCCGAGTTTCCATGCCGGCACCAAGACCGGCAAGACGAAGGCGATGGCGAGCGCGTCGAAGGCGTCAAAGAACGTGGCGACGCCAATGATGATTCTTGCCTTGATGTGCCACCACGAGATTGGCAGTCGTTCGATCCGTGCGACAACGTCGCTGACGGAGCCGCTGCCGCCGGCAGCGGTGTCGCTCGTGCTCATGATGTCCTCCCCAGCAGTATTTTTGTTTTGGTGCTTAGACGAATTGCACGGCGATGCCGCCGAGCTGGCCGAAGTCGGCATGCAACGTATCGCCTTTGCGCGCGAACACCACGCGCGTGAAGGAGCCGGCGAGCACCAGATGGCCGACTTCCAGCGGCACCCCATGCTGGCCGAGCTTGTTGGCGAGCCAGGCGACGCCGAGCGCCGGATGACCGAGCACGCCGGCGGCGACGCCGGTCTCCTCGATCTCCGAATTGCGATACATGATGCCGCCGACCCAGCGCAGGTCGACCTCGAGCGGACCGACCGGGCGGCCGCCGACGACGATGCCGGCCGCGGCGCCGTTGTCGGAGACGGTGTCGAATATCTTGCGCGGATCCTGCAGGCGCGCATCGACGATCTCGATCGCCGGCACGACATATTCGGTGGCGCGCAGCACGTCGGTCAGGCCGATGCCGGGACCGCGCAACGGCTTGCCGAGCACGAAGGCGAGCTCGACCTCGACGCGCGGCAGGCAGAAATTCTCATGCGGAATGCGCGCGCCGTCGGCGATCATCATATTATCGAGGAGGTGGCCATAGTCGGGCTCGTCGATCTGCGAGGAGCGCTGCATTGCCTTCGAGGTGAGGCCGACTTTGTGGCCGATCAGCTTGGCGCCGGCGGCGATCTTGCGATTGGCGACCGCGGTGGAGATCGCATAGGCGTCTTCCATGGTGATGCCCGGCCAGGTCTTGGAGAGCTGCACCGCCTGTTTGCGCTCCTTCTCCGCGGTGAGAAGGATATCGGCGGCTTTGTTGCGATCGGCATCGGACATCATGACGGCGAAGCTCCCCCTTGATATGCAGTGTCGTTGCCGCCATCCCAAGTTGCGCGTGCAAAGGACGTGCGGGATGACGGGCAAGGACACTTAGCACATTTGCGGAGAAGCGAGGCGCACGCGCCGAAGCAGCGTTACTGACAGGCGGCACGCAGAAGGACGGTCTCGACCGGGCAATCGGTGGTGGTCGGGGCTTGTCCGGAGACCCAAAGTGAATCGGCGCATTTCTCCGCGGTGCGAACATCGAGCGGCTGGCCGCTGTTGAAACCCTTGGCCTTGCACACATTCGTTGCCGCCGTGGCGCAATCGGCCGCGCCGTTACCGGCAACCGGGCAGGTCTGCTGAATTTCGATCACGTGCGACGGCCGCAACGCGTCGGCGGCGCTCTTCATCGCCTGCTGGGTGGCGGTGGCGGCGTCCTTGGCGGCGTCCGCCGATTGCTTGTTCATATCGTCAAGCTTGGTTTGCTGTTCTTTCATTTTGGCTTTCCAGTCGGCGATCGACTGGTCCCACCATTTGGAAAAGCCATTGAGGAATCCGCGCTGCTCATTCGGCGGTCCGGCCAGGACCGGCGGCGGTTGCGGTGGCAGCGTCAGTCCCGAGGCCGGCGGTCCTGAGGGCGAAGCGGAAGGGGCCACAACTGCAGCGGCAGGTGGCGCACCCGCCCCGCCGGGCCTGGGAGGTGCAGGAACCGGCTGTACGGTCGCGGTGCCGGGGGGAGGCGCCTGGCCGGTCTGGGCGAGTGCCGTCCCGGCCCCCATGGTCATCATGAGCACCGCCAGACGCGCGCAGACGCGCGCTAGCGCTGCCGCGGAGTTGTTAGCTGGGCTTGAACGATGTCTTGTCACGGCCAATCCGGTCATGGCCAATTTGGAGCCCGTTCTGGTGGGCTCGACGGCGCCGCTGATACGCTAAGCGCACCCACATTGGCCGCCAAGTTAGGCACCAGCATGGTCACAATAACCGCATTGCAGCAGAAAACCAACAATGAGACAGGCCAGGCCACCGGGTCGCAGCCGGCCCACACTATGATTTGAAGCCGCGCTGCTCGCGCCATCTGGCCCACACGAACCAGGAAAATCCGGCCAACACCAGCGCGGCGGCAACGCCGTCAAATTCGTGGAACAGCCGACGAAAAGTCGGGTCGCTGTTCCAGCGCGCGCCCAGGACAGAGCCGATATAGGCGAGGCCGAAACACCACGGCCACGAGCCGAGAAACGTATAGAGTTGAAACTTCAACATTGGCATTCGCGCCAGCCCCGCCGGAAAAGCAATGAATGTCCGTACCACCGGAAGCAGCCGGCCTACGAACACGGTGACGGAGCCGTAGCGGGCAAAGAACTGCTCCGCGCGATCGATCTCGTGAGGCCGCAGCAAAACGTAGCCGCCCCAGCGTTCGAACGCCTTGCGGCCTCCGGTGGCGGCCACGTAATAGGCGAACGTGGAGCCGACATTGCAGCCCAGCGCACCCATCGTCGCGGCGCCGACCAAGCTGAACTGCCCGAGCGACACCAGATAGCCGGCGAACGGCATGATCACTTCGGAGGGCAGCGGGATGCAGGCTGACTCGATGGCCATCAACAGCACAACGCCGAGGTAACCCGCGGCCGAAATCACCTCGACGATAAACGACACGACCGCCGTGATGAGCTGGTCAAACATTGCTAAGCGGGAAACGGCGGGGGCCGGTCAGCGCCGCTTGCGGGCGCGGCGGCCTTCGAGCACGACGATTTTGCGGCGCGGAAAATCCTCAGGCAGCTTCTTCGGCACCTTCTCGGCGATGCCGAGGAGCCGCTCGCGCCGGTCCATCTCCTTCCAGACGTCCTCGGGGCGGATGCCGGAGGAGATCCACAGCACGACCAGATTGTAAATGAGATCGGCGCTCTCCTTGACGACGGCATCGCGGTCGCCATGCATGGCGTCGATCACGACCTCGACGGCTTCCTCGGCGAGCTTCTTGGCCATCTTGCTGCGGCCCGAGCGAAGCAGCCGTGCCGTGCGCGACGTCGACGGATCGTCGTGCCGGCAGGCCAGCGCCGCTTGATAGAGTCTGGAAATCGAATCAGTCATGGTTCATCAGAATACCGCGATCTTGTCGCGATTGTGTTAATTCCAATGGTTGGCAAGAGGTTTCGGTTCCGGTCCCCCTATTCGTCCTGGGCCAATAGACCCGCATTTCCCCCGGCCGCGGCGGTGTTGATCGTCACGATCTGCTCGGCGGCCAAGCGCCGCAAGTAATTCGGCCCGCCGGCCTTGGGACCGGTACCTGAGAGATCGGTGCCGCCGAACGGCTGCGTGCCGACGACGGCGCCGATCATGTTGCGATTGACATAGACGTTGCCGTGCGGGAGCCGCGCGACGACATGGGCGACCGTCAGATCGATGCGCGACTGTATGCCGAGTGTGAGAGCGGTGCCGTTCGCGGCGATGTCACAAAGCAAAGCTTCCAAGCCCTCTGGCTTCCAACGGACAACATGCAGCACCGGGCCGAAAACTTCTTGATTGAGATCGAGGGCGCGGTCGAGCTCGATGATCGCCGGCGCCACGTAGTTGCCTTCTGCCGGCATAGCCTCGTCCCAGCGGAAGCGCAGGCGGCCGGCGCGTTCCTGATCGGCGATCCAGCTTTCAAGCTTGGTCTTGGCTTCCGCATCGATCACCGGACCGACCTGGGTCGCGATG
>Ga0210390_10003816_pt1 | contig 12869 bp, 15 predicted proteins | sample IncBWH11OmetaG_FD_161050 | JGI IMG/M metagenome (GOLD analysis project Ga0210390, IMG submission 161050) | Forest soil microbial communities from Barre Woods Harvard Forest LTER site, Petersham, Massachusetts, United States - Inc-BW-H-11-O ...
TCAATCCATCTTTGATGAAGGTTTGGCGGTACCGCCAGGGATAGAAAAGCAGCCCGAGGATTTCCCCCCATAGCAGCAATGTCGCTCAGTCCACGGGCAAGGCAACGATGTCCTACCGAATCCGGTGGATGCCACTCGCGCCGGAAGTGCACGCCTTCCAGACTGAAATCGGTGGTGACCAGCGCCTCGTGACCGCCGGGTAGCGCCAGGGCGGCGCAGTCGTCCCCTATGCCCGTACCTCGAAATCGAGCCCTGGAGGAGGCTTGGCGAATGCGGTCGATCAAGCGCTTTTCAGTGAGGGACATGCGGGGCTCGTGGCTACGAGGCCTACTATACGTGAAGCCCAGCGGGGGCTCTTGGAAAGGGTTGATTGCTGGGGCGCAACGTTCGGGGCCTTCCCAGTATGGTATTCATTTAGAAGACTTTAGTGGCGGGTACAACGGTAGTTTTATTGACACCGGATGTCTGGTCTGTTACGGTTTGATGTCGTTCATAACATTCCAGCCGAGTACCCGGCTTTTGTTATCGGCCGGGCAGGAAGCCGTCAGCCCGCGGATTCCGGATGTGACCCAGGAGCAGTTGGGAGCACCTAGGCGGAGAGTTCCGGATCTTCATAGATGTTGGTGTCATAGCCGGAACCAATTTTTACCTGAGGGTTATAGGTTTTGCGAAAGCGCTTTTATATTCTCTTCGTAGCCCGCGACGCGGAAGGTCAGCTACGGAAAATTCCCATTCCTCTTCATTACCTATACGTGTTCCTTGCCGGAGCGTTAATCGGCATGTTCACGATCACAGGAATGGCCGGCTCCTACGCTCGCATGTTGTGGAAGGTCGCCAGTTTCAATCAGTTGCGCTCGGAAAAGAACGCCCTGCAGAGCCGCTATCAGAAGCTGGAGCAGAGCAACCACGAGAAGGATATTCAGGTCGCCTCACTCGGCTCTCTCGCCAACGAAGTTTCGGTCATTTACGGTCTCAAACCCAACGCCAAGTTGCTGAAGGCTACTGAAGGTCCGGTTAAGCCCGAGACCGTCAAGTATTCGATGGACCAGTTGTACGCTCTACGAACCTCGGCTCTTTCCGGAGCCGCTACAGCCGCCCTTGGCATGGGACTTACTCATAATGCCACATTGAGTGAATGGACCAGCGCGGCGTCAGCTCCGACATTGTGGCCTGTGATGGGTCCGATTACCGGCGCGTTTGGCGAGCGCATCGATCCATTCAACGGTGAGGGCGCTTTCCACTCCGGCGTCGATATTTCAAGCCATTATGGCCAGCCAGTCGTGGCGCCAGCCGACGGCATCGTTACCTACGCCGACTTCTACAACGGTTACGGACGCATGCTGCAGATCGATCACGGCAACGGCATCACTACGCGCTACGGACATCTCTCCGGCTTTGCGGTGGCCGACGGTCAGGCGGTGCGTGAGGGTCAGGTTATCGGCTACGTTGGTTTGACCGGCCGCAGCACCGGACCTCACCTGCACTACGAAGTCCGGATCCACGACACACCGGTGAACCCGCATAAGTTCCTGCGCACGACGTTTGCCCAGTTGGGCGGAGGACACGGAGCGTAGTCGCAAAAACAACTTATCGACTCAAGCCGCTGCGGTTGCAGCGGCTTTTGCTTGCCTGCATGGAAGCGTTTTTCTGGCTATTGGCTGCACAACTCGATGCGCGCGGTTATAAAATTGTGGGCGCTGGTTGCGTCTTCAGGGTCAGTACCTTCGACGCGGAGCGCTCGATGCGAGCTTTCGAATACGTCAGTCCGAGTAGTAAGGAGCAGGTCGCCCCTCTGTTAGGCAACAATGCGGCAATTCTGGCCGGCGGCACCGACTTGCTTAGCCTGATGAAGGACGATGTCCTGACGCCAAGCCGCCTGGTCAATATCAAAGAGATTGCGGCTCTGCGCGGCATCACTTTTCGGTCCGAAACCGGTCTGCGAATTGGCGCGCTTGCCACCATTGCTGAACTGGCCGAAGCGAAATCGGAACGCGCTCAATATCCCGCACTCATCGAAGCAGCCAATGAAGCTGCCAGTCCGCAGATTCGTTATCTTGCAACGATCGGCGGCAACATGTGTCAGCGTCCACGTTGCTGGTACTTCCGCAATGGCATGGGACTGCTGCCCAAAACGGCGGATGGTAAATCGGTGGTAGTGGAAGGTGACAATCGTTATGCCGCCATCCTGGGAAACGACGGGCCAGCCTATTTCGTGAGCCCGTCAACCCTCGCTCCGGTGCTGATTGCTTACGGCGCAAAGATCCGCCTGTACTCGGCCAAATCTCCCGGAAGCGGCGTGCGGGAGCTACCGCTGGAGAAGTTCTTTGTTATTCCGAAAGCCGAGAATGAACTCGAGCATGATCTCCGGCCCGGCGAGATGGTGATGGAGATTGTCGTACCGCCGCCTGCCCACGACCTCCGAGTCGCGAATTATGAAGTTCGGCAAAAGGCTGCCTTCGATTGGCCACTGGCGACAGCAACCGTCGCATTGGAAATGAATGGCGAGCAGGTCAGCAGCGCGCGTGTGGTGCTTGGACACGTTGCGCCAATTCCGTGGGTCTCGTCCGAAGCCGCGCAGTCACTCATCGGAAAGAGCATCAACGAAGACTCGGCGCGAGCAACCGCCGATGCGGCGCTCTCGGGCGCAAAGCCACTTCGCCAAAACAAATACAAAGTAACCTTAGCGAAGGTAGCGGTGAAGCGCGCCATCCTGAGTGCGCAACACGGTTCCGCGGGAGGGCAGGCATGATGCTGAACCTCGACTCAGAACGTTTTGACACGCAGCGTGAGGAACTATGTCCGGCCCTGCGTTGGAAAGGCCAGTTCATCGAAGCTGAACGCGACCCTTCGGTGCCTCCTTCAAACGATGGGCTGTTCTGGTGCATGCACACCCAGACGTGCATTGGACCCGATGGCGACGTTGCGGAGCCCGGGAACTGCGCGTCAAACACGCGCGCTTGCCACGGGACAGGCAAGTGCGGTTAAGCCGATCGTGCCCGGAGACGATTTACTTCGTATATTGCCGAATCAATTCGACTGCCGAGGGATATTGTTCGCATAACTTCTCGCGATCGGCATTCTCGTAATCGGCGTAATCGAATCCTGGCGACATAGTAGTTCCCAGCAACGCCCACTTACCCTGTGGAGCGAGCCGGCATCCCTGCCATACCTGTCCTCGTACGACAACTTGCGGTTGCTGTCCGTTGAGGAAATCCGAACCCAGCGTGACCGTTCGAGAGGTGCCGTCGGGCAGCAGTTGCAACATGACGGCCGGATCTCCCGCATAAAAGTGGAAAACCTCGGTACCTGGCAGCCGATGCAACGCCGAGAAAGTTTCAGGCGTGATCATGTAGTAGATAGCGGTGCCAATCGAGCGTGAACCGCGAAAACCGTCGGGCAAATATTCCGCTGATACGTTCCAGCGGGAACGGTAGGTTTCGCGGAAGAAACCGCCCTCAATGGCGAGCGGTTCGAGTTGCAGCAGTTGTTTGACTTCATCGGCGGTCATGATCGCAACAGCGTATCACTGCCCGGACGCGAATTCATCCCCGCATTACTGATTGAGAGACGACAGATAGTCCATCAAAGTCATGTTGTTTACACCCGCTGCGGCCTGAACCGTAGCGTTACGCGCTTCTTCCGCATTGGTGAGGTTGGTGGCAGCAACATTTGTCGCTGCTAACACTCTGACATCTACGCGAAAAACATCCGAGCTGCCTAGCCGCTGTACCTCGCCTTGATCAAGAAAGCGCAGTAGCTTGGCTTGGAGGCTCAACGGCAATTCACCAACTTCATCGAGAAATAATGTGCCGCCATGGGCGCTATGAATGCGGCCGAGACGAGATTGCACGGCTCCGGTGAAGGCGCCTTTCACATAGCCGAAGAGCTCCGATTCCATCAGGGCTTCCGGAATGGCAGCGCAGTTAATCACCACGAATGGCTGAGCTGCCCGCGGACTAAGTCGATGAATGGCCGTCGCTACAACTTCTTTTCCCGTGCCGGTCGGGCCGGTGATGAGCACGGCCGTGCGGCGGGCAGCTACGAGTCGTGCCATGCGGTATACCTGCGCCATACACGCTGCTTCACCCACCATGCCGGGCAGCGGCTCGATCTCGCCGCTCTGTTCCTTCGCCGGCATTGCCGCCTGAGGGGCCTGCCAACGCCGGATCGTCTCAAACAAGCTCAGCGCACTGGGACTCCTCCATCGTGAAGGAAGCGCCGGGCTGCCAGACTCGTCCAGGAGCAAAACGTCGATCCCCGGAAAGCGCTGATGGATGATCTGCATCAGTTCCTCGGCATCGAGATCCGGCAGTTTGCGATCCAGCAACAACAATCGGCATTCGCTGCTTTCCAGCTTGCCCAGGGCGTCGGCACCGCCATGCGCTTCGGCCGCGCTGATGCGCGAGAGCATGAAATCCTGCACGATCTGCTTACGAAGCCTCGAATTCGGGCTGGCCACAATAACAGCCGGATCGGAGTAGTCGAGCGGCATCGGGGTTGTCATGAGAATGTTGTAGCCGACGAAGCTTAGAACGGGATTAGAAGGGAATTAGAAGGCTCTAAGAAATTGAAGGTGGGAAATCGGCTTGACGAGAAAAGACCAGCTTTCAAGCAGACCGGCACACGCCGACTTACCTATCGGTCTGCCGATGGCGTCGGGCTGTCTACCTCAAGCAGACAGGTCTCTTACGACTTCGTCTTCGGTTCGTCGCTCCAGGTTCCGCTGAAGAGATGGCCGCGATGTTCAGCCACCATAGCGGTTACACCCATGACGCCCATCACTAGAAAAATGGCGAAGAAGACAACTGCGATAATCAGTACCGGCATACTGCACCTCTAGCTGCATTGTGCTTTGCCGATGAACCTGCTTCCGTGATGACAATCACAGGTGGATGTGAGCCCGCTGTAAGAGGGAGAAAGAACATCTGTAGGGACGGAGATGTCCCCTGATGGGACACGGCGAATACCGGCGCCGTTGACTAGCTTAGCGCTGCGATCTGCGTTTCCAAGGCCGCCAGCGTGCGACGCAGAAACTCAGCGTAGCGCTCGTTGGTGTTGCCTTCCAGTTGCTGCACAACTCGCTTGCGGGACAGGAGCAGGTCGCTTTTCTTGATCAGGACCTGCCGCTCTTGCGGTGAGATGCTTGCATCCGGGTTTGCTAAGGATTCGGAATTGGATTGTTCTATTTGATCTTCTACTGATTTACTTTCCCAACCACGTGCCATGTTTTAAGTTTACTCCTAAGGGTGGCCACGGTTGCGTCCGCCGATGGTGGAAGACCCCCTACAACTTAAGGAGGAGGATGTCTTCCGTCATAAGTCAACGCAGATAAGTAACTGCATATCGGTTACCACTCTGTGCGCAACCGGTATCGGGCCTTTCTTCGTCCCTCCTGGAACGTGAAGTAACCATCCAATTTTTCCTCTACTTACCTAGCTCTTCCCGATCTGGGAGCACGCTTACTATCTCCAAAGGAAACTGGTTGACGCTCCGCGATAGCCCAGCAACAATGAAGGTAACCCGATTGAAAGTTACCCCATGCGTATCCTGGTCGTCGAAGACGATGCTCCGCTCGCCAGTTTTGTGCGCAAAGGCCTGGAAGCAGAGCATTACGCCGTGGACATAGCCCAGGATGGCGAACTCGCGCGAGAGATGGCAAGCGAGAACGACTACGACCTTGTCGTCCTCGACCTGAACTTGCCAAAGCTGGATGGCATTTCGGTATTGACCGCAATCCGGCCCAAAAAGCCTTCTTTGCCTGTACTGGTTCTGACGGCTCGCAGCCGGGTGGAAGATCGGGTCTTGTCGCTGGATACCGGCGCTGACGATTGTCTCATCAAGCCTTTCTCGTTCACCGAACTCTCGGCTCGAGTCCGCGCTTTATTGCGACGCGGCCCTCGCACGATCGAAACCGTTCTGCGCGTGGCTGATCTAGAATTGGATCGCGTGGCCCGTCGGGTGGAACGCGCCGGTAAATTGATTGAGCTGACCTCGAAGGAGTTCGCTCTGTTGGAATACCTGATGCGCAACGCCGGCCGGAGGGTCACACGAGCGATGATCGTCGAGCATGTCTGGAATCTGTCCTTCGATACGTCAACCAACATCGTCGACGTTTATATCAATTATTTGCGTCGCAAGGTGGATGCGGAGCACTCTCCACGACTGATTCATACTGTGCGTGGCGTCGGGTACGAACTGAGCTGCCGTCCAGAGGCCTCGGCTTGATGCATCGCAACGCAACACCCGACTCGTGGCCCTTTGCCGAATATGCCTTTATTTCCGAAATCTTTCACGAACTCAGTCAGCCTCTGACTGCACTCCAATGCAGGCTGGAACTCGCGCTTCGCCGCGACGAAACGACGGAGCAGCTCAGGGAGACCATTGAGACGGCTCTCGAAAATGCCGAGCGCATGCGGCAACGCCTGCTGCTCATTCGAGCGTTAAACGACGCGGCTGAGCCAGGTAACGATAGCGACACAACTGACCTTAGCGACCTGCTCAAAGAGCTGCACGAGACTTTTCTTCCTCTGTTCGAGACTGACGAAAAGGCTTTGGTGATCGCCTTGCCCACCGACCCGGTGCTGGTTCAGGGAAGCCGCGGCAAGTTGATGCGAGGTTTGTTTTGTTTTCTGGAATACTTGATCCGTTATTCCACGCCGAAATCAGTGCTGGAAATCAAAATAGCTGTTCGGGCTGATAAGCAGGCAGAACTGCGGATTGCCTCGGAAAGCTGTCTGCCAGTTGGTGTGTCGGAGGATGGAGAACCAGAGCCCAACTCCTTAGAGTTGGAGATGGCTCAACGAACATTCCGCGCTGCCGGTGGCGACTTTCGCCTTATCAAGTGGGACTCGACGCGTAGCTTTTGGCTGGCACAGCTACCCCTGGCCTGACTAAACGGCTTGCAGAGCCCGCGCTAGACAGTCTTCGCAGAAGCCACTGTCTTTTATGTCGATCCACTCCACCGCATGCGCTGGCGCCATGGCACATTGATAGTCGTGGCAGTGAGTGAGATGTAGCGTATGCCCCAACTCATGCACCGACTCAACCAGGAGTCGATTCGCGAGCAAGTCCAAGTCAGACGGCAATCCGTAGAAGTTCTGTTCTAACCGGTGGTACGAGACGACACCAGACTTGCCGCCCATCTGCGCTTCCCCAAAAACAAACGTCAGAATTGGAATGTATAAATCCAGCTGGGTGATGCCCAGGAGGCGCCAGGTGTCTTTGTGGATATAGCGCTGCATGCTGCCAAGGATTTCGGAGGAGTGATATTGCTGCCGCTCGGCATGCAGAGCAAATGCGGGGTCGAGGGCCGGCATGAGGATCTCTGCAGGCACTCGAAACTTCTCGTACAACGCCTGCCCCAGCCATTCGAGCAGTTGCGTGTCGACAGGTCCCACCGGCAGCAGGTGTAACTTCTTCATGAGCGCGCGAAACCAACGGTCTTAAGCCAGGAACTAGGCGTCTAGAGCTGGCGAGCTAGTTGCTGGTTGCCAGTTGTTCTTTTTCCTTGCGATTCCATCCATACTTCTTCAGTTTGTGGTGCAGCGTCACACGATCGATCCCCAGCACTTCAGCGGTGCGCGTCTGATTTCCGCTGCACTCGTCCAGCACGCGCAGGATGTGAGCACGCTCCACGTCCTCAAGGTTCCGCACATCCCCAACCCCCAGCCCAGCACCATTCTTAGCTTTCAGCGTGAAGTCTTGCTCGCGCAGCTCGGGTTCCTGAGCGACGACCATACCTCGCTCTACTGCATTCTCTAACTCCCGTACATTTCCTGGCCAGTTGTACTGCTGCAAGACGTTCATCGCCGCGGGCGATACGCTGGTGATACGCTTGCCCATCTCGGCGGAGAACTTACGCACAAAGTGATCTACCAGCACCGGGATATCTTCGCGGCGGTCGCGTAGTGGCGGCAGCTCGATATGGAAAACGTTCAACCGGTAATACAGGTCGGGTCGGAATTTCCCTTCTTCAATCAGCTGTTCCAGATCTTTATTTGTGGCCGCTACAACGCGGAAATCGACCTTAATCGTTTGATTGCCGCCTACGCGGGAAATTTCGCGCTCCTGTAGCACCCGCAGCAGGTCGGTCTGCGTCTTCAGGCTGATATCCCCAATCTCATCCAGAAATACTGTGCCGCCTTCAGCTATTTCGAACTTGCCCTTCTTGCGGTACTGCGCGCCGGTGAACGCGCCTTTCTCATGCCCGAAGAGCTCGCTTTCCAAAAGTGTCTCTGTCAAGGCGCCACAGTGAATCACGACCAACGGATGAAATCGGCGCGCGCTGCCGGTATGAATCGCGCGAGCAACCAGTTCTTTGCCCGTTCCGCTCTCGCCCGTGACCAGCACCGTAGCGTCCGTCGGGGCCACCGTATCGATGGCATCGAAGACGTGCTTCATCGCCGCGCTTTGGCCGATGATGTCGTTGGGACGAGCGATCTCCGCAACCGTCTCCTTAAGGCGGACATTCTCCTGTTGCGTGCGTCGAAGAGACATCGCCTTGCTCACCAGATGAGCAATTTCGTCAGGGTCCAGAGGTTTGTTGACGTAGTCGTAGGCGCCATTCTTCAGAGCCGCAACCGCCGTCTCCACCGAGGCGTAACCGGTCATGATGATGATCAACATCTCCGGATGGATCTCGTGCAGCCGTCGCTGTAGCTCGATGCCATCGGTGCCGCGCATTTTAATGTCGACCAAACCGACGTCGAAACTCTGCTCGGCTACACGGGTGAGCGCCTCATTTGCGTTCTCCGCGGTGGCTACGTCGTAGCCCTCTTCAGAGAACCACTTGGCCAGCGAGTCCCTCACGCTCAGCTCGTCGTCCACGATCAACAGCTTGCCTTGGGTCATTGCTTACCTCGCTTCAGTAACCGCGCGTTCGGCATCCACCGCCGTCGCCGGCCTCTGGCTGTCAATTGGCAGCACAATCTTGAAAGTCGTTCCCTGCCCTACAACTGAATCCACCGACATCGTTCCACCGTGCCGTTCAATGATGTTTTCGCTGACTGCCAACCCCAGGCCGGAGCCCCCCGCCTCTTTGGTCGTATAGAAAGGCTCGAATATGTGGGATAGGTGTTCATCTGGAATACCGATGCCGTCGTCGCGAATGATCAATTCAATGACCCCCGCGGCCAACGATCGTGTACTGATCCACAGGTTGCCTTCCTGAGGCATCGCGTCGATGGCATTAATCACCATGGCCAGCACGACCTGCTCAATCTGGGCCGGGTCGCAATGCACAGGCGGCAACTCCACTGCGAGGTCAAGGTTGAGTTGGATACCGCCAAGGTCGAGCTTGTGTTGGACAAGGCGCGTGCAGCGATCGATCACCTGGTTCAGATCGCACCACGCCAGATTCATGGGCGAAACCCGCGAGAAACTCAGCAGATTCTGCACCAGATCGCCACAACGTTTGCTCTCGCTGGCAATCAGATCCAGCGATCCCCTCATGTCCTCCTGCTTCGGCGACACGTCGACGGTTTTCTCGATCCAGCGCTTCACCAGGCGAGCGTAGGTAAGAATTCCGGACAAAGGATTGTTAATCTCGTGCGCGACTACGGCGGCCATTTTGCCGATGCTCGCCATTTTTTCCACATGAAGCATGTGCTGATGTGCCTGCTTCAACTCGCGTGTCTTCTCGTCGACACGTTCTTCGAGCGTACGAGCCCATGCTGTGATCTCCGCCTGAGCAACCTGCAGCTGATTGCTCATCTGGTTGAAAGACTGTGCAAGATCTCCAACTTCATCTTGCGAGCGAACGGGAATTTGGTATCCAAGCTTGCCGCTGGCAATGCGTCTGGTGCCGGTCTCCAGTTCCTGTAGCGGTTCGTGAACAACGATGCGAATAAACACTCCACTGAGGAACACCACCGCCAGCAAGGCCAATCCAGTAAAGGCAAGCATCTCGCGGCTCTCGTGAGCCAATCCCTTGTCCACCTTGGCTAATGACAGATTGGTGTCCAGTACGCCCAGAACTTTCGTGCTGGTGGGGTGCGCATGGCACGCTGCGTTCGAACAAGCAGGCTGGTTTTCAATGGGGGTAATGACACCGAGAACGCGTTCGCCGTCTGCTCGATACACGCGGAAACGGTCGGAGCGGTTGAGTCGAGTTAGTGGCTTCGATCTTTCGTGGCAGCCGTAACAGGCCTCCGCAGTCTTGTCGACCATCGTTCCCACTTCGGCTGGCGAAGTGGAATAGCTGACTGCGCCCTCCGGATTCATGATGCGTACGCGCACCATTCCGGGCTGATCGGCCATATTCACCATCATTTCGTACAGGCCGACGCGATCGTTGTTCAGCATGTAGCGCGAAGCGCTGCGACGCAGAACTTCACTCTGCTGCTCGGCGGAAACCAGGGCTGCGTCCTCCAGGTGTTTCCGCTGGTCTTGAATGCTGAAATAGCCGAGTAGACCAAAGATGACAATGAGGACCAGGAAAATGCAGATCATCAACTTGACGCTGACGCTGCGAGAAAGTTGGTGAAGCCATCCCCCGGACAGCGAGGGATTCCTCTCATTCTTTGCAGCAGCAACCCCATCGTGATGTTCAGTCACCCGCATGGGCAGGCACCGCGATTTCCTCGTTCATGAACACTTCAGGTTGGCGGGCCGCCGGAATGTGCGCCTTCTCCTCAGGGAAGATAGGCAAGTATTTCGCCGCAAATCCGAAGATTGCGAAGCCAAGAGCAACGAACATTGCGGTAATCACAACTTCGGTCCACTTGGGGGCGTAGCGACCGCCAACCGCATTCTCCACTCCGGTGATAGCTACATTGAGTCGATTGGTGACAAAGCCAAGCAAGCAGAGAACCGCCGCGAGATATAGTCCTTGCGCGCTCTCGCGAATCTTCGGCACCAAAAGCATGCCGAGGGGAATCAGCACCGAGAGGAAAATCTCCAGCAGGAAGAATCGTTGTTCGTATCCCGAGACGAACACCAGATGCAGGACATGCCGATGGAGCAGGTCTTCAAACTTCAGGATGCCGTAAAGCGCGAGAACCACGACCAGAACTCGGCCAAGGTCGCGAAGAATCGGCAGTTCAAGCTCACGCCCGAAGTACTTTGAGCTCATGGATGATTCGAAGATCGTCATCGCCAGTCCAACCGAAATCGCCGAGAGGAAGAAGAAAACCGGCAGCAGAGGGCTGTACCAGAACGGATGCAGCTTGTTCGGCATAATCAGATACAGGGTTCCCAGCGAGGACTGATGCAAGGTGGAAAGCAGCACGCCCAGGATTACGAAGACGACCATCAGGCTGCGTACGATTTTCAGCGCGCGGTGAAGCTTGAAGTGCTCCAGGACGATCGGCGAGAACTCCAGCGCCAACACAGTCGTGTACAGCATCACGCAATACGCAACCTCGAACATCACGGAGTGCGGATTCCGCATGACGAGCGGATGCCAGATATTCCACGGCAATCCCAGGTCATACATCAGAGCAGCAGAAACCAACAGGTAACCGAGAAATGCCGTGAGAATGGTCGGCCGGATAATCGAATGAAAGCGTTTGATATTGAAGATCTCGACGGCCGCTGTCAGCGTGAATCCACCGGCGGCCAGCATGACGCCGCACATCACGTCAAAGCCGATCCAGATTCCCCACGGAAACTGATCCGACAGATTGGTTGAGGCGCCCAAACCATGGAAGAAGCGTATGTAGGTGGAATACAGGCCGGCGACCATGATGACAAGGAAGACGGCCTTCCAGAAGGTGAATCGTATGCGGGGAACGGTCATCGGGCACCGCCTTTATGTTCTTTCTCGTTCGCTTCGGCTTCAGCAACGTCTTCGCGACGGTGGGTGATCCAATAAATGCCACCCAGCATGGTTCCAAACAGGGGAATGAAGTCAGGTATCCGCGACAAAACCTGATAGGTATAAAGAGGAAGCGCGCGCTCCGTAAGGTCCGTCCTCAAGCCGAAGTTATTAAAGCCGATCGACGACAGCAACATCACCGAAGTCCCGCCAACTTCTGTCTCTCCAAATATGTGCGGCAGATAGTTGTTTGGATTGTCGTGGATGCGCTTCTTGGCTTCTTCCAGCAGAGCGTCGCGATCGCCGAACAGCGTAGCGCCAGTCGGACAGATCTCAGCGCAGGCTGTCTGTTTCCCTTCGGCAACGCGCTTGGCGCACATGATGCATTTGCGCACGCCTGGTACAGCTTTGTCCCACTCATACTTGGGAACGCCGAACGGACACGCAGCCATGCAGTAGCGGCAACCCATGCACTTCTTTTTGTCGTAGGTTACCGGGCCGAGAGCAGTCTTTTTGAGCGCACCCACGGGACAGACCGAAGCACAGGCGGGATCTTCACAGTGCATGCAAAGCCGGCGCATGAATTTGTCATCTTTGGTTAGAACGACTGTATATTTGTGGGCCGAGGCGACTTCCTGCTCTGCAATCTTGTCGTCGTAAGGCAGACCATTCTCGGCGGCGCAGGCTTGCTCACACTGCTTGCAGCCGATGCACTTGGTCGCATCGTAAAGAATTCCTTTGCTCATGAGCTTTTCTCCTGGGCCGCAACAGGCACGCTAATTGCACCGGTCGGAGCCAGATCGCCCAGGCGGCCCAGTCGGACCTCGGCAGGTTGAAGCGGCGCCGGTTGGAGCAGCGCCGTCGGGCGAAGAAGCGGAAGAAAACCGCCACTCCAGACCAGTGCCGTAAGGCATGGCCTGAAGCAGATCAAGCCTGGGTGAAACCTACTTCAGAGTCTTCACATAGGCCGCAAGTTTATTCGCGTCGCCAGCGCTTACGCCCTTATTGGCGAAAGCATGAGAAGCCTTCTTTTGCGGACCGCCATTTTCGATGAAATCGGCGAGATCCTCGTCAGACGCTTTCTGAACGGCCGGAGATGAGAATTCAGGAGCCC
>Ga0210390_10003817_pt1 | contig 12868 bp, 10 predicted proteins | sample IncBWH11OmetaG_FD_161050 | JGI IMG/M metagenome (GOLD analysis project Ga0210390, IMG submission 161050) | Forest soil microbial communities from Barre Woods Harvard Forest LTER site, Petersham, Massachusetts, United States - Inc-BW-H-11-O ...
GTAAATGGATGAAGAACATAAGCCCCGGTAAACTCACCGGTCACCTTTTTTACATCGGCTTGCCTTTCTCTCTCCGATTTATTTTTTGCAGCATTAACATAAGCCTCAACTGCAGCTTTTCTTTCGGTGGTAGTTATTTTTTTTACCAGTTCATGCTCAGGTGCAAGGGTAACAAAGGTTACTCCGAAAACTGTATCAGGACGGGTCGTGAACACCTCAATTGTCAGTTGTGAATTATTCGTGGATTGATTATTGTTTTCTGAACTCTTGAGGGCTTCGCCGTTGTCAATTGTGAATTGTAAGGAGCAGCCTTCAGACCTGCCAATCCAGTTACGTTGGGCTTCTTTAATACTCTCCGACCAATCCAAAGAATTCAAGTCATGCAATAAGCGACCGGCATATGCAGTCATTCGCATGCTCCACTGTGGCATCTTTTTACGCTCCACTGGGTAGCCACCACGTTCCGATACACCGTCTTTTACTTCATCATTTGCCAATACTGTTCCCAGTTTAGGGCACCAGTTTACCATGGCCTCATCTAAGTAAGCCAGGCGGAAGTGCATCAACGTATCAGATTTTTCTTTCTCCGAGAATGCTTTCCATTGTTCTTTTGTAAATGCAGCGATATCATCGTTGCCAACAAAACCGTTGGATTCAAAGGATGCAACCAATGTTTCAATGGGTTCTGCTTTATCGGCTTTGGTATTATACCACGATTTAAACAGTTGCAAGAATATCCACTGGGTCCATTTGTAGTAATGAGGGTCGGTAGTATCTACCTGGCGACTCCAATCGAATGACAAACAAATTTTATCTAACTGTTCGCGGTACCTGTTGCTATTAATTTCAGAAGTGATCTTAGGATGCTGGCCTGTTTGTATGGCATATTGTTCAGCGGGCAAGCCGAATGAGTCGAAGCCCATAGGGTGCAATACGTTAAAGCCGTTGAGTCTTTTAAAGCGTGCAAAAATATCAGATGCTATATAGCCCAATGGATGTCCAACGTGCAGTCCCGCCCCCGAAGGATAAGGGAACATATCGAGTACATAGTACTTAGGTTTTGAAAAATCATTTTCAACCCGGTAAGCTTTTTCTGCTTCCCAGTTCTTATGCCATTTTGCTTCTATTTCGCGGAAGTTATATTCCATAATTGTCTGTCGTATATAATGCTTGCGAAGTTAAATAAAAGTATGCTCCAATAAATGCTTTTGCCCCAAACCCCTAAAGGGGCTTTAACGGTTTACATACTGAAATTCCTGTTTCAAAGCCCCTTTAGGGGTTTGGGGCATACGGAAGGTAGTCGGAAGAATATTATCTTTGCTTTATAAGCTATCTGCATGGATAACACCCAATACAAAGAGATTACGGGAATACGGAGCTGGGCTGAAGAAGACCGCCCGCGTGAAAAGCTTTTGCAAAAAGGCTCACACGTATTGTCAGATGCTGAACTGATAGCTATACTAATTGGTTCGGGTGTACCGGGAGAATCGGCGGTAGATGTAGCCAAATCAATACTTAAAAGTGTAGACAATAACCTGAACGAATTGGGTAAGCTGACGGTCCGCGATCTGAAGAAATTTAAGGGAATAGGTGAGGCAAAAGCGATAAGCATTGTAGCTGCATTGGAACTTGCAAAACGCAGAAGGGTAGCAGAGGTGAAAGAAAAAGAAAAGATAGCAGGCAGTAAAGATGTATATGAATACTTTCATCACCTGGCCGATCTGCGCAGCGAGGAGTTTTGGGTTATGTATTTGAACCGCGCCAATAAAATTATTACCGGCCAAAAGATAAGTCAAGGTGGAATTACAGGCACTGTTGCCGATACCCGCCTGATATTTAAAAGCGCCCTCGACCATTTTGCATGCAGCATAGTACTGTGCCACAACCATCCTTCGGGCAATTTGCAACCCAGCAATGAAGATAAAGCGCTGACCCAGAAAATAAAACAGGCAGGGCAACTATTAGATATAAGTATCCTCGACCATTTGATAATATCGGATGCGGGATATTTTAGTTTTGCCGACGAAGGACTTTTATAAAGAATTGGATGATCAAGATACTGACAGTAATAGGAGCGAGGCCGCAAATCATTAAGTCTGCTGCATTGAGCAGGGCCATACGGACTCACTTTTCAAAGGATATTAAAGAAATTATTTTACATACAGGCCAGCACTACGATGAAAATATGTCGGAGGTGTTCTTTAAGGAAATGGGCATACCTGCACCCGACTATAATTTGAATGTAGGTTCAGGTTCACATGGTAAACAGACCGCAGCCATGCTCGATGGTATTGAAGAAGTGCTGCACAAAGAAAAGCCGCATTGCCTGGTTGTATATGGCGATACCAACTCAACATTGGCTGCTGCTGTGGCCGCAGTTAAGATACATATACCTGTAGTGCATATAGAAGCAGGCTTACGTTCTTTCAATAAAGCCATGCCTGAAGAGGTGAACCGTATTGCCTGCGATCATTGCTCTACACTGTTGTTCAGTCCGACAAAGACAGGTTATAATAATCTGGTGAAAGAAAATTTTAGCCCCAATAATAAAGGGCCATTCACAGCAGATCATCCGGGTATATACCATTGTGGAGATGTGATGTATGATAATACTTTGTTCTTTGCTTCGGTAGCTGAAAAGAACACCAAGATCATTGATGATTTAAAACTCACTGGCAAGGATTATATTCTGCTTACCATACATCGCAACAACAATACCGATGACCCCGACAGGCTGAACAGTATTTTAAAATCGCTCAACGAAATAAGCATAGACAACAAACTCGATATTATTTTTCCGGCCCACCCACGTACATCAAAAATGCTGGAGCAGGGGCATGGCAAGAATATTGTAACTGAACTGAAGAAGAACAAACTGTTCCATATTATTCCGCCTGCTTCATTCCTTGAGATGCTTACGCTGGAAAAAAATTGTTCTATGGTGTTTACCGACTCAGGCGGAGTGCAGAAGGAAGCTTTCTTTTTACATAAGCCATGCGTGGTATTACGTGCTGAAACTGAATGGACAGAGCTTGTAGATTGTGGCAACTCAATACTTGCTGAAGCAGATGCAAAGCGCATAAAAGATGCGTTTACACATTTTAAGAACAAACGCGAGTTTACCTACCAACCTATATTTGGCGATGGCAAAGCAGCAGAGTTTATTTGCAAAGAGATTCTAAGCAACTTTAAGGCATGAGTTCGGTACTTCTCATTTATACGCCCAGTATTAATACACGTATTAAGTATATCTTTTCTCTGTTTTTCGAATCGTTGATCAATACGCCCTATAAGCTAACGAATGATGTTAAAGAGTACAAAAGTTACAGAGGTCCCCGTTTAAATTATTCAGAGAACGCTATAGAACAAAATGAAGTTTCCATCTGTTCTGCCGAATTATTGTTCCATAGAGGTATTTGTCCAAAACCTCTTACAGTGGGTGAGTGGGATGGATTAAAGATCCTCTACAAGATGGAGCAAGGCACTATTCCCTTCGATATTTTTGCGGCATCATTCTACCTGGTAACACGGTACGAGGAATATGTGGCACCCTTTGAGCCTGATAAGCATAACCGATTCCGCCCAACGGATAGCATTGCTTTTAAGAACCAGTTTATTGACCAACCATTGGTGAATTTGTGGGCTGAGAAACTGAAGGCCATTTTACTAAAAACATTCCCGGCACTTTCTATAAAGGAAAACACTTACACATTTACCCCAACTGTTGATATAGATGTAGCCTATGCCCATAAAGGCAGAAAGCTTTCTATAACCCTTGGTGCCTATTTAAAGGCATTGGTGAAATTCGATTTTGCTTTCATATCCAATAAAACTCAAACGTTATTAGGCTTAGAAGCTGATGACTATGATACCTATGCTTATCAGCAGGAGATATTTAAAAAGAACAATGTCCATCCCATTTACTTTTTTCTGGCAGGTAATCGAAGCACTTACGATAAAAATATTGCAACCGACAGTAAACAGTTTGCCGAGCTTATAGAAAAGACAAGCACCTATGCCGAAGTGGGTATCCATCCATCTTACCAATCGTTAAATAATAAAGAAGTTGTGGCTGCGGAAATGAAGAGAGTGGCAGATGTATTGGGCGAAAAGATAACCAAATCGCGCCAGCATTATTTGCGTATTACATTGCCCGATACCTATCGCTGCCTTGCTGCTTTGGGTATTACCGATGATTATTCAATGGCCTATGCGGCTTGCCCTGGTTTTAGAGCAAGTATATGTACACCGTTTTATTTTTACGATATACAAACCGATGAAGTGATGCCTGTAAAATGCCACCCGAGCATAGTAATGGATGGCACCTTGAATGAATATATAAACGTTACACCCGACGAGGCCATAACTTTAACTCAAAAATTGGTTGAGCAGGTGAAACAATGTAAGGGCGAGTTCGTTAGTATATGGCATAACGACACCCTGAACGATAAAGGCAAATGGAAGGGATGGAAACGCGTATTTGAAACTATTGTAGCAACAGCGAAGTGATAAAGTACATAACATACGATGATATAGATAAGTCGAAGTGGGATTCCTGCATACGGAGCTCGGTGAATGGTATGATATATGCCTATTCGTGGTATTTAGATATTGCCTGCAGTAAGTGGGATGGGCTTGTTGAAGATGATTACAAAAGCGTGATGCCATTACCAAGAGGAGAAAAATATGGTTTCCTCTATACCTACCAGCCACCATTTAGCCAGCAACACGGAGTGTTTTCTACTTCAAAAATTACGAATGAAAAAGTTAAAGAGTTTTTGAAAGGAATACCTGCCAAATACAAATACGTTGAGCTCAGCCTGAATACATTTAACCGCCCTACCGAGGATTCTTTTGAAACAAGCGAAGGTGTTACTCATCTGCTTGATCTTATTTCTCCTTATGATACTTTGCAGTCGAACTATTCTACCCAAACCAAACGGAATTTAAAGAAGGCCTTATCAAGTTCATTGGCCATTGCAAAAGCAGTATCGCCCAAAAAAGTAATAGACCTCTTTAAAGCCAATCGTGGTAAGAATTATGATATAAGCTCAGCCCACTACACCATTGCAAATAACTTGATGCAGACCTGCATTAAGAAAGGATTGGGACAGTGCTGGGGAGTTTATACCAAAGAAAAGGAACTCTGTGCAGGGGCATTTTTGGTGGAGAGTAATCGTCGTACCATATTCCTGTTTTCGGGTACCAATAAAAAAGCATTCGAGACCCACGCCATGACCTTTTTGATTAACCGCTATATAGAAGAGAACGCACAGCAAAACCTCACCTTCGATTTTGAAGGCTCATCAGATCCTGATGTGGCAAGGTTTTACAAGGGCTTTGGCGCAAAAGAGGCGCACTACGTTAAAATAAGAAAGAACAATCTTCCGGCACCGGTTAAGTGGCTCAAGGAAATCCAGTTCAAGAAAAAGAGCAGCCCGTCGTAATGAAAACTGGACATATAGGCAAAATGTAAATTTTAGTCTATAGTATGTGCAGTATCATAGTTTTTTGATTGTAATTTTTCTATCTTTGGTATAAGAAATGCTCAGAGGATGAGTGATCTTTAACAGGATAAGGATTATATGGCTTTATGATTTGGCATGAGTTAAAACAGATTGCTGGAATTTTCACTCTCAGCACTGTAAAATTTGGTTTTGGCGGTGTTCCCTGGGCAGTTTTTGCCCACTATCCTTTTTTTAAAGGCGTTACTATAACTACAGCAGGTGGTGTTACAGGTTGCATAGTATTTGCTAATGTAAGTGAGTGGGTTGTTAAAGCCTGGTATAACTTCCGTGAAAAATACTGGCCTCATAAAGAGCCCGCACCTAAATCGATATTTGACAATAAGTTCTTTCATAAAGTAAAGAATCGGTGGGGACTTGCAGGTATTGCATTCTTTACTCCGTTAATACTATCTATACCTATTGGCACCATTTTAGCGGTCAGGTTTTACCATGATAAGCAGAAGGTGATATCCTATATGCTTATTTCTATTGCTGCCTGGGATATTATATTGTATTTCCTTTACAACCACTTTTATACCTTTATGGCTCACTATTTTCATCACGCAGCCTAATGGTGTTCGATATATCCGATAAATTATTATTGCAGACGGTCAACCTTATTACACTTGCAGGCCAATCTGTCATACAGGTGTATTCTGAGCCTTTTGATGTAGAGTATAAGGAAGATAATTCTCCGCTTACATCGGCAGATATGATCTCGAACTTAGTGATAAGTTCAGGTTTAAAGGTGACGGAGTATCCATTAGTACTGAGTGAAGAAATGGCACAGGTACCTTATGAAGAAAGAAAAAACTGGAAGAACTTCTGGCTGGTCGACCCGCTTGATGGCACGAAAGAGTTTGTGAAACGCAACGGTGAGTTTACTGTTAATATAGCACTGATAAGTGATGGTCTCCCGGTATTCGGACTGATTTACTTGCCCGTACCCAAGACCTTATATTTTGCAATTAAAGGCCAGGGTGCATACCGCATATTAAATGCGGATGTGATTGTTTATAATAAGGATGAGCAGTTGATGAAAAGTGAGTTGATGAAAAATGCAGAACGATTGCCTTTAAAAGGTAATGCACGCGATTATACAATCATTGCCAGCCGCTCACACCTATCGTCCGAAACAGAGGCCTTTATTAATAAAGAGAAAGAAAAACATAAAAACATAAATACTATTTCTGCCGGAAGCTCAATTAAGTTTTGTCTGGTGGCAGAAGGCCGGGCAGATGCATACCCACGCTTTGCACCTACCATGGAATGGGACACTGCCGCAGGACAAATTATTGTTGAGGAAACAGGCAAAAGGGTCTTGAATATGGAAACCAAGGAGGTTTTATCTTACAATAAAAAGAGCTTGCTTAATCCGAGTTTTTTGGTGGTTGCATAAGCAGATCCTAATTTTGTATTTGTCTAAGAAAAGTATATATTTGAATGATGTTCACCCATTACCAATAAACCACTAATTGATGAATAAAACTACTTTACGATTGAAAAATTTAAGTAAGAATAGAGTTTTTCTATCTTTTATAGTGCTCATTATAAGCATTGCCTCTAATGCCCAAATAAAGTTAGTTGGTATGTATGAGGCCGGCGGTAAATACGGAAAGGGCGCTATTTATGCCTGCCTGGTTTCCCCAAGCCCCTATACAGTATCAGCAAGTGATACTTTATACAGTTTTAGTGGTCCTGATGGCAGCTACCCCTATGGCAGCCTCATACAGGCACCTGACGGAAATTTATATGGTATGACCGCAGGCGGTGGCACTTACGGGCATGGAACTATATTCAGGTTTACCACTTCGGGTGTGCTTACTACCTTATATAGTTTTGATAGTATAGCAGGGTATGATCCCTGGGGCAGCCTAATACAGGGCATTGATGGTAATTTTTATGGAATGACCTATGCGGGAGGGCAACATGGGAAAGGTGTTGTGTTCAAGTATACTACATCAGGAGTATATGCAACCCTGGCATCTTTCGATAGTGTGCATGGCGCGAATCCATGGACAGACCTTGTGCAGAGCAGCAGTGGCTCATTATATGGTATGACCTATAAGGGTGGTACAAACGGTAAGGGTGTAATATTTAAATGTACTGCATCAGGTACACTTACTACATTGGTAAATTTTAATGAGGTTCCAAACGCAAATGGCGGACAACCCTTTGGCAGTGTTGCAATAGGCACCGATGGCTATTTATACGGAAATACAAGCGTGGGAGGTTATTATGGATATGGAGCGATTATAAGGTGCGATACTAACGGGAATAATTCAACCGTATTTAGTTTCGATCAAACCGATGGCCAGGGCCCAATGGGTAAGCTGTTGCAGATAGGTAATAACTTTTATGGCCTGACGAGTGGTGGTGGTAACTGTTATGATGGTTTGATATATGAATATTACCCCGGTGTAAATAATGTAAGCGTAGCACATAGTTTTTGCGTCTCAAATTACCCGGGTGCTTTCGGCGGGCTGGTACTGGCCAGCAACGGAAAATTATACGGTAATGCTGAAGGTGTTTTTTCGTATGATACTACTACCGGTAATCCAAATCCATTTACAGGGCTCAATTATACAAAGAAGATCAACAACAATTGTAGCCTGATTGAAGTAATGAACGGTTATTTAAGTGTTGTTCATTCATGTTCAGGTCAAACTATTGTTGATTCGGTAACAGATGGCATAGCTCCATTCACTTATCTGTGGTCTACGGGAGCAACTACGTCGAGTATTAGCGGTATTACCAATACGGCAATGTATAGTGTTACGGTTACAGATTCGCGTGGCTTTATTGCCATAGACAGCATTGCCCCGAATGGTATGTTAAGGCTTGATAGTATTGTAGCTAAACCTGCCACTTGTTACGGAGGAAAGGGTACTATAACCCCTTATGTTAAAGGTGGGGCCGTGCAGTATAGTTATTTATGGAGCAACGGTTATTCATATTCAATTTTGAATGCCCCTATTGGTTCATATACAGTAACTATAAAAGATGCGGTTGGCTGTATTATTACCGATAGTGCAACAATAACCCAGCCCGCCACGCCTTTAATTATGAAGTTAACTGCACAGGATACTATTTGTAAAGGGTTTGCTGATACACTACATGCCGGAGGGGGAACAAGTTATTCATGGAATACAGGAGCAACAACAAGTTTCATAACTGTTTCTCCGGCTGTAACAACAACCTATACTGTATATATAACCAGTGGTACATGTACAAAAGATACAACGGTTACAATACATGTTAATCCAACGCCTACAGTGGCAGTGGCAGGCAATTCTGCTATGTGCCTTGGCGGTATTGACACTTTGCGCGCCAGCGGTGGAGTAAGTTATGTTTGGACTGACGGGGCAACAACAAGCTCTATAACTGTTTCTCCGGCTGTAACTACAACTTATACTGTATATATTACAACCGGTGCCTGCGTAAGAGATACATCTGTAACGGTAAATGTCTATCCTTTGCCAATGGTAACCGTAACAGGCGATTCTGCTATATGTCTGGGTAGCAGTACCAGGCTAACATTAGGTGGAGCAGTAACTTATACATGGCTACCTTCTTCCGGTGTAAATCCGTTTACGGGATCTGTTTTTACAGTTTCTCCGGGCGCTACTACTACCTATATAATAATAGGAGCAAATGCTTTTGGCTGTGTGGATAGTACTACTACAACCATAACTGTTAACCCTACCAATGGCTTCGACCTTACAGGTGCTTTGTATGTTTGTATAGATACGCCTGCGTATTCAAATGCTTCTATTCAGGCGTGTATATATAACAGTCGCTGCCTGCCTGTGAGTGGCACAATAAAACTTGTTATTGATACCGCAATACACATAAATAATACAATTGCTGATACTGCAGCTATAATGAGCGGAGATACTTTGATATGGCATTTTGACAGTTTATCGGATATTGGTAAAACGCATTGTGTTACATTATCAGGATACATAGATTCATTACCTGCGGGTGACAGTGTTTTTGTGTCTATGTTCATTACACCAACTGTTGGAGATTCAGTGCCGACGAATAACAGTTTTACCTATTGGGTAAAACCATTTGCGGGCAATTGTGTTGGCTATCCTTACGACCCGAATGAGAAAAGCGTTTACCCTATGGGTAATATTGTTGCTGACCAACAATTGAGTTACACCATACATTTTCAGAATACAGGAACTGCACCGGCCAGGAATGTAGTGGTTATAGATACGTTGAGTCCTTATCTTGACCCTACTACTTTAAAACTCAGGTCGAGCAGCAGCCCTGTTGTTACTACAATTACCGGCGGTAATATTGCAAGGTTTGAATTTAATAACATAAACCTGCCCGATACTGCAACCAGCAAAACATCAAGTATAGGAGTGTTTGGGTACACTATAAGTCCAATGGCAACTGTTGTTCCGGGCAATGTAATTAATAATACAGCAGGTATTTATTTTGACCATAACTCAGTAGTGTTAACTAATACTACCGTAAACACAATTATTGAAGGTGCACAGTCGGTGCAAAACATTTCACCTGCATTGAACATGGCTTGTTTCCCTAATCCATTCAGTACTTCTACTAATTTGGTGTTTAATACAAATGGTGCGCATTACCTTGAACTGGATGATGTAACAGGGCGTAAACTCGAAACCATAACATGCACAGGCAGGCAATACACTCTAAATCGCAATGGCCTTGCAGTAGGTTTGTACTTTATAAAAGTACTTGACCCGCAAATGAATAATGTTGCAGCAATAAAAGTTGTGGTACAATAAAAAGAGTCTGCTTAATCCGAGTTTTTTGGTGGAGTAATAGTTAGTTAATTCTTTTTTGTAAAAGGAATTATTGTATCATCAAAATATATAATGAAAAGTCTGAAATCACTTATGTTAACTCCACTTTCTTTTTTTTCTTTGATGATTTCAAAACTGTCTATTGCATTTTTATCGATATCGACAGTCTCTATGAGTGTTTTGAATTTTTCCAAACATTCATCAGCAGTTCTGTTGCAAAATGCTACCCATTCTTCTTCAGGCTTCCTTCCTTTGGGATCATAGCTTAGCCAGTATAATTCACAAGTAGCGCCTGGGAAAACATATTGAACTTGTCCCCCAACAATTGCCAATGGAATTTTTCGTGCAGCTTCAATGACTTCGATAAAATCATTTTGACGCCACCCCATCTCATTATACCTTTCGATTGCTTTTGCAAGTATGTCTTTTGGTAAACGATTTTTATTTGAAAGTGGCATGATTTTAATTTATTTAGATATAGCGGTTACAAGGCAAAAATAAAAAATCATACATCCAATTCGCAATTGATTGTTGAAAGCAACATTGTCCTAAAAATCAAGAATATGGCTTGGGTTAACACTTTTCGACTGCTGTTAATATATAACTAATTGAATGTCTGAATATTGAGTCGTGTGTTAGCCCTGAAAAGTGTTAACTTTTGTAAACCCACGAAAGAGTGAAAAACTAAAAGTGAATAGTTAAAAGTGAAGGGCGGAGCTGCGTTAGGGATTATTCGTGTCTTGTTCATTATTATTGAACTCATGAGGGCTTCGCCGTTGAAGCGGATAGCCCGCATCCGCCAGTTGGCGGAGAGGACTTGCAGCGTAAAGCCCGACCCGAAGGGGAACGCCCTAAATAAAGAATAGATTCTTCATTTCATTCAGAATGACAAAAAACGTGGCAATAGTATGGGTTTTTCTCAGTATTATTGCAGTAATTAATATATAAACGATGGCAAAAACAGCCCTGATAACAGGAGTAACCGGACAAGACGGAGCGTATTTAGCGGAATCATTGCTAAAGAAGGGATATATAGTGCATGGCATTAAGCGCAGAAGCTCCATGTTCAATACCCACCGCATCGACCACCTGTACAAAGACTTTCACGAAGGCAAGACCAATTTCCACCTTCACTTTGGCGACCTTACCGATTCTACCAATATTATTCGCATAGCCCAAGAGGTGCAACCCGATGAGATATATAACCTGGCTGCACAATCGCATGTCAGGGTATCGTTCGAAACACCTGAATATACTGCCAATGCCGATGCTGTGGGTACACTGCGCATATTAGAAGCTATCCGCATATTAAAAATGGAGAACAAGTGCAGGTTCTACCAGGCATCTACATCAGAACTTTATGGCCACGCACAGGAGATACCACAACGCGAAACAACTCCGTTTTACCCGCGTAGCCCTTATGGTGTAGCTAAGCTATATGCATATTGGATAACCAAGAACTACCGCGAAGCATACAACATGTTTGCCAGCAATGGTATATTATTTAACCACGAAAGTCCTATACGTGGCGAAACATTTGTTACACGTAAAATTACCCGTGCAGCAGCCAAGGTAAAACTGGGCCTTCAGAAGAAATTGTTTTTAGGAAACCTTGATGCCGAAAGGGATTGGGGCCATGCCAAGGACTATGTAGAAGGTATGTGGATGATGATGCAGATTGATACTCCCGATGATTTTGTATTGGCAACAGGCAAAAAAATATCCGTCCGCAGGTTTGTAGAACTGGCATTTATTGAAGTGGGCATAACCATGGAGTGGAAGGGTAAAGGCATTGATGAAAAGGGTATAAACAAGGCAACAGGTGAGGTAATTGTAGAAATTGATCCCCGTTATTTCCGCCCTACTGAAGTAGACCTGTTGATTGGCGATGCATCAAAGGCATTTAAGAAATTTGGCTGGAAACCTAAGTACACTATAGAAGACTTAGTGAAAGAGATGGTAGCAAGCGATGTGAAGCTGTTTGAAAAAGATAAGTACCTGATGGAAGGCGGCCACGAGGTTATGAAGTTTAATGAATAGCATTTTGTATGGAAAAGAATGCCAGAATATATGTTGCCGGGCATAGGGGAATGGTGGGTTCAGCCATCATCCGCAAACTAAAAGCACTTGGCTACAACAATATAATTACCAAAGGTTCGAAAGATCTTGACCTGAGAAGGCAAGAAGATGTACTCGGTTTCTTTTCGATAGAGAAGCCCGATTACGTTTTTTTGGCAGCAGCTAAAGTAGGTGGCATACATGCCAACAATACCTACCGCGCCGAGTTTTTGTATGATAACTTAATGATAGAGGCAAACATTATTCATGCTGCCTATTTGAATAAAGTTAAAAAGCTGATGTTCCTTGGGTCGTCGTGTATATATCCTAAAATGGCTCCACAGCCGCTGAAGGAATCGTACCTGTTAACAGGTTTATTAGAGTACACCAATGAACCTTATGCCATTGCAAAGATTGCAGGCATTAAGCTTTGTGAATCATACCGGTTGCAATATGGCTGCAACTTTATTTCGGTAATGCCTACCAATTTATATGGCCCTAACGATAATT
>Ga0210390_10003818_pt1 | contig 12867 bp, 13 predicted proteins | sample IncBWH11OmetaG_FD_161050 | JGI IMG/M metagenome (GOLD analysis project Ga0210390, IMG submission 161050) | Forest soil microbial communities from Barre Woods Harvard Forest LTER site, Petersham, Massachusetts, United States - Inc-BW-H-11-O ...
CCGGCCATGACCCGCCGAAGGAGCAAACGAGGCGAACGAGGACCGTTTGACCCTGGCGCACCGCGTGATTCACCATAGTGACAACGGCGCGGTCTGACGCCAAGCCCGGCGGCCCGTCCCCAACGGGTCATGTCAGGGGCGAAGGGGGGCACACTCCCTGGCCGGTTGCGCACGCATGGCGAACATCCATCTGTCATCGGGCCGGCTCGTGAACGGGCGTTGGGGCGGCCGTCGAGACGGAGGTCGTTCACTGTGCCGCAGAACAAGGATCTCAAGCGACTCGTCCGCACGCGCATGGCCGAAACGGGGGAGAACTACACCCATGCCCTGACCCACCTGCAAGGCCAGACGGCCCTAGAACCGCTTCCCCCGGCCTGGCGCATGACCGGCAGCCGGGCCGCCGAGTACGAGGCCACCGAGGTCACCGGTTGGGCCGGGCTCTGGCTACGGATCGACGGGCCCAACGGCGTGCTGGTGATCGACAACATGGAGGACCGGGCGCTGCGCGGGACCACCGACTGGATCCAGGCCGCCATTGTGCTCGACGTCGCGGACCAGGCCAGGGTCATCCTGTCGGCGCGCTGCTCAGCGGCGCCGGTGCCATCGACCTCACCCAAGGTTGGGCGCTAACGCGGCTCGCTCCCACCCCCTGTGCCTCCGAAGCCGTGAACGTGCCTTCCTGGAGTCACGCTGGGAGCTGCCGGGACGAACAACTCTCCTGCTGCGGCTCTCCTGCTGCGGCGATGCCCCGGCCCGGCCAAGGCAGTACGGCTCTGACAGGGCGCTGCCGACAAGATCACCGCTCGACTGCTGCCGCCACTTACCGGCTGGTGGCCCGGGCAGCGTCCAAGATCAATTGAGCGATCTGGTCCGGGTGGGTGATCAACGACAGGTGGCCGGAGTCGATCTCAACGGTCGTGGCCTGCATGCGGTTGGCCAGGAAGCGCTCAAGTTCTGGCGACGTGGTGCGATCGTGCCGGGAAATGGCGTACCAGGACGGGTTGGACCGCCACGCCGCCACGGTCGTCCTGTCGCTGAAAAGGGTTTCCGAAACGCGTCCTTGGGCGGCATAAAGCACCCGCGCCCTGGCCCGGTCGACGCCGTTGGCGAAATCGTTCAGGAACGCGTCCTCGGTGAGCGCCCCGAACCCGTTCTGGTAGACAAGTCCCGCGTTGGCAGGCGGATCCGGAAACCGCTTCGCCAGCGCGGCGTAGTCCTCACCTGCGTCGGGTGCACGAGCGGCGACGTAGACCAGGCCCGCGACGTGCGGGTCGAGCCCGGCTTCTGTGATCACGGTGCCTGCGAAGGAATGACCAGCCAGAATCGTCGGCCCATCTTGGAGCGTCAAGACGCGGCGGGTATGTGCCACGTCGTCGGCCAGCGAGGTCAGCGGGTTCTGTACAGCGGTGGCGGTCAGCCCCGCGCCTTGCAGCCGCTCGATTACCTCAGACCAAGACGAGCCGTCCGCGTAGGCTCCGTGCACCAATACGACGTTGCTGACTGTGCCCGGAGAAGACGAAGCGCTGGCGGGTTGTGTCGCCATCAGACCTCCTATAAGCGTCACCTGGTACCGAGCCGCACGGCCCTTGATTAGAGTACGCCGATCCACCGTACTCTCCGAGGGCCAGCGCGCCTGGCGGCCTCCGGGGTCTGAGCAGGACAAACGCGGCCCGCTGCCTTGGCGAAGGCTCGGTGATGGTCAGGAGATGAGGATCACGCCAGCGCGACTGCTGCCGACAGTGCTGCCAAGCCGCTCGGGCGGCTGCAAGATCGCGCCCCTGCCCGGCCCTGGCCAGAGCGGGAAGGCCCGGCCCAGGTCGCCGTAGGTGGGGTCTTCGGCGGGGATGGTCATGCTTTGCCGGTCGGCGAGCCGCTCGCCGAAGGTGCGATACGCGGCGGTCAGGTCGGTGATCCAATGGCTCATCTCGCCCGGTGGGTGCTCCGGGGTGAGGGTGAGTTCGGCGCGCTGGGTGTCGGTAGCCGGGTCGGGTTCGGCAGAGCGCAGTGGCGGGTGGTGCTGGCCGGGTGGCGGCGGCTTCGACCGCGGCGCGTAGCCCGGCCAGGCGGGCGCCGTGGGCGGCGGCCTGGCCTGGCGGAGCTGGTCGCTGACGTACGGGGGTGCCCAGGCGGTTTCGATGGGGTAGGTGTCGCGCAGGTACAGCAGCTTCCCGTCGGGCATGCCGCGATCACCAGCACGCGCCCGGCCGCAAAGGCTTCTCTGGCCAGCGCGGCGGACAAGAGCATCGCCGTGAGGGCGGATGCCGAAACGAACGGCGAGAGAACAGGGTCACGCAGGTCAGCCATGATGATCCGAGGACCCTGGACCAGGTACGCGCCGACCAGGACCAGCCATAGGGCGGCGTCCAGGATGCTGAGCGCGTCGGGGATCGCTTGCGGAGTCCCGAGCAACGGCACGGCCGCATCCCATGCCTGCGCGAGCCCCGCGATGCCCAAGGCGATGGCGAACAGACTCGGCGGAACCCGCCGACCCGGGAACCTGTGCCGCTTTGGGCCCCGGTCTTTCTCCACGATCTGGGGTATGGACATTTGTCCTCCCGAAGTGGCCGCGTTGTCGGTTTCTTCCGGATGCATGCCTGAAGGCCCGGCTGCCGCCCCCGGGCCTGCGTTGTCCTGGTCCTCGAGAGGTACGGCTAGGGCTGGGAGCCCCGCCCAACGCGCGGGGCCCCAGCCAGGAGAGCCAGCGCGGCGCCTAGGTCCGACGCCTACTTGACGATGATCGGCTTCCCCTTGTACGCGGTGACCGCGGTGGTGGTCGCATCGGCTAGGTTCAGGTGCGCCTGCACGAGTCCGGGGGGTCTCAGCGCGAGCCACTGATTCAGTGAGATGTCGGCGAAGCGGTCGCTGCGGAACTTCTCCAGGAACACCAGCGGCTCATCCCCGGTGTTGCGGATGTAGTGGCCCATCGCGAACGGGACGTAGCCCACGTCGCCGGCCTGGTAGTCAAAGGTCCTCGCCTTGCCGCTGGAGGCGAACACCGTCATTTTTCCGGTCGCGGCCCGCGGTACGGCGCAGCGCGGTGTCGAGGCCGACGTCGTCGACGGCGATGCTGGTGACGCCGGGGGTTTCGCGGGCGGTGATCGCGGCGAGGACGTGTCCTGGTGGGGTCTGGATGGCGGCGGTCACGCCGAGTTCTGGCATCAGCCTTACGGCGTCGAGCCAGCGGACCGGGTGCTGGACGGCCTGGGCGAGGTCGTCGATGACCTTTTCGGTGGCGTGGGCGAGCCGCCGGCCGGTGGTGTTGGCGAAGTAGGCGCGTTGCTGGTCACCGTGTTGGACCTGGGCGAGCGCGGCTGCCACGGCTCGTGCGGTGCCGACCTGCAACGGGCAGTGTGATGCGACGGTGACATCGAGAATCTTCAGATCACGGGCACCGGCCGCCGGGGCGTGGCGGCGTAGCGTGTCGAGCGCCGCGCGGGTGCCGCTGACGACGATCTGGTCGGCTGAGTTGATGTTGGCGATCCAGAGCGGGTCGTTCTCGGTCGCCAGTGAGCCGAGCAGTGACCGCACGGATGCCAGATCCAGGCCGCGAAGCGCGGCCATGCCCCAGGTGCCGCCGGCGCAGGCGCGTTCCATCTCATCTCCGCGGACCTTGACCACGCGAACAGCGTCGCCGAGAGTGAGCACCCCGGCCAGGACCGCGGCCGCGAACGCGCCGACGGAGTGCCCGGCCACGAAATCGGCCCGCAGGCCGTGGTCGTCGACGAGCGCGCGCGCCGTTACGACCCCGGCGACAAGCAGCGCGAGTTGCGCGTTGGTGGTGGATTGCAGCGCGTCCTCGGTGTCGAGGCAGGCCGGGAGGCCTTCGAGGGATTCCAGCACCCGCCGTGCTTCGCGGTGGGCCTGTCCGGCGGCGGGGGTGCCGGGCAGGTCCTGGAGCATCCCGGCGCGCTGGGAACCCTGTCCGGGGAAAAGGATCACGGTACTCATGGCTGGCCGCCGGCCTCTGGCGGCTCGGTGCTGGGGTGATGCGCGGGCGGCACGTGCGGGGCTGCGATCACGGCATCATCGCCTGCTCGAGCGTGACGAGCCGTGGGCCGTCGCTGGTACGCAGCACGATCTTGTCCGGGTGGGTCGCGAGCTCGGCTAGGGCGACCGCGCCGTGCCCGGTCTCGAGGTAGCAGTCCACCCTGGCCGGCAGCCCGGACAGCTTGCTGGCCAGGGCGGCGGCACGGGTGAAGCCGGACAGCGCGCCCAGGCGGATGAGCAGGTCGAGATCACTGTCCTGGGTGGTGGCCGGGTACCCGGTCGCCAGCTCGAATCCCGCGCTGCCCGTCGGCCCCCAGGGACGTCCCAGGCCGTCGAGGATCGGGCGGCACTCGCGCAGCGCGGCGAGCGCCGGTGTCTCGGGGGCGATGACGCTCGCCGCCGGCCGGAGGTCTTCGGGCCGGGCGATGCCGGCGGCGGCCCCGGCTGGTATCAGCATCGCGTGCCGTTGGTGCCGGGCGGGGCCCCGCACTCCCGCGGCTAGGTGCCCGGCCGGCGCGCGGGCGCGCCGGATGACAATCCAGGGTGCCGCAGCGAGCGCGGCGCCGACCCAGGCCGGCTCGGTGCCGGTCAGGATTGGGTCCGGGTCGGCGAGCCGGACGAGATCGTGCGGCCGGGCCCGGATCAGTGGCCGGAGTGCTCGGTCCACTGCCGGTTCAGCGTGTCGCGGACGGCTCTGGAGGCCTTCCGGTTTCTCCTGGCGTCAGCGGATTCGAGCCGGTTGGACAGGTCGGCGGGTCCGGAGCGGGCGCGCGCGACGGCGCCGCTGATAGCCTGTGCGACCGTCTGCACGTCGTCGGGGGTCGGGGACTCGGCGCTGGAGACCTTGAGCAGGCCGTCGCAGAAGCCGAGGGTGGCCCAGACACGGACGTCGTAGGACAGCGGCGGGATTGTCTTGGCCAGCTCGTCGAGCTGGGCAACGGTACGCAAGGTGATGCGGGCGGCGGCTTGCTTGTGTATGGCGTGAATCTCCACGCCCGGGTCGTCAAGCGCCAGGAGCTGCGATGACTGCAGTCCGTGGGCCAGGAATCCGCCCGATAGTGCTTGCCCGACGACGAGGGCGACGATCGGGTGCCCGGCGACGCGGGCGGCTTCGGTGGCATCGACCGCCGCAGCGATCGCCTGGTGCAGCCCGGCCATCTCCTCGATGCGGCCGTAAGCCTGGCTGGGCAGGTCGACGACAGCGACGATGGCGCGGCGCTCGGCACGGTGGGCGTCGTCGGCGGCGATCTCGCGGAACTGCCTGGCCAGCGCGGCGCATTCGGTGAGGCCGACCTGCCCTTGCCGGGCGCGGTAGAACGGGTTGCCCGGGTCGGGGACGACGGCCAGGTAGGTGGTGCCGTCGGTGTCCGCGCGTAGCACCGAGCGGATGACCGGCCGGGGTGTGGTACCGGCGGCCAGCGCGGTGATCCAGGTGCGGCCGCGTCTGCTCGGCTGCATCGAAGAGCGGGAGCGGGCGGCACCCGGGCGGGGCTCGGCGCCGCTGCTCGCTGTCGGCGCGGCCGGCTTGGCCGGCGGCGTGCCGTAGGTGTCGCCCCACATTTCGCGTAGCTGCCGCGGCTCGGGCGGGTTAGCCGGGTCGATGGTGGCCAGGCGGGCGTCGAGGACGTCGAGTCGCTCGCTGCGGTGCGAGCCCGGCGACGCGGGCCCGGCCGCGACCGCTTCCCGGACCGCGTCGCGTAGCTCGCCGACGTCGTCGACCACCAGCGTGTCAGCCAGGCCAGTGGAGCGGCGTTGCTCGCCGCCGTCGACGGCCCAGATCAGGCTGCGGTCGGAGGAGTCGAATTCCTCGGCGCCTGCCTCTTGCTCGATGACCGCGGCACCGTTGAGCCCGATCCTGCCTTCGGGGGTAATGATGACGTGCGTGCACAGGCCGGTGGCGATGCTGACACCGCCGAATGACCCTACCGAGCCGGCAACAACGCCGATCACGGGGGCGAGAGCGCGCAACTCGAGCAGCGCAGAGCAGATCTCGGCGCATGCGTTGAGCCCGAGATTGGCCTCCTGGAGACGGACACCGCCGGTCTCCAGCAGCAGGACCGCCGGGATGGGCGTGCCGTGACGGCTGCTGGCGGCGGCCAGGCGCAGCGCTTGGGTGATCTTGGCTCCGGACACCTCGCCGACGCCGCCGCCCTGGAACTTCTGCTCGATCGAGGCAATCACGACAGCGGTGCCGCCGATGGTGCCCTGGGCGATGACTACTCCGTCGTCGGATTGCGGGGTGACGTCCTGCGGCACCAGCCAGGGCGATTCGAGCCGCTCGAACGGTCCGCACAGCACGCGGATCGTCCCGTCGTCGACCAGTGCTTCGGCGCGGGCGAGGGCATCGAGTTCGAGGAAGCTGCGCCGGTGCAGAACATGCTCCCAGTCGATGCTCTGCCCGCCGGCGATAGCTCCGAGCGCGCGGGCGGCTTCGTCCCGCGTGGCGTTCGTGGGTGGCGTCATGAGGCCTCCTCAGTGTCTGCCGTGTCCGCTGACCCGGCTGCTTCGGCGGCCTGCTGCAGGCGCAGGGTGACCAGGGCCGGCGTGGCGCCGGCGTCGTTCAGCTCCCAGTTACCCAGCACGGGGGTGCGGGCGAAGAAGCGCTCCAGGGTGGCCTGCCACACCTCGTCGAAGCCCTCGACGCTGGTGCGGACCCTGACCTGGGCTTGGCCGGCGGCCCCGCCGCTGCCGTCGGCCGTGCCCGGCTCGAGGAGGACTTCAAGGTCACCGGAGCCGACGACGCCGACGTGTGCCCGCCGGGCCGGGTCCCGGGAGGCCGGAAACTGGTAGTACTGGGTACGCACGGCAGCTACTCCTTTCCGTTCGGGCGGGACAGGGCGCTGACCGAGTCCACGAACAGCGCTGCGGCCAGCACGTCGCCGCTGCCGCCGGCCGACAGGCGCAGGCGGCGTGCGATACGGTCGAGATCATCGAGCAGGATGCCGCCCCGCTCGGTGCCCGATCCGCCCGCGCGCAGGATCGCGGCCGCCCGCTGGCGCACGACCTGCAGACCTCCGGGTCCGGACCGGTGCAGTAGGCACGTGTCTTCGAGCCTCGCCATCGACGCCAGGAGAGCGTCGGTGCGCGCGGTGTGCTCATCATGGCCGGCCGCGCGCGCGGCGCGCAGCGCCGGCAACGCGACGTGCATTGTGTGCGGAAAGCCCGCCTGGGCCTCGCCCACGGCGCCGGCCGCGCCGTAACGCAGGCGAGCCATGGCGCCGTGTGACGGCGCGCGGACCGGCAGGGCCGGGTCCTCGATACCGGCCAGCCGCGCGGCGAAACCTGCGGCCTTTGCGGGCGTGCCGGTGGCGGCCAGGCCCGCCGCGAGCAGCCCGAGCACCCACAGCGCTCCGCGGTGAGTATTCACCCCGCCGGTGGCGCGCAGCATCCGCTGTTCGCCGGCCCGGCCGATCGCCCCGATCTCGGCGCGCAGGTCGCGGCCCAGCGGCAGACACGCGGCAGCCTCAGCGCAGCGGGCGATGGGCACGGCGAGCGCGTCGGCGGATACCAGCAGCATGGTGACGTCCATGTCGTCATGCGACCCGCCGCCGCGCATGTCGACGAGGCCGGGTTTGGGAGTCAGGGTCGCCTCATCGCGCAGCGCCTGTGCCGCCAGCCGGCCGAGCGTGCCCGGCGCGGCCGTGACGTGCGAGTCGGCCAGCGTGCCGGACAGGGCAGCCATGTCTGTCATAAGCCCGTATTCACCAGTCCCGGAACTGGGCCGGCGGCTCGTACAGGCCCCCGGACCAGGCGACGAGGTCACCGATGCTGCGCGCCGCGAGCAGCGACCGGCTCGCCATGGACGTGTCAACCTTCAGGTCGGACGGCAACGCGACCAGGCCATCCCGGCGCAGCCCTTCCAGCGCGGACGGGTCCGCGCTGCGGCCCAGCGGCGTGACGCCGGCGATCGCGGCCAGCGCCGCTTTCCGGTCCGCCAGCGATGCCGCCTTATAGAGGTAGGCGACGCCTTCCTCGGTGACCACGTGGCTGACGTCGTCGCCGTAGATCATCACGGGAGGCAGCGGCATCCCGGCGTCCTGGCCGACCTTGATCGCATCGAGCGATTCGACGAAGGTGGGCGTGCCGCTGGACTGGAAGGTCTCCACGATCTGGACGACGAGTTTGCGTCCCCGCATCGCGGCGCCCTCGCCGTAGCGCAGGTCGAGCCACGCCGGAGTCGCGTGCCGCCGGCCGTGCGGGTCGTGGCCCATGTTCGGGGCACCCCCGAACCCGGACAGCCGACCCTCGGTGACCGTCGAGGAGTTCGCCTCGTAGTCCATCTGCAAGGTGGAGCCGATGAACATGTCGATCGCGTACTGCCCGGCAAGCTGGCACAGCACCCGGTTCGACCGCAGCGACCCGTCCGCGCCGTCGAAGAAGACGTCCGGGCGGGCCGCGACGTAGCCGTTCATGCCCGACTCGCCGCCGAAGCTGTGGACGGTCTCGACCCACCCGGACTCGATCGCGGGTATCAGCGTCGGGTGCGGGTTCAGCGCCCAGTGGCGGCAGATCTTCCCCTTCAGGCCCAGTTGCTCACCGTAGGTCGGCAGGATCAGTTCAATGGCGGCCGTGCTGAACCCGACACCGTGGTTCAGGGAGATGACCTGGTGACGCTCGTAAATGCCGCGCAGCGCGATCATCGCCTGCAAGATCTGCACCGGCCCGATGCCCTTGGGATCGCGGGTAAACAGCGGCTCGAGGAAGAACGGCCGGTCGGCTTGCACCACCAGGTCCACCCAGTTGCCGGGAATATCGACGCGGGGCAGCTTGCCCGGCCCGACGATCTCGTCGGCCTGCACGACGACGATGGCGTCGTGGAAGGCGGCCGCCTCGGCGATGGTCGGGGTGTCCTCGGTGTTCGGGCCGGTATACAGGTTGCCCTGCTCATCGGCGGCCGATGCGCACAGCAGCGCGACATCGGGCCGCAGGTCGATCACCATCCGGGCGTACAGCTCGACGTAGGTATGTATCGCGCCGATCGACACGGTGCCGTCAGCGACGAGCTGCGCGATCCGCACGCTCTGCGGTCCCGCGTAGGCGAGGTCGAGTTTGGTGGCGATGCCCTGCTCGAACAGGTCGAGGTGCTCGCTACGAGACACTGACCCGATCAGCATGTGCAGGTCGTGCAGCTTCCCCGGGTCGCAGGCAGCCAAGGTCCGGGACAGGAAGTCCGCCTGCTTCTGGTTATCGCCCTCAAGCGCCACCTTGTCGCCCGGACGGATGATGGCCTCCAGCACCTGCCCGAGCGCCTCAGGCCTGATCAGCTTGCCATCCGCGTACGGGCGAGCTCCGGCCAGACGCTCACGCTTGGCTGTCCGCCGCGTGTCCCAGACGCGATCACCCGCCGCTGCCCCAGTCGTCATCAACGCTCCTCTCCCGCCACCCGGCCCGGCAACAACCCGGGCGGCTGCCTGGCGGGCCGCCGCCATTCAGCCGAAGGCCGGTGACCGCGCCCCGCGTCCGAACCGTGTGCTGTGAGAGAACCATGGGCTCAGCAAGCTGGGCCGTGTCAGGACCGATGAGAACGTCTCCGACGTGAGCCAGGACAACGGGCTGACGTCTGTTACAACCATGCGCCACAGACGGCACATATGCAAGCAAAGCGGCGTGCTGCGTAGACGGGCACACCAGCGCCTGCGGGTACTGCGTGCCAGCAGCCGGGCTAGGAATCTCCTGGCTGCTCTCTGCGAGCTGGCAGCATGAGGCCGGCAGAGGCGGCGCAGGGCATATGACATCGTCCAGGACGGCCGGATCGCGGGCGCAAAGGCTCTTTGACAGGAAGCCGGCCTGCTTCTGGTTGTCACCTCGAGCGCGACCCGGTTGCCCGGCCGGATGACCGCCTGCAGACAGCGACGACGTCGCCCGTGTCGACGACACCGTCTTTGGCCAACGCCGCCACCCCTTCCTTCAGGCGGTCGGCCTTACCGGCCCTGCGGCGGCTCCAGTTGCCGTCTGCGCCCGCTCATCTCGGTGTCGTTCCGCAGGCGGCTGTGTCTGTCGTCGGCGGCGGGGCGTATCCCTCGCCTACCGTCATCGGGGTAGGCGGTTCTTCTGCACCTTGCCGAGAGCGTCGTGCGGCAGCTCGTCGACGAAGCGGACGACCCGCGGGCGCTTGTGCGGGTCGAGCATGCGTGCGACGTAGCTGACGAGCTCGTCGCCGCTGACCTGCTTGCCGGGGCGGCGCACGACCCATGCGACGATACGCTCGCCCAGGTCGTCGTCGGGTTCACCGGTTACCGCGGCGTCTTCCACGGCGGGGTGCTCGCGCAGCACGTCCTCGATCTCGCCGGCGCCGATCTTGTACCCGCCGCTCTCGATGAGATCCGTCGCGCGGCGGCCGACGATATGCAGATAGCCGTCGGCCGAGCGTGTCGCCACGTCGTCCGTCGCGAACCATCCCTCGTGGAAGGCCCCGGCCGTGGCGTCCGGCAGGTTGAGGTACTCGAGGAAGACGTTCGGGCCCCGTACATGGATCTCGCCCATCGTCTGGCCATCGGTCGTGTCGAGCGTGCGGCCGCCATCATCGACGAGCCGTACCTGCACGCCATGCAGCGGCGGGCGGACGGTGCCGGCGCGGCGGTCACCGTCGGCGCGCGTTGAGGCGTTCATGAGCGTCTCGGTCATGCCGTACCGCTCGACGATGCGCTGCCCGGTCAGGGCCTCGATCCGTGCGTGCTCGGCGGGCGGCAGGGCGTTCGAGCCGGAGACGAGCAGCCGTGCACGCCCGAGCGCCGCGGCGACCTGCGCGTCCTGCTCGGCCGCGTCGGCCAGGCGCCGGTACATCGTGGGGACGCCGAAGAGCATGGTCGCGTCCTGGCGCAGCGTGGTTGCGATTGCGTCGAGGCTGAACCGTCCGACATAGCGAGCGTACCCGCCGCGCCGCAGCGGACCGAGGATGCCGAGGACCAGTCCGTGGACGTGGAAGAGGGGCAAGGCGCTGGCCACGACATCCCCGGCGGTCCACGCCCACGCGTCGGCTAGAGCGTCGAGGTTCGACGTGATCGCACGCCGCGGCAGCATCGCGCCTTTCGGCGGGCCGGTGGTACCTGACGTGTAGACGATCAGCGCCGACGTCTCAGGGTCCGGCTCGGTCGGGAGCGCCGCAGCAGCGCCGGTGTTGGTGTCGAGGTCGACGGTGAGCAGCCGGCGTCCAGCGAGTTGCCGGGTAAGCCGCGCCTCGTGGCCCGCGAGCACGATCTCCGGATCGCTGTCGCCGACGGTGTGCTCGAGCTCACGCTCGCCCGACTTCGGGTCGACCGGGACGACTGGCACGCCGGCCAGCAACCCGGCGACGACGCCGACGCACGTCTTGATCCGCCGCTCGGCCCAGACGGCGACGCGGCGCGTGCCGGCCAGCCCTCGGGCGAGCTGGCTGGCATGGTCCGCGAGCTCCCGTGCGTCGAGCGCTCGGTCGGGGAAGCGCAGGACCGTCGTCGCCGGGGCCTCGGTCAGCACCGGGAACATTCTCATCCGAGAACCCCTCTGGCTAGAGCGTCACCCAGACGGGGTGGGAGGCGCCCGGCCCGTCCGCGGCAGTACACCCAAGACGCTAAGCCACAAATCTACGGAGCCCTTCGCGTCTACGGAGCCCTTCGCGAGGTCAGCGACCAAACGGAAGTCGCTGGCAAGGTTCACGCGGGCATCGCAACATTCGCCTGACAGAACATCGGTCTCCGTTCTCCCGAATCCGCTACCGGCTGCCTTACTCAGGCTGTATGAGCCGTTTTATCCGTTTCAGTTTCTGATCTTGAGCGGCCGTTTTGTCGGGTAGCGGCGGCGCGTTGCCGCGCCGTCTCTTCGAGCACCGCCAGCGGGATCATCGCCGCCGGGTGCCCCCGAGCAGCCGTATCGCGTCGGCCTCCCCGGCCGGCTGCAGCCCGGCGGTCAGGTCGCCGAGCCGCTGGCGCGCATCCGCCGCTCCGCGGTGGGCTGGGCGTCCGCCAGCGCGAGGAAGCCGCCAATCTCCGCCGGGCTGTACGGCGCCTTGGCCCGCTCCCGGGGCAGCGGCACATCCGACGGATACAGCTGCGGGACCACGCGGCGGGCGATGAACCGCTGGTTGGTGCGCAGCGTCCGCCGCGCCGCCCCCGACGGGCCAGGCGCGCACCCGGCAAACCGCTCAAGCACCGACGGGCGGAACACCGTCTCCGGCACCAGGTCCAGGCCTAGCGACGCCGCGTAATCCGCGAGCCGGCCCGCCGCCCACAGCAGGTTCTTTGCCCGCTCCCGGTCCTGCGGCTCCATCAGCAGTGTCATACAGGACTTATACTTAATGAGATGCGCGAGATGCGGGACCCCGGCTGCGACAATCAGAACGTGTCACCCACCCGCGACCAGCAGGCCCAGGCCGCCCGCATCGCCGCGGAGATCGCCGGCCTCGCCACCACCGGATTCGCCCTGCCCGGCACGCTCGCCGACCGCATGACCCGCTGCGGGCACCCCGGCTGCCGCTGCCACGCCGACCCGCCCCGCCTGCACGGCCCCTACCACCAGTGGACCCGCAAGAAAGACGGCAAGACCACCACCCGCATCCTGACCGACGACCAGCTCGCCGACTACCAGCCCTGGTTCGACAATCACCGCCGCCTGCGCGAGCTGATCACCGAGCTCGAGACACTCAGCCTCGACATCGCCGAAGCCGACCCCCGCTGGAACCGCTAGGCAACCAAGACAAATGTGGCCAAGGCACGCTTAACCTGTGGGCAGGCCCCAGGTCAGGGCCCATTCGCCCAGGCTAGCCCCAAACGAGACCTCGCCAGCCAGGTAGGAGGCCACTTCCGAGCCTGCCCGGATCAGGCGCGGGCCGTCCCGTGCCCGGTGCAGGCGGTCACCGGCAGTATCCGATGGTTGTCTACTCCGCAGGGCACGTGGCGGGGGTCT
>Ga0210390_10003819_pt1 | contig 12867 bp, 6 predicted proteins | sample IncBWH11OmetaG_FD_161050 | JGI IMG/M metagenome (GOLD analysis project Ga0210390, IMG submission 161050) | Forest soil microbial communities from Barre Woods Harvard Forest LTER site, Petersham, Massachusetts, United States - Inc-BW-H-11-O ...
CGCTCGATGTCGTTCGCGGCATCACGATCGCGTTCATGATCATGGTGAACAACAATGGCGGCCCCGGATCGTGGCGCTTCATGAATCACGCGGCGTGGAATGGCTTGACGCCGACGGACCTGGTTTTTCCGACCTTCGTTTTTGTCGTGGGCATCTCGGTGGTGTTCGCCTTTGAAGCACGCTTGGCACGCGGCGCAAAGCGGGCGCAACTTGCCTGGCACACGGTGCAGCGCGCGGCGATTCTGATTCTGTTTGGCATCGTGGTGAACAGCTTTCCAACCTTTGAGCTGGTGCACATGCGCTTCTACGGTGTGCTGCAGCGCATCGGCCTCTGCTATCTCGTGGTGGGTCTCTTCTATCTCTGGGACAGTCGCGCTTCGACCAAGGTTGTCGCGCTGGTCGCCTCCCTGGTGGGTTACTGGGTCCTGGTGCGCTGGACGCCGATTCCGGGAGTCGGCATGCCGGGCCGCGACGTGCCGTTTATGGACATGACGCAGAATCTGGTCTCGTGGATCGACCGCCATCTCTTCCCGTATCACCTTTATCTCTATTCGCCGGATCACAACGTGCGGGACCCGGAAGGACTGCTGAGCGATCTGCCGGCCATCGGCACGGCGCTGATGGGCGTGCTCACAGGGCTGTGGCTTCGTACCGCCAGAACAAGTGCAGCCAAGGCATTGGGGCTCGGCGCGGCCAGTGTTTCGAGCCTGGCCCTGGGCTACTTGTGGTCGCTCTGGTTCCCACTGAACAAAAACATGTGGACCAGCTCGTTTGTGCTGGTGGCAGCCGGGTACTCGCTGGCGCTGCTGACGTTTGCCTTCTGGGCTGTCGAGGTGCAGGGTTGGCGCAAGGGCTGGACGTGGGCGTGGCTGGTCTTCGGGTCGAATGCCATTGCCGCGTACATGATCAGCGAGCTGTTACCGGGAGCGCTTGACCATGTTTCGATCGCGACCGGACCGGGAAGGCATATCGATCTGAGCGATTGGATCTTCGGGCACGTCTTCGCGCATATTCCGAATCCCCATTGGGCAGCCTTCGCCTACTCGGTTTCGTTTACCGCGGTCTGCTTCCTTCCGGTGTGGGTACTCTACAGAAAAAAGATTTTCATCAAGCTGTAACAATCAGCCTAATCTTAGGTCTATTGGTAGACAGGCTTCTCCGCTTTGCAGCGGAGCGCTGCTCTGCCTGCGTTCGTACCTGCGAGCCAACGGTTCGTCGGACGCGAGGGCAGTTTCTTTTGGAGGTCGAGGTGACAACAGTAGAAGATCCCAACGCAATCGGTGTGGGCGTCCCCGGCACGATGCCGGCAAGGCGCCCGGTGTGGGACTTCTGCGAGCTCGCCATCGGCTATGTGCTGATTCTGGCCGTGATCTGGACGGCGAAGCCATTGCAGCGCTGGCTTTATTGGGCCGCGATCGCCTGGTTTGCCTCCGCCATCATTCGCTCGTTCCCGGGTTGGAAAGCCATGGGCTGTTGCGCTGCCGGCTTCTGGCGTTCGGCGTGGGTCGTAGGCGTGGCCTTGATTCTGGCAGCCACGGCGATGGCTCTTGCCAGCAGCCTGCACACGCTGCATCACCCCAACGGTCTGCTGCAATGGGTCTTTGCGTTTGGCGGTTACACGGTCTGGTCGCTGGCGCAGCAATTCCTGCTGCAGGGCTACTTTCTGGTGCGCCTCTCGCGGCTCGTGCCGAGCGCGACCATCGCTGCGGTGATTGCCGCAACCATCTTTGCGCTGGCCCACCTGCCCAACCCGATCCTTACGATCCTGACGCTGGTGTGGGGACTGACGGCTTGCCTGGTTTTTCTCAAGGCGCGCAACCTGTGGCCCTTGGCTATCGCGCACGCCATCTTCGGCATCTGCGTGGCCATCACCGTACCCGCGACCACGCTGCACAACATGCGGGTCGGCCTGGGCTATCTCAACTATCGCGCGCCGCGGCACCTCAATCACCTGAACCAGAGTGACCACAAGGTATCGACGGTGGCATGGGTGAGAGACGACGCGCCAACGCGGCGCTGAGCGCGCCACGCGCGGCCGTAGAAGACGCCGGCCAGTGCAGCCATCAGCACATATTGTCCGTTGAAGCTGGTGGTTCGCTTATTCCAATGCGAAAGTCCGAAAAGAGCCGCGGTAAGCAAGAGCGCGGCTGTGCGTCCGATGCGGCGTTCCAGTAGATTTTGAAGCCAACCGCGAAAGAAAAGTTCTTCCGGAATGGCGATGAAGAGGAATGTGAAGACGAACGCGCCGAGAGCCCGCAGCGGGTTTGGCCATGCTTCATGGAAGTGAAGGAATCCGAGGCCAAGTCCAAGAGGAATGGCGAGGACTGCGTACAAGCAAAACTCGCGCAGACCTGTACCAAGGTCGCGAAGTTTCAGTTGCAGATCGAAGCCCACACCGTCCAATTGGCGCACGGCGAGAAATCCGTAGATGCCTGCATCGAGGAGCAGCATCTTGCCGAATGCGGAGGCGCCGGCGGGCCACGCAGACTCGAACCAGCGCAGGTCGACGGCCAGGCCCAACGCCGCGAGAACCAGGAAATCGCGCCAGTTGCCCCGTGCACCGGAGTCCGCGGTTCGAGCCTGCTGAAGCAAAAGAGCAACGGCAACCGGCAACAGCGCGTAGAGTGCGAGCCACTCCCAGCGAAAGATGTGGAAGGTGTGCGCGACGAGCGCGTAGGGTACGCAGAGGAGGGCCGGCGCAGCGAGACGAAGCGACTGCGGAACCGCATTGACCCACGCTGCGATGCGGCCTGGCGCAAAACCGGCAAGCAGCAGCGGGAGCAGGATCCACAGCGCTGCAATGAGAATGGGTGGCCGCAAGAGAGCGTCGAGGGGCATTGCGGCGAATCAGGCTGCCCGAATCAGCTTGACCCTGCGCAAGAGCCAAAGGAGAAGGAGCGAAAAGAGAAGTCCGCCGACGGTGAATTTGAGCCAGATGGCTGCGCGCGATGGAGAAAAGAAGCCCTCCAGGGTGCCGGCGACGATGAGCATCGGAATCACGCCGGAGACCAAGCGCGTGGCTTCGATGCCTCCCTGGGCCACGGAGTCGCGCCACCGCAGCGAGCCGGGAAACAGCATGGAGTAGCCGAGGCGAAATCCCGCGCCCCCGGCGATGAGGATTGCGGGCAACTCGAGAGAGCCATGCGGCGCCACAAAGCTCCACAGAGCCAGCGACATTCCATATTGATGGCAGGCTGCGCCGATGACGCCGAGCATCATTCCATTCACATAGAGATAGAAGAACGTGCCGATTCCGAAGGCGATTCCGCCCGCGAACGTCACGAAGCTCACGGTGAGATTGTTGGTCATGATCGCACTGGATGCCATGGGCGCGATGGTGACGATGGACTTGGTCCACATCTCGTGCCGCTCCATGGTGGCGATCATCTGCGGGCCGACGAAGTGGCGCATGAATTCGGGACGCGCGCTGGTGAGAGCCGCGCCCAGGATGCCCCACGCGACGGAGACCAGCAGCGACGCAACCACGAAGCGCAGATTGCGTTGAAAGATGGCGGGGTACTCGTCGCGCAGAAAACGAAACAGGGTGGCTGCGCTGGTTTTGCGTCCTGAATAGACGACGTGGTGGGCGCGCGCCAGCAGATGATTGACGTGTTCGGCATAGGTGCGTGCGGTGGCGTCTTCACGCAGAACCGAGAGATCGGCTGCAACCTGGCGGTAAAGCAGCGCCAGCTCCTGCAACTCGCTGCGCGACAATTGCGCCAGCCCATTCTGATCCGATTGGGAGAGCAGTGCGGCCAGCCGGTCCCAGTGCGGCCGTCGCTTGGCGATCCATTGATTTGAGAGAATGTGGGGCATGGACCCGAATTCAGATCAGCTTAACATCGATACACCGGAACTGGTGGCGATCGAAATGCCACTGGCGGGCATCGGCAGCCGCTTCATCGCGCTGCTGATCGATACGCTGATCTGGGGTGCTGGACTGATCGTGCTGGCGCTTGTGCTGTGGGCCTTTCAACCGGCTCTGCAGGCCTTCTCGAACCTTTCGTATCAGTGGACAGTGGCCATCTTTACGCTGTCTTTGTTTCTCCTGAACTGGGGCTACTTCACTTTGTTCGAAGCGTTCTGGCATGGACGCACGCCGGGCAAGCGGGTCGCGCGGATTCGGGTGATTCAGCAGTCGGGGCGCGCGATTGGAATCTTTGAATCGATGGCGCGCAACTTCATCCGCTATGTTGATCAGATTCCGTTCTTCTATGCAGTCGGCGTGATTGCGGTCTTCGCGACACGCCAGCACCAACGCCTGGGGGACCTGGCTGCCGGCACACTGGTGGTGCGCGATCGCGAACAGGAGACGCCATTGTGGGCAGAGACGGGGACGCGCACGTTCACGGCGCCGGGTTTCCCGCATGTCTCGACTTTCCCTGATCCGCAGGCGATGCTGTCGTTGCCGGCGTTGGCAATCGCCCGTTTGTCCTCCACCGATCTGGAAGTGCTGGAAGGCTTCTTCGCGCGCAGGCTCGATCTGCCTTTGCCGACGCGCCAACATCTGGCGCAGCGCATTGCCGAGGCCATTCAGGCGAAGTCAGGGCTGGAAATACCGCCCGGCGTGAGCGTTGAGACATTTCTTGAAGCCACCGCGCGCGAGCTTCGGGATTTTGCACGAATGCGCTGAGTCCTGGAGCCGGGCACGCCCGGCGCTCAAAGAGCTGAAAAATCAAAGAGTTTTGCGACGCTGGGCGGAGGTGTATCGCTGCGCCCCCATGCGACCGTAGTCCCATCCGATTCCTCTTCCGCAAAATTGTGACGGTTAGCACAGACAGTCCTTCATGCAATGACTTTGAATGTGACCCGGCTTGGTGTGAGAGCTCGCAGCCGGGCTCTGCTCAAACGTTTGAGCGAGGAGATTCCAAAAGAAGTATTTGAGGAAAATCCTTCTACCAAACGGGGAAGAAATTGACCGTTCACGTGCTCGTTGGCGCGTTCTGGAAAGCGCAGCGAGGGAGAAGCAGACCAGGAATCCAAGACTTGCCGGCATTCAAGAGGAGCGAACCGGCGAAACCTAACCCGAAACAGATCCCGCAATTCGGCAAAGTTTGATGCCGATAGCACGCTTTGGCTCAACATGCTGCAGCGTGCAGGAGAGACGGGCTAACAAGCAGTAGGAGACTTGAGGAAGGTCACATGAGACAAACGAAATACAGGTATTTCCTGTTGCCGTTGATTTTCATGTTGGCGGGCGTGATGGTATTCGCGCAGGCTAACTCGGAACTCACAGGCATCGTCACTGATCAGACAGGAGCGGTGGTTGCGGGAGCGAAGATTACGATCATCGAGCCGGCCACCAACACAGTGAAGGTGACGGAGAGCGGAGCGACCGGCTTGTACGATTTCGCCGGATTGAATCCCGCCAACTACAACATGAAGGTCGCGGCCAAAGGCTTCGAGTCCTATGCGCAAAATGGCATTGTCGTCAACGTTTCTTCGACGGCGCGTGCAGACGTCAAGCTCACGGTCGGCGCAGAGGCGACAACCGTGACGGTCGAGGCCGACGCACTGGCAGTGCAGGCCGACTCCAACGTGGTCAGCACGCTGATCAGCTCCGAGCAGATCAGCCAGATCGCCACCGAAAACCGCAACTTTGCTGCGCTGGCGGCTTTGGGCCTGGGCGTAAGCTCTGCCCTGCCGGACAGCAATACGCCGACTTCGGTTGCGGCCAACTTCACCATCAGCGTCAACGGTCTTCGTCAAAGCCATAACATCTGGCTGATCGACGGTGGTGAAGCCGATGACCGCGGCGGCGCCGGCGGCATGGACATCATGCCTTCGCAGGATGCCATTGCCGAGTTCACAGTCATGAGTTCGAATTATCCGCCGGATTATGGTATTTCTTCGGGCGCCACGATGAGCCTTTCGCTCAAGAGCGGCACGCAGAAGTTCCACGGCGAAGCGTTTGAATTCAATCGCAACACCGATTACGACGCCAACAACTATTTCAACAAATACAACACCAAGACTCCGACCGCGCGGCAGGTGTTGGACTACAACATCTACGGGTTTAACGTGGGCGGTCCTCTCTACATTCCCAAGGTTTACAACCAGAACAGGCAGAAGACGTTCTTCTTCTGGAATGAAGAGTGGCGCAAGATCAATCAGGGCAACAGTCCAAATATCGTTTCGACATTGCCGAGTTCGGATATTCCGGCGGCCGGAACAGACCTGATCTACTCGTCGCCTTTGTTTACAAGCGCCAGCACGAACAACGGAAAAACAACCACTCCCGGCATTGTTGTGCCTCTTACAGGCGCTGCAGCGACGGCAGCCGGTGTGCAGAATGTGTATTTCGAACCGTGTCTCGATGCCTCGGTCACAAATAAAGACCAGTGCCAGCAAGGCTTGCTGACGCAATTTGGCCTGACCCCCGGACAGCCTTTCCCGGGAAACAAGATCCCGCATCAGCTGTTTGACTCGAATGCCATTCTGTATCTCAATTCCGGCATTCTTCCCAAACCGAACAAGGCCAACGGGCAGGCAGTTTCAGAAGCCCAGACGCCGATTACAGTCCGCGACGATGTTGTTCGCGTGGATCACAAGGTCAACGACAAATGGCAGATTCTCGGCCATTACATGCATGACAGCGTGACCCAGGCTTCGGGTGGTCCGGAATTGGGTTGGGATTGGTACAGCTACAACACCGTCACCAGCGTCCTGTCGAATCCTTCCAACAGCGCGGCTCTGAAGTTGAGCGGAACGATCAACTCCAACCTGCTCGTCGAAGCAAGCATCAACTACGACGGCAACATTATCGACATCACCAACAGCGCCAACTCGATGAGGCCCTCCGGCTGGAATGTAAATACGTTTTACGATCTCAGCAAAGTCCAGGAAGGAAAATCCGTCGGGCAAAAGAGTCTTCCGAGCATGAATGGCTTCGGAAACCCCTATGGCACCGCGGAACAGATGGGGAACGCGCCGTGGCACAATGCCGCAGAAGACTACGAGCCCAAGGTGGACATCTCGTACACCAAGGGCAAGCACGCCATGAAATATGGATTCAGCTATAACCGCTATACCAAGAATCAGCAGGTAAACGGCGATACGCAGGGTCAATTTGCATGGGGCGGCACTTCGCAGGGTCAGTTCACAGGCAACATGGCGTATTGCAGCGGCAACACGACCACCGATACAGCGACGAATTGCACGCAGGGCGACGGCCTGATGGACATGCTGCTGGGCATGGCCGCAAGTTATGATCAGCAACAATCCGCGCCGATCAACCACTACGTCAACCAAACTCCTTCCGCGTATGTTCTGGACAACTGGCATGTAACTCCGCGGCTCACTTTGCAATTGGGTCTCCGCTATGACGCTCTGCCGCATGCCTGGGAGCGGAACAACTACGTCTCGAACTTCGATCCGAGCTACTTCCTTGCCAGCGCCACGCCGTTCTGGAAGGCAGATGGATCGATGGATTCGACGGGACCTGGATTCCAGTCCTATACAATCGCCGGCATTACCAGCCCGTACTACACCAACGGGATGAGACTCGCCGGAAAAGGTGGCTTCCCGAGAGGCTTGGTCACCAACGACTACAAAACCTATCAACCGCGCGTCGGCTTCTCTGAAGACCTTTTCGGCAACGGCAAGACCGTTCTCCGCGGGGGCTTTGGAACGTTCTTCGAGCGGATGCAGGGCAATGACATCTACAACGATGCCACCAACACGCCGTTCGTGAACGATCCTTCGGCTTCGTTTGTGAACATGACCAACCCGCACGTCAGCACCCAGACTGGTGCGGTCGCCTTGACGCCATTTTTCGCCAGCGGCTTGACCACTCTGGCTCTTCACTACCCTGCGCCGGCCGTGGCCCAATATAGCTTCGGCATGCAGCACGAGCTGGCTCCTTCCATGGTCTGGGTTGTGCAATATGTCGGCAACCTGGCATGGGATCAGAACGATCAACGCCACGTCGACAATTTCCCGCTCGATACTCCCATGGGAGTTCGTAAAGCGGGCGGCAACGTAATGACCGTTGACGGCACAACAACCGGAGCTGCACTACCGACAGCCGGTCAAGGGCAGGTTGCGAACAACGCCAATTCGTTCCGGCAGTATGCCGGATACAGCGGCATCACACAGCAGGAAAACTCGACCAACGGAACGTACAACGGTTTCCAGACCGGCGTGCGTGTCCAGAATCGCTGGGGTCTTAGCGGCGAGCTCGATTACACGTGGTCACACGAAATCGACGTTCAAACCTATGACAACACCTGCTGCGTTGGCAATCCGTGGTATTTGAAATACGACAAGGGTTCGGGATTCCTTGATCGTCGCCACATGCTCAGTGCGAACTACATCTACGAACTGCCGATCTTCAAGCATTCAAGTGGCCTGGTCCACTCGATTGCGGGCGGATGGGAAATGGCAGGCACGATCATCGATGAAACCGGCGTGCCTACGGCTTCTCAGTACGGCGGCAACGACACGATCGGCTTGGGCGGCGGCTACAGCAATCGCCTGAACGCAAGCGGGAAAATGAAGTACACGAAGAAAGTCAGCGAATGGTTTGATACCACGATGCTCACCACTCCAGTAGCGGCGTGGCTTGGCGGTCAGAACCAGGGATTCGGCAGCGCAGGAAAAGATGCGGTTGTCGGACCGAATCGTGTCAACTTCACCACTTCTCTCTACAAGTCATTCGCAATGACGGAGCGGGCGCACTTCGAACTGCGCTTCGAGTCGTTCAACACCTTCAACCACACGCAGTTCAACAGCATTGACGTCAAGAACACGGATGGCAACTTCGGCCAGGTCACCAATACCTGGGATCCGCGTACTTTGGAGCTTGGCGGCAAGTTCGTTTTCTAATGCAACTTTAACCGGGCGCGGCGGATCTTCTCCGCCGCGCCCACTCATTTTCTCCATCCCATTCTCCTGTCCGCTTTCCGGGCGCAGCACTTCATTCCGACTTAAATCGCCGACAGGGCGATGGATGTTGTTGCTTGTCTTCTCCTTCTCTGAAATGACAATTCCGCGCTTGACAAGCGTACTTCGACCGGGGTTTAATCTTCCCCGGCCCAAAGAATGTGATGTAGCGCACATTCTGCTTAAACGTTTGAGCAAGAGGATTCCAAAAAGAGTAGATTTGGAAACTTCTTCTTCCAGAGAGCGTAGAAAGCAGCCCGGTCTACACCTGTCTTGGCTTCTAGCGAAGTCCAGAGAGGGGCAAGCGAGATATGGTAAAGCGCCGGAGGGAGCGAGGAGCGCTTCGGCGGAAACAAAAACGCAACTTAACCCCGCGGCACTTCAAGCGAAAGTGCCGGCAGAACAGCCCGAAAGCGATAGCAATGGGCAGCTGCTGCAAAGACGGGGCGAACCGGTAGATGTTGGGAATGACGTCAAGTAAAGGGATTTTCCTCTTGACGATTCACGCGCACCGCGCGTTAAATGGCTTGGCCGATCACACAATCAGTCAAGCGTATTCATTCCCGGCTTCATGCCAGTTCGATAGTGAAGCGGCAGATGTACAGCACCAAACTTTGAAAAGGGAGGTCACATGAGACAAAAGTGGTACAGGATATTCCTGTTTCCATTGATATTCGGTGCGTTTTGCGCAGGAGCATTTGCGCAGGCGAACTCGGATGTCACTGGCATCGTCACCGATCAGACAGGAGCGGTGGTACCGGACGCAAAAGTCGTCCTCATCGATCCGGCGACCGGATTCTCGAAATCGACCACGGCCGGCGCAACCGGTTTGTACGACATCTCGGGTCTGAATCCAGCCAACTACAACATGAAGGTCACGGCGAAGGGCTTTGAGTCCTTTGCGCAGAACGGCATCGTGGTGAACGTGTCGTCCACGGCGCGCGTGGACATCAAACTCACGGTAGGCGCCGAGTCGCAGACAGTGACGGTTGAAGCCGACGCTCTCGCGGTGCAGGCCGACTCCAACGTGGTCAGCACGCTGATCAGCTCCGAGCAGATCAGCCAGATCGCCACCGAAAACCGCAACTTTGCTGCGTTGGCGGCTTTGGGCCTGGGCGTAAGCTCTGCCCTGCCGGACAGCAATACGCCGACCTCGGTGGCGTCAAACTTCACCATCAGCGTGAACGGCCTTCGTCAGAGCCATAACATCTGGCTCATCGACGGTGGTGAAGCGGATGACCGCGGCGGCGCCGGCGGCATGGACATCATGCCTTCGCAGGATGCCATTGCTGAGTTCACGATGATGAGCTCGAACTATCCGCCGGACTATGGTATTTCTTCGGGCGCCACGATGAGTCTTTCGCTCAAGAGCGGCACGCAGAAGTTCCACGGCGAAGCATTCGAGTTCAACCGCAACACCGATTACGACGCGAACAACTACTTCAACAAGTACAACACCACCACACCGACGCCCCGCCAGGTTTTGAACTACAACATCTACGGGTTCAATATCGGTGGACCGCTGTTCATCCCCAAGGTTTACAACCGGAATCGGAACAAGACGTTCTTCTTCTGGAACGAAGAGTGGCGGAAAATCAACCAGGGCAATACGCCGAACGTGGTTGCAACGCTGCCGACTCAAGACATTCCGACTGCCGGAACGAACTTGACTTACACGGTTCCTGCGTTTGCAACGACCGGCACCAATAACGGTCTGCCGTACTCGCCGGGAATTGTGGTGCCTTATTCGAGCGCAACTCCCGGAGCGGGCCAGCAAAACGAGTACTTCGAGCCCTGCCTCCAGGCTTCGGTCACGGATAAGCAAGCATGTCAGACGGCTCTGCTCACGCAGTACGGTTTGACTCCTGGACAACCGTTCCCCGGTGGCGTCATTCCGGCGGGATTGTTTGATCCGAATGCGGTTCTGTTCCTCAATTCAGGCATTCTGCCCAAGCCCACCCGGGCCGACGGCAAAGCCGTTTCCGAGGCACAGACACCGATCAACGTGCGCGACGACGTTCTGCGTGTGGATCACAAGATCAACGACAAATGGCAGATCCTTGGCCATTACATGCACGACTCCGTCACTCAGAACTATGGACAGCCGGAACTGGGATGGGACTGGGCCAGCTACAACACAATCACCAGTGTCCTGTCGAATCCTTCCAACAGCGCGGCCCTCAAGTTGAGCGGCACCATCAACCCCAACCTGCTGGTTGAGGCGAGCATCAACTACGACGGCAACATCATCAACATCACCAACAGCCCGAACTCGTTCCTTCCTTCCGGCTGGAGCGTCAACACGTTCTACAATCTCAGCACTGTTCTCGAAGGCAAATCCGTAGGCCAAAAGAGCATGCCGAGCTGGAACGGTTTTGGCAATCCCTATGGCACTGCGGAACAGATGGGGAACGCTCCGTGGCACAACGCCGCCGAAGATTACGAGCCCAAGCTCGATATCTCCTACACGGCCGGCAAGCATGCGATGAAGTATGGCTTCAGCTATAACCGCTACACCAAGAACCAGCAGGTGAACGGGGATACGCAAGGCCAGTTCGCATTTAATGGCACCAGCTCGGGCCAGTTCACCGGCAACCTCGGTTCATGCGGCACGGGCGCTCTGCCGGCCTGCATCCAAGGGGACGGCCTGATGGACATGCTGCTCGGTATGCCTTCGAGCTACGATCAGCAGGCATCGGCTCCCATCAACCACTATGTCAACCAGACTCCCTCGGCTTACCTTCTCGACAACTGGCACGTGACGCCGCGCTTGACCCTGCAACTGGGCATCCGCTACGACGCGCTGCCGCATGCCTGGGAGCGTAACAACCAGGTGGCAAACTTCGATCCAAGCGCATTCCTTGCCAGTGCCACACCGTTCTGGAATGCGAATGGTTCCATGGATCCGACAGGCCCGGGCTTCCAGACCTATACGATCGTGGGCATTTCAGCTCCCTATTACACCAACGGCATGAGAATCGCCGGGCAGGGTGGCTTCCCGAAGGGGTTGGTCACCAATGACTACAACACGTGGCAGCCTCGCGTGGGCTTCTCGGAAGATATCTTCGGCACCGGCAAGACGGTTCTGCGCGGTGGCTTCGGCACCTTCTTTGAGCGCATGCAGGGCAACGACATTTACAACGCGGCAACCAATGCGCCGTTTGTGAATGATCCGAGCGCCCCGTTTGTGAACATGACGGATCCTCACACCAGCAGCCAGACGGGCCTCGTGGCAACCACTCCATTTTTTGCCAGCGGTTTGACCACTCTGGATCTGACTTATCCCGCACCTGCGGTTGCGCAATACAGTCTTGGCGTTCAGCACGAGCTGAAGCCGTCGATGATCTGGGTTGTGCAGTACGTAGGCAATCTGGCCTGGCATCAGAACGACCAGCGCCACATCGACAACTTCCCGCTTGACACTCCCATGTACGTTCGCCAGGGGGGCGGCAACGTGACGTCGCTCGACGGAACACCGGCCACTGCCCTACCGACGTCTGGCCAGGGTCAGATAGCCAACAACTCCAACTCCTTCCGGGAATTCTCCGGATACAGCGGCATCACCCAGCAGGAAAACACCACCAACGGCACGTACAACGGCTTCCAAACCGGTCTGCGCGTGCAGAATCGTTGGGGACTTAGCGGCGAACTCGATTACACGTGGTCACACGAAATCGACATTCAAACCTATGACAACACCTGCTGCGTGAGCAATCCCTGGTACCTCAAGTACGACAAGGGATCGGGATTCCTCGATCGCCGCAACATCCTGGGAGCCAACTACATCTACAACTTCCCATTCTTCGCCAAGAGCAACGGGCTGGTTCACTCCATTGCTGGTGGCTGGGAAATTGCGGGAACCATTGCGGATGTAACCGGTGTGCCGACGGCCTCGCAGTATGGCGGCAGCGACACCATCGGATTGGGCGGCGGTTACAGCAACCGTCTGAATGCCAGCGGAAAAATGAGCTACCCGAAGAAGGG
>Ga0210390_10003820_pt1 | contig 12867 bp, 9 predicted proteins | sample IncBWH11OmetaG_FD_161050 | JGI IMG/M metagenome (GOLD analysis project Ga0210390, IMG submission 161050) | Forest soil microbial communities from Barre Woods Harvard Forest LTER site, Petersham, Massachusetts, United States - Inc-BW-H-11-O ...
CTCGACGAAAAGCGCGGGGTTGAGATCGCCTTCAAGGACGTTGGTGGAAAGGTCCTCGGGCACCCGCTGAAGCTGAACGCGGAAGACGATGGCTGCAACGCTGAAGGCGGCCAGACTGCGGCGACCAAGCTTGCCGCGAATCCCCAGACTGCGATCGTGCTTGGTCCCGCCTGCTCGTCCGCCGCGACACCGGGTGCACCGATTCTCTGGCAGCAGGGCGTTGTCGACATCTGCACGGCGTGCACCGCGCCCGCGCTCACCGCCGCGACGCGCAAGCCGGAATACGCCGGCTTCGCCCGCACCGTGTTCAGTGACAGCGAGCAGGGCAAGGCGGACGCCACATACGTCCACAACGTCCTCAAGGCGCAGTCGGTGGTCACCGTCCATGACGGCAGCCCTTATGCGCAGCAGCTCCAACAGGTGATGGCGGACAACTTCAAGCAGCTGGGCGGCAAGGTACTGTCGCAGGAAGCGATCGCACCCACCGACGTCGACATGCATCCGCTGCTGACCCGCATCGCCAGCGAGAAGCCGGACCTGATCTACTTCCCGGTGTTCACCGCTGCCGCGGCGCAGATCCTGCGCCAGGCGAAGGAAACGCCAGGGCTTGAGCACACCAAGCTGATGGGCGGTGGTTCGCTGCTGTCCGCCGACTTCATCGAGGCGGCTGGGCCGTCCGTCGTCGGCTTTATCATTGGCTATCCCGACCTGTCGCCCGAGGCGATGGGCAAGAACTATCCAAAGTTCGTCGAGGATTACAAGAAGGATTACGGTGAGGCGCCGATCTCCGGCTATCACGCGAATGCCTATGACGGTGCGATGCTCGCCATCAAGGCGATCGAGAAGGTTGGCAAAACCGATAAGGACGGCAACCTTTACATCGGCAGGAAGGCACTTCGCGACGCGGTGTTCGACATCAAGTTCGAAGGCATCAGCGGTCCGATCGCCTGCGACCCCTATGGCGAGTGCTCGCAGTTCAAACCCTCGGTGCTGGAGTTCACCTCGGCTGATCCGAAGACATTTGGCATCGGCAAGAACCCGAAGAAGATCTGGCCGTAGGTGTCGGGCGCTTCTGCTGCCAGCAGCGGGCCGTGGCGTGCAGCCATGGCCCGGTTCAATGCAGTTGATGTGGTACTTTGGGGCCTGCGCATCGGTGTCGTAGCGGTCGTCGTCGTCGGGACCATCGGCACGTTGCTGCACAATCGCTATACCGCCGCACAGTGGTTCGACTTCGTCGTGTTCGGCCTGACCATCGGCAGCATCTATGCCCAGATCGCACTGGGCTACACCATGGTCTATGGCGTGCTGCGATTGATCAACTTCGCGCACGGCGACATCGTGATGACCGGCGCCTTCGCCGGCTACTTCGTCGCCACGCCCCTGGACCGTTCAGGCTTCCTGAATAGCCATCCGGTACTCGGCATGTCCGCCATCCTCGCGGTGGCGATCGTCACATCCACCTCGATCGCCGTGCTGACCGAGCGCATCGCGTACCGGCCATTCCGTCGTGTTGTCGGCCTGGCGCCGCTGATCTGCGCCATCGGCGTGTCGTTCTTTCTGGAGCAGACGTTCCGCGGCATGTTCGGTTCCGCGGTGAAATCCTATCCGTCACCCGATTGGCAACGTGCGACGTTCCAGTTGCTGGGCTTCAATGTGCCGCGCGTCGACGTTTTGGTGATCGGCCTCGCCCTCGTCTTCATGGCAGGGCTCTACCTGATTGTACAGCGCACGCGCATGGGCACTGCGATGCGCGCTGTGGCCGAGGACGGTGAGGCTGCGGCACTGATGGGAATCGACGTGAACAAGGTCGTGGTGTTCACCTTCGTGCTGGGCGGCACGATGGCCGGTATCGCCGGCGTGTTCTACGCCTTCGTCTACAAGCAGGTGTATTTCTTCATGGGTTTCACGCCCGGCATCAAGGCGTTCGGCGCCGCGGTGCTGGGGGGCATCGGCAACATCCCTGGCGCGATGCTGGGTGGGTTCTTCCTGGGGATGGTCGAGTCGGTGGGACCGACTCTGTTTCTCGACGGCATCGGCATCCCTGCGCCGTACCAATTGCGTGACCTGATCGCGTTCACGCTGCTGATCATGGTGCTGATATTCCGCCCGCAGGGACTGTTGGGCGAACGCATGGCAAGGAAGCGGGCCTGATGCGCCGCGCAATCCTCATCGGTCTCGCGTTCGGCGCGGGTGCGGTACACCTCGCCGTGGTCGGCGTGCTGCTGATGCTGCACCAGCGGATGATCATCGTGGACACCCTGACGCTCGGTCAGGCGGTACTGCTGCTGATCGCCGGCGGCGCCGGTGCCATGGCCGGGCGCCCGCTGACAGGGCTCATTGCCGGAGCAACCGCCGCCGTGCCCATAGCCGTGCTGACGGCGGTGATGTCCGTCGTGCCGTTGCAATCGATCTTCATCGCGTTGTCGCCGGATCTGTTCGGGATGCTGACACTCGGACAGGGCCTCGCGGCGGGCATCGGCATTCTGATCGGTGGTGGCGCCATCGCTGGTATGCTGGGTGCCGGTTGGCGCATTAGTCCTTTCGTTGTGCGGCGCGCGATCGGTCCGGGCGCGATCGCCGTGCTGATAGCAGGCGTATTCCAGGAACTGATCCAGCTTATGCTGCAGCAATACGAGGGACCGGTCGGCGAATTCCGCGACTTCCTCTACACTTGGGAGGGCCTCAGCCCACAAGGCGGAATCACGATCTTCATTATCGTGGCGATCGCCAGCGAGGTGCTGGGCTCGATCCTTCGCCGGCGTGCCGCGCGTATCGCCGCGCACGACCACCGGCGCGAACGCATGGTCTGGGCAGGGTTCGCCTTGCTCGCTCTTGTTCTGCTGCCGGCAGTCGCCGGCTCCTATGTCGGCCAGGTGTTGATGCTGGTCGGGCTGTACATCCTGATGGGCATGGGCCTCAATCTGGAGGTCGGTCTCGCCGGCCTGCTCGATCTGGGCTTCGTCGCCTTCTTCGCCGTCGGGGCCTATACCACGGCGCTGCTCACCGCCGACTCGTCGCATGCCCTGGCGCACCTGTCGTACTGGGAGGCGATGCCGATAGCGGTGGCCCTCTCCATCATGGTGGGCGTGCTGTTCGGATTGCCAGTACTCGGCGTGCGCGGCGATTACCTGGCCGTCGCGACCATGGGCCTGGGCGAGATCGTGCGTGTCATCGTGCAGTCGGATTTCGCCGCGCCGCTGCTCGGCGGTGCGCAGGGCATCCTGCAAATCCCCAAGCCACGACTGGGGAATTTCGTACTCGGCAACCCGGTGTCGCTGTTCTATCTGACCCTGGTTGCTTCGGCGGTCGCCGCGTTCGTCGCGTGGCGGCTGGAAAATTCGCGCCTCGGTCGAGCCTGGATGGCATTGCGCGACGATGAGGACGTGGCACAGGCGCTCGGCATCAATCTGGTGCGGTCCAAGCTGCTTGCCTATGGGCTGGGTGCGGCATTCGCAGGCCTCGCGGGATCGATCTTCGCCACCATGCTCACCTCGGTGTATCCATCAAGCTTCCAATTGCTGATCTCTATCAACGTGCTGGCATTGATCATCGTTGGCGGCATGGGCAGCCTGCCCGGTGTTGTCCTGGGCTCCATTGCACTGATCGGGCTGCCGGAATTGCTTCGCGAATTCGGCGAGTATCGCTATCTGTTCTACGGAGCGGTACTCATCGTGATGATGCGGCTGCGGCCGGAGGGGCTGTGGCCGTCCGACGTGCGACAACGCGAACTGCACGCCGCGGACGAGACATTGGCGCTGGACGCAGGTGCCGACGCGGTGCCTGCACAGACAAGATAGCAGCGTGAGCGAACCCCTCCTCCGATGCAATCATCTCACCATGCGCTTCGGCGGCCTGGTGGCGATCGCCGATCTCGACCTTGTGGTGACAGAGCAGAGCATTCACAGCGTCATCGGTCCGAACGGCGCGGGCAAGACAACGGTTTTCAACTGCATCACGCAGAACCTGCGCCCGTCATCCGGCGAGGTGTGGTTCGCCGGCAAACGCATTGACGGATTGACCCCCGATCGCGTTGCGGCCGCAGGAATCAGCCGCACCTATCAGAACATTCGCCTCTTTCGCAATATTTCGGCGCTCGAGAACCTGCTGGTCGGAATGCATCTGCACCTGCGCTCCACCTGGTGGGGTGCGGTGCTGCGAACGCCGCATACCATGCGTGACGAGCGCGCGGCCCACGAGGAGGCGCTGCGCCTGCTGCAATTCGTTGGACTGCGCGGTCGTGGCGATATTCTGGCGCGGAACCTCGCGTACGGCGAACAACGCCGCCTTGAGATCGGCCGTGCGCTGGCCACCAAACCGAAGCTGCTGCTGCTCGACGAACCGACCGCGGGCATGAACCCGCGCGAGACATCCGAAATGATGGAGTTCATTCAGCAGGTCCGTGCGCGCTTCGCGATCACCATTATCCTGATCGAGCACCAGATGCGCGTGGTGATGTCGATGTCTGATCGCGTCACCGTTCTGGATCATGGCGTGAAGATCGCCGAGAACGTGCCGGCGCTCGTGCAGCAGGATCCCGCGGTGATCGAGGCCTATCTCGGCAAGGCCGCAAGACCGGCAGCGGAGTAACGCGGATGGCGCTCCTCGAGGTCGATGGCATCCACGTCTTCTACGACAAGATCGAGGCGCTGAAGGGGATCTCGCTCGCAGTCGAGGAGCGGCAGATCGTCACCCTGGTAGGTGGCAACGGCGCGGGCAAGTCCACCACATTGCGCGCGATCAGCGGACTGCTGCATCCGCGTCAGGGTGAAATCCGCTTCGATGGCCGCCCGCTGGCGGGGCTCGGCGCGCATGAGATCGCAGCGATCGGCGTGGTGCACGTGCCTGAGGGACGGCGCATTTTTGGGCGACTGACGGTCAGCGAAAACCTGGAGATGGGCGCATTCACACGGCGCGACCGGCGTGCAATCGCGGACGACAAGGAACAGATGCTGGTGCTGTTTCCACGTCTGCGCGAGCGACTGAAGCAGGTGGCGGGAACGCTGTCAGGCGGCGAGCAGCAGATGCTGGCCGCGGCGCGCGCACTGATGGCACGGCCACGCGTGCTGCTGATGGACGAGCCAAGCATGGGGCTGGCACCTATGCTGGTCGAGCAGGTGTTCGAGACAATCGGACGGATCAACGCGCAGGGCGTGACGATACTGCTGGTGGAGCAGAACGCGCCGATGGCGCTCGGCATTGCCAGTCATGGCTACGTGCTGGAAAGCGGACGCATCGTGCTGGACGGACCGGGGCGCGAGCTGCTGGACGATGAGCGGGTCAAGCGGGCCTATCTTGGATGATCACTCCGGTCGGTCGGACACCAGAATAGCGATCGGATAGGCGTACTCGATCCTCTCGCCCTCGCGTCGAACCGGGATACCCAACCGATCATCCCCCGCCGATGCGGCGAACATCTCGATGATCTTCACTTCATCACCCGGGTTCGGGAATGAGCGGGCCAGCAGATTCCTGATCTCGTCGCGCAGTTCGTAGAAGGTCGCGCACGGCTCGGGCAATCCGACTGCACCGAACAGGCCTTTCAGCTCCGGCAGAGTCAGACACCGCACGTGCGATGGATCGCGCAGCTTCTCGGCGCGGTTCCACTCCGCCGCCTTCGCCGGAGCATTCGAGGCGTACATGTCTATCACGACCACTCGTCCGCCGGGCGCGCACACGCGCACCATCTCGCGCAGCACGCTGATCGGATCGAGGAAATGATGCATGGAGAACCGCGTCACGACGACATCGAACGCGCCGTCGGCGTAGGGCAGCGCTCCCACGTCACCCCGGTCCCAGGTGACATTGTCGACCGCCTTCTCCGTCGCAAGCTGCCGCGCGCGGTCGAGCATGGCGGGTGTCATGTCGATGCCGGTCGCATGTCTGACGTGCGGAGCGAACGCGCAGACCACGATGCCGCCTCCGCAGGCAACATCCAGCACCGTATCGTCTGGCGTCGGTGCGGCAGCCGTCACGATCATCCGCAACGCATTGGCATCGGTGATGGTGTTTGCCGTGCTGAACGGCGTGGCCTGACGGGTGAACTGGTCCAGGATCCGCTCCTGGTGCGCCGTGTCGGTCATCCTACCTTCATCCCAATCGATAGATTCGCTGCGCCGTATCGTGGAACAGGGCGCGTTTCTCGTCCACCGAGGCGCCGGCAGCAATGCGCTTGAAAGCGTTCCACAGCGGGACCCAGCCGATGCCCATTTTCTCCACCGGGAAATTGCTTTCGAACATGCAGCGCGTCGGCCCGAACAGCTCGATACAGGTCTCCATGTAGGGCCGCCACAGCACGGCCAGTTCCTCCGAGGAAATCGGCCACTCCGCCGCGCCGTAGTCGTAGAGTGCTGCCCGCATCATCATCCCGCCTAGCTTCATAGTGACGTTCGGGCACTTCGCCAGCTCGGTCACCGACGCCTTCCACGACGTGAAGATCTCGTCACGCTTGCCAGCATATCGGCCATAGCCCAGCACGCCCCCGACATGGCCCACGATGATGTTCGTGCCAGGACAGGCACGTGCCAGGTCGATCACATCGGCCAGTTGGGTAAAGAACACCCACGCATCCAATGACAGCCCGAGAGCGGAAAGACGCGCCAGGCCGGCGCGGAAATCGGCACGGCGATAGATGTCGGGACCAGGGGCGCCGTTGCCGATGACGGGGTCGGCGTCCCAGTTGCCGGAATGCCGCACGCCACGGAACCGTCCGCCACCGGCGCGGATCTGCGCCTCGAGAACCGCCTCGACGCGCTCGCCCAGCGTCAGGTCGGCGTATCCCACGATGCCCGCGGCAACTCGCGTGGGCCCATACCCGCCGCTGTCGCTCATCGCGGCAATGCCGGCCACAAACTCCGTCTCGCCGACAGGCCGCATCTCCTCCGGTCCGCTCGTGCGATACATCGCATGGCATTGCAGGAACACGGTCGCGACCACTCTATGGCCGCTACCCAGGTCAGCGAGCAATTCATGCAACAGATAACGATGATCCGGCCGCTGCCAGAGGTGGTGATGGGTATCGATAATCGGTATTTCCGGCTCAAGAATTGGCTCTGCGGGAGCCGTGGCGAGCCAGGCATCGTCCGGCGGATGGCTGCGTCCAAATCGGGCGGCCTGTCTTGACTCTACCACCGGACGCCTCCGACACTGCTAAGCCGTTGGCGTAGCATGATCTGCGCGGCCCTGCGACCACCCAGGCAATTCGCTGGCAAATTGAAACAACTCGCATTTCTCCGAGCCTCACGCTAAATTGGCATTAGTCTCACGCGGGGGGTCTGCGGCGGGGAAGCGCGTTGACCCGAAAGGAGGGGCATATCGACCAGACTCGTCATCCGGACGAAGGGCGCAGCAAGACGCTTCCCCAGGGTGATACGATCCGCCGGCTTGGCCGTGCCGCCATCATTATTGCCGCACTACTGCTGGTTGCCTTGACCTGGATCGGCGCACGCGGCGCCATCCGCGCGCATCGCACCGAGGTGCGCGGACGGGTGCAGGCAGAGCTTCTCGCCAAGGCGCTTACGCTGGAGGATCAGCTGCGTCGCGAGCTGCTGTCACTCGAGCAGACACTGCGCATTCTGGAATACGAATGGCAGCGGGACCCCCAACATTTTGATCTCGCCGCGCGCGCCAGTCAGGTCGTCGTAATCAACGACGTTTCGCTGCAATTGTTCATCTCGGATGCACAGGGCATCGTGCGGTCCAGCTCGCGCCCGGCGATCGTCGGCACAGATATCAGCAAACGCGACTACTTTATCCATGAAGCATCGCTGCCGGCCGACGAAGGCAAGATGTTCACGGGCGAACTGATCCAAGGCCAGGTCACCCGACTGTGGCAAATCAATATGGCCCGCCGGCTGGACAACCCCGATGGTTCGTTCGCCGGCGTGATTGCTGCTTCGTACGACACCAATTCGTTTACGCGATTCTATCGCGAAATCGATCTCTCCGCCGGTGGCATCATCGGCGTGGTCAGCATGCGCGACGGCGTGGCCTGGACACTGGCCGGCCCGGACGAGAATCCCGCGGTGATCAGCATTGCCAAGTCACCGCTCCTTGCTGCGATGCGCCAATCGGCCGAGGGAAGCTGGACCGGCGCATCGGGTCTGGATGATGCCGATAGAATGTACGCTTTCGCCACGGTTCCGGATCAAGACCTGAAGGTGGTCGTCGGCCTCGATCGCGACCAGGCCCTGCTCTCGGCGACCGACTGGGAGACGAATGCGCTGCTGTTCACCGGCGGCATCACATTGGTCATTGCGGTGCTGGCTCTGCTGTTGCTGCGCGCCCAGACCGCCGCCCGCCGCCGCCATGAGACCATCGCGCGTGAGCGGGCGATTCTCGAAGCGACGCTGACCGGGATGAGCGACGGGATCATGATGGTCGATCGCGACCTCCGGCTGATGGCGTGGAATCAGCACTTCCCTCAATTCACCGGCGTTCCGGTCGAGCTTCTACACGTCGGCCTGCCGATGGAAGACATTCTGCGCGCCCAGGTGACCCGTGGCGAGTTCGGCCCGGTCGACGTCGAGGCTGAAGTTGCACGGCGCATGGGTCTGCTGCACTCCGGGGGCGCCATGGGCACGATCGAGCGGCCGCGGCCGGGTGGCCGGCAGCTCGAGATCAGGCGCAATCCGCTGCCGGGTGGTGGATTCGTCACGCTGTACACCGATGTGACGATGCGACGGCAGACCGAGGAGCGCCTGCGCCAGGCACAGACCATGGCGGCAGTGGGCCGGCTGACGGCGGGTGTGGCGCACGACTTCAATAACCTGCTGTCAGCCATCACAGGCAACGCCGAGATCCTGCACAGCGAATTGGGCGATCATCCGGTGCATGGCCGCCGGCTGGCGATGATCCTGCAGACCGCCGGCCGTGGTGCCGACCTTGTGCGGCGACTTTTGGCGTTCTCGCGCAAGCAGGAACTCACGCCGGTGCTGGTCGATCTGAACAAGGTCGTGCGCGGCATGGGCGATCTGCTGCGCGCGACGCTTGGACGCACGATCCGCGTTGAGACAGTTTTCGACGAGAAGCTCTGGTCGGCGCTGATCGATCCGGTGCAGATCGAGCACGTGATCCTCAATCTCGCTATCAACGCGCGCGACGCGATGCCGGACGGGGGCACCCTGACCATCAAGACCGCCAACACGACGCTGGGACCCCATGATGCCTCGACTGACCTGCCACTTGGCGACTTTGTCGTCGTGGCAGTGAGCGACACGGGAACCGGCATGTCCGAGGACGTACTGCAGAACGCGTTCGAACCGTTCTTCACCACCAAGCCGCCAGGTCAGGGATCAGGACTTGGGTTGAGCCAGGTCTACGGCGTCGCCCGCCAGTCGGGTGGGTCAGTGCGGATCGACAGCGCGATGGGCAAGGGGACCACGGTCAGTGTGCTCTTCCCCCGTGCGACGTATGAGACAGATCGTGATGCCAGTTTGGATCCGGAGCGTGCTGCGAGTTCAGAGCCGCAGAACGCCACGGTGGCCTGGCACCGCCGCATCCTGGTCGTCGATGACGAGGTGGAATGCCGTGACACGATCTCCGCCATGCTGACGGCCAACGGCCTCGCGGTGGCAGTGGCGGAGAGCGGTGAAGCAGCACTGCGCCTGGTGGACAGCGGCCTTGATTTCCATCTGCTGCTGGTTGACCTCGTGATGCCCGACATGAATGGCCTCGAACTGGCGCGGCAGGTTCGTTTGCGTCGGCCATCGATACCGGTCGTGTTCTTCACCGGTGGTGATGCCGAGCCGATCGGCGGTGAGCGTTGGGTGCTGGTGAAGCCGTTCCTCGGCCGCACCCTGATCGAGACATTGCGCGCGGCACTCGGTCTCGCGGAAGAATCGAACGCGATCAGGCACAGCACATCGCAGACGGTGTGAGTGGCAAATTACGTCGCGGCCCGCCTGGTTCAGCTCCTGTTCGTTCTGATCGGTGTCAGCGTTGTGGTGTTCGTCAGCATGCACCTGTTGCCTGGCGACGTCGCGCAATTGCTGCTGGGCGATCACGCCACCAATGAGCAGTTGCATCGGCTGCGCGAACAACTCGGTCTGGATCAGCCGGTATGGGTGCAATACGCCCGCTTCATGCGCGAGGCGCTGCACGGCGACATTGGCATCTCGATACAGACCAATCGGCCGGCGCTCACTGACGTGGTCACCGCATTTCCGGTAACCCTGCAGCTTGCGCTGGCATCGCTGCTGCTGGCCAGCATGTTCGGCGTGCCGGTGGGCGTGCTGGCGGCGATGCGACACGGTTCGCACCTCGATACGGTGGTGATGACGCTGACCTTGTTTGGCGTGTCGATGCCGATCTTCTGGTTGGGACTGATGCTGCTTGTGCTGTTCGCCGCGGGACTGGGGTGGTTGCCGGTCGGCGGCCTTATGCCCATTGGCCTCGATCCACCGCACATAACCGGCATGAGCGTGATCGACAGCCTGCTGTCGGGCAATGCGACGATGATCGCCGCCAGTCTGCGTCATATGCTCCTACCATCCGTGACGCTGGCGAGCGTGCCGCTGGCGCTGATTACGCGCATTACACGCGCCGAGGTGATGTCGGCGGCGACGGCGGATCACGTGCGCACCGCACGCGCCAAGGGTGTGGCGGACGGCCGCGTGATCCTGCGCCACATTCTGCGCAACGCGGCAATCCCTATCGTGACGGTGATCGGGTTGCAGCTTGGCCTGCTGCTGTCGGGCGCCGTGCTGACCGAGACGATATATTCGCTGCCGGGGCTTGGTCGGCTGATGGTGGATTCGATTTTGTCGCGCGACTATCCGGTGGTGCAGGCAGGCGCGCTGTTCATCGCGGTCGTGTTCGTGCTGGTGAATCTGGCCGTCGATATCCTGTATGCCGCGCTTGATCCGCGGATCAGCCGCGCATGAGCGCCACTGTCGCCTCCTCGCCCGGCGTCGTGCGGCGTGCACTGCACGGGACAGGAGCGCGCTTTGGCCTCGCCATCGCGGTCGTGTTTCTGGCGCTGACACTGTTCGCGCCGCTGCTGGCGCCGTACGATCCGTACGAGCAGGATCTGTCGAACTCGCTGTCGCCGCCGTCCGCGCAGCATTGGTTCGGAGCCGATCAGTACGGCCGCGACACCCTGAGCCGGATCCTCTACGGCACTCGCACTGCCCTGCTGGCGATCGTGATGGCAGACGGTCTGGCGCTGCTGCTCGGTGGTTCATTAGGACTGCTGGCGGGCTATCTGGGCGGACGCGTGGATGCACTGATCATGCGCATCGTGGATGTGCTGCTGGCATTTCCCTATCTGTTGCTCGCTCTAATCATAGTGGCGGTACTGGGGCCAAGCCTGACCAATTCAGTGATCGCGATCGGGATCATCTATACACCGCAATATGCGCGGCTGATGCGCGGGCAGGTGCTGACGGTGCAGACAGCGGATTTCGTGGTGGCGGCGCGGGCGATCGGGGCCGGGCGAGTGCGCGTGATGCTGCGTCACGTGCTGCCGAACAGCTTCACGCCCGTGCTGGTGCTGGCCACACTGCAGTCCGGCGCGGTCGTGGTGGAGACGGCGGGGCTGTCGTTTCTGGGTCTTGGTGCTCAGCCGCCATCGCCGGATTGGGGCGCACTGCTGGCGGAAGGACACGGATATTTTCTGACGGCGTGGTGGGTCGCGACGTTTCCCGGATTGGCGATCTTCCTCGTTGTGGTCGGGTTCAATCTGCTGGGCGACGCGCTGAGGGACCAATACGATCCGCGGTTGCGGGCGAGGTAGCTCTACTTGTGCACCGATACCTGATCCATGTCGAAGAACATCTGCGTTGGATTGAGCCTGAACCCCTGCACCTCTTTCCGCGTGGCGCGTACCTGCAGCACGGAATTCACGAACACCCAAGGTGCATCCTCGAGGATCTGGCGCTGGATCGTCTTGTACATCGCGACACGCTTGTCATGGTCAGGCTCACGCGCGGCTTCGTCCATCAGCTTATCAACCGCCGGATTCTTGTAGTGCTCTGTGTCGCCGACCGGCATCTGGCTCGAGTTGAACAAGGCGTTCAAAAAGTTGTCCGGATCGCCGTTGTCGCCACTGAAGCCGGAGATGAACATCCCCTGATACTTGCCTGATCGCACCGTGGCGAGGAACGCGCCGATGTCGAGCTTGCGCACATCCGCCTCGATGCCGACCTTCTGAAAAAAACCCTGCAATGCCACCGCCAGATCAGGCCCTGCGGGGTTGTAGCCCCGCGGTGTGCTGTAAGCGAGGAGCTCGACCTTGAGACCGGGCTTCACGCCAGCGGCGGTCAACAACTCCTTCGCCTTTGCCGGATCGTATGGATAACCCTTCATCGTGGGGTCGAAGCCCCATTGCGCCTCCGGCAGCGGCGAAACCATCGGCGTTGCCAGTCCGCTATAAAGCGCCTTGTTGATCGCCTGTTTGTCCACCGCATAGTTCAGCGCCTGCCGCACCCGCTTGTCGGTGAACGGCGGACCTTCATTTGGCATTGCCATCCCGTTCACCGCCAGACCAGGCTGAGTCAACAGCACAAGGTTTGGATCGTTGCGGATCGACGCAATAACGGGCGTGGCCACGTCGCCCATGATCTGCACATCGCCGCGCTTCAGAGCCAGCAGGGCAGCCTGCGAATCCGGATACTCCTTGAACACCAGATGATCGACCTTTGGCTTGCCCTTCCAGTAATCAGGATTGGCATCCAGCGTGACCTGGTCGCGCTCGCGCCACTCGCGGAAGATGAACGGTCCGGTACCGACCGGATGATTGCGGAATTCCTTGCCGTATTTCGCGACCGCAGTCGGGCTGACCACGCCGTTCCACACCATCGCCAAACTGGCAAGCAGCGCCGCCGAGGGCGCCTTCATTTTCACTTCCACGGTGCTGTCGTCGATCGCGCG
>Ga0210390_10003823_pt1 | contig 12855 bp, 9 predicted proteins | sample IncBWH11OmetaG_FD_161050 | JGI IMG/M metagenome (GOLD analysis project Ga0210390, IMG submission 161050) | Forest soil microbial communities from Barre Woods Harvard Forest LTER site, Petersham, Massachusetts, United States - Inc-BW-H-11-O ...
CCGGCCATGGACGCGCCAGGCGAAGAAGCCAGTTCCTTCCGGTTGGGCCCGCTCCTGCGCAAGTATTGGCTGTTATTGCTGGTGCTGATAATTCTCGGTGCGGCAGGCGGATTCGTCTCGGTAATTCTGAGTTCACCAATGTACAAGTCGCAGCTGATGCTGGAAGTCCAAAATTCCAACGGGTTGCTGAGGCAGGGCGAAGGGGTCACCGCCGACTCCAGCGAAATAGAAATTCAAACTCAAGTCCAAATCCTGCGTAGCGGGAGTTTCCTGAAACGTGGCGCGGATCGCATGCAGTCGGATTCACCTCCGCTCGCTCCCGCGGGTCGGGATATTTTCTCGCGATTGCGCCAGCGCATTCACCCGGCCACTCAAAATCCGATAGAAGCCGCCACAGTAGGGCTCCGGGTGGCCATCGCCAATTTCGACGCGCGGCCAATTAGCCGGACCAGACTTATCCAATTGACTACCCAGTCCACCAGCCCGGAAGTAGCCGCGCAGTTTTTGAATGCGATGTTCGATGAATTCAAAGACGACAGCACGCGGTCCCGCTCCACCACTGCGCAAGCGACAGACAGTTGGCTAGCGGTGCAAATCGAAGACGCCAAGACCAAAGTGAACGAGGCTGAGGAACGTCTGCGGGATTTCTCGCAACAGCACAACAATCTCTTCGCCGGGGACACCACTCTTGATGAAGCTAAATTGGCCCAATTAAAAGGAGATCTGGCAAAGAACCAACCCATATTGCTCCAAAGGCGGAACAGATACGAACTGACGCTGAAGTACCCGCCGGAACAGCTCGGGGAGGTCTTGGACGATGGAGTACTGCGAAATTACCAGCTCGAAATTGAGCGGCTGAAGCGCGAAAAAGCCATGCTGCTGACCACTCTTACCGAAAAGCATGAGAAGGTCCAGAAGGTGGATGCCCAGCTGGATGTATTGCAGAAATCTTACTCGGCCGAAATCTTTAGCGTCCTCACGCGCATTAAACACGATTACGAAGCATCGCTGAAGGAAGAAAAGGGCCTGGAAGCAGCTTTCGCCGGCGAGTCCCAGCGCGTTGGATCGGAAGCCGGCTTGGCCCAACAGTTCCAGGCTCTCAAACGCGAAGCCGATTCGCTTCGCCAGACCTACCAGTCTCTTATGCTGCAGCAAAATCAGACTGGCTTAAGCAGTTCGGTGCCGGTCAGTCCCATCCGTAGTGTGGAGCTCGCTACGCCGGCCGATACGCCCTTCAAACCGCAACCTGTTCTGAATATCTCGTTCGGTACTATGTTGGGCGTGGCCTTCGCGGCTGGTTTGATTTTCCTCAGAGAACGCATGGACCGGAGCATCAGAGTACCGGGGATGACTCGCCGGCTCTTCAACGCTCCAGAGCTGGGAGTGATTCCCAATCTCGGCAACGGCAACGGCGCCAAGCGCGGCTGGCTGAGCGCCAGGAATGGGAATGGAGCGCATGAGGATCCGAACACGGCTCTGGTGGCGCCAGCCGGCCCCCCCACATTTGTAACCGAGTCATTTCGAAGTACGCTCGCGTCCATCATCAGGAACCAGGCTTCCGGGAGGCCCCAAAAGATCATCTTGGTTACCAGTCCTGGACCGTCTGAAGGTAAGACCACCGTGGTGCAGAACCTGGGCATCGTGTTGGCCGAATCCGGCCGTAAAGTCTTGCTGGTGGACGCGGACTTCCGCCGGCCGCATCTGCACCGTAAATTCGGTTTGCCGAATGAGTGGGGTCTGATTGACCTGCTGTGCGAGGATTTGCCCCTCTCCGAATACCCGCTGGAAAGATTGGCCGTTCCCACCGGACTGCCGGGCTTGGCCATGCTGCCGAATCGCGTCACACAAAACAATGTCGCAAAAGCGCTTTATTCGCCGCGATTCCGAACTGCTCTGGAGGATTTGAGCAGGCATTACGACATGATCCTGGTGGACGCGCCGCCCATCTTGAGTGTCGCTGATGCGCGCATCATCGCGCCGTTGACGGATTCGCTGATTCTGGTGCTGCGCTGCGGCGTTACCGACAAGGAGAGCGCCATGGAGGCCTATCAACGCATCCAGGCGGACGGTGTTTCTCTGCTGGGAACGATTCTCACCGACTACGATTTGAGCGGCGATCGCCGACGCCAATATTACTACGATTATGGAGACGCCAGCAGAGTTTGAGCGGGCCGGCGCGCCCGCCGGCCCCAGCGTTCCAGTGCAGTCGTCCTTGCCGGCCGCAAGGATACAAGCCCTGGTCCTGGGAGTTTTTCTCATCATTGGCTTCTGGCCAATCCTGGTGAGCATGTACGGAAGCTGGTTCGACGAACATGCCTACATGGAGCACGGCATTCTGGTTATTCCTGCCGCTGCATACATGGCGTGGACGAAGAAAGATAAGCTGAAAACAGTCCCCCGGCGGCCATCGGCCTGGGGTGCGTTCTTGTTGTTTGCCGGAGCCCTGCAAGCCCTGCTGGGACTTGCTGCTCAGTGGATCTGGGTGGGCCGGATGGCTTTCCTGGTCTCGTTGGTCGGATGCATCGTGGCCGTGTACGGCTGGCGAATGGTCCGCGAGCTGATTTATCCGCTGTGCACATTGCTGCTGATGGTGGCCCCGCCCACGTTCTTGTTTTCGCGCCTCACTTTATCACTGCAGTTGCTGGCCAGCCGCCTGGGAGAATCGTCTCTCGAAGCTCTCGGTTACTCCGTATTGCGGGAAGGAAACATTCTGGAATTGGTTGGAATCAAGCTGTCGGTGGAGGAAGCCTGCAGCGGCATCCGTTCGTTGATGGCTATCATTTTCATGTGCGTTTTGTACAACTATTTCTTTGTGCAAGGCTGGTCCATGAAAACGCTGATTCTGGTTATGGCCATCCCCATCGCGATTCTTGGCAATGCGGTCCGGATTGTCGCCACCGGCATCGCGAGTCAGTATAACCCCGCGCTGGTCAGTGGCGCGGCCCATGAAGCGCTGGGCTACGTGACCGTTTTCATCGCCGCCCTCGGATGCGTCGCGCTGCACCTTACGATGACTTCCGTCCTCAAAGCGTGGCGATCCTATCATGGCCGGTTCAAACCTGGCGGATTCAAACCTGCCGCGTTCAAACCCGGCGAGGTCAAGCATGGCTAAATCCAGAACTTTTTCTTTCAGCCGTTACGGACTGCTGGCAGCCGCCTGCCTGATTTTAGTGCTGCAAGCCAGCGCCTCGCGAATGCTCAAAGTAGACGAGCGGGCCATGCCGATTCCGGGATTGCACAATCTGCCCCGCCAACTGCAAGGATGGAAGAATACAGGGGACCAACCTATGGATCCCGCGGCGGAGGCGTGGCTCAAACCGGACGAGTACATTATCCGGGACTACGTAGACGAACAACATAGCGCGAAGGTGGAACTCTTCGTCGCTTATTTCAAGTCACTCCAGAACACTTACGGCCCTCACTCACCGAGTGTTTGCCTGCCGGCGGCGGGCTGGCTGGTGACCTCTTACCGCGTCGCGAATATCCCCGTTCCTGGGAGGCCCGAAGGCATCCCGGCGAATCAATACACCATGGAGAAAGGGAATCAGCGCATGTTGGTTCTGTATTGGTATCAGAACGACCGGGATATTTGGGCCCAGGAGTTTCATGCCAAGCTTCGTCTGTTGCCGGATCTTTTGCGCTACCACAGATCGGACGTCAGCCTGGTGCGGTTAATTGTTAATCCCTTGCAAGGTCTGCAGGTGGACAACGAGTTGAATTCCTGTTTCCGGTTCACCCGGGATTTATATCCGCCGCTGGCGGAGCGTTTTGCATCGGTCCACTAAGTCCCCCGGGCGTTAGCGTGCAGATTGTTTATTTGAATCCGTGTGGAAAACTGGGCGGCGCGGAAACCAGTCTTCGCGAAGTGCTGGCCAGCGTCCGCGCTGTCGAGCCGGATTGGAAGCTCTGCCTGGTTTTGGGCGAGGACGGGCCACTGGCGCAGATTGCCCGCGATCTAGGCGTGCATGTTATCGTTCAGCCCTTCCCCGTGGAACTGGGGCGGCTGGGCGACGCCGGGCGCGGCGTCGGGCTCTGGCCGTTCTGCAAGGCGGCGTGGACTGCACTGAGCTACAGTCGGGGTTTATCCGCGTTGCTTCGCCGGATACGGCCGGACATTATTCATACCAATGGATTCAAAATGCATTTGCTGGGTGCCTGGACGCGTCCAGCCCGAACGCCCCTGGTCTGGCATATTCACGATTATGTCAGCACGCGCCGATTAATGAGCAGGTTGCTTCGCTGGTTCGGCAGGTCTTGCACCGTGGCAGTCGCCAACTCCAAAAGTGTCGCTCTCGATTTGCACTCCCTGCTTCCCACCCTCCGCATCGTGACCGTCTATAACGGCATCGATTTGGACCGGTTTTCGCCCCACGGCCCAAAATTGGATCTGGATGCCGCCGCTGGGCTGGCGCCGGCCGCTCCCGGAACTATTCGCGTAGGCTTGGTGGCGACTTTCGCCCGCTGGAAAGGCCACCAGATTTTCCTGCAGGCGCTGGCGCGCTTGTCCTCAGAAATCCCTGTTCGGGGCTACATAATCGGAGGACCGATCTACCAGACCGGCGGCAGCCAATGGTCGCTCGAGGAACTTCAGCAGCAAGCGAATCGCTTAGGCTTGCGGGAGAAGGTTGGCTTCACCGGTTTTGTCGAAGAGCCCGCTCGGGCCATGCGCTCGCTCGATATCATCGTGCATGCCAGCACCGAGCCCGAGCCATTCGGTATGGTGATTATTGAAGGCATGGCTAGTGGCAAAGCGGTTATCGCCAGTGAGGCCGGTGGAGCAGCCGAGATTTTTGCCGATGGCGAGAACGCTCTCGGTCATCCGCCCGGCGATCCGTCCGCATTGGCCCAACAGATCGCGCGGCTGGCTAACGATAAGGAACTTCGAGACCGGTTGGGACGGGCTGGCCGGGAGACGGCGGAGCGGCTCTACGGGGGTAGCCGTCTTGCCGCGGAAATGCTCGCCGTATACCGCGAGATTGGTGGCGTTTCGGCTGAACCAGGACGGGAATCGGTAATTCGTTCGGCCCTGCCGGCCGGTAACAAGTAAGGGAGTCGAGAGTGTAAGGGTAAGCGCGAACTGAAAATACGTTAGCTTGGCACTGCAATGAAGCACGCGGTGAAAACAGCATTTCGCTGGGCGGCAACTCACAACCCGACCAGCACATTGTTACGGCCTGTGGCGCGGACCTTTCGATATGTCTGGGAGTGCCAGCACCCCTCTTTTGCGGAGGGATTGGAGCATCAGGATCGTTTGCCCGTGCTAAAACTCATTGATGCAGTCCAAAAAGAACGTGCGCTATTGCTCTCTCCACAGGAGGCGTTTCAGCTCTTTAGCGCGGTAAGGAAAACCGGGAAGGTGATCGGCGATCTGGCTGAAGTCGGCGTGTTTCAGGGAGCCTCCGCCAAATTAGTCTGCGAAGCAAAAGGAGATCGAACGCTGCATCTTTTTGACACCTTCGAGGGTCTGCCGGAGCCATCATCGTTTGATAACCAAGCCGAGTTTTTCAGAGGCCGTTTTGCTTATGAGTTGGATGCTGTACAAACCTACTTAAGCTGCTACACGAATGTTTATTATCATCGGGGACTCTTTCCCGACAGCGTGAGCGCTGCGGTGCGAGAGACCAGGTTTTCGTTCGTTAACCTCGACGTCGACCTATATCAGAGCATGCTGGATTGTATTAATTTCTTCTACCCAAGAATGTCGACGGGCGGCATCATAATCGCGCACGACTATGGCCATCTGATATCGGCTGGGGTTCGCAAGGCTATCGACGAGTTCTTCGCCGACAAGCCCGAGCCCGTCATTGAGTTGTGTGGTAGCCAGTGCCTGGTGGTTAAGGTACAGGCCCAGAGTACACACGTATGACGGCCCGCTTCATTGGCCTAACCTCCCGGAGTGCCCTCGCTCTGCTCCGCTGTCTTTCTCTTCTGACAGCGAGCAACTAAGGCGCGCATTCCATTAGCCGATCGCATGAACGGTTCCAGCCCAGCCCTCGGTCCTTCCATCGCGGCGAAATCATTGCCGGATTCCTCGGCGGTATTGTCCATGCCCACCAACATACCCGCCAACATGCCGGCCAACATGCCCACCAAGGTCTTGCACATAAACAGCGGCAACCTCTACGGCGGCGTAGAGTCGATTCTGGTGACATTGGCCCGCCTGCGCGATCTGTGCCCCGGCATGGAACCACACTTCGCGCTATGCCATCAGGGACGGTTAAGCCGTGAACTGGCGGAGGCAGGAGTGCCGGTGGTGGAACTGGCCAAGGTTCGGATCAGCCGTCCTTGGACGGTGTGGCGCGCCCGCCGCCTGTTGCGTGAATTGCTCGCCCGCGAACACTTCGACCTGGTGATCTGTCATATGCCATGGTCGATGGCGATATTCGGGCCCGCGGTAAAAGATTCCGGACAGAAACTGGGCTTCTGGGCGCACGCTTTTCATACCGGAACCGGCTGGTTGGAACGTTTGGCGCAGCGGGCCACACCCGACATTGCTATCGCCAACAGCCGCTTTACTGAGGCCGGCTTGGCGAATCTATTTCCTGGGACCCCCAGCGCAGTAGTTTATCCACCAGTAGCTCTTACTGCGCTGCCTCAGCCCGTGCAAGCGCGCACTGCTCTGCGCCAGGAGCTAGGTGTGAGCGAAGATACCGTGGTGATCATCCAGGTGAGCCGCATCGAAGCTTGCAAAGGTCATCTGCTGCACCTGCAGGCTCTGGCGCGATTGAAGCAGCTCCCTGGCGCCTGGGTTTGCTGGATGGCCGGTGGCGCGCAGAGGCCGGAAGAGGAGAATTATTTCCAGGAACTGAAACAAGCCGCGGCCTCGTTGGGAATCGCGGAACGGGTGCGTTTCCTGGGCCAGCGTTCGGACATCCCCGAATTACTCGCGGCCGCCGACATTTTCTGCCAGCCCAACCAAACCCCGGATTCATTTGGGATTAGCTTTATTGAAGCGCTATGGGCCGGCCGGCCGGTCATCACCACCGCGATGGGAGGGGCGCTCGAGATTGTCGACCAGCGTTGCGGGTTCCTGATCAAATCCGGCGATGTCGGCGCACTAGCGGAGTCCCTGCAGAATCTAATTGAAAATCCACAATTACGCGCGCGCCTCGCCGCGGCCGGCGCAGCCCGGGCCTTCGAGCTTTGCGACCCCGGCCGCCAGATGAAAATTCTCAACCAAGCGTCACGCAACGGGACCCTGGAGCCAACCGCGCTGTGATCGCCATACTCCTTTGCATCGCTGCTTTTGGTGTGTGCTATTGGATGGGCAGGCGTTCCTTGGCTCAAGGTCTAATCGCGCTGCTCGCGTTCGGATACTTTTACGGCATCTTGCGCGCGAACCTGCTCACAACTTTCTCCCACTTCATATTCGATGCTGGTCTACTTGGATTGTACGCCGCTCGATTGTTGCGTAAGCCGGAACCCGGCCAGGCCAAGCGGTCGCATGTGATCGCGATTTGGGTAACTTTACTCGTTCTCTGGCCTACTCTTCTGGTCATGTTGCCCTTCCAACCGTTATTGGTTTCGCTGGTCGGGCTCCGCGGGAACGTCTTCTTTGTTCCGTTGTTGTTGCTGGGAAGCCGGTTAAGAGGCAAAGATCTGGTTACACTTGGCGTTGGATTGGCCGCGCTGGACCTGATCGCGCTGGCAGCCGCGGGAGCGGAATACGTACTCGGCGTCCCGCGCTTCTTCCCGTACAGTCCGGTAACGCGGATTATTTATGCCAGTGGCGACGTGGCCGGCGGTTTCTTCCGAATTCCCTCCATATTCTCCAGTGCACATGCCTTTGGCGGCACCTTGGTTAGCACCATGCCTTATCTCTTTGGACTGTGGACCAACGGAGTAACACGCTTTCAACGCATGTTAGCGCTTATCACCATTCCAGGAGCCCTGCTCGGCGTTCTGATGTCCGCGACGCGTCAGAATTTTATCCTGGGTTGTGCCGTGATCACCTTCTTCGTGTTTACGGCCAAAGTTAAAGGCAAGCAGAGAGTCATTTTCTTTGTCATTATTGGCTTAATTTCGACCGTGGCTCTCAGCAACACCCGCTTGCAACGATTCAAGTCGCTGGGGGACACGGAAGGCGTTACCGAGCGCATCGCCGGCAGCGTCAATCGAGGGTTTTTCGAAATTCTGGCGGAATATCCGATGGGAAACGGCCTGGGTGGCGGTGGAACCAGCATCCCCTACTTTCTGGAAGGGCAGGTCAGAAACCCGGTCGGGATGGAAAACGAATATACCCGGATTCTCTGCGAGCAAGGTTTCATCGGATTGCTGCTTTGGCTGGCGTTTGTTTTCTGGTTCTACTCCCGTGCGAGGGTTGCCTTTTCGAAGGGTCGATGGTCCAATACGCGGCGCGTGGTATGGTGTTTGGCCGGGATCAGTTGCGGCACAGCCTGGATCGGCCTGGGCATGCTTACCTCCATCCCGCAGACCATGCTCATGTTGTTAGGCATGGGGCTGTCGGCGTTACCTGAGGCACCAGAGTTACCGGTTTCCTCTCCAGTTCCGGGCAGACCCGTTCAGCGTAGAAATCTGGAACCGGCCTTCCCCAGGTGAATAGCTAGGTGAATAGCTAGGTGAATAGCTCTCACTTGGGCATTCACGGACCCATCCGGCTGAGCTTAGTGTTGTCTGACAAATAACCCCATGAGCCGCACCAACAGATTCCTAGGCGGGCTGGTGATGACCTACGGCTATCAGGGTCTGCTGATGCTGGTAGGCTTCTGGCTAATGCCGTTCTATCTGGGACGCATTGGCCAGCATGACTACGGCCTATGGCTGGTCGGCACGCAGCTTCTCACCTACCTGACCTTGACCGATTTTGGCGTGGTGGCGCTGTTGCCGCTCGAAACCGCTTATGCAACCGGGCGGGCGGGAGGAGCAGCGGAAAAAGCTGATGACCTGCCGCAGATTGTTGGACAGACAATCCGTATCGTTTTATTGCAGCTCCCCATTGTCATTGTGTTGGCGGCCATCCTGTGGCTCACCATACCAGCCGAATGGGTAGGACTGCGCGGACCGCTGGCGATTGTGCTGTTCGGGTTCATCGTTGCCTTCCCGCTCCGCATCTTCCCAGCCTTATTGCAGGGACTGCAGGACCTCACTTTTGCGAATGGTCTTCAGACCGCCACCTGGGTTGTCACCACTGTCGCAACCGTGTTGATGGTTCTGGCGGGTTGGAGCCTCTACGCACTGGCCTTAGGTTGGCTCATCAGCCAAGTCGCGGCGACGCCGATTTACTTCTACCGGCTGAAAAGGTGCTTTCCTCAGGTGCTGCCGCGGCGCTTGCCGCCTTTGATCTGGAGCTCCGCTCGAGCCCACTTGGGAAAAGGCTTCTGGATCAGCGTGGCCCAGGTCGCGCAATTGTTGATAACCAATACCGACCTTCTGATCATCGGAAGGATGCTGGGTCCCGCCGCAGTTGTGCCGTATTCCTTCACCGGCAAGCTTTCGAGCGTGCTTGGCAATCAAGCGTGGATTCTGATGCACACCGCCAGTCCGGCCTTGTGCGAAATGAAGACGGGTGAAACGCGGCAGCGGATTTTCCAGGTTCTGGCGGCCTTGAGTCAGGGCATGCTCGCTTTTAGCGGCTTCCTGGTTTGTATTGTCCTGGTCATCAACCATTGGTTTGTGGATTGGTGGGTGGCGTCGAAACATTACGGCGAGCAATACGGCGGTTTTGCCCTTACTGTTGCCATTTTGATGAGTATGTTGGTGCGGCATTGGACCACCACTACGTCCTACACGGTCTTCTCCTTCGGGCATCAACGCAGAATCTCGCTCACCAACCTGGGAGATGGGTTGGTCACGGCGGTATCTTGCCTGGTCGCAATAAAATTGTGGGGCCTTGTGGGAGGGCCCATCGGCATCATCATGGGGGCTTGTCTGGTGAGTCTGCCGTTCAATTTGACGATTATCGCTCGCGATACCGACAGCAGCGTGTGGCGTCTGGTCAGCGCAATGTTGGGCGGATGGTTCTGGCGTTTCGTGCTGCTGGCAGGTGGAGCAGTGTGGGTGTCCCTGCACTGGATGCCCAAGAGCCTGCTGGAAGCGGCCTGTGCCGCCGTTGTTATGAGTACGGTTTATATTCTGGTGATGCTGCCCCTCGCATTGCACCCGCCGCTGGGCATTTACGTGCGGCCCCTGATCTCTTCCTTGGGCGAGAAATACGCCGCGCTGCAGCTGCGATTCGCAACCGCCATCGGCGTGGGGCGCAACCTGTGAACGGATCCGGACGAGTGGCCGTGGTGTTTGGCACCGCGCCCGGTATCGGTGGGTTGGGCCATTCGGTATCGGCGGGCATCTCGGCCGTGGCCGCGGGCGCGCGGGAAGTTTTCGCGTTCGGTCCTCCACCGCCTTCCCGTCCCTGGTCGCTTCCCGGCGGCATGCCTCAAGCCACTTGGGTCGATTCTCCCCAAATACTTCAGCCCTGGATGTCCTATACCTGGCTGCGCTGGCAGCATGGCCGAACCGCCGCGATGCACGATCGTGGTATCGGACGCTGGGCCGCCCTCCAGTTGCAGCAAGCGCAACCACAAGCCTGCTATTTGTTCACTCAAGTGGCCCTGGAATCGCTGCGTTGGTGCCGCAGCCAGGGAATCCCCACCGTTTTGGATAACCCCAACGGCCATATCCGCAATTTCCAGCAGGTCTGTGAAAAAGAAGCGCGCCGCTGGTATGGAACGGGATTCCATGGCCCTCCCAATGATGCGACTGTGGAGCGGGTGGAGGAAGAGTATCAGCTGGCTGACCGGATCCGCGTCTATTCAGAATGGGGCAAGGCGTCCATGCTGAAATTCGGCGTCCCTGAGAGCAAGATCCACATCTTGCGCCAGACGGTGAATCTCGAGCGCTTTTGCCCAGCCGCTGTTCCGCCCCCCAAAGAAGGTCCCTTGCGCGTCTGCTATGTCGGCAGTCTGGATCTTCGCAAGGGATTCGTATACTTGTTGAAAGCCATCCGCGCGATTGGAACCACGCGAGTCCATTTGCGCGTGGTAGGCGCCACGGGCGATCGTCCCAGTGCCAAACTTCTGGCACGCGAAAGAGCTGGCCTCGATATCGAAGTTGCTCCGGGACATTCCCTGCCGGTGTATCAGGAATCGGAGTTGCTGGTGATCCCGACGCTTGAGGACGGGTTGCCATTTGTTTTGGTGGAAGGGCTCGCTTGCGGCCTGCCCGTCATCGTAACTTCCGAAGCCGGTGCCAGCGAATGTGTTCGAACGGGACAAACCGGCTGGGTGGTGCCTGCCGGAGATGTCGACGCCCTGTCGGCGGCACTTGAGGCAGCGCTGGCCCGGCGCGCGGAACTTCGGGATATGGGCTTGCAGGCTCGCACCGATGTCGAAAACTACGCGGGCCTCCCGCAACTCCGCCAGCTGTCGGAGTGGTTTTATTCCGGCGTCCCCGCCTGGGAAGTCGCCGCCCGCCGCTAGCTGGAGCGGATGCCAAGATGGAAAAGCAAAGCGAACTGATCGAGCACAGCGGCGGGCCCGCGCGGAGCCTTCCGGTGGACAGTCAGGTCTGGCATATAGTCAGTCCGGAATACCCTCCGCAACTTGGCGGCGTCGGCGACTACGTACATTTGCTCGCTGAAGTGCTGGCCGATTCCGGTGATGAAGTGCAAGTATGGTGCTCCGGACCTGAGGAACCAACCCCCTCGCATCGCGGCGTGAAAGTCCATCCTGTGCTGGGCCGCCTGAATCCGGCGGACTTGCGCTCCATGGGGCGCCAGCTGGACCGGTTCCCGAAGCCTCGCTACATTTTGCTGCAATGGGTTCCGCACGGGTTTGGTTGGCGCTCCATGAATCTGCCTTTTTGCGTGTGGATGTGGATTCGTGCGCGGGTGGCCGGCGACGACTTGGGCATTATGGTTCACGAACCTTTTCTCGCATTCTGGGAAGGCACGTGGCGTCAGAACTGCGCGGCGTTGGTGCACCGCTTGATGACCATACTGCTGCTCAATGCGGCGCGGAGGATCTGGATTTCCACACCGCGCTGGGAAAAGGCCTGGAAATCGTATGCCCTGGGCCGTCGAATCCCTTTTTCCTGGCTGCCCCTGCCGAGCAACGTGCCAGTGGCGAACGATGCCGCGGCGGTGTCCGCTCTGCGCGCCCGCTTTGCGCCGGACGGCGAGCGAATCATCGGTCATTTCGGAACATTTGGCCATCCCATCGCGCCTATGCTGGAATCGATCATCCCGCGATTGCTCCAGTCCACGGAACGCACGGTCATGCTTTTCATCGGTCCCAAAGGCGTCCAGTTCAGGAGCCGGATACTGCGCGATCATCCAAAGTACGCAGCCCGCATTCACGCCACCGGGCCCTTTTCCGCAACCGATCCCCGTTTATCGGCTCACCTAGCTGCCTGCGACTTGATGATCCAGCCGTATCCCGATGGTGTCAGCAGCCGCCGCACCAGCCTGCTGGCGCCCTTGGCGCACGGAGTGCCCATCATAACCACTTCAGGACCTTCCACGGAATCGCTGTGGCGGGATTCAGAAGCCGTGGCTCTCGTTCCCGCCCAGGATTCGGAGGCATTTGTCGCCCAAGCGCTCTTTTTGCTATCTGACCAGTCGGCGCGCCGGCGCGCCAGCCAGGCCGGCAGATCGCTCTACCAAAAATACTTTGCTATCGAGCGGATTGCTGAGGCACTGCAGTCCGCGTATCGCAACCGTGGCGGACCAGATCCGGCCCGGGCAGTGGTCTGATGCGCGTTCTGATCGCCACCGCGCATCGTAACCTGGTGGGCGGGGTAGAGAAATACGTTCAGGCGGTAATTCCAGGTTTGCTGGAACGCGGACACGATGTCGGTTTGCTCCATGAATATCGGGCGGATTCGGAAGGCGAGCATGTC
>Ga0210390_10003824_pt1 | contig 12854 bp, 8 predicted proteins | sample IncBWH11OmetaG_FD_161050 | JGI IMG/M metagenome (GOLD analysis project Ga0210390, IMG submission 161050) | Forest soil microbial communities from Barre Woods Harvard Forest LTER site, Petersham, Massachusetts, United States - Inc-BW-H-11-O ...
AGCGAGTCCGCGCCCGGAGCCGCAGGTTTCCATACGCAGCACGCTAGCGCAACCGGCGCGCGTGTTTCGGGACGCGCAAGCGCAAGTGTCCAGGACTCGACCCTCAGATGCCGCCCACGTACGCTGCGACGATGAATCGACGCGGCCAGCGCACTCGCGCAGCTCTTAAGTCGGCATTCATCGATTTGGTGCTGTCGCGCGGCTACGCGCCGCTTGCGGTCACGGATATCATCCGCCGGGCCAGGGTCGGCCGCTCCACGTTCTACCTGCATTACGCCGGCAAGGAGGCTCTGCTCGCCGACAGCCTGGAGCACCCGTGCCGCGGTCTCGCCTCCTATGTAGCCGGTAACGCCACGCTCGCTGAGCAGGTGGCGCTGCTGGAGCACTTTCGGGCGCAGCGCCGTCTCAACCGCGTGTTCTTCGAACCGCCCATCCGCGCACTCTGGGTCAGGGTCCTCGCCCAGACCATCGCTCGGCAGCTCGCGCGGCCTGGAGCACTCCGGCGCGTGCCGGGTGGGGCAGGCGCGAGTCTCTTTTGTCGGGTCGTTGCCGAAATGCAGATCGCGCTGATCACGCAGTGGCTGAATAGCCCGGCACCGGCGAAACCGGAGCGCATCGCGGCCATGCTCGCCGCTTACACTCAGGCACTGCTGCAGGGTGAGCGTACCCTCGGGCCGCGGCGCTAGCGGTCCGCGAGGCCAAACGCTGGACATCCTCTTTGTCCACTGGCGAGCCCGCGCGCACGGCGCCAGTGCTGGGAGCAGAAAAACGGACCTAAGCGAACGAAGGAGAACTCTGGCGAATCAGTGGTCGTTACCCGCTGCGTTTGAAGCAAAAATGCCGGTTCAAGCATCGCCCTCGCAGCGGCTAATTCGGGCAGCGATTTTCTAACTCTCTGAATCTCCTAAAGAGATCGCTTGAGTCATATTCAGTTCTCTTCTTTTATCAATCACTTACGTAGCTTTGTTTTTGGGCCTGTGGGACCCGACCTGTCATTCGCACCATAGAGGATTTGTACGAAGCGTACGTAAGCCATTGCGCCACCGGCCGAATCCCAAGTCAGTCCTTCTGAGCAAATTCGGGCAATTCGTGTCGAGTGTGGGTAACTCTGTCAGTCATAGGCCAGTGGCTCCACGACGCCTCAGACCGCGGTGCCCCGCAAGTCTCACGCATCTTGCACGCGCCCCTTCCACATACCCCCACTACCGCGAGCGTATTGCACGGCGGAATGGATCACGGCCACGGTATAGAAGATAGCAATAACCGGCAAACACAGGCTCCAGAGCGGGGACAGACTGTAGAAGCGCACCATCGGCAGATAGCAAAGGCTCATCAGAAGCAGTGCGGCCAGGCCCAGGCAAACCAGAGGCGGATCGCCGATGAAGAGCAAAACTGCCGGAAGCAGGTAGGTCAGCAAAAGGCCCAGGAGCGTTGCCGCGAGCATCAAGTACGAATGGCGTAACTGCGCAAAGGCCGTGCGGGAGATCATCGCGCCGATCTCCGTGAACGAGGCGTAGCTTCGAAGGCTTGTTGTTTCCTCGGCAAGTTGCAGCGATATGCGGCCACCGGAGTGCTTGACTACCCGGGCCAGCGCGCAGTCATCGATGATCTGCGAGCGGATCTTTTGCAGTCCCCCGGCACGAGCCAGCGCTTCGGGGCGCATCAGTATGCAACCGCCAGCTGCCGCGGCCAGCCTGCGCTTCGGATCGGCGATCCAGGCCGGCGGATAGAGCTTGAAAAAGAAAAATACGAAGGCGGGAATCAGCAGCCTTTCCGCGCCCGTGGCCGCAGACAGCTTCACCATATACGACACGAGGTCACGGTCATTTGCCTCCGCGTCTGCGACGAGCGAAGCGAGGCTGGTGGGGCCATGGCAAGTGTCGGCGTCCGAGAAAAGGAAGTAATCGGCACTGAGTTCAGCGGCCGCCGTTACTCCCTGCGAAAGCGCCCACAATTTCCCGGTCCAGCCGCGAGGTAACGCAGCGGCGCGGAGCAGCTCGAAACGTGGTAGCGCTCCGGCGGCGCGGGCGGCGGCCAGAGCCGCCTCGCCGGTGCCGTCGGTGCTATCGTCGTCGATCACGATGAGATGGATAGTACCGCTGAATTTCTGGCGCGCGAGAGAAGCCACCGCAGTGCCTATCACCGCTGCCTCGTTCCTCGCCGGTATCACAACGACTACACGGCGCGCGGCGGCCGGAGGGAGGACTGCCGCGCGATGAGCCGCAATGTGCCAAAACCGTCCCCGACCGAGCAGGAGATACACCCATATAAGAACGGGAATGACCGCGATGCCATACAGGCTCATCAGAGCGTCTCTCAGTGTCAGCACAACCGATAGTGCAATTAATCCGGCCTGGACTCTCTTGAATTTGATTCCGTCGGAAGCACGACAACGGGAAACGCGCGGTGGATCTCCTGTACGTACGTCAATGGCGTACGGTACCAGGTAGGCACGTGAGGGCAGATACATGGAATGCTACCGGATACGCGCCGCTGATAAGGCTGAGATCAGCACCCTGGGGCCTCGCTCGTGGTTTTTGCCTGCACTCGGCATCAGTTCCGTGGCTGGCTGACAGTCCGACCGGGCTCGGATGGAAAACACCGGCCTCGGTTGCCATCACGGCGGTGCGCTTGCCCGTCCATGTGCTGATTCGGTTGAAATTCTTCAACGAGCGCCTGGACCGGAACGCTGGTCGCTGCGCCCGGTCAGGATGCCGCAGGATCGAGGAAGACGTAGACCGCTTGAATGCGACCGTCTTTGAAGTGCGCGATGTCCATGCCGGTAACGGCCGGTGGCCCAATCTGGGGGCCCGCCCTCCATAGCAGTCGGCCGACACCATTGCCCAATTATCTGAAATCGGCTGCGACCTATTCCTGCGGAGTATCAGCCGGAACGTCCGCTGGCGGGGTCGCCCCAGGCCGTGACGAGAGTGGCGCAAGCCCATAGCTTTGTCCCGGAACTCCGGCGAGGAATTGAGCTTCTGGAACGCCGTGGCGAGCAAGGGCCTCGAGCAGCAATTCGGGCGGTTCTTCGCGAGGCTCGTCGGTGAGTTGGAAGACGCCCCAGTGAATGCCGATGGCGCGCACGGCCTCGAGGTCCTGCAAGATCTGCACGGCTTCGTTCGGATCGGTGTGCTGAGGGCTCATGAACCACCGCGGTGCATAGGCGCCGATGGGGAGCAGCGCCAGGTCAGGCCGACCGATGCGTCGTCGCATCTGCCGGAATATCTGCCCGTCCCCATATCCTGTATCGCCCGCGAAATGAATGCGGCCGGCCCCGCTGCTCAGCATGAATCCGGACCACAGTGCCATGCGCCGATCACGTCCGGTACGCGCCGACCAGTGATAGGCCGGGACAATCGTGACTTCGCCCCCTTTACCGATGTCGATGCACTCCCACCAGTCGGCTGCCCGCACCCGCACACCCGGGATTGCTCGGCGCAGGATCGCGTCGTTGCCCAGCGAGGTCACCATGAGTGGAGCGTGCTCCGCGGAGAGGCGGCGCAGGGTGACCATATCCATGTGATCGTAGTGATTGTGGCTGAGAAGCACCGCATCGATCGGCGGCAAATGCTCGAACACGATTCCTGGTGCCAACACCCGACGGGGCCCAGCAAACGGAACCGGGCTCGCTCTATCTGACCAGACGGGGTCGGTCAGAACGTTAAGGCCATCCGCCTGAATCAGCACGCTTGCATGGCCGACTATCGTCACGCGCAACTCGCTGACCCGCAAGTCCGGAATCGCCTGGTGCGCAGCTGCCGTCCGGGGCCAACGAGCAGACTTTTCATTCAGCTTCCACCGAAGAAGGTCACGCAAGCTGCGATCGGTGCTGGGATGGCCCGGGTTGAAAAAACGCAGGCCGTCAAAATGATCACTCCGGGGTCCAGAGTAATATCGATTATGGGACTTCACATCACCCGCTTTGATTCGCGCTCGCGGCCTTGGATCAGTCTAATGCTCCACGCCGGAGAGGCAACACATCTGGCGGAGTCGGTATTTCGACCAATCGATTGGCGCACCGAACCCTGGCCCTTCTCAGGCAGTCCTCTGATTGATGTACTCCCAGACCTTGGAGATCACTACGGAGCCTTCGCCCACCGCCGAGGCTACCCGCTTGACCGACCCAGCCCGCACGTCCCCGACAGCAAAAACGCCGGGGTAGGACGTCGCAAACGGCGAAGCCGGTGAGCCGACGCCGGTGATGACGAACCCTTTGTCGTCGAGCTTCACCAAACCAGAAAGCCATTCGGTGTTCGGCGCGGCACCCACCATGATGAAGAGCGCCCGCGTCGCAAGCTTCCGCGACTGCCCGCTTTTGGCATTGCGGATCGTGACGTTCTCCAGGTGCTCGCCACCCTCCAGTGCCGTGACCTCGCAGTTGTACTCGATCGCGATACCTGGATCAGCCTCTAGCCGGCTGCTGAGATAGCTCGACATCGAATCGGCGAGCGAGGCACCCCGGACCAGCACACGGACGCACGGCGCATAGCGGCACAGGAACATCGCAGCCTGGCCGGCAGAATTGCCGCCGCCAATGATCACGGCCTCGGTGCCCTTGCAATAGCGAGCCTCCATCTCGGTGGCCGAATAGTACACTCCGAGGCCCTCGAAATCGGCGAGTCGCTCCAAGGGAAGTCGCCGATACTGCACGCCGCTCGCCACCACGACTGCACCGGCACGGACGCGTTGGCCATTCTCGAAGACCGCGCAGAAGGCCCCGTTCTCTTGCACCTCGAGTGCCGTGACTCGGCGCGGGATCGCAAATCGGGCGCCGAACTTCATGGCCTGCACCTCACCGCGCCACAAGAGGTCCGCGCCCGAGATGCCGGTTGGAAAACCCATGTAGTTCTCGATGCGGCTCGACGTTCCCGCCTGACCTCCCAAAGCGATGTCCTCGACGACCAGCGCGCGCAGACCCTCGGCGCCAGCGTAGACGGCGGCCGCCACGCCGGCCGGACCCCCACCGACGATCAGCACATCGAAATGCTCATCGCCGCTGAAGTCGATGTTGAGCCCGAGAAGCCGCGCTATCTTATCCGGCGTCGCATCCGTGATCGGTACTTTGCTGCCGAAAATAACTGCCGGGGTTCTGGCATCGATTGCGCAACTCTTAGCCGATGCCTCGGCTTCCGGACTGCCCAGAGGGACCGACGCGTAAGGCAACCTATTGCGACTTGCGAACTCGGCAATGCGACGCACGTTGCGATCGGCCTCTTCGCCGATCAGGTAAAGGCCGCTGCGGCGGTCTTCGAGTTGCCGGCGGCGTCGCGCAGCGAACACCGTGATGATAATGTCCGACATCTCGGGGATTTGAGACATGAGCGTCAGGAAGGTCTCGCGCGGTACCTCAATCACCCGCGTATCGACGACCGTGCGCAGGGGCAGGGAGGCGGTACCGCCGTACAGCAGGCTGATCTCCCCCATAAACTGCGTTGGCCCAATGGTCGACGGATAATGGCGCTCGCCAGTGAAGGGATTGACTACTTCGATCTCGCCTTCCTCGACGTACACGAAGCGGTTCGCCTTTTCGCCCGGCTGCGCCATGATCGTGCCCTTGGGATATGTCACCACTTTGCCCGCCGCCCGCAATGCCTCCACATGCGCGGAGGCAAGTGGTGTCCGTATCATCTGCCGCAGGTCTTCGCCGATCGTTTCCACGGAGGCCCCTAGAGTTGCACTTCCACAGATGGTACAAGGTTCTGTGAGACACGCCCAACGCAGCCGCCGAGACTTTCAGAGTTGATCGATCATATTCCGCACGGCGTGAATAATGACTTCTCTACCTCAACTCTTTGCCTGACCCCATGCATCGCTGCTCGGCGGGTGACTGCGGAACAGCGTCAAGACGAGGAAGCGCGGCACATGATGCGAACGCGGCGAGCACTAGGCTGCCGGCTCCGTAGGCCTCAGGGGACGTAAGACCTCTCGCGCAGAGCCGTCGGAGATCTCGATCGGCTTTGTCCGAGCCTAAGACCCGTCTGGTTGCGGGAGCCTGATTCGGCAGCAGACCGCCAAAAAACCGGCCATACAGCTCGACTGCGTAATTTTCCGATTACCGGACGTTCAGACCGACGCAACGTCGCGAGATCGCATCGCCGCTCACTTCGGAAACTGCAATTCCTGCATAACCGCCTGGAAGCGCGGCTCGTTGCGCAAGGGATCCATTAGTGGATCGACTTTCGTATACACCAATCCCGGATCGCGCAGCCGCATGGCCTTCTCCAGCCAGTCCAAAGCTGCTTTGCGGTCGCCCCACTGAGCGAAAATTTCCGCGTACTGATACGCGGCTGCATCACCTCCGTCTTGCATGATCTTTGCTACTACCGCCGCGGCGTCCGCATGACGACCGAGCCTGTCATAGATCACCGCCCGACACACCCGACTCCGGAAGGCGTCTGGCATCACCTCGCACGAGGATCGGGCTGAAGAAAGATTGCCAGCCAAGTAATAGGACAGGCCACGCAGCGCGTAGGTTTCGGCCGAGTGTTCAGGATCCGCGGCGATCGAGGCCTGATAGGCCGCGATCGCCTCCTCGTAGCGGCGTGCATATCGCAGCGTGTCACCCAGCGCGCGATGGCTTAGCGGATTTAAGGGGTCGAGCGCAACGCCGCGCCGCGCATCGGAGATCCCGGTGTCGGCGTGTCCCAGAAAAACGGCCAGAAGACTGCACTCATAAAGGACCCAAACGTTGCCTGGACCGAGCGCGAGGGCGCGAACGCACGCCTGATCAGCGGCTTCCAACTTCAGCGATCCCTGCTCGATCCGACTCAAGGCAACGTATCCGTCTGCCAGGCTCGGAGCTAACGCAATGGCACGCTCGGTGTCCGCGCGTCCGGCCCCCTCGTTTGGCTGCTGCAGCCAGCCTCGACTGTTGCCCGCGCATTCCGACGCGGTGAGTGCGCGGTTGGCGTACGCTAAAGCGAAATTGGAATCGAGCGTTATGGCCTCGCTGAATGCAGCGACAGGAGCTTCGCACTCCATCGGTGTAGTGGCAGCAGCTACGCGGGCGAGCTTGAGGCCGCGCAGGTACGCGTCGAAGGCGGCGGGATTGCGCGTGCCGCCGAGTTCGATTCTTGCGGAAACATCGCCGAGCAGCGTGACCTTGAGCGCCTCGGCGACGGCAGTGGCGATCTCGGTCTGCAGCTGCAGTACATCGCCTAAGTCCCGGTCATAGGTCTTCGACCACAGGTGAAAGCCCGTGACGGCGTTGATGAGCTGCGCAGTGATGCGGACCGTATGGCCGGAGCGGCGCACGCTGCCTTCGAGGATGGCTCCGACGTTGAGCTTGCGGGCGATCGTGCCAAGGTCAATATCCTTTCCCTGGAAGGAGAAAGCCGACGTCCGGGCCGCGACCTGCAGTCCGTTAATCTCAGCCAGGGAATTGAGGAGCTCTTCAGTAAGTCCTTCGGAGAAGTACTCCTGCTCCTTGTCCCCGCTCATATTGATGAACGGCAGCACCGCAACCGAGCGCGGCGGAGGGCTGAAGCCACCCACGCCGGCTGCAACCGTCGGGGACGACGCCGCAGGCTTCCGGGTCCAAGCCCTGTCGATGGCGAGATATGCTACCGCCGCCAAGATCAACGCGGCGAGTGCCAGCAGCGCCCCCTTTTTCTGCGACCAGACGACCCGCACCGAGGTGCGGTTGGTTTCACTGGCCCGAGCAGGCTGGGGGCTCGCGGACGGTCGGATCGTCGTAGATGCCTCAGGCGACAGCAGACGCTTGACGCGGTCGACGAATGCGGGGGGCGTCTCGCCTTGAGGTAGGTGCGTCCACTGCACCGCCCGGAAGAGCTCCGGGACTATCGCGTCTCTGTCCCCGGTGCTGTCGACGACGACCGGCACAAGGAAGTGCTTCTGCTCGGCCATGTCGTGGGTTCGCTCGATGGCGAGTTTCCACTCGCGCCGAAAATAGCCTTCGAGCCGTTCCTGCGTATGCTGGGAGACTATTGGAATGAACAGAGCGCAGTCGCGGATCTCGCGCCGGATCCTCTGATCCCATATATCCCCACCTCGCAGTTCGCTCTGATCGAACCAGACCTCGATGCTGGCGGCGCGCAGAGCTTCGCAAATCCGCTGCGCGGCCTGCGCGTCCTCGGATGCGTAGCTCAGAAATACTGCGTGCGATGGCTCACTCACCGGTGCAACCGTCCCCTGACAGGTCGTGGGAGGTCTTCTCATCGCCTCCGTGGGGCGGCAGCTTAGCCCAAGTAGTTGAGTTCGGCCGAGCTACGTTCCTCGATGCGGGGTGACCGGTCCGGATCGACCGCCGGTGCACTCAATGTCCGCTTCCTTGCTCTTTAGCGGCAGCTATTCGGAGGGTCGTCCGACCGCTCCGGGTCGGGACCGGGCCTAACGGGCAACTCCCCAGCCATCAACCCAACTGGCAGCGCCCGGCCAACTTGAGACGTTCGCTGCGTCGGAGTGAATAGCTGAAATTTGACAAACTCCAGCCGGTCGCCCCTACGCTGCAAGAACAGCCTGCGGCTCGAGAAAAGCCTCCAGCCCAAACGTGCCGTACTCGCGACCGATACCCGATTGCTTGAAACCACCGAACGGTGCGGCCGGCTCGTGCGCGAGCGTGTTGACGAGGACTCGACCGGCTTCGATCCGCGACGCGACCTCGCGCGCACGCTTCGCATCCGCCGAAAATACGTACGCCTGCAGGCCGTAGTTGGTGTCATTGGCGATGGAGATCGCATCTTCAGTATCACAGTAGGTGATGATCGACAGCACCGGGCCGAAGATTGCTTCGCGGGCGATCGCCATGTCGTTCGTGACGTCACTGAAGACAGTCGGACGCACGAACCATCCTGCGCCGATACCATCCGGCCGACCTTCGCCGCCCGCGATCAGACGCGCGCCTTCGTCAGTGCCAATGCGAATATAACGTTGTACTCGCTCCCACTGCCTCTGGCTGACCATTGGACCGACGGTCGTTTGTGGATCGCGTGGATCGCCCGCCTGGGTGCGCGCGACTTCTTCACGTACGCGCGCTTCGAACTCCGCGAGCCGGTTTTGAGGTACGAGAATGCGCGTACCCGCGATACACGCCTGGCCGCTATTCATAAAGCCGGCCTGAATCGCAAGCGGTACGACATCGTCAAAGTTCGCATCATCCAGCACCACGACGGGCGACTTGCCGCCAAGTTCGAGGGTGACGCGTTTTAACGTATCCGCGGCAGTGCGTAAAATCGTCTTGCCGACGGCCGTAGAGCCGGTGAAAGACAGCTTGGCGACATCGGGGTGTGAGCTGATCTGGGCTCCGACCGTTTCGCCCCGGCCAGTGACGATGTTGAACACGCCAGTCGGCAAGCCGGCTTCGTGTAGCGCTTGGGTGACGACGCGGGTCTGGATCGCGCTCATTTCGCTCGGCTTGATGACGGCTGTGCAGCCCGCAGCCAACGCGGCAGCCAGCTTTCCGCAGATGAAGCCGGCGTCGCTATTCCACGGGGTTATCAGTCCGGCGACGCCAAGCGGCTGCATCACCACTTCGGCTGCGCCCGCGCGGCGCGTGAACGCGTAGTCTTCTAACACCTTCGCCGCTTCGAGTAGCACACTGCTTGCGTGCCGGGCCATCCATCGGCCACGCGACACCGGGGCGCCGTATTCTTCGGTGATCGCCTCGAAAAGCTCGTCCTCTTTCGCGAGGACGGCTGAGTGCATCTGCTTCAGCATCTCGATGCGCTCGCTCTTGCCCGTGCGAGAGAACGCCGGAAACGCGCGCTTCGCGGCGGCGATCGCGTCGCGTGCATCCTGCGCATCGGCGAGAAGCACGCGGCCAATCACCTGTTCGGTTGCCGGATTGAAGAGGTCGAAGAGTTCGTCGCCATGCGGCTTGACGAACGCGCCGCCGATATAAATCTTGTCAATGATCTGCATTTTCTGCTCCCGGAAAGCGTTCTGGATGACACAAGATAGACCGGCGTCATTGCGTTGACTAGCCGTATAATCTGGCATGTCACGTTGAGGGATTTGGGATAATGAAAACCTCGGGTCTGGGTCAGCTGGAAGCGGTGTTGGCCGTCGCGAGGCATCGCAACTTTCGTGCGGCCGCGACCGAACTCGGTGTCTCTACGTCTGCGCTCAGTCACGCGGTGGCCGGGCTTGAGTCGCGCATCGGCGTGCGGCTCTTCAATCGCACGACGCGCAGCGTGTCATTATCGGAAGCAGGAGCGCAATTCGTCGACAGCGTCGCACCCGCCCTTTCCACGATCCGCGTCGCGATCGAGCAGGCAGGCCGCCTTCGCGACACGGTCTCGGGCGTGTTGCGCATCAACACGTCGGCGGGCGCTGCCAGGCAGGTGATGCCGCTTCTAATCGAGTTCCTGCAGCGGTATCCGGAGATAAGGCTCGATATCGTCACCGAGGGGAGGCTAATCGACATCGTCGCCGACGGATTCGATGCGGGCATCCGTCTTGCCGAAACGGTGCCGCAGGACATGATTGCGGTGCCCTTCGGCGACACGCAGCGCTTCGCCGTCGTCGGCAGCCCGGCATACTTTGCCCGACACAAACCGCCTCGTACGCCCGGCGATCTGCACGCGCACCAATGCATCCGTGCGCGGATGCCGAGCGGCGCGATCTATCACTGGGAGTTCGAGCGGCACGGCGAAGCGGTGCGAATCGACGCAAAAGGCTCGCTGTTGGTCGATGAGCCGGGGTTGATGCAGCAAGCCGCGCGCGCCGGTCTTGGTGTTGCGTATCTGAGCGAGTGGAACGTTATCGCAGATCTGCAGGCCGGCACGCTGGTCCGTGTGCTGGAAGAGTGGACGCCACCGCTCGATGGCCTCTGTCTGTATTATCCGGGCCGCCGTCATGTGCCGGCCGGACTGCGCGCGCTAATTGACGTGATCCGCGAACACGCCGACTCACGGCGGTTGCGCCGGGAGCGCCCGTCCTCGAAGGGGAAGGCGCGGAGCGTGCGGCGCTAAGTGCTACGTGACAGGGCCCGGATGACCGCTCCGCCGCACCATAGCCGTCATCGACCGTTTAGACACCCATCTACACGGCTAAAAGTGACAGGCAAAAAACGGTCGCGGGAGTTTTCACACAGTCTCGGCCAGCGGTCCTAAAGACCGTTGAAATCATCGCCACATCGGAGACGTTCCTCGTGGTGAAATTGCGGCAGCCGTTTCGAAAGCCGTGTTGAAACCGTTGACCGCAGCGGCTATCGCCACCAGAGATGATGTAACGTTTCCTTCGCTTTTTGAGCGGTGGCCTCGTTTTGGTTGCATGGGAGTTGGGACACCACCAACCAGTCAGCCAGACCCTAATTGAGGGCACGGTGGACGAGGATAACGCGGCGCCCTTGGAGGGTGCGATACGGCCGTAACGCGTCGGAACGGCTGGCGCAGGCTGGCAGCAAATGCGAGCGCTCCGACGAGCCGTTCCCGCTTAAGCGGTTCTTAATGGACGATCAGCACAACGAAACACGCGCAGCGCGGGCTCCTTCAACATTGCTTCCGCTTTCAAAGGAGACCGCAATGAAAACCTTAGCGCGAACCGCCTTTCGTTTCCTGCAGCTGGCGCTGGTTGCCCTCGCCGGCTTGAGTGTCAACCCACAAAATGTTGCGCGCGCAGCCGACCCGGGCCGCGACGCGCCACCTTCGGTGAAGGTGCGGATCTCTGATTTGGACCTCGCCACCCCTGAGGGGACGGCGACCCTTTACATGCGCATTCGCAACGCTGCGCGCACGGTGTGCCCGACGATGGACATCCGCTTGTTGGAGGAGAAGGCGGTCTGGGACCGGTGCGTCAACGAAGCGATCGCCAACGCAGTGACCAAGGTAGGTAGCGCCAATCTCACGGCTTATTACCTCGCCAGGACGCACCGCAGCCACGCGCTCGCCACGGCGCAGATCTCGAAACCCGTGGACCCTCGCTAGGACCGTGCCATTCCCTCTGCGCGGTGCCCGTGCGCGTCCCGCGCACGGGCACTTCGCGTTACCATCCGCTCATGCCGACTGCCAAGCGAGTCCGCACGAGATCCCGCCCGCTGCCGAGCCGGAGCGTGCGCCGGCTGCCGTTGAGCGGTCTGCGGGTATTCGTCGCGGCAGCGGAGCTGCTGTCGTTCTCACGCGCAGCGGACCAGCTCGGCGTGAGCACCGCCGCGGTCAGCATGCAGATCCGCGCTCTCGAGGAATATCTCGAGCTACCGCTGTTCGTGCGTTGCGGTCACGCGATGCAACTCACCAGCGAGGGGGCACGCCTGTTGCCGCGCTTACGCGACGCTCTCGTGGAGCTCGAGCGCGCCATCGATGAAGCGCGCCACGACCGCCGGACCGGAGCCCTGACGGTCAGCATGCTGGCCTCATTCCTGCAGCAATGGCTGCTGCCGCGCCTGCCGGACTTCCAGCAGCGCTTTCCGACTCTCGACCTGAGACTGCACACCTCCGCGCTGCTCGTGGATTTCTTGAACTCCGACGTGCAGGTCGCAATCCGTTTCGGGAACGGCAGCTGGCCGCAGCTTCACGTGCAGAAAATACTGGATGACTGGATGGTGCCCGTGTGCACCAGGCGCGTGCTGGAACGCCACGGACCGGTGAAGGACGCTGCCGACCTCAAGCGCTATCAACTACTGCATGTCAACACCGAGCCATGGCGCGCCTGGTTGGAGAACAAAGGCACCGTGACGGCCGGGTGGGCCGATGTGGGCGGTTCGAGCTTCGATGACTCGGTGGCCGTCATCCGTGCGGCTCAGGCAGGACAAGGGCTCGCTCTTGCTCGCTGGAGTCTGGTTTCCGCAGAGATTGCGGAGGGGCGGCTGACCATCGCGAGCCCCAGGATCGTTCCGATGGACTGGAGCTATTACTTCGTCTGCCCCGCCTCGTACCTTTCGGCGCAGAAAGTTG
>Ga0210390_10003825_pt1 | contig 12853 bp, 8 predicted proteins | sample IncBWH11OmetaG_FD_161050 | JGI IMG/M metagenome (GOLD analysis project Ga0210390, IMG submission 161050) | Forest soil microbial communities from Barre Woods Harvard Forest LTER site, Petersham, Massachusetts, United States - Inc-BW-H-11-O ...
GAATGCCGCAATCAGTTTGCAATGAATCCAGTTCGGCTCTTGAAGCAGTGACTCACCGAAGGGTCGATGCAGTCATCGTGGAGTGGAAACGCCTGTATAGGCAATGGCTATGGGATTGTTCCAACAGTTGCTTTCTCCTGATTTCATGCCGCATGGGTATTGCTACCTGTGGGATGCGCGGATGGTATGGCTGCACGTCCTCTCGGACGCGCTGATCACACTTTCGTATTCCTGCATTCCGGTGGTCCTTATTTATTTCATCCGCAAGAACCGGGATATCCCCTTCAACCGGATTTTCTGGATGTTTGGGAGTTTTATCCTGGCATACGGTACGACCCACTTGATGGAGATTTGGAACTTCTGGCACGGCAGTTACCTGCTGGCGGGCGCTCTTAAGGGGATTACGGCCGGGCTGCTTATACCCCTGGTTCCGAAGGCGAAGCCGCTCGCCGTGCGGATCCGTTTGCCGGAAGAGAATCGCAAACTGGAAGAACGGATTGCCGAGCGTAAGCGGTTTGATATGCCGATCGATGCACCGCTCCGCCGCAGGGTCACCGTAGGTTTCACCGTGGCTGTGCTGTTGACACTCTTCATAGGCTTTTCGTCCTGGCGCGGCGCCCGACTGGCCGAGCAGGATGCCTATTGGGTATCGCACACCCATGAGGTGATGGAGACCATCCAGCGCACGACCAGACATATGATCGAGGCGGAAACCAGCGCACGGGCCTTTGCTTTGACTGGGCAAGAGCCGTTGCTGGCGCACTACCAGACAGCTCGAGACAGCGTGTACCAGGACGAAGACGCCCTGCGCCACTTGACGGCGGACAATCTGAGTCAGCAGCGGCGACTGAACTTGCTCGGGCCGCAGGTGGGCACAGCTCTCGAATTTGCCGAGAGCATCATCGCCAAACGCAGGAAACTGCAAGCCTATCCTGGCGGTAGCGATGCGCTGGAGACCGAGAGGCTCCTGGACTTGGTGCGCGCGACCACTCGAGACATGTACGAGGAAGAGACGCGGCTGTTGAACCAGCGCACCCAAAACACCCAGGCAGGGCAGGGCCTGACGCGGATCATCGCCATCGCAGGTGCTTTTCTCGCGGTAGGCTTGTGGTCGTTAGCCCGGTTCGCGGTCAACCGGGAGATTGACGTCAGCGAACGCTCCCGCGCACAAGTCAACACCCTGAATGCGGAATTGGAACAGCGCGTGGAACAGCGCACGAGGGCACTGCAATCCGAGATCGCGGAACGCAAGCGAGCCGAGAGCGCAAGCGACACCGTGCTCAGGGAGTTGGCCGATCAAAAGTTCGCTTTGGACCAACACGCCATTGTGGCCGTAACCGACGTCCAGGGCACCATCACTTATGTGAACGATAAGTTCTGCACCATCAGCAAATATTCCAAAGAGGAACTGATCGGACAGAATCACCGCATCCTGAATTCCCGCCACCACCCGAAAGAGTTCTTCCAGCAGATGTACCAGACCATCGCCAACGGAAAAGTGTGGCACGGCGAAATTAAGAACCGGGCCAAAGATGGTTCGATCTACTGGGTAGACACGACCATCGTCCCGACCTTGAGCACCGAGGGCAGACCGCACCAGTACGTGGCGATACGCGCCGATATCACGGAGCGCAAGCGGGCCGAAGAGTCCGTGAAGGAAAGTCTCGCTACCAGCAAAGCTGCGCTCAAAGACCTGGCCGATCAAAAGTTCGCTCTGGATCAGCATGCCATCGTGGCGGTTACCGACGTCCAAGGCACCATCACATATGTGAACGACAAGTTTTGCGCCATTAGTAAATATTCCAAGGCGGAACTGATCGGCAAGAATCACCGCATCCTCAACTCCGGCCACCACCCCAGCGAGTTTTTCCAGCAGATGTACCAGACCATCGCCAAGGGGAAAGTGTGGCACGGCGAAATCAAGAACCGGGCCAAGGATGGATCGATTTACTGGGTAGACACGACCATCGTTCCTTTCGTCGGTGAGGATGGTAAACCGCGCCAGTACGTTGCTATCCGCGCGGACATCAGCGAGCGCAAGCGTACCGAGGAAGGACGCGAACGCCTGGCGGCCGTCGTGGAGTCATCCGATGATGCCATTATCGGCAAGACCCTGGAGGGGACGATCACCGCCTGGAATCGCGGCGCCGAGAAGGTGTTCGGCTACTCGGCAGCGGAGGCCGTGGGCCGATCGATGCTGATGCTCTTGCCGCCGGAGCGCGCGAGTGAGGAGCCCGAAATTCTGGCGCGAATTGCCCGTGGTGAAAGCGTCGAGCATTTCGAAACCGTGCGCATCCGAAAGGATGGTCGGAAGATTAACATTTCGGCCACGATTTCGCCGATCAAGGACAACAGCGGCACGATTGTTGGTGTTTCAAAAATTGCGCGCGACATCACGGACCGTAAGCAGGCTGAGCAAGCTGTAAAGGAAAGCCTCGCCACCAGCGAGGCTGCGCTCAAAGACCTGGCCGACCAAAAGTTCGCCCTGGATCAACATGCCATCGTCGCGATCACAGACGTTCAGGGCACGATCACTTACGTAAACGATAAGTTCTGCGCCATCAGTCAATACTCGGCGGATGAATTGATCGGGCAGAATCACCGTATCCTCAACTCCGGCCACCACTCCAAAGAATTTTTCCAGGAGATGTATCACACCATCGCCGGGGGGAGGGTTTGGCACGGGGAGATCAAGAACCGTGCAAAGGGCGGATCGATTTACTGGGTGGAGACGACCATTGTCCCGTTTGTGGGCGGGGATGGAAAACCGCGGCAGTATATTGCCATCCGGGCGGACATTACGGAGCGCAAGCGGGCGACCGAAGTTCTGGCTGCGCAAGCGCTGGAATTGTCGCGCTACGCGGAACAGTTAAGCGCTTCGCAGGAGGCGCTGCAGACCCAAACCCTGATGCTGCAGTCGGTGCTGGACAGCATGTCGGAAGGTTTGGTAGTCGCCGATGAGAACGGAAAGTTCGTCATCTGGAACCCGGCGGCGCAAAAGATCCTGGGTCTGGGCTCGATTGATCTACCGAGCGAGGAATGGACACAACACTACGGCCTCTATCTGGCCGACACCGTGACCCCGTTTGCAACTGACCAAATTCCCTTGGTACGAGCTATTCGGGGCGAGGTGAGCACGACCGAGATGTTTGTCCGCAATTCCGAACTCGGCGAGGGCAGCTGGATCGAGGTTAGCGCCGGCCCACTCAAAGACAACGACGGAGTGGTGCGTGGCGGAGTGGCAGCTTTCCGCGACATTACGCAGCGACGGGTCGATGAACGGGAAATCCGCAAGCTGAATGTCGAACTCGAACAGCGAGTCATAGAACGGACGGCCCAGTTGGAAGCCGCCAATAAAGAGCTGGAAGCTTTCAGCTACTCGGTGTCCCACGATCTGCGGGCGCCCTTGCGGCATATCGGCGGATTTTCCAAAATGCTGGTGGAGGAATACCGCTCCGCCCTCGATCCTACCGCCCAACACTACCTCGATCGCATTCAGACCGGGTCACAGGAGATGGGCTTACTGGTCGACGAACTGTTAAATCTTGCGCGGGTTGGGCGCCGTGCATTGACTCTGCAGCCAACCCAGTTGAACACTGTGGTCGCCGATGTGATAGCGATTCTGCAGCCGGAGAGCGAAGGGCGGCAAGTGGAATGGAATATCGCTGAATTGCCTTTGGTGGAGTGTGATCCGGTCCTGGTCAAGCAGGTGTTTCAGAATCTGTTGGCTAATGCCCTGAAGTTCACGCGCTCCCGCGGCAGAGTTGATGGTGCACGGGCGAAGCCGCCCGCGCCTATACCGGCCGTGATTGAAGTCAGTTACAAAGAAGAGAATGGGCAGTTGGTGTTCATAGTGCGGGATAACGGCATCGGCTTTGACATGAAGTATGTCGGCAAGTTGTTCGGAGTCTTTCAGCGTCTGCATCGCGCCGAGGACTTCGAAGGTACCGGCATCGGCTTGGCGACGGTGCAACGCATTGTTCAAAAGCATGGAGGCCGGGTGTGGGCCGAGGGGGAATTGGAAAAGGGTGCAGCCTTCTATTTCACCCTTGGAGTTGGAAGGCAAGCCGAATCGAAAAGCAATGGAGCTACCGCTGGAGGCCGCTTATGAACTCAGACGAACTGGACATACTGCTAGTGGAAGACAATCAGGATGATATGGATCTTGCTCTGCACGCGCTGCGGCGGGAGAAACTGGCGAACCACATCTTCGTGGCACGCGACGGCGAGGAAGCTTTGGACTTTCTCTTCTGTCGTGGGGCGTTCGCGGATAGATTGTTTGACAAGCCGCCCAAACTGGTCCTGTTGGATTTGAAGCTCCCCAAGGTCGATGGGCTGGAGGTGCTAAAACAGGTGAAGAGTGACCCGCGAACGAAGACCATCCCAGTCGTTATTATGACTTCCTCCAAAGAAGAGCGGGATCTGGTGGCTGGTTACAACCTGGGGGTTAACAGCTATATCCAGAAGCCGGTCGACTTCGACCAGTTCCGCGAGACCGTCAAGAACGTCGGACTGTATTGGCTGGTTACGAATCAGGCGGCCCCGATCAATAGCGTGCACGAACAAATAACGCGGTGTTGACATCCCGTCTGTTGAATTTGATGCCCTTAGCATCATGGCCCTGCCGAGCCTTGCGAAACAATCTTGGCCAAGAGCGCACCGGGACAAGGCGCTGTCTTTTCCGTTACATTTCCCGTTTTTTCTCTACTTAGTCTGATCGCTCCGTCCCTTCGTAGGGACGGACGTACGGACGCTCCTATCACCATCGTGGCCATACGAGTCGGTTCACAGACCGGCTGGCTTTTTGATGAGATGCGCCGAGACCAGTGTCGCGAGATCCGCAACCTCCTGCGTGGGTCCTTGCATTCCTTGCATTCTGACATCGATGTTCTGTTGCCCAAGACGGGTTCTACAGGAGCAGTAGAACTCTTCTTCATCGTGGCTATCACGGACGCAAGTGGTGGCAAGGCGATTAGCAAACGCATCCGGAAACAATTGGATGGCTCCGACCCGATTTGAATCTCCTGATTACGTTTGCGGCGATTGCCGAGGAGAAAGGCATCACCGCAGCAGCATCGCGCCCGTTCCTCAGTCAGCCCGACGTGAGCCAGGCCCTGCCGCGCGCACGCGCGATGTGTCAGGATGATTTTCTGGTTCGGTCGTCGCGCGGCTTCGAGCTCACTTTGCGAGGTCGAAAGATTCTCGACGAGCTTGAGGGACTGCTACTGCATTTAGTTTGAGCGGGAGGGAGATTTTCCAACCCACAAATTGCCATGTCCTGTCTGGCGTTGCGGTGATTGTTCCCAGACCTTTTTAGAGAAGCCAGCGCCGGCTTCGGCTCGACCCATTGGTCCCGCCCTGCCGGAGGACCAAATGGGCTGGCAAAACACTGTGTTTCGTGGACTACCTTGCCATGTCGCCGATCGGGACATCGACATGCCACCTTCCTTTTCCGAGGCACATTCCTCGGCTCGCTCCAGGGCCCAAATTGTAAGCCTAGAAGCAGCCCTGGGTGCTTGGGGGCCGACTAAGGTGGGAAACCGTCCGCCATCCACTTGGCGAATAGTTCAATCCGAGATTGCTGCCAAGGACCCTCTCCTTTTGGAGGTGGGGGCGGCATTATGGCGCCGCCGATTCCACGAATGCGATCGTAGATGGCGCCAGCGTGCTTTTTGACGTCATCGTAACTTCCCAGGTTGAACGCCTTGCTCATGCCTTGAATGTCTCGCTCCGTAAAGAGCGGGCGAATGTCCATTTGAAAGCTCGTCGTTCTCGTCATTGCGCCTCACAAGTATTGGATTATACGGATGTCGCGGTCTCCTTCGTGAATCCAAAACTTCTTTTCTCTTGGCTTCAGGTCTCTTGACGTCAGAGCCAAGCGCGTTTGTCATGGTGTCGCTCGTCCGACCGAATCGGCTGCGATGAAGCGATTACACCCGAGGTGATCCGTCGAATCAATTGGACGATGGTATTGGCGATACCTTGGTATTGGGCCCCGTGAAATAAAGTACGTACCGCTCTGCGCCCGTGTGTCTAATCCATACTTGGTGGTCATCGATACGTTCGTCCTATAGATTCGTCATCGCGATTCTGGCCTAATCAAGATCAGGCTGATCGGAGCAATTATGAACGCTGCAATCCCTGTCTCTCATATAAAGCACTTCGACGCAATCATTATCGGGACGGGCCAGGCGGGCCCACCCCTGGCGGCTCGGTTTGCGGGTGCCGGCAAAACCGTCGCTATTATCGAACGCAATAAATTTGGCGGCACATGCGTGAATACGGGATGCACCCCGACAAAGGCGCTCGTGGCGAGCGCCTATGCGGTGCATGTTGCCCGCCGAGGAGCGGAATATGGTTTCGCCACTGGTGATGTGCGCGTCGATATAAAGCGGGTGAAAGCCCGCAAAGATGCAATCTCCGGAAGATCAAGCAAGGGAGTGGAGGAATGGCTCCGAGGAACGACAAATTGTACGGTCATTCAGGGCCAAGCCAGCTTTCAGTCGTCGAACACTGTCGTGGTTAACGATGAAGTTCTGCAAGCCGACAAGATCTATATCAATGTTGGCGGCCGGGCCCGTATTCCCGATATGCCCGGGATTCACGATGTCTCATTTCTCAACAACTCATCGATAATGGACATCGATTTCCTGCCCGAGAATTTCATCATCGTCGGCGGAAGTTATGTTGGGCTGGAGTTCGCTCAAATTTATCGCCGCTTGGGGAGCGAAGTTACGATTGTGGAGATGGGACGGCGCCTGATTGGACGGGAGGATGAAGACGTTTCCCAAGCCGTGCGCGAAATCCTGGAGGCGGAGGGCATACAAATCCGGCTGAATGCGAAATGTGTCTCGCTGGCGAAACGCGATGGCGGCGTCGCCGTCCGCATGGAATGCAGCGAAGATCCGAAGGAAGTAGCAGGCACGCACGTGTTCCTAGCCGTCGGGCGTGTCCCCAACACAAGCGACCTGGGTCTCGAACGGGCGGGGGTTGCCACCGACCAACGCGGCTACATCATCGTCGATGATCAACTCCAAACCAACGTGCCCGGCATCTGGGCACTGGGGGACTGCAACGGCCGAGGCGCCTTCACGCATACTTCCTATAACGACTACGAGATCGTTGCAGACAATCTCTTCAACGCTGACCATCGCCGGGTTTCCGACCGGATCCAAGCCTACGCGCTATTTATTGATCCGCCGCTAGGGCGAATTGGCATGACGGACGGAGAGATACGGAAATCCGGACGTCGTGCCCTCGCTGTGAAATATCCGATGAGCCATGTCAGCCGGGCCTACGAAAAAGGTGAGACACAAGGTTTCATCAAAATCTGCGTCGATGCAGAAACGAAACAAATTCTGGGAGCTGCGATTCTTGGGGTCGGAGGCGATGAAGTGATTCACGTTCTGCTGGACGTCATGTATGCTAAGGCGCCGTACACGGTCATCCAGCGCGCCATGCATATTCATCCGACGGTTGCGGAATATCTGCCGACCATCCTCGCCAAACTCGGGCCGTTTGCGTAGAAGGGAAGAACACGACCACTCTGAAGATCGAGAAAAAGACGTAGCGCGAGCCGCGGGCTAGAAGGATTGAATCTTGGTGGGGGAACGATCCATGTCTGAAGAAGGCTCCAGCTGCCAGCCTTCGTTGCGGATTAAAAGCTCCAGAGAGTCGCGAACCGAAATATCGTCGTCAACAACGAACACGATTGATGTTGAGACGCCATGCGCGACGACTTGAATTGAACTGCAAACTCACACGTTGCGTTCATTTTATTCCCCACATTCAACCGAGTTTGGAACTCTCACTTCGGGTGAAGTGCCGAATTAACTGCGTCGAGCAGAGCCGTGTCGCTGAATGGTTTGAACAGGCACTCTACTGCACCCTGTTCGAGTACTTGCGGGCGGACAGTCTCTTCTCGTTGAGCGGTGATGAAGACAATCGGAATCTCTCGCCGGCGAAGCTTTAGTTCCCGCTGAAGCTCCGGTCCACTCATTCCCGGCATGGCAACGTCGAGGATCAGGCAACGGGTCTGGTCGAGAGAGTCGGACGCAAGAAACTCTTCCGCGGATGAGAATGCACGGGCTGCAAAGCCGAACTCGCCAAGGAGGTCGGGCAGCGACTCGCGGACAGACTCGTCGTCATCAACGACTGATACCAGTGGACGTTCCGTAGCACCCCTTTTCTGGCGCAACTCCATATCGTAAGAATGCGCCTCGTGTCGGAGGGCGTCCATTGGACTTTAGTATTGGTTTTATCGCCGAATTCAGTTACGGCTGAGTGACCGCCATTGATATCTCATGCAGCATCCGACACGGATGGTATGCGACTGGCGCGAGTACCGTCGCTCGTCAAACCCTCTGGTTTACAGGGGATAGAAAACGAAAACGTAACTCCTGGACCGTTATTTAGCTTCGCCCAAAGGCGGCCACGATGACGCTCGATAATAGAACGACTGACCGACAATCCGATTCCCATACCCTCATTCTTCGTCGTGTAGAAGGCTTCGAAAAGCTTGTCCGCAGCTTGAGGTTCGAAGCCGATTCCAACATCGCTCACGCTGAGGCGCACCCGGTCATTGTCATCTGGTTCAGTTCGGATCAGTAAATCCCTTGGACGATCATCAACGGCACTCATGGCATCCGAAGCATTCCTGAGCAGGTTCAAAATGACCTGCTGGAGCTGGACGCGATCGGCAGTGACCAGCGGGAGGTCGTCGGCAAGTTCCTGCAGCACGATGACACGATTTCTCTGAAGTTCTCTCACGGACAGCGCAAGCACCTCTCGCGTAGCTTCGTTCAAGTCCACCGATTCGATCGTGGGGTCCTTTTTGCCATATAGTGCGCGCAATCGAGTGATCACCTCAGAGGCTCGGTTGCCATCGCGAATTGTGCGCCGGGCTGTCTCGCGAGCGCCGTCCACGTTGGGAGGATCGGCGGCCAGCATCCGCAGACACGTGCTGGCGTTGGTGACGATGCCCGAAAGCGGCTGGTTGACCTCGTGTGCGATGGACGCTGTCAATACCCCAAGGCTCGTAACCTTAGCCACCTGTGAGAGCGCCGATCGAGCCTTGCTGAGTGCCTCTTCGGAGGATCGGCGTTCTGTCACGTCCTGAACAGCGCCGATGTACTCCAGTTGACCGTGATCGCCCCGGATGTGAGCGGCGACGTGTACGTGCTTGACCGCGCCGTCCGGCAGCTGCAGGCGGAACTCGAATTGCATATCGCTGCGGTCCCGGCGAGATCGCTCGATCTGTTCCTGGAATACTGATAGGTCTTCAGGGTGGATTCGAGTACCGATCAGTTCAAAGGTCACCTGCGCATCCCGGTCAATCTGGAAGATGCGATAAAGCTGCTCTGACCAGGTGATTTCGTCTGTCGCTACAAGCCAGGAAAAACTGCCGATTCGACTAAGGTGCTGGGCTTCCGCGAGAAACGCCTCGCTGCGCCGTAATTCCTGCTCCGCCCGTTTGCGTTCCGTAATGTCGCGTAGATAGCCGGTGAAGGACGGCGGCCCTTCCAACGGAATGCGTGTGATTGCCAGCTCGACGGGGAATTCGCTTCCGTCAGCACGTACTGCCGTCATTTCGATGCGTTTCCCAAGCACTCGCGACTCGCCCGTGGCCAGGTAGCGGGCAAAGCCCTGCCGATGCTTCTCCCGGAGAGACGGTGGAATGATGGTGTCCGCCAGATGCTTTCCCAGGACTTCGTCCCGACGGTAGCCGAAGGTGTGCTCCGCCGGCGGATTGAACTCAGTGATACAGCCCTCGTGATCGATCGTCACAATGCAGTCGAGCGCCGACTCCAGAATGGCTGTCTTGCGTGCCTCACTATGCTTGAGTTCCTTCTCCTCTAGACGCAACTTTTCCTCGGCACGCTTTCGGTCGTCGATGTCAGTTATGAGGCCATACCAGCCGGTGATTCTGCCGTCTGCGTCTCGCGCGGGATGGATGCCGAGCTGGAACCACCGATAGACACCATCAGCCCTGCGATAACGGAGTTCACCGTCGTATGGAGTTCCGGTTGCTATCGAAATTGGGAAGGTGGCGGCCACGCGAGGCAAGTCATCTGGATGAATAACATCTGCAGTCTCCCAAGCCTTCATTTCCTCGGCCGTCTTACCGAAGTATTCCAGGAACGGCCGGTTCATAACTTCAGGGACTCCTGCCGGGCTGATGGCAGTCACGAGTCCGGGAATACCGTCGAGAATCTCGCGGAGATTGGTTTCACTCGCCTGTAACTTCTCCTCGGCGCGCTTGCGATCTTCGATATCGGTGTTGGTTCCGTACCATTTGATGATGTTGCCCGCTTCGTCGCGGAGAGGGCTCGCGCGAAACAGGAACCATCGATAGACTCCGTCGAAACGACGCATGCGTGCTTCTGTGTCGACCGGCGTGCCAGAAGCCAGACAAGTCCGCCAATACTCCACGAGCCCGGGCAGGTCGTCCGGATGAATCGCGGCCCCCCAACCCCAGCCAAGCCCCTGTTCCGCCGAGAGACCTGCATAGTCAAGCCAGGGCTGGTTGATGAAATCGCAGTAGCCGTCTGGATGCGCAGACCATGCCGGCGTGGGAACGGTGTTGATGATCTTCTTAAGTTTGCTTTCACTCGCCCGTAACTCCTCATCGGCACGTTTCTGGTCGTCGATGTCGGTTACGAGGGCGTACCAGCGGGCTATTCTGCCTTCGGTGTCTCGCGAAGGGAGGATGCGAGCCTGGAACCATCGGTAAACGCCGTCGGCTCGGCGATAACGGAGTTCATTATCGAAGGGAGTTCCGGTTGTGAATGAATGTGTAAATTCTGCCATTATGCGCGGAAGGTCATCCGGATGAACCACATCGTTGGTTGCCCATGCATTCATCTCCTCGGGCGTGTTGCCGAAGTACTCCAGGATCCGGCGGTTGAAAAAGTCGGCCTGGCCGGCTGGATTAAAGGTGGCCACCCATCCAGGAATACTGTCGAGAGCTTGCCGGAGATCGCTTTCACTCGCCCGCAACTTCTCCTGTGCGCGTTTCTGCTCGTCGATGTCGGTGGTCGTACCGACGAATTTGAGGACTTTGCCTTCTGCATCGCGCAAGACCACGGCTTGCTGGAGGTGCCAGCGATAGGTCCCGTCCCGAGCGCGGAGAGACCTGATTTCGAACGCAAAACCTTGTCCCGAGCGTACTCCCTCCCAAAAGGCCCTCGATGCTGTGTCCCGATCCTCGGGGTGGACCGCAGTCATCCAGGCCTCGGGATGCGACCGGACGAAATCGAGGGTCTGACCGGAGTATTCAAGCCAAACTCGATTCACGAAATCCGGTGTCCCATCAGGCTTGAGCGTCCAGGCGGACACAGGAAGATGCTGGAGCAGCCCAACTTGGAGTTGCAGCTCTGCGTTCGCAGTGGAAAGTTCGGCAGTTCGTTGCGCGACCCGCTGATCGAGTTCATCGGCCACGCGCTTCTGCTGAGTCCGGAACCGTGCCTCCTGCAGCCCGATGGAAGCTTGATTCGCCGCGACGCCAAGGAGAAGTTTCTCGGTCTGCCCGGGAAAATCCGCACGATGAGATCCAGCCGCGATTACGCCCATTTCCCCATGCGGCCCCAACCGCATGAGGACGATCGAAATGTCCTCGTCATCAATACGCTTCGCAGCCAGCGCGGGCCATTGCTGCGGGTCACCTCCTAACCAACGCTTGAGCACTTCGCCGACCTGTTGAGGTTGCAGCAAGTGCTGCCGTGACTGAGCAACGCGTGCCATCTCGATCGGCCCCTCGCCGGCTGGGTCATTCAATCGCGCATAAATGAGATCGAGACGGAGCATGCGCATGAGCGCATCGAGCAAGGTATGGAGAACCTGGGATGGATCGCCGCCGCTCCAGATGGCGGGAAGAGCAAGCAGACTGACAAGATCATTAATGCACCGTTGAAGGTGCTTGACTTCGCCGGAAGCAAGTTCGGGTTGGACGTCCATATCAGGCAGCCGTGGAAGACGAGGAAGGCCGCATGGCCCGACGTTGGCGGACCTCGTGCAGGAACTCCTCGGGCGGCACAAAGAACGGATTCCGTTGCAAGATGCCGCCGATGATGATCATCGGATGTGTCCGCATGATGTCGATCACCGTGTCGCCTCCAAATTTGCCGAGATGGTAGGTGCAGATCACCGCGTCGTCGTGACTACGCCACACATCATTCACGCGTGATTCGAATTCAACGAGATCGTCAATGTAGGACCGATCTTCAATTGCCCAGTCCATCCGACAGCAAATGCGGCTCAGCGGGAATCCGCCCTTGGCATTGCCGCTAGCCATCTGCTCGAACGCTGCCAGCATTCGATCCTGATCAAAACGTCCGTCCCGAATGTACGCTTCGGTGTTGATCCGAACCTCTAATTGCCCACTCTGCTCGGCGGCTGTTGGATCGACGCCTGCCGCGGCCAACCGTTGCAGATGGTCGGGACGTTGATCCGGATTCACGACGTGAACCGCTTTGTCGCCACGCTCGAACCCGTCCTTAATGAACGGAAGCAGCACGCGATATTCTTCGTCGTCGCTATTGAAAAATGCGCAGACATGACGTACTTCGCCGAGTTCGGAACCGGCGAGGGAAATCGGTGCTGTAGTCTTCTTCATGGTCTGCTCCTCCCATAGGGGTCGCCCGCAACGCAGGTTTCTATGCTGGCGTGGCTCACCAGCGCGTTCATTTTATCCGTCCGGTTTCAAATCCAGTTCGTCCTGCTTCGGCAGATACTTGGAGGACAGCATCTGCGAATACCGCGTCTTCACGAATAATTACGACAGTGAATATGGGCGTTACGCTGCCTTAATCGGTGCCCGCGCGGGGCGGAGCCTCGCTGCTATTTTCACGAGGTC
>Ga0210390_10003829_pt1 | contig 12839 bp, 9 predicted proteins | sample IncBWH11OmetaG_FD_161050 | JGI IMG/M metagenome (GOLD analysis project Ga0210390, IMG submission 161050) | Forest soil microbial communities from Barre Woods Harvard Forest LTER site, Petersham, Massachusetts, United States - Inc-BW-H-11-O ...
GGGCGGTGTCAACCTGTTGCGGCCGATGCCGTCGTTGCGCGAGCTGAGTGCCGTCGTCAACGACCTCCCCGTCGTATATGCCGCTGTGGGACCAAGCTTCTGGGGCGACGGGCAATACCCTCCGAGCGACGCGGTCTACTATCCGCTCTACACCAAATGCGCCGAGCTTGGGCTACCGCTGTGCATCAACACCGGCATCCCCGGACCGCCGATCCCAGGCGAGGTGCAGAACCCCATGCACCTCGACCGGGTCTGCGTGCGCTTCCCCGAACTGAAGCTCTGCATGATTCACGGCGCGGATCCCTGGTGGGACATCGCGATCCGATTACTCATCAAGTACGCCAACCTGCGCCTGATGACATCGGCGTGGTCGCCTAAGCGGCTACCGGAAAGCCTGCTGCACTACATGCGGACTCGCGGAAGCAGCAAAGTGATCTTCGCCTCCGACTGGCCGGTGCTGAAAATGCGCCGCGTCGTCCCCGAAGCTCAGTCTCTGGACCTGCCGGCCGACGTCCTCGAGAACTACCTCTACAACAACGCGCACGAATTCTTCTTTCAGGGCCAGGAGGAGCACTGACGATGGACCGCTACGAACTACGCAGACTCGACTACAGCCTGACCGAAGACCACCAGGCCTTGCAGTCCGCGTACCGGGATTTCTTCAAGACGCACTGCCCGATCGAGACCGTCCGTGCCGCAGAGGAATCCGGGTTCGACAAGAGCCTCTGGGAGCGGCTGTGCGGGATGGGTGCGACGACGATGGCGTTGCCCCACACAGTCGGGGGCGACGACGCGACACTGGTCGACTTGACGTTGGTGGCCGAGGAGATCGGGCGCTCGTTGGCACCGGTGCCGTGGATCGACCACGTGTGCGCGGCGCGGTTGCTGGCCCGACTCGGGTCGGCGGAATCCGACGTCGTCAACGGCAAGCAGCTCGCGGCGTTCGACCCGCAACACGACAGCATCACCGGTGTCCGGCTGATCCCGACCGGATCGATCGCAGACCAGATCATCCTTCGCGATGGCGACGACGTGGTACGGCTGACGTTCGATACCCGACCCACGAAGGTGGACAACATCGGCCGGCTGCCGATGGCGTGGGTCGACCCGGCGGCCGCCGACACCCGAGTCGTGCTGGCGAGCGGCCCCGACGCGTTGGCGCACTACCAACGCGCACTCGACGAATGGCGGGTGCTGACCGCTGCGGCGTTAGCGGGCCTGGTCGAAGAGACCATGACGATCGCGGCGGAGTTCGCCAAGACCCGCTACACGCTGGGTGTGCCGATCTCGACGTTGCAGGGCATCTCTCACCCACTTGCCAACATCGCGATCACCCTGCAGGGCGGCCGCAATCTGGCGCGCCGCGCCGCCTGGTTCTTGGACAACGAGCCCGACGAGCGCCCGGAGTTGGCGCCGTCGGCGTACGTGTTCATGGCCGAAGAAGCGGCGAAGGCGGCGACGATGGCCGTGCATGTGCAAGGTGGTCTCGGTGTTTCGGCCGAGGCGGCCGCGACGGCGTATCTGGTGCGTGCCCGTGGGTGGGCGCTGGCCGGCGGGGACCCCGGAGCCAGCGCCAAATACATCGCGGAGATCGTCGCCGAGCGCGAAAGCCGTTCAGGGAAGGACGCATAAGTGGATTTCTCACGAGTCACGCTGGCGGACGACGATCAGGCCTTTCTCGACGAGGCACGCGATTTCTTGAAAGCCCATGTGACCGAGGACGTCATACGCCGCGACCGGGAAACCGGCGACAACTTCGACGAAGGCGTGCATCTGGCGCTCGGCGCCGCCGGCTATCTCGAACGCGAGTGGAAGCCGCACGCTGACGGCGGCTTCGCCCGGGTGCGCCGCCGCATCTGGGAATTGGAGAAGCGGCGGGCGCACGTGCCGTGGGTGACCTGGGGTACCACCGCCATGATCGCGCGTTCGGTGGCGAAATTCGGATCGCCGGAAGTGCGGAATGAAGTGATGCCGAAGGTTTTCAGCGGACATGTTCGGTTGTGCCTGGGCTACACCGAACCCGAAGGCGGGTCCGACATCGCCACCTGCAAGACCCGCGCGGTACGCGACGGTGACGGCTGGATCATCAACGGCTCGAAGATGTTCACCACCGGCGCGCACAAGTGCCAGTACGTCTTTCTGATCACCAATACCGACCCTGAAGCGCCAAAGCACAAGAGCCTGACCATGTTTCTTGTGCCGCTCGACTTGCCGGGCATCGACATCCAGGGCATCCGCACGATCGACGGTGACCGCACCAACATCGTCTACTACAGCGATGTACGCGTCGACGACAAGTACCGGCTCGGCGATGTCAACGCGGGATGGACGGTGCTGCGGGAGCCGCTCAACACCGAGCACGGCGCGGTCGCTGCGGCGTCCGACGGGTTGCAGGACGTGTCGATCATGATGCACCAGGCCGGTTTCATGGCCGACGCCGTCGACAAGGCCGCCCACAAGGTCTCCGAGCCGGACGCAGGCGGGCGCAGGCTTATTGACGACCAAGCGGTCGCATACCGGCTGGGCCGGAGCGCCGCACGGATGGAGGCGGCATTCAGCGCGCCGAGCATTTTCGGTCGGGTAGCGCTGGCACAGACGATGCGTGATATCTCACCGGACCTGATGGACATCCTTGGCACGGCATCGACGCTGCCGAACGGGACCGACGGCGCCGCCGACGACGGCGCCGCCGAGTACGTGTACCGCTTCGCGCCGTTGGTCGGGATCTACGGCGGCACCCTCGAGGTGTTCCGCAACATGATCGCGCAATACGTTCTCGGCCTGGGCAAGCCGAATTATTCAGCGCCAAAGAAGGTTTCGTAGCCAGCGAGCGATCAGGTTGTCAGGACGGTTGCCGCAGCCGTGCCGGGCGCGCCGTATACCTGCGCGAAGCCGACCCGCGGAGTTCCGGGGACCTGACGGTCGCCGGCCTCGCCGCGCAGTTGGCGCACCAACTCGTGCATCTGCCGCAGCCCCGATGCCCCGATCGGTTCGCCGTTGGCGATCAGTCCGCCGTCGGTGTTCACCGGCATCGCGCCGGCGATCTCGGTGGCGCCGTCGGCCAGCAGTTTCTCTTGCTCGCCGTCAGCGCAGAACCCCGCTTCGGCCATGTGGATCACTTCCGCGCCGGCGTCGGTGTCCTGCAACTGAATAACGTCGACGTCCTGCGGCGCCACACCCGCTTTATCGAAGGCGGCTTTCGCGGCGTAGACGGTCGGCGACACGTCCTCCTCGACGGGTGCATACGTCGTATTGACCTCGTAGGCGCCGTAGCGTCGCGTGCGGATCTCGACCGCGCGGACATACACCGGTTTGGTGGTGAACCGGTGCGCGATATCGGCGCGGCACATCACCACCGCGGCGGCACCCTCGTCGGGGGCGCAGAACATGTACTGGGTCAGTGGGTAATTCAGCACGGGTGACGCAAGGATGGCCTCTTCCGACATCGGTTTGCGGCGAAAGGCATTGGGGTTCAAGGCGCCGTTACGAAAGTTCTTGGCGGCCACTTTGGCCAGCGTGTCAGTCGAGATGCCGTAGTCGTGCAGATAGCGGTTGGCCTTCATTCCGAAGAACTGGGTGGTGAGGTATTGCCCGTTCTGCGCATACCAGCTCGGCATCCCGACCAGCGCGGGGTCTTCGGTGAAGGCGCCGCGCGGATGTTTGTCCATCCCGACCGCAATGCCGATGTCGTAGTCACCCAAGCGAATACTGTCGGCGCACAACTTGGTCGCGCTGGCGGCGGTCGCGCAAGCGTTGAACACATCGGTGAACGGAATCCCGGTGAGACCTACCATGCCGACAATTGCGTCGGGGTTGGCCACCGTCCAGCTGCCGCCGACCGCGAATTGGATGTCTTTCCACTCGACACTTGCATCGGTGAGTGCGAGCTGGATGGCGTCGGCGGCCATCTCCATCGCGGATTTGCCCTCGAAGCGGCCGAATGGGTGCAGACCCGCGCCGATAATCGCAACGTCGTTCATGAGCGCCGCTCCGTCTCATCGCTCCGCTCTGCATCGTCGCCGGCGCGGGTCACGCGATAGCTCCGGATTCCTTCAGTTCGGCGATGCGGTCCCAGTCCATGCCGATCTCCATCAGAACCAGCTCGGTGTGCTCCGACGCCTGCGGAGCGCGTGTGGTCACCAGCGGTTCGTGGTTGAACTGAACGGGACCGCGCACGACTTTGAACGGCGCGCCGCCGCTGGCGAGCTCGACCTCGACGATCATGTCGTTGGCGATGGCCTGCTCGTCGCCGGCTAGGTCGAGGAGGCTCTGGAACGGCGCCCACTGGCCTTTCATCGTCTTCAGGTGCTGCCGCCAGTAGTCGAACGGCTTGGCGGCGACGGCCTTCGCGATCAACTCGGCGGCCGCGTCTGCGTTCTGAATCAACGGAAGCACGTCGGAGAAGCGCGCATCGTCGGCGGCCTCGGGGATGCCGAGATGCTCGAAGGTGTCGCGGATCAGCCCGGTCGGGCTGATGATGCACAGGTTGATCGTGCCGCCGTCGGAAGTTAGGTAGTTGCCCATGAAGGGGTTCACTGACACCGCGGTGGCGGAGCCGGGCATAGGTGTGCGCATGACCTCACCCGTCTCCATGCCCTGCGTCATGCTCGCCCCCGCCGCCCACCAGGCCGTGCTCAGCAGCGACACGTCGAGTTCGAGTGCTTCGCCGGTGCGCTCGCGATGCAGCAACGCGGCCGAGATGCCGCCGGCGATGAACATGCCGCCGATGGAATCGCCGAAGGCCGGAATGCCTTGTCCCAGTGCACCGCCCAGTTCCTCCGGCGTCAGCGCGTACCCGACGCCGCTGCGGGTCCAGAACGCCGTCCCGTCATAACCGCCGACGTCGCGTTCGGCACCTTTGTCGCCGTAGGCCGAGCCGCGGGCGTAGATGATGTTCGGGTTCGCCGCGCGGATGTGCTCCACGTCGAACTTGTTCTTCTGCCGTTGTGCGGGCTTGTAGTTGGTCAGGAATACGTCGGACACCTTGGCCAGTTCGTAGAGCACTTCTTGGCCGCCCGGTGTGGAGACGTCGATTCCGATGCTGCGCTTGCCCCGGTTGGGATGCTCCATCAGCGGATGCCGGTCCGGGTTGACCTGGATGCCGCCCATGTTGAGAAAGCCGCGCTGGGTGTCGCCCCGCACCGGATGTTCGACTTTGAGGACGTCCGCTCCCCAGTCGGCGAGGATGGCGCCCGCCGCCGGCACGAACGTGAACTGCGCAACCTCCAGGACCCGAAAGCCCTCCATCACCTTGACCATTGTGGGACCTTACTTCGCGTCGAACGTCACTGGGAGCGCGTTCGGCGATCGGAACGGCTGGCCGTAGATATGCGGGTCTTCGTCGGTGACGAGCTTGACGTTGGTCACCCGGTTCAGCAGGCATTCCAGCGCGACCCGCGTCTCCATGCGGGCCAGGTGAAGACCTAAGCACGTGTGCTCGCCGGCCGCGAAGGAGATGTGCGGCATGTGCTCGCGGAAGATGTCGAATTCCGCCGATCGTTCCCAGCGCTGCTCGTCGCGATTGGCCGAGCCGATGCAAAGGTCGACTGCCGACCGTGCGGGAATCGTGACACCTTCGAGCTCACTATCTTCGGTCGTGAACCGCTGCACCGTGGTCAGCGGTGTTTCGAAGCGCAGCCCTTCTTCGATCGCGGGGGCGATCAAGTCGTGATCAGCTTGCACCGCGTCGAACTGGTCCGGGTGGGTGAGCAACAAGAACAGCAAGTTGCCCGATGACCGGTAGGTGGTTTCCAGCCCGGCGGGCAGCAGCAGCCGCAGGAAAGAGTAAATCGCTTCGTCGCTGAGCTTTTCGCCGTCGATCTCCGCGGTGACCAGATCGCCGATGATGTCGTCGGTCGGCTTGGCCTTGCGTTGCTCGATCTGGTCTAGGAAGTAATCTTTCAGCGCCGCAGAGGCTTCGAAGGCGCGCTCGTACTTGATGGTGTAGTTGATCAACTGCACCGCTCGCCGCCGAAATTCGGGCAGGTCCTCAGCCGGCAGGCCCAACAGCTGGGCGATGACCCGGGTGGGGAACTCGAACGTGAAGTTCCGGACGAGATCGGCTTGGCCGGCGTCGATGAACTCGTCGATCAGCGCATTGCAGATCGGCCGCACAATCGCCGGTTCCCACCGTGCGAGCGCCTTGGACTTGAACGCCGCCGACACCAGGTTGCGGTGCTCGCGGTGTTTCTTGCCCTCCATCGCCAAGATACTGGGACCGATGAACAGGCCGATCGTGTTGTCGTAATAGGTGGAGGTGAAAACCTGGCCGTCGCGGAAGGCTTTGTTCACCGCGTCGAACGACATGGCGGCGAAAGAATTCTTGGGGCGCAGCGATTCGGGGGTCTTGGAGTAGTCGACGACCGTTCCGTGGAACACGCCGCCCTCGCCGCGCTTCTGGGCGAAGTACGGGTAGGGGTCACGAATGAAGTCGGCAGGCAAGGCGGCGACGGCAGCGTCCTGAACTCGACTTTCCACAGCTTCCCCGTCTCGGCTACACGATCGTACTGTAAAGATTACAGTAGCCTACATGGGCGAGGCCAGTTTCGACGAGGTGCGGCCGCGCCGCCGTTCGGGAATCCGCTGCGGGTCGGTGCCAAGGTCGTACTGAGGGCAGCGAGGCTACGCACTCACCGTCGGCTCAAGCGCCGCGACGCGAATTCCGCTTGACCAAACGCACCCCGAGCTCTTCGGGTGGAACTGGATGACCCGCGGCGCAACGGATTTCGACCGAAGCCTCTGCGCCGCAATCCAGGTGAGTGAGGCGCAGTTGGTTGTGGCCGGGCAGGTGACGCCGCCCCCACTCGAACATCGCCCACACCACCGGCATGAAATCGATGCCGACCTCGGTGAGCACGTACTCGTCGCGAGTGCGTTGCCCCGGCTCACGATATGGCCGCCGCGTCAGCAGCCCGAGTTCGACCAATTCGGCTAGTCGCGCCGAGGCGGCCGCCTTTGTGATACCTACCCGGCTGGCGAAGTCGTCGAACCGGGTGGTGCCGTAGTACGCCTCGCGCATGATCAGCATCGCGGATTTGGTGCCGACCGCCGCCATGGTCTTCTCGATCGCGCACTCACCGACCGCCGACCAGGCGTCACGATCAGCCAGCGCGCCCTGCAGAAGTGTCATGCAAATCACCTCCAATCTGGGTTGCTCTCAGTATACCTAGGTGTTTAGCTGGGTATAGCCGTCGATATTCAGGATCGGCTCAAGGAGGAGTCATGGCATATCAGGGTAGAGACGCCGTCATCGTGGGCGCGGTACGCACACCGGTCGGCAAGGGCAAGGCCAGCGGCGCGCTGCACGGTGTGCTGCCTGCAGACCTGTTGGCTCACAGCTTGCGAGAGCTGGTGCAGCGGACCGGCGTGGACCCCGGCCAGATCGACGATGTCATCGCCGGTGCTGTGACACAGGTAGGCGACCAGGCCGTCAACATCGCACGCAACGCTCTGCTCGGCGCGGGGTTCCCGGAGTCGGTGCCCGGCACCACGGTTGACCGGCAGTGCGGCAGCAGCCAGCAGGCCATCAGCTTCGCCGCCCAAGGCGTCGTCTCCGGCGCGTACGACCTGGTTATCGCCGGCGGGGTGGAGTCGATGAGCCGCGTCCCGATGGGCAGCTCAGTCCTGCCGGGTAGCAACCCATTCGGCGACGACATGGCCCGCCGCTATCCCGAAGGTCTGGTGCCGCAGGGCATCAGCGCCGAACTGATCGCCGCGAAGTGGGGATTGTCGCGCACCGAACTCGACGAATTCTCGGCTGCCAGTCACGAAAAGGCGGCGCGGGCCACCAAAGAGGGGCTCTTCGATAATGAGCTGGCCCCAATCGCGGGGTTGAGCAGCGACGAGATCATCCGGCCCGGCACCACCGTCGAGACCCTGGCCGGGCTGAAGCCGGCCTTCTACGACCCGGCCGTTGCGGCCCGCTTCCCGCAGATCAATTGGGAGATCACGCCGGGTAACTCGTCGCCGCTGTCCGACGGCAGCGCCGCGGTGCTGATCACCAGCGGCGAGGTCGCCAACAAACTGGGCCTGCGGCCGCTCGCCCGAATTCACACCGCGACGGTGGTGGGTTCGGACCCGCTCTACATGCTGACCGGCGTGATTCCGGCGACCGAGAAGGTTCTACATCGTGCCGGTTTGACGCTGGCCGACATCGACCTGTTCGAGGTCAACGAGGCGTTCGCGCCCGTGGTGCTGGCCTGGGCCAAAGACACCGGCGCCGATCTGGCCAAGACCAACGTGAACGGTGGGGCCATCGCGATAGGGCACCCGTTGGGTGCCAGCGGTGCGCGCATCATGACCACACTGGTCAACGCGCTGGAACAGCGCGGCGGCCGGTACGCGCTGCAGACTATGTGCGAGGGCGGCGGGATGGCCAACGCGACCATCATTGAGCGCCTGAGCTAAGCCACAACCGCAGACCCCCGCGCCTTGGATTAAAGCGCGGGGGTTCTGCCGTCCACCATGCTTCGGTGGCCGCGCGCTGTGCGTTCAGGTCTTCGATGTCGATCGCCCCCAAGCCGCGATGTAGAGCAGCATCGAGACCACCAAAGCCACCAGTACCCACAAAACGATCGTGAGGTCGATCCAGCTTCCGAACGCCGGCGAGCCCGGAAGTGCGTTTCTCAGCGGGACCACCGCAAACAGCATCGCCGCGTACCAGGTTGTCATCGGCGACTGAAACCTGCGTGGGTCGCGAATCGTCTGAATCGCAACAAACAAGCCAACTGCCGCGATCGCGACGAAGATGCAAAGGATGACGATCGCGAATACCATCGTGCTCGCTGATCGCTGCAATTGGAGTTCATAGGGTGACGACGCATTGGCGTTGTTCACGCGAGTCACGTGGACTTTCCAGCCGGTCAGCCGATCGACGAATGTCACGTTGGCGCGTTCCGGCACTTGCGCAGGGCCCGTGAACAATTCAACCGTGATCGGCCCGGTGTCATAGCTATCGAACGGCCAGCCTTCGACGTCGCGCGCCAAGGTCAGCGGAACAGGGAAAACACCGGGCAACATACCCCTGGAGTATGTGCGCCTGACCGGCGTCGTCGCGGATGTGACTGCCACAGTGAGGTCTTGCTTGAGACCGTCGGTCGCCGGATCCAGCAACGCAGGTGCGGGCTTAATGATGAGGTCGCCGACGAACTCGCTGTAGCTCTTTGAAATGCTCATCGCATCCAGCGTCACAGTCGTGCCGTCGCTGGTGGCCGCTCCATGAGCTGGAATACGTTGGGACGCAGAGCCATTGATGTACAGCACGACCGACATGACCATTGCGCAGGCAACGAACCCTACCAGCGCGACGACGCCGAGTCTCATGCGCGGCCGCCCCCGGCGACGCCGAATCGTTGGCAGCGGGCGCGATGTCGCGTCATGGTTGCCATAATCTTTGTCGAGCCTCGCTACCCACAACGCGGGCCGCAAGACTCTCATAAACCCAGGATCAACCATTCCGGGTCACGCCACACGCGCCACATGCCCAACGTCCGCGGGTGACGTATGAGCGTGCGCGCGGTTGTTGACCGCGCGGTACAGCGGAGCCGTCACCGCGGTGGTCACGATGGCAAGCGCACCCAACATCGCAAACGCATAGGGACCGATCAAGCGGGCTTGGAGACCGACCGACGCAACGGCGAGTTCGGTGATGCCGCGGCAGTTCAGCGAGATGCCGAGTTGAGCTGAGGTGGTAAGCGGCCAGCGTTGCATCCTGCCGGCCAGGAGTCCGACCGCGAACTTTGAACCGAAGGCGGCGATGGTGAGGGTCACCAGGCACAGGAGACCGCTCCATCGAAACAGATCCGCTAGAGTTTCCAGCGGCACAGACAGCGCGCTCGAAACGAAGAACGCAGGAATGAGCACGTCAGCAACCGTGGCTACGGCCCGCTGCGATGCCTTGTTGGCCAGCCCCGCGGGGAAGAACAGACCGGCAATCACGGCACCGATGGCTGGGTGGAAGCCGCATATCTGCGTTGCCGCCGCTCCGGTAAGCGCGTAGGCGAACATCGCTACTACAAACGGAGCACTCTGCTGGTTCCCCTGGAACCACCGCTGGAGGATCCGCGGCAACACGAGCATCACTGTGAAGAGCAACGCGACGCCCGCACATACGGCAGTCACCGAGACCGAGTCCAAGTCTGTGGTCAACAAGATCAACGCGGTCACCAGTGCCCATGCCGTCGCATCAGCCGTGACGGCAATTCGTAGCCCGACCCCTGGGATGGGCGCTGGGACCCCTAGATCTTGGATGAGGAGCACGAGAACCGGAACGGCGGTGACGCTCAGCGCCACACCGACGAATAACCACGCATGTAGCGAGTTGCCGTGTGGGCCAACGAGTTGGTGCGCGAAGGGCCAGGCTGCAGCTGCGCAGACGACGATCGGAGTCGCCACACACGGCACCAGTTGCCAGAGTGGTGACCGCTCGCTTGATTTGCTGTAGGTACGCAGCTCAATTCCGACCAGGAACATCAGTAACAAGAGGCCCGCTTGGCCCACGGCGTCGATGAGAGTCTTCGAGGTCCCCGAAAGTAACACGAACTTTGTGAAATGAGGACTAAGGGCCAGAATTGTACCCATCAAAATGCCGAAAAAGATTACTCCGACGACCGCGGGCTGATTAATCCGACGGAAGAGGCTTCCGACAAACAGTGAGCCGATCAAGACTACGGCCAGCATGATTAGTGCTTGCAGCGCGTTACCGAGTGGCATCGATTCTCCCTAACAACCGATTGAGATCACTAGCGCAGAGGCTATCGGCGAAAATCGCCTGCAAGACATTCCGAACGTTCCCGCGCGACTTGCTGTGCATCTTTAATTGTTATGTTCCTATCTGGGAAAAAATTCACAGCCATGCATGCGTGCAGGTACGCAATCCATCACGTAACTAAGCGATTTGGGCTGCCTGAGATCACCGGTCGCGTAGGTGTTGCGTTGCATCTTGTATAGCGATTGGCCGAACGCGCCGCAACACGTCGTGACCGTCGTCACCACATTTCATTATGTATTCTTAACGCATTACATTTTCTTAATACAGGCAGACGAAATCATAACGCTTTCTTGATGGTTATCCGCTGGCAGCAGTCACCTATAATCGTGAGGTCTATTACTCATATTTCGCAGGTAATTCCCAGGTTAATTACTTGTATTTCCCAGGTTCGACAAATTCAATGGCGGCGGGTTGCAGCCCGGCCGTTGTGTGACCTGGCTTAGGTCACGACCTGGCTCGAATCCTCGCCGGCCTTCGAGTGTCTCAATTCCTTAGACGTGACAAGCGCTATGGGCTGCAGATGATGGGCGAGGGCGGCGGGATAGCCAACGCGACCATCATCGAGCGACTCGGCTAGGCGGCGCCGGCGCGACCAGCGATGATCGCGGTCTGAATCAGCCTTCTGCGACGTCCAGCCCCTTATGCTGGTGAACCGGGAACCCGGGGGCCGGCGGAGGGTCGGATGACCACAGCGACCGCGTGCAGTACTTGTGGCACAGAGCCTCGCGAGGGTGCGCGATTCTGTGACGGCTGCGGTGCACCCGTCACCCAGCAGGACACCCGCGCGGAGTACAAGCAGGTAACCGTCTTGTTCGCCGATGTGGAGCATTCGATGGACATCGCGGCGGCGGTGGGTCCGGAGCGGTTGCGCGAGATCATGGCAGACCTGGCCGATCGGTGCGCGGCAGTGGTGCAACGTTACGGCGGCACGGTGGATAAGTTCACCGGCGACGGGATCATGGCGGTGTTCGGTGCGCCGGTGGCGTTGGAGGATCACGCTTTTCGCGCCTGTCTGGCGGCCTTGGGAGTTCAGGAGGAAGCCAAACGGCTTGCGGTCGACGTCCGCGATCGCGACGGTGTGGATTTGCAGTTGCGGGTGGGACTTAATTCCGGTGAGGTGATCGCCGGCGAAATCGGCTCGGGGCCGTTCGGTTACACCGCCGTCGGTGAGCAGGTCGGCATGGCGCAACGCATGGAGTCGGTGGCCCCGCCGGGCGGTGTGATGGTGAGCGCGTCGACCGCGCGACTTGTTGAGGGCACTGTGACTCTCAGTGAGCCTGAGCTGGTTCAGATCAAAGGTGCCGACGAGCCGGTGGCCGCCCAGCGGTTGCTGGGCGTGCCGGAGGGGCGTGACGCTGCCGGGCGGGCTGTGTCGAATCTTGTTGGTCGGCGCTGGGAACTGTCCGCCATCGAGAGTTTGTTGGGCCGCGCCGTCGATGGCCACGGCGCGGTGGTCACCCTGGTGGGATCACCGGGTATCGGCAAGAGCCGTCTGGTGCGTGAGGTGGCGGCAATCGCTGCGGGGCGCGAAGTCGAGGTGTTCAGCGCCTACTGCGAATCGCACGCCACCGACATTGCCTTCCACGTCGTGGCGCGGCTGCTGCGGGCGGCCTTCGGCGTGCGCGATTTAGACGGCCCGGCCGCCCGCGACCGAGTGCGCTCCCGGGTGCCGGGTGCAGACCCCGAAGACTTGCTGTTCTTTGATGACTTGTTGGGCATCGCCGACCCCGACGTTGCCCTTCCGACTATCGATCCCGATGCCCGGCGGCGGCGGTTGACCGCGCTGGTCAATGCCGCCTCGTTGGCCCGCCGCACCCCAGCGGTCTACGTCATTGAGGACGCGCACTGGATCGATGCGGTCAGCGAGTCAATGCTGGCCGAGTTCCTCACGGTGATCCCACAGACGCCCTCGCTCGTGCTGGTCACCTACCGCCCCGAATACCGCGGTGCGTTGAGCCAGGTGGCTGATACCCAGACCATCGCCCTTGCGCCGCTGAGTGATTCGGAAACCGCAGCCCTGGTTTCCGAGCTGCTCGGGTCGGACCCCTCGGTGGGCGGGGTGATCACCATG
>Ga0210390_10003830_pt1 | contig 12839 bp, 9 predicted proteins | sample IncBWH11OmetaG_FD_161050 | JGI IMG/M metagenome (GOLD analysis project Ga0210390, IMG submission 161050) | Forest soil microbial communities from Barre Woods Harvard Forest LTER site, Petersham, Massachusetts, United States - Inc-BW-H-11-O ...
CAATAGCTGTCCACCAAATTCGGCCTAAGAAACCTTGACATCATATCAGACGCGTGATGTTCTCTTGCTTCCCCTCGGCAAAGGCCAGCGCGCGTCGAAAGGGAACTGCTTGCTTAAACTTTCCGAGAATCGAACCAGACCCGAGGTCGAATGAAAAAGAAAATCGCAAAAGTGACAAGCGCGTGTGCGCCGCTGGCTCTGCTATTCCTGAGCTGGCCCCTCGCCACCAAAGCGCAAACAATTCGAGTGGACGCCACGCCAAGCCACGTCGCCAACACTTTCAGCCCACCCTACGCGCTCGGATCAACCGTCGATCGCGTGCCCAGCAACGCCACCGATCCATTTTTTAAGCCGGAATCCATTCAAAAAATCTTGTCGGCGGGATGGGGTGCGATCAGTTACCGCCAAAATACGGATCTATTTGTCCAAGCGTGGCACTGGAACCCAAACGGTACCTGGAGCGATCCAGCAGGCCGCGGCTATTTCACCGGCGATGCCAATCCCACGGAAATGATTCGCCACTCTTACGGTTATGCCCTTCAGCATCGCGGATTCACGCGCAACGGCGGCCTGGAAGACGAACTTTTCTCGCGACTGAACGACGGCGATCTGGATACCTACTGGAAAAGCAATCCGTACCTCACCGAAACTTTCACCGGGGAAAGTGATGCGCTCCATCCGCAATGGATCGTCATGGATCTGGGGTCCCAGCAAACGGTCAACGGCATCCGCATTGTGTGGGGCGAACCCTACGCAACCATCTACCAAGTGCAGTACTGGTCGGGCGCCGGTGACGCCATGGACGAACAAGCTTCCGGCGAGTGGAAGAATTTCGGGCTTGGCGCACTCGAGAACGCAAAAGGAGGCACGGTCACCCTACGCCTGGATTCATCCGGAGTTCCCACGCGGTGGGTGCGCGTGCTGATGACAAAATCTTCCAATACGTGCGATACCCACGGAAGCGCCGACAAACGCAATTGCGTGGGCTACGCCATCAAAGAAGTTTATTTGGGCACAATCGACCAAAAAGGTGAGTTCAAGGATCTCTTGCGGCATTCCAGAAACCAGCAGCAGTCCGCAACCTATTGCTCGTCTGTCGATCCGTGGCACGAACCCAGCGACCTCTTCGTTGCCCCAGATCAGATGGCCTCTGGGGATCAGCCCGGCCTCGATCTGTTTTACACGAGCGGTATCACCCGAGGCATGCCCGCCATCATTCCAGTAGCCATGCTGTATGGCACGCCGGAAGACTCCGCCGCGCAAATTGCTTATGTAGAAAAACGCGGGTATCCCATCGCCTATGTAGAAATGGGAGAAGAAGCCGACGGGCAGTACATGATTCCGGAAGATTATGGAGCGTTGTACCTGCAATGGGCCAAGGCTCTGCACGCTGTCGATCCCAATTTGAAACTCGGCGGCCCCGTCTTTCAAGGCGTAACCGAAGACATCAAAGTGTGGAAAGACGCCCGCGGCCGCGATTCCTGGTTCGGCCGGTTTCTCGACTATCTCCGGGCTCATCAGCGCCTCTCGGACTTTGCCTTCATGTCCTTTGAGCACTACCCATACGACGGCTGCGAGACTCCCTGGGAAAACTTGTACCAGGAGCCACAGTTGATCACCCACATCATGCAAGTGTGGCGCGACGATGGGCTGCCTGCGGGCATCCCGATGTTTGATACGGAGACCAACGCCCATGGCGGAGAAGCGTCTGTGGAGGTGTTTGGCGCGCTGTGGTTGGCCGATTCGTTCGCCGGATTTTTGATCGCTGGAGGAAAAGGCACGTTTTATTATCACGATCTGCCGTATTCCCCGCCGCATCCCAATTGCAAAAACAGCTGGGGAACCTATCGAATGTTCATGACCGACGAGAAATATGAAATCAAGGCGCCGACCTCACAGTATTTCGCCGCGCAAATGCTGACCAAGGAGTGGGTGCAACCAAAAGACGCGGATCACAAGTTATTTCGGGCGGTGGGCGACATCAAAGATTCCAGCGGCCATGTTTTAGTGACAGCCTACGCCGTATTGCGCCCCGATGGCCAATGGTCCCTTCTATTGATCAACAAAGATCACGATCGCGATCACGCCGTGCGCATCGTCTTCGATGATTCCGAATCCAAAACACAAAGCCGGTTCGCAGGCCCGGTCGCGATGATCACCTTTGGCAAAAACCAGTATCACTGGCATCCAGCCCGGAGGAACGGCTACGCTGACCCGGACGGCCCAGCACTCAATTCCGCAATTCAGGGCGAACCAAACTCCCTCTACACACTGCCAGCCGCCTCCGTCACCGTGCTACGCGGCAATATCGCAGCAGCGGAATCAAAGTCCAACTAACACAAAGACCGATTTGATCTGTCGAAGACGCCGCAAACAATTCGATAGACAATGCTTTCCATTCTGGAACGACGCAAGCAGATCGTTCCCAATATGAAGATCTGCGTCCTCACAAATTGTCTATAACCTTCAAATAATGGCCATTTTCGGTGATGTTACGCGTGCCTTAAAGTTGTCCAAGAACTGCATCAGGACTGTCATGTCCAAAGTATCCCGATGTGTGTTCTCTCTTGTGCTGGCTAGTATTTCGCCGTTCTTTGGTTGCAGTGGCGGACCCGGTCCGAACCCCACTCCTACCACCAGCTTCCAAGTGGTTGTTTTCTCCGACCTCCATTTCACTCCTTTTTATGACACTTCTCTTTTCCCGCTCTTCAATCGACGGATCCCAGCCAGTGGGCCGCCGTCTTTCAGGGTTCGGCCATATCAACGCCGTCGGCATGGGATAACGTCACCAACTATCCATTGCTCGTCCTCGCCCTGTGGGGCATTAAGCAGAACCTGGGATCGAGCCCGCTCATTCTGTATACCTGCGATCTGATTGGCCACAACTTCCCACAAATGTTTTACCAGTTGAATGGAAACTCGCTGCCGCCGGACCCTGCTGCCGTCTCAGCCATGCAGGCGTTTACGGACAAAACGGTCGCGTTCGTCACCGCACAGATCAGAGCCAATATCGGAAATATCCCCGTCCTGTTCGCGGTTGGGAACATCGATTCCTATACAGGCGAGGGGCCGGACAGCGTCTTGCTCTCCAATAACGCGGGATCCTTCTATTCGCAATTTCTGGGCGAGGTACTGCCGACCAAACAACGTTTCTCAGCACCTTCAAGGCTGGCGGATATTATTCCGCCGCGCCGCTTGGCACAAAAATGGTTGGTCATCGGGCTCAATACCAATCCTTTTTCCCCTTTGGTCCAGGGCAACATCCCTCCAAACAACAATGACGCGCCTGTTGACGCGGAGCTCACTTGGCTGGATTCCATTCGCGCTTCGGCCAAAGCCTCTGGCCAAAAGGTGTGGCTCCTCATACATGTGCCTCCCGGCGCTCTCACCGTTACCACTGCCTCAAATGCCGACAGCAACGGTCACATTACCGCTGCCACCGCCTCCATGATGTGGGAGCAAAATTACCAGGCGAGTTTTCTCACGATACTTTCGAAATACCCCCGGCCTAATCACGCTGACCCTCGCCCCGCATACCCATATGGACGAATTTCATTTCGCATCCCGTCACAGGACATTGTCCTTGGGGAAGCGCTGCGATCCGTCCCGTCTTCGGCAACGACCCTGCTTTCAAAATCTTCATTATTACCAGCGATGCGTTGCCTCCCACAGACTATCGTTCCTTGAATTATGATCTGGCGACTCTGCCGCCTCAGTTCAGCAACTATTACACTTTCTCTTCCGCCTACACCGTGCAAGGTCTCCTTTGAACTCTTCCTTGCAGCGACTCTACCCACTTATTCTTGCCAGCTATCCAAGACAAGCCCTTCTTACCGGGCTGCATCTGTCTGGACACAATTACGCCAATCCTATTACCTCCACGACATGGCCGGTTTTCGCTTGCGGCATTGGATAAATGGACCAAACCGATTTCGTCAAGTGCGTAAATTCATTTTGAACGAGCCCCCTGACGAACTCTTTAGTGAAGACCGGGTCCCGCACCCTGCTTTTCAAGGGTGCGGGTTTAGAGTCCACACACCACAAACCGATCCTTCTTCGTACTCACCACTTGAGGTCGGTCCCTGTTGGGGCAGGGCACTCTTCTTCAATGTGAACACATAGCCCGTGCGAGCGGCACTACTGCTGAGAATGTAAGAGATAGGCCTGATCGCAACCTAAGCTGAGGAGGCGACTACTCGAAAGGTCATCCCTTCCAGACATACTTGCCGCAGGGGCAAGGAACCGTTTCCGCGGGATTCTTCTTTTGCAGGGGACTTCGGCAAACTGGGCAATTTTTCTGCCACATGCTACACCTGGTTTTCACTGGCGAATCAGCCAAAAACAAATCGAATTTGGCGCGGGCCCCTGCCGTCCTGATCAAATTTCAGGGCTCTTTGGCGTAAGGGCCGTTCCGATTGAAGCGTCGCGGCAAGTAGCCCGCAATACGTAGCGTGTGCAAATTTCATGCCACGCCAAGGAAATAATCTCGTCCTGCCAGAAACACCGCTAACTCAAACCAATGACGCCACTTCCCGCCACCGCAGGCGATACCGCCCGCAATCCTCCTGGAATCCCGCCCATCGGCTTGGAAAGCGATTTCCCTCGGTGCGCACGGAATTATCGTTACCACGTCGTTTCAAATCCTAAGTCAGGTCCAAAAATATCAAGCTTTTGGCGCCGCTCCGAAAATCTCCACCAACCTCCCGGCGATCAGTTTGTCCTCGCCATCCTTCAACTGCCACACGGCAAACCCAAAGCTTTGTGGATCGCTTGGATGGCCGTGGTGGCCGCCATGATTCTCCCCGCCGACGGGCGCGTTCGGGTCCCGCCCTCGCATTCCGCTAGCACCGGCGCCCATGCTTCCAATCCCCATCGGCCGCGTGTCCGCCAGTTGCTGCATCACTTCCGGCCCGGTGATCTTCAGTCGGGACGGATCGATGTGCCAGCTATATCGCGGCGTCACATTCCCCAGCGCCTGTGGATTGAACTGCCTCGGCAGCGCCGTCACCCCGAATTTCTTGACTGCATCGGTAATCGCCTGCGCCCGCGCGTCGTAAATCTTTAGCATTTCGTCGAGATCCTCATTTACGAACAGCTCCAGCGCTTTCAGCAGCCCGAAAATCGTCTCCTTCCCGACCTTACAGCAACGCCCGATGCGATCCTCCTGCGGACTCATGTTCAGCAGCGCGTAATGGATCAGCTCTTCCTTCCCGATCAACACGCCCGAAGCCTGCGGTCCCCGGATATCCTTCCCGCCGCTGAACGTCACCATGTCGAACCCCATTGCCGGGTAGTCCCACAGCCGTTCTTTCGGCGGAACGTCCGCGGCCGCGTCGTTGAACGTATAAATGTTGTGTTCCTTGGCGATGGCCACGGTCTCCGCACCGCTGACCTTTCCATTGGAGGACAATATATTCGTAAAGTGAATCGCTACGGTCTTGGGATTGATCGCAGCAATCATTTCCTCTCGCGTTTCCACCTCCACCAGCTTCGCGCCCGTCTGCCGGATCTGGTGGTCAAACGGATACCGGTGGCTCTTCTGGATGATCACTTCGTTCCGCGGAAAATTGCTCACGTCGGGAATGTCGCGCATACGCGGTTCCAGGTCCTCGGTCATCATTCCCGAGTACCCGACCACCATCGCCGCCGCCGCACCGCCCGTCACCAGCCCCGTATAGCCAGCGGGAGATTTACAAATCTTCGCGATGAATTTCCCGGCCGCGACCTCCAACTCGTCGATCAACACAAAATGTTCGTTGCCTCGCCGGATCAGTTCCATCACTTCGGGCTTCATCACCGAACCGCCAATCACCGTCACCGTGCCATTGATGTTCACTAGCGGCGTAACACCCAACTCCGCGTAAATATCCCCGGTAGACCCAAGCCCACTCGTAATCGGCACAATCGGACTGCCATCCACGCCCGGCGACCCCGCCTTATGCTTCTTTCCAAACGCACCCAAATCTGCGGGCGCAACCAATCCGCCCGTCAAAGCCCCAAGCGCACCCAAAAACCCCCGCCGATCCCACCCAAGCGTCAATCCCATAAGCATCCTCTCTGGAGTGCGGGAGCACAGCTCCCGCTTTCACGAACGCAGTCCCATCTGGATATCCCCAGCGACAGCCCAACTGCCGCCACCACCTAAACATGAATCTTTGTCGACGCGGGTCTTCAGACCCGCCAGTCCCACCAAGCTAATCTCTCACTCTCCCCCCACCCCCGCATTCACCACCTTCGCGCTTCCCACAATCTCAATCAACGAATCTCCCGGAATCCATTCCAGCGCCATACAAGCCCGCGAAGGCGCCTTCCCCGGCGAAAAATACGTCCCATATATCTTATTCAGCGCATCGTACTGCGCCTTGTGCGCATCGAACCGCGCCTTCCCGGTCGGCATCGGAACGCTATCCGCCAAAGGCAAACACAGAAACACCGTCAGCTGCAGAATGCTGTCCATCGTGCACCCGTTGCGCTCCACCGATTTCTTCAGCGCGTCCATTGTCCGGGTGACGTGCTTCTCGAACGGGTCCGTTACCAGCACATGATCTTCCTTCGGGTAACCGTCATTTGCGCCAGTTCCAGAGAAATAATAAATTCCGTCATGAACGTGATTGCTTCCACCAGCGCGCCGGGCTATTTCTCCCGCTCCTCCGGCCGGCGCTGGCGCACTCGCAGGCGGAGCCTGTTGAGCGAGGAGTTTCGTCGCGCCCGTCACACCAGCTGCCAGCGCCGCAATCTTGCCAAAGAAGGTGCGTCGAGTATCGATTTCCATGCAAATTCTCCTTAGGAATTTTCAGTCAGGCAAGCGAAACAGAGCCAATCATAACCCAAGCACCGGCACAGTCACGCCAGGGATCTCAACCGATCCTCATTCTCCAAAACTCTGCTCGCTAGAGTTTAAGCGCCGAATCTTTCCGCGGACTTGGCTTGCCTCTTCAGCCTTTCTTCTTCCCGGTTCTTCGGCATTGCGTTTGTCTCCAGAGAATGGAGGAGTTGACCGGAAATGGCAGCGATTCCATGCACAGCGGCCGCGAACGCGGCTTCATTCGTCTTCGATGGCTTGTTAAACCCGCTGATCTTGCGCACGAATTGCAGCGAAGCCGCTCGAACCTCTTCCTCCGTCACCGGCGGATCAAAATTAAACAGAGTCCGAATATTCCGACACATAACCTCTGACCTCCGCACCACGGCAAGAGCAAATTTTATCCCCGATGACAGCCTCCAGCAACTACACCGATTTTCCTGGGTGCGGGTTTAGACTCCACACACCACAAAACCCGATCTCCCTCGTGTGGCCGACCTTCAGGTCGGTCCCTCGTGGGTTGAGCTGTTACTTATTCGGCAGCACATCATACGGCCGCATCATCTCATTATCTTCATGCTCCAAAATGTGGCAATGCCACACATACCGTCCCGCATAGCCTTCAAATCGCGCAATGATCCGCGTCATCATTCCCGGATGCGCGCGCACCGTATCTTTCCATCCAACCTCGTCGGGATCGGGTGGAACCACCGGCCCGGTAAACCGGATCTGCTGGTGGCTTACATACGCAAAGTTCTCGATCTTCCGCCGGTCCAGAATCTGAAATTTCACCAGATGCAAATGAATGGGATGCGAATCGTCCGTGGGATTCACGAACGACCATATCTCCGTTGAGTTCAGTACCGGATTTTCCGTAACCGGATCGTGCCAGCTCTTTCCGTTCAGCAGCATTTTCACAGGATTTTGCACCAGATCGTCCGCTTCATCCAGCGACAACAACCGGGTTTTCACAGCCGCCGATTCCTGCAGCTTCTCGATGCCGCGAAGCGTACTTGGCAAAACGCTGTCATCGTTCACACCGGACCCCGAAACACGAAACTGCAACAACGAAACAGCATCATCGTTCAGAAGGATTTTGCTCCCCGCGCTGTCCTTGAAATCGATGACCAGGTCCAGACGTTCCCCGGGCGCAATCATGATTTTACCGATCGAAAGCGGAGCGCCAACCAGTCCCTGGTCCGTCCCAATCACATGAAATGGCAATTTATTTGCAAGCGACAAATGATAAAAGCGCCCATTAGAAGCGTTGAGCACCCGAAAACGATATTTCCGAGGTTCCACTTCCAGGAACGGAAACAACTTCCCATTGATCAAGTTTGCATTGCCAAAAAATTCCGGAATCCACGGAGCGTCCGCCTTGTCGGACACCGGATAATAAAGCTGCCCGTCTTTATCAAACATGCGGTCGCTAAGCACCAGCGGAATCTCATATCTCTCTTTCGGTAAGCGCAGCGCCTCTTCCGCCATATCCCGGAGAATATAAGCCCCGGCAAGCCCCGCGAAAATATTCAGCCGATTAATTCCCATCGCGTGGTCGTGGTACCATAGCATCGCCGCGTCCTGCTGATTCGGATAGTGATACACAACGGAATTTCCGGGCACGATCCAGTTCTCCGGATAGCCATCGCTTTCGGGAGGAACCTTGCCGCCGTGCAGATGCGCCACCGCCCGCACCGGGGGCTGGTCCGCCTCCGCGCCATGAAGCGTATGGTCGATCGGCAAAAAATGTTCGTGCGGCAGTTCGTTCGCCCACTCCACCAGCACCGCTTGTCCACTCTCTAGATCAAAGGTGGGACCAGGAAACATCCCGCCGAAGCCCCACATGCGGGTAGGCTTCATATCGCGGTGAACGCTGGTCTCAAAGGTCTGTATCGGCAGGCGATAGTAGGGAATCTTGATCGCTGAATTTTCCGGATTGGGCCGCGTTCCGTTGCTGCGCGCGAGTCCCGGAATCGGCAAAGGATCCACAAACGGTGTCAGCGTATTTGGGTCCAGCGCCGGTCGCGCCTGAGTGGACGCGACCTTGCCCCCTCCGTGTTGCGTCAACACTGCTCCGGTTGCGAGTGTGCTCTTGCGCAAGAATTCGCGCCTACTGATCGGCATGCCTGTACCTTTCGACCAAAAATGTTGAGCAGAAACAAAAGCAGCGGGCGCAACGAAGATAAATTCGTCCGCCCGCTGCATTTTATACTCAGTCCACTCGGTGGCACAGCCTCTCTTGGCTGTGTTCTTTCCATTGTGTGGATTACCACCCGTGAGACGCTACAACCTCTCCGGTGGTCGGGTTCAGGATCAGGATGCCATCTTCCTCGCGGCAGTGGTTAAAATTAAACATGTTGGTGATGGTTCCGGCGATGGAGTCGAACGAACCGTTTCCGATGCGCTCGCCGCCCAGCCAATTGTCCTCGATGAAGCGGATGATCGAACTCTGATCCGTGGTCGTGTGATCAACGAAGTTCGTCCGTGCGTAGGGTGAAATCACAACAAAGGGCAAACGCGGGCCATAGCCGCAGCGACCTTGCGCGGTTGACGCGGTGACGCCAGAGAGGATGTTCGCGGCGCTTTGGCCGCAAAAGCCGATGCCATTCAAGGCGTCCGCAGGCGTCTGGGACTGATTCACGATGGGGCTCATCTGGTGGTCGTACCAGCCGTCAGAGTCGTCATACGCGATAATCACCGCCGTGTTTTGCCATTCCGGGGTCTTCTGCAGGAAGTTGATGGTGTTAACGATAAAGGTCTGCTCGTCGAGCGGGTCCGAGTAGCCGGCGTGGCCGTCCTGATAGCCCGGTGCCTTCAGGAAGCTTACGGCGGGGAAGTTGCCCTTGCTCACCGCATCAAAAAAGTCGTGCGTATCGTATTGGTGATTTGCCGGACCTTGGTTACCGATTTCGGCGATCGATGCGGGACGAGTGTGAGTGGGGTTCGCGGTGCTGGCGTAATACTGGAACGGTTGATGATGCGGAATATAGTCTAACTTGTTAATCGTCGTGATCGCCGAGGTTGTGCTTCTCTTGCAACCCGTTGTGCCGTTGCGATTCGTAATTGTCAGGTCGAAACCGCCTTCGAAAAACCCCCAGCTGATCCCCGAAGCATTCAGCAGGTCCCCGATGTTCTTGCCGCTCATGGAGAACTTCTCGCCCGTGGAGGTGGCGCAAACATCCCCGGCAGGGTCGGCGTCACTGTTCACCGTCAGTCCACCGTTTCCGTCGTCGACTACGGCTCCAGTGCCATTCACGTTATCGACCGCGCCATTCGTCTGGCCAGAGATCAGGTTCAGCGCCCCCGGCGTGGAAGGGCCGAAGTTCGAGTCATAGGAGTTGTCGTTTATCGCGAAGTGCTGGGCATAGTTCCACAACGCCGTGACCGTATTCCCGTCGTAGTAGCCCAAGGCCAGACCAGTTGTGTTGAAAACCGCAGGGGAACCAGTTCCGCCAGCCGCCGTGCCTCCGGCTCCCGTGAATTCCGGGAACAGGTCCATTACGCCACCATCGAATGCCTGCTGTTCTGGAGTGTAGTCGTGATCCTGGTCTGCCGTGGATGCCTGGGACGGGCTCAGCCGGAACGGATTCGTGGCTCCCGCTTGATTGGCTGGGTTCAGGTTGGGGTTGTGCGTCAAAAGAGCCGGCCCGTATCCATTCACCGACGGCGTTCCCGCTGCGGCGTGAAAGGAGGGCTCTCCCTTAAGATTCAATGCATTAGGGTAAGTCCCAAAGTAGTGGTCGAACGACACGTTTTCTTGAAAAATGACAACGACGTGTTTGATTGGTGTTGCAGTGGAAGCGTAGCCACCCGGTGAAGCGTATATCATCCCGGGATTGAGCAACACCCCCGCGAGCAAGCTTGCAAAAACTCTGCGCATATTGATCCAGGCCTCCATAAGGTTCCGACATTTACCTGTATCTGTACAGGCAGCGCGGACAAAACAGCCGAGACTTTATCGGTGAAACGTTACGTCCGTGTGAAGACACTGTGGACAGCCTGTGAAGGCCTTGCCAGTACCATCTTGACGCTCCCCAATCGGCAACCTACAAGCTTTCCCCGACTTACTTTTCGGTCAAAAAATGTTAATTGGCTATGCCGCAACGTAGGAGTAGACTCCTGCAACATACTCAGGCGACCGCCTCGCCTTTGGCGTCGAGGGGGGCAATTGTGAAACCTTCTTACTTCTTCCTGCTGTTTTGTCTCGGCAGTCTGTCCCAGACCGCTTCGTGTCCAGCAAGTCGAGCCGCGACACCTCCGCATTCTTCCTATGCATCCGGGCAGTCCGGCCAAAATCCGAATTCGTCCGTTGCCGAACATCAGGTGACAATTCCGGGTCCGTTGCGCTCCTTTCTGCGCATGAGTGGAATCAGCCAGGACGTTTCGTCGGAAGAAGTATTGCCGATCCTTGCGCACAACGTAATTCTGCACGGCTACGAATTGGGCCGATCGACCGAGTATCTGATTTTGTTGCGGCGCTACGTCCAACAAGCAAGAGACCTGACGACGCTCGCAGGTCAGAATGCGAGCCTTCGCGTGCAAGGTTGCAAAGACGCGGACGCATTGCTCCGTGCCTTGGGATACAGGATGGAAGGCGAGTGTGGGCACGATGGAATGACTTTGGTCACGGCCGATCCGGAAAGAGCTTTTCTCACGATTGATTCAGGATTTCCGTTGCTGCGACTGGAGGGAGCGCTGCAGCACGATGCGCCCTTTACCTACGCCTACCAAGGCAGCAATGTTCCGGCGTTGTTTACGCCCGCGGAGTGGGTCGCGGTGAACGCAAAGAAGGGAGATCAGAAGCGGGATTTTCTGGAGAGCCTGTTGTATGAACCGCAGGTGGCGCGGCTGTACTGGGCGATGTCGCGAATCGAACCGCAAACTCGACTCGCCTTGCAAAGACAAATTGGGTTGGAAAAATTGCTGCCCATGGCTCCCACGCTCGATCTCTACGGAAGCCAGCTCTTGATCCGCGATGGCGCGGTCGTCGTCCCCGGTGGAAAAGAAGGGGAGAAGGACTGGCAGTTTATGGCGGGTGCAAGTCCACGCGCCCCGGCGGACTTCGTTATCCGGCTTCTGACAGCGGACCGCGGGTGGTTGGCCGCGTACTATGACGCGATGGCCCGAACCAGCGTGAGCCAGCAGGCGCACTTCGCCGCAAGCCATCGACTGAAAAATTATTATGCTGCATTCCGTTCCCCCGGAGCATCGGCGGAAGCGGGCGCCAGAGTGGCTTTCCGTCCTGCGCCTGCCTTGATGGTGTTAACGGCCCGATTGCAGTGGGAAGCCAATGGCGATCCTTATGTGCCTGGCAGCTTGCAGGTCTGGGGCGATATTCTGCGCCAGAGAGCGGATAACAAGTTCACGCACGGTTTGACCAAGAAATTTTCGGATTGGAATAATGCGGACCAGTTGGCGGAAGCCATGTTTGTTTTCTCGCGCATTGAAACCGATTCCGGCCCGGTGCAAGCCTATCTTTGTTTGAGCGAGTTGGATCACCGGCGCGGGCCGTCGCGGCGATTGAGCAATGCGGCAGTTCTGTTGATGGCGCAGCGCTATGCGGATTTCAGCGATCAATATCTGATCTTCAGCGAATTCCCCGAACTGAATGACGAATCCATTACTCACTTTCTACGGACGGCAGAAGGGCTGAACAAAATCTCCGATCACACGCTGCGCGGAAACGCGATGGGAATTTTCCAGGCCAATGTCGGCTTTTGGCAAATCCTTGCGCGACAGGGAGAAATCGATCCGGCCCACCTGAATTCCTCATGGATGGCAGTGATTCAGCCGTTCGATGCCGTCCCCTCAGACGCTCATCTCGTTACGGCTGCGCGCACCTCGCTCGGGCAAGTGTTTCAGGCGGCAACCGGGAAAACCCACGGAACCCAGGACGAGCTGATTAATTTGCTCGCGGGAGCGCCGCAAGTCACCACCGAGGGCCAGCAAATGCATAAGGAAATGGCCAACCGTATCCGGCTAGTCCTGGACGATCAGCGGCTCGTTTCCCTGGATACGCTGTTTGCGCTGGACGACG
>Ga0210390_10003831_pt1 | contig 12837 bp, 9 predicted proteins | sample IncBWH11OmetaG_FD_161050 | JGI IMG/M metagenome (GOLD analysis project Ga0210390, IMG submission 161050) | Forest soil microbial communities from Barre Woods Harvard Forest LTER site, Petersham, Massachusetts, United States - Inc-BW-H-11-O ...
CCCGCGGCCGAGGCCTGGCCGTCACCGGCCGCGCCGCGATCGGCTTCCACGAGGTCGCGGGCGACCTCGAGGGAAGACGCCCACATCTGGTCGAGGAACTCACGCAGGCCGGCCAGCCCCTCAGGGCGAGCACGGTAGAGACGGCGCGTAGCCAGCCTTCGTTCGGTCAAAAGACCTGCGTTCTTGAGCACGGTCAGATGCTGGCTCACGGCGGTCCTGGTTACGTCGAAACAGCTGGCAATCTCGCCCGCGGAGAGCTCCGAGTGGGCCACGAGCTGCAAGATGGCACGGCGGCGAGGTTCGGCGAGCGCGCGGAGCGCCTCGTCCGTCTCCTCCTCCCGCGGGCCGACCGCGGCCGCGGGCCGGTCACTACGCATAGCCTCGCCTCCTGGCCGACCACCAGTGTTCGTCAAGGCTAACGTTAGCGGCGACTTGCACTCAAGGGCAAGCGCAGGCTGACAGGGAGGCTGCGGGCGCTCAGCGCCGTCCGGCCCGCCGGTGGGCATTGACCTCGCTCTCCCGCGCGATCTGGAAGAACGTGGTCCTGCGCCGCGCCGATCGCGTCGGGCTCGAGTTTCGCCCCCCGGAGCCGGCGTGATCCCGGCGGCAGTGGCGGTGGACTGATCCGTCATGCGCTCTCCTGTACGTCCCGCCCAGCACCCTGCTGTGGCAGCCTATGACGCCGCTCAGGAGGGCGGATATCCGACCAGCAAGACGCCGTGGCAGTCCTCGTCGGCCGAACGGTAGACGTGGGAACAGTCCGCGCCGTACCGGGCGAAGTCACCCGGGCCGAGCGTGATCGGGTCGCTAGCCGAGCCGACCGTGATCGTCCCTTCGTGCACCAACACCCGCTCGACGACGCCACTGCCGTGCGGTTTGCCGAGATATTCGGTCCCGGCCGGCAGGAACATGTCGAAGACCTCGACGAGGCCACCGCCGCGCTCCAGCCGGTCCAGCAGTCGCAGATCGAGTGTCCCACCGGGCGTCGACCCGCGCACCCGCGGACCCTGTTGCGCCCGCACGACTACCGTGGCGGTTTCACGCCGGTCTTCGAGCAGGTCGCTGAATGCCACGCCCAGCGCCAGAGCCAGCGACCAAAGCGTCTCGATCGTCGGATTACCCCGACCCTGCTCCAGGTTCGCCAGCGTAGCTTTCGCGACGTCCGCGCGGGCGGCGAGGGCGGCCAGCGTCAGCCGGCGGCCGGTGCGGAGCCGGTGCAGGTTCACCGCGATGACCTCCCCTACGTCGGCGAACGCCCGTTCAGAAGGTTGACCCACGGTTCCAGTCTACTATACCAATGGGCTAATAAACTGGTACGCTGAGCCAGTCGGCACGGCACTATCCCGAGCTCTGTCTGACCGAGGTGACATGCAGGACACGGCTTTCGACCCGGCGGCGATCGCCGCTGATGCCGTGGCGCTGGCCGAGCTGCACGGCGGCACTGGCCACGAGCGCATACGCATCGAGTGGCTGCAACGGCGCTTGGAGGAGGCCCCCGGACGCCAGTACGTCGACGGTGTCGGCAACCTGGTGTGGACGTTCGGTCCGCCGCCGTACCGGCTCGCTGTGCTCGTTCACGTCGATGACGTCTTCGACGAGGCCACCGTGCGGGGCGTCAGGCAGCGCGACGGCTGGCTGTGCGGTCCCGGGATCGGTGATAACGCGATCGCCGTCGCCACCACCGTTGCCGTCGCCGAGGGTGCACTCGTCGACCGGCCCGAGCCGGGACTACTACCCTTGGTCGTAGTCTTCACCGTCGGCGAGGAGGGGCTCGGCGGACTGCGCGGCGCTCGCCATGCTTGTCGCGAGCTGGCGCCCGAGGCGGTACTGGCCCTGGAAGGCCACGGTTCCGACCGCGTCTTTGTCAACGCCGTCGGCTCTCTGCGAGTCCGGGTCACGCTGACCGGTCCAGGAGGGCACTCATGGTGGGACCGTGGTCGGCCGAGCGCCCTCCACGAGCTCGTGGAGTTGCTGTACGAGATGATCACGTCGGCTCCGGCGCAGCTGTCCGTCAACATCGGCCTGATCGATGGGGGGACGGGAGTCAACGCGATTGCCAGCCGGGCAGGCGCGACCGTCGAATGGCGCGCGACCGATCAGGCGGCGCTCGACTTGCAGGAAGCCGCGCTGGCGGATCTAGTGGTCTCCCCGGGCCTGAGTCTCTCGGTGGAGCACCTCGACAGCCGGGCGGCCGGCTCCGTGCCCCTCAGCCACCCGCTGGTAGCGGCAGTCCTGCGCGCCCGCTGTTCGATCGGCCTGCCGGCGACAGCCGCGGACGGCTCGACCGACGCGAACGCGGCGCTCGCCGTCGGCATACCTGCGGTGGCTCTAGGCTGCTGCGACGGCGAGGACATGCATGCCCCGACCGAACGGATCCGCGCCGACTCCATCGTCACCGGCGCCAGGCAATTGCGCGCCGTCCTCCAGGAAATCCTGGCCCTCCCCCGCGCAGCGCGGGGCTGATCTGACCCATCGAAAGCCGAGGAACAAAAGTGCTGCGAACCGGCAAGGACTACATCGAGTCGCTCCGCGACGGCCGGGAGGTGTGGATCGACGGTGAACAGGTCCAGGACGTGCCCACGCATCCGGCCTTCGCGCCGGTGGTGAACGTGCGCGCGCGGATTTACGACCTGGCCCACGAGGCCCGCACCAGAGACCTGCTGACCTACGTCGACGAAGAAACCGGAGAATCCTGTGCCACGACCTCGCGCCCGCCGCACACCCGCGAGGACTGGCAGGCCAAGCGGGCGTCGGTCGACGCCATCCTCGACGAGGCCGGCGGCGTGGTCACTCGCGTGGGCGATGAGACGGTCGGCGAAATGTGGTCACTGTTCGACGGGCAGGACGTACTGAACGAGATCGACCCGGCTTTCTCGGCGAACATCGCCCGCCACGTCCGGCGTGCGCAGCTGCTCGACCCGTTCCACGTCTCGGCCAACACCGACCCGAAGGGGGACCGTTCTCTCCGGCCGCAAGACCAGGACCCCGACGTCTTGCTGCACGTGGTGGGCGAGACCGACAACGGCATCGTGGTGCGCGGCGCAAAGTTCGAGACCGCGGCCGCCTACGCTAATCAGGCGTTCGTAAAGCCGACCATCGGCGAATGGAACAACGAGGTCCTCAGCGATTACGCGGTCGGCTTCCTCGCCGACATGGGCGCTCCGGGCGTCAAGCACCTCTGCCGGTCTTCCTTCGCCGGCCAGCACCCCCCGGACGACTATCCGTTGTCGAGCCGGTACGACGAGATCGACACGATGATCGTTTTCGACGACGTGGAGATTCCGTGGGAGAACGTCTTCTTCTACCGGCACACCAAGGCGGCCGCGTTCATCCGCGCGACCCTGCACCGGTACAGCATCTTTCCGTACGTCCAGCGCTACACCCGCTTCGCCGACTTCCTCCTCGGTGTCGCTTACGCCAGCGTCAGGTCTACCGGAGTCACGATGCACCAGGGCGTGCGGGAGAAGATCGCGCAAATCGCGTGCTACCGCGAGGGTATCAACGCGCACCTGACCGCGGCGGTCGAGCTGGCCGAACCCAGCCCGGGCGGCCTGCTGATGCCTAACCAGTCGATGATGTACGCCGGCCGGGTCTTTGCGTCCACCCAGCTGCCGTCCGTCATGCATCTCGTCCGGGACCTGTGCGGCTGCCAGGTCAGCCTGATGCCCAGCAAGGCCATGTTTGACAGCCCCGGCGCAGGCGACTGGCTACAGAAGTACTTCCGGGTCGGAGAGATCCCTGCGGAGGAACGGCGCAAGCTCTTCGCGCTGGCCCGTGACCTGCTCAATTCTGACTACGCCGGGCACCGGTTGACGTTCCAGCTGTTCGCGCAGTCGCCGCCGTTCTCGCACCTGCTAGCCGTCTACAACAACTACGACTTCAGCGGACCGCTCGACCTGGTGGCCAGATATTCCAAAGTCGCCGAGGCGGTCCGCAAATGAGGGAGCCGATCACGGTAGGCGGTCACCTGCGGATCCGGCCGTTCAACACCGCTGACAGCTATCCGGAGCAGCGGCTCGACAACGACCTGTGCCAGGCGGTGGTCGCTGGCGAAACCGTCTACCTGCGCGGTCAGGTGGCACAGGACCTGGACACCGGCGAGAGCGTCCACATCGGGAATCCCGCCGCCCAGGCCGAACAGGTGATGACGAACGTCGAGACACTTCTCGCGGAGGCCGGCGCGTCCGTCGAGCATGTGGTGGCCTGCACCATCTACCTCACAGACATCCGCCACCGCGAGCCGGTGTACCGCGTACTGGGGCGGCGGCTCAAAGGTGTCTACCCGGCGTTCACCGGCCTGGTCGTGTCCGCGCTGGCCCGGCCTGAATGGCTCGTCGAAGTCACAGTGGTGGCGGTCAAGCGATGACGTTCTCGCTCGTGGCCCGCTGCGAACGCACTGGTGCGGTCGGCGCCGTCATTGCCTCGGCCAGCATGGCGGTGACGGCGCGGTGCCTGGCGGTTCGCGCCGGCGTGGGCGCGGCATGCAGCCAGAGTACGACCGATCCGCGGCTGCGTGAGGCGCTGCTCGACGCGATGGCCGGCGGCCTCGCCGCAAGCGACGCGCTCGCGGCGCTCGTCGACCGCACGCCCGATATTGCATACCGGCAGCTGGCGGCCGTCGACGCCGCTGGCCGCTCGGCCAGCTACTCCGGCGGTCTGGCGCTGCCCGAGGCGACGGACGTCTGCGCCGCGGGTGCCGCCGCCGCAGGCAACCTGCTGGCCGATCGAGGCGTGCCCGCGGCGATGCTCGCCGCCTTCCAGGACCGGTCCGGCGACAGCGTGGGCGACCGGCTCATCGCCGCCATTCGGGCCGGCCTGGCCGCGGGCGGCGAGGTCTCCCCGGTGCGGTCGGCCGGGATGGTCATCGCCGAGTCGGCACCATGGCCGGTCACCGACCTCCGGGTCGACTGGCACGACGATCCGGTTGGGCAGCTCGCCGGGCTCTGGCGGATCTGGCAGCCTCAGGCGGAGTCCTACGTCCAGCGCGCCCTGCGCCCGTCCGAAATGGCCGGCTGATGCGAGAGCTCGGCCGTCGGTTTAATGCGACGACGTACTTGCCTCTACTCCGCAGTCGCGCGGTCGGGATCTACCCGGTCGAGACGGCCAAGCCCAGCCGACGCGGACCAATTTTGTCTTGACCTGGTGCTACCGACGCCGCTGAGCCCGGAAGAAGCTGCCTCGTCCTGATAAATGATGAGGGCGTCGGGCAGCCAGACCAACGCCGTGAGACCGCCGGCCTCGGCTGGGTTCAACCGGACCTTGATGCCGTGCCGTGCAGCGAGCCGACCAACCACGAACAAGCCCATACTCTTCGAGACAGCGACATCCGTAGCCGGCGGGTTTTCCAGCCGCCAGTTCGCCTGCGCCATCTCCTGGGCGCTCATGCCGAAACCCTGGTCGATGATGTCGACCAAGACGCCGCCACTCGCGAGCTGCCGGCCGGAGATAACGATTGACGTGTCCGCCGGAGACAACGACGCCGCGTTCTCGGTCAACTCGGCGAGCAGGTGCACCAGGTCGTTGACGGCAGGCCCGCACACCGCGATACCCGGCTGTGCCCTGAGTGAGACGCGCTCGTACTCCTCGATCTCGGAGACCGCGGCCTTGATCACATTCACCAGCTCCACCGGCCTGTCCGAATAATCGGGCAGTTCGTGACCGGCCAGAACGAGCAAGTTATGCGAGTAGCGGCGCATACGGATGGTTAGGTGGTCCAGCTTGAACAGTCTGGCCAGACGATCGGCGTGCTGTTCCCCCTGCTCAAGATCATCTATGAGCCGGATCTGACGTTCCACCAGGGACTGGCTGCGGCGGGACAGGTTAACCAGTATCGCGTTGAGCTTCCCGCGGATTGCGGCCTGGTCGGCGGCCATCCGCAACGCCTCCCTGTGCACCTGGTCGAAGGCGCGCGCGACGTCGCCTATCTCGTCCGAGGAGTCCACGTCGATAGGTTTTACATCCAGCGGTACACCCTCGCCGCCGCTGTCGTTGATGAGGCGTACCGCGTCGGGCAGCTGTACGCCAGCCACCTCAAGGGCGCCGGACCGCAGTCTGCGCAACGGTCCCAGCATGGACTTGGCCACGATGGTCATGGACGCCAGCGCCAGCGCCAGAACGATGATCACTATGACGCTGGCTACCAGCACCGACGTGACGGCCCCGTTGTGTACTGAGCTGATCTGCGAATGGATCGCCGTGCTCCGCAGGGAGGCAACAATGTGGCTGACGCTCAACGTGAGGATGGAGGCAGCGACGGCCGGGATGATTATCAGCAAGGACAAGCGCAACCCGACAGGCCAGTTCTTCAGCGCGCCGCTCGTGTCCTTAAGATTCGCCGCCGACCAGGTTGCCGGGCGCCGGTGGCCACCGGCAGACGAACTGGTGCTGTCAGGCTGCCAGCTCCGGTCGGCACTATGCGCAGCGGCGGCTATCCCGATGCCGGCAGGCCCCCGGGTGGGTGCTGTGGCTCTGGTGTCGCGGGGCGCTTCGACGATTGTTCGCCGAGGCTCATACGCTCTGCCGTCAGCCTGGGCGTGCGCGCTCTCGCTCGGGCCCCTCCGCAGGTCCACCACCATGAGCAGGGCGACCACGACCACCAATGCCACGAAGAGAATCTCAGCTACCATGCCACTCACATCTCGCCGATAACCAGAATCGCGCGCATGATGTCGTGCATGGTGCCATTCCGGTCCTGGAAGGACCCATACTGATCAAACCGCTCAGCCCTGCTGACCGGCCGGAAGCGATCCGGCGGCGGAACCAACATGGAACCCCCCTCGTGATAGCCCATCCTGCGCACCCGCGGCACGGTTGAGTCGCTGCAACTCTAATCGCTAACCAGCTGATATGTCCCATTTAAGGGAAAGCTGGCATTGCGTCACAGCAGGCCGGCGCCACGCCGGGCGGGCTTGCCCCGGTGGGGGCGACCAGCTTCCGGCTCGGCCCTCGACCCGGCGGGTGGAAAAGCTGGCCGAGTCACCCGGCGAGACGTAGCTATCGAAGTCGGAGCTCAGCTCATGGCCAGGGAGCTGGGATGAGATGGTGGCCGGGTTCCGGTCCCAGCCGCTGAAGGCACCGCTCCAGGAGCAAATTTCTGCCCGGACGAACTGGTAATCAGATTGAGGAAACCGCTACAGTCGCACGGTATGCCCGCGAGCGGGCCATGACGGCATCGAATGAGCACACCGATGAGTCGGCGGAGGATCTGTGGAGAGGGATACGGTCGGCCCAGCCGGTAGCTTGCCGGTTCAAGCCGTGGACACGGCGGCGGCCAGCGAAGAACGGACGAAGCTCCGGCGAAGCGTGGGACGCGCGGACACCGCGTTCCTCATGCTCGCCGCGATCATCGTTCTTGACACGCTCGGCGCGGTGTCAAGTTACGGCGCTCAGGCGTTTACCTGGCTCATCGTCATGGTGATCTTCTTCCTGGTTCCCTATGGCCTGCTCACCGCAGAACTCGGCAGCGCCTTTCCTGTGGAAGGCGGCCCTTACGTCTGGGTCAAGCTTGCCTTCGGCCGGGTCTCGGCAGCTGTGGTCTCCGTCATGTACTGGGTCGATAACCCCATCTGGCTGGCCGGGACGCTGGCGATCACGGCTATGGCCACCTTCAGCACGTTCTTCGTCAACCTCTCGCTGGCCTGGGAGTACGTCTTCGGCCTCCTCTTCGTCTGGGCCGGCATCGCGTCGGTGATCATGGCGCTGAAGTTCGGCAAGTGGGTAGCGACCATCGGCGCCGTCGTCCGCGTGGTGCTCATGGCCTTCTTCACGCTTACCGTGCTCATCTACGCCGGTGAGCACGGCGTACACGGTTTCGGGGCCGGGGCGTTCAAGCCCACCTGGGTCATCTTCCTGGCGGCGGCGCCCATCCTGATTTTCGACCTCGAGGGCTTTGAGCTGCCCAGCGCCGCGTCTGAGGAACTGATCAACCCGCGCAGGGACGTACCCTTCGCCGTGCTGCGCTCGGGGATCGGCACGGTGCTGTTCTACGGCCTGCCCATCTTGGCGATCCTGCTCGTGCTCCCGGCATCCAGGCTGTCCAACGTGGCGGGATTCGTCGACGCGTTGCAGCAGGTTTTCGTGGTCTATGGGGGCCACCTGACAAGCTCGGGCGCGGTGCTCACCGGCGCCGGGAAGGTTCTCGCCGATATCGCGGCGCTCGGGGTGATCTTCGGCTTGCTTTCCTCGGGCGTGGTCTGGCTGATCGGATCCGACCGCGCGCAGGCGGTCGCGGGGTTTGACGGCGCCGCGCCGAGGTTGCTCGGATACTTCTCCAAGCGCTTCGGGACGCCGATCGCGGTGAACCTGCTCTCGGGCGTGGTGTCGACCGTTGTCCTGATCCTTGCGCTGACGCTGACCAGCGGCAATGCGGCTAAGTACTTCAGCGTCACCCTGGGGCTGGTCATCTCCATGGTGACGATCACCTACGTGCTGATCTTCCCGTCGGTGATCAAGCTCAGGTACAAATATCCCGACATTCCGCGTCCGTACCGGATACCGGGGGGAATGGTCGGGCTGTGGGTGGTCGGGATCTTGACCACGGCCTGGGCGCTGTTCACCACCATTGCGATCATCTACCCGGGCATCGGCACGGCGCATCCTGATGACTCACTGCCGAGCGGGTTCGCCGGACAGCGCCTTGAGTACACGCTGTCTCAGGTGATACCACTGGTCGTGATGGTGCTCATCGGCCTGCTGTTCTACGCTCTCGGCAGGCCCACCCGACTGCAAGCGGCGCAGGCGGAAGCCGCGCAGGCCGAAGCGGCGCAGGCGGAAGCGGCGCAGGCGGAAGCCCCGGAGCCGGAAGCCGCGCAGCCGGAAGCCCCCGAGCCGGAAGCCCCGGAGGCGGAGGTCTCGCGGGAGTAACCGGGGCGGAAGGGATCAGGCGTCCCACACGACCGGCAGCCGCTTGGCCGCCCGTACCGCCCAGCCGTGCACGATCGTTTCCTGGTCCGGATGCGGTCGCAGGTTCGGCAGCCGGGCGAACATTTCCTCGATCATGACTCGTTCCAGCTGGCGCGCGACGAAGTGGCCGAGGCAGAAATGCAGCCCGTAACCGAAGGCCGCGTGGTTCTGCCTCGGGCGGTCCAGGTCAAAGGTGTCAGGATCGACGTACCTGGCCTCGTCGCGATTGGCTGACGCCAGGACCATGGCCACCTCGGTCCCGGCCGGGAAGCGGATGTCCCCGAGGGTTACCTCGGCGGTAGTGAGCTTCTCGGTCATACCGAAGGGGGCCAGCCATCTCAGGCCCTCTTCCACCGCCGCCGCAGACCAGGCCGGCGGGCCGATGGCAATCCGTATCGCCTGGTCGGGGCGGGTAAACAGGCCGTGAAGTGAATTCGCGGCACCGTGGGCGGGTTCCTGGAATCCGCCCACGATCATAACGCCGACATCACCGATGATCTCCTCGATGCTGCGGGTGGCTCCCTCCGGCCTGCCATCGTGGAGCAGGTGAGAAAGGGTGGAGCCGTCCGGGCGCGCAGCGAGCCGGTCAAGCCGCGTCTGCAGGTAGGCGGCGACCTCTGCCTTGATGGCCCGGCCGTGCTGGGCAACTTCGGCGCTCCTGCCGAAATCGACCAGATAGGCCGCGAAGCCGCGGAACCAGCGGATCAGGATCTCATCGCGCACGTCGGTGAATCCGAGCACATCGCCGATGGCTCGCATGCTGATGCGCTCCAGGATCTCGGTGTTCGCGTCGGCCTGGCCGCGGTCGCGGATGGCGTCGATGTACCTGGCGGCAGTGGCGCGGAGCTGCTCACGGTATCCGCTGACGGCCCGGGGACGGAAACAGGCGCTCAGCGGAGCCCGATGAGCTAGGTGCTCGGCGCCGCTGAGGCTCATCACATTCGGGTTGCCGTAGACGGCATGAAAGACCTCTCTGGTGGGCCCGAAGACCTCGTCGTTCCTCCCGGCCTCATCACACAGCGCCCAGGTGGTGATCCAGACGCGTCCAGTTTCCGGCACGTAGGCGATCGGGCGGTGACGGCGCATCCATGCGTAGGTCGGATATGGGTCGTCCTCCAGAACCTCCAAGGCGACGTCATGGACGACGCTGAGGGCCGTCGCAGCTGCACTCCCCGCCACGCCAGGCCTCAGAACTCAAACGCCGGCGGCCGCCAGCCGACGGGTCCGGCGAATTCCTGCCCGTCGGAGGCGCCACGCAAGAACTCGGGACGAGGCTGGTCCATAACTGTGCTCCGGTGGTTTTGCCAGGTGAATCGCCCTTTGAGCATTCGGGAAGGGATGCTACCACCGCGTTGATCAAGAAACGCTAGGCCAGGCTGCCCAGAGCCGTGTACTCGCGCCGATAGTTCCTGTCCCGCGATGGCGGGCCTGGTGCGTCAAATTCCTCCGCATAACGCCGACCTGCCCACACGGCGCCAGCAATCGTGGTCGGAGCCCAGGCGTCCCCTACGCACGTTACCGACCGGACGCCACACGCCGACCACTCGTCCTTTCGCTGCTCCAGCGCCAGGTAGAGGCCGTCGCAGGGAAGCCTGGCGGTCACCAGCACCACGATGTCGGCGGCCACGCTGGTCTCTGAGCCGGTGAACGCGCAAGCCGTCCGCGCTTCGCCGGAGCCGATGGCGACGAGTACCTGGCTGGTGTCCACGATGATTCCCGCCTCGCGTACGCGCCGCTGGATGTCACCGATCTCGAGGGTGTGAGCCGTCCACGAGGACACTAGCGGGGCCGAGGTAACCAGTCTGACCTCATGTCCAAGCCCGGCGAGCAACTCAGCCAGTACCCCGCCGAGATAGTAGTGATCATCGTCGAACAGCAAGACCCGCTGCGGTTCGACACCGGGCCGACCAAGCGGATGCTTGCCCGTGAGCAGGTCGTCGGGTGTCAGGACCCTGGCATCACCAGCGACCGGAATGGCGCTGGTGTGCCATCGACCGATGCCATCGGCGCGCCAGCGCGCGCCGGTCGCTACCAGGATGTCGGTGAATCCGTGGCCGAGGGCATCATCCGGCGTGATCTCCTCGCCCCGGCCGACGATCACGTTGCGGTAGCGCCTGTCGATCTGCCCGGTCCGGTATTCGACGACCCGGCGCCAGGTGGCCAGGCCGGGTAGGCCTGCCTCCCGGAGAACCCTCCCGCCAAGCTCGCGGCTGGCTTCGGCCAGCATTACGGGGTAACCGCGCTGGCCAAGCGCGTGGGCAGCTTCCAGACCCGCCGGGCCGGACCCGATAATCAGGACGCTGGCGTCGGATTCTCGCGGCCTGATCCGCTCCGGATGCCAGCCCCGACGCCACTCCTCGCCCATGGTCGGGTTCTGCGTGCAACGGATGGGCGACATGGTCATGTCGCCAGAGATACAAATGTTGCAGCCGATGCACTCACGAATATCGTCGAGGTTCCCGGCCTGGATCTTGGCAGGCAGGAACGGATCCGCAATCGACGGCCTGGCCGCGCCGATCATGTCGAGGATGCCGGCCCGTACGTGGCGCACCATGGTGTCCGGCGAAGTGAAGCGACCCACCCCCACTACCGGCTTCGCCGACAGCTGCTTCAGGCCGGCGATCAGCGGTTCGCGTTCGGCCTCGGCCGCGAAGCGCGATGTCGCCGAGTCCAGCTCCCAGCTGCCGAGCACCAGATCCCAGACGTCAGGCAGATGGTCGAGCAGCGAAATGACCTCGGCTGCCTCAGCCGGCATAATTCCGGCGGCGCCGACTCCTTCATCGACGGTCAGGCGACACGCGACGGCGGCCCGGCCCGCGCATTCCTCGCGCGTGTCTTCCAGGACCTCGGCCAGCAGCCGCGCCCGGTTGGCGACAGAGCCACCATAGGAGTCGGTGCGCTGGTTGTACCGGCGGGACAGGAAGTGATGCAGGATGCTCAGGTTGTGCCCGCTATAGACATATATGAGGTCGTATCCGGCGGCCAGAGCACGGCGGACCGCCTGACGATGCCAGCGCCGCAGATCGACGATGTCTGAGGCCGACATCATGCGGGCCTGAACCGGGTCGTTCGACCAGGTCACCACGGGGAGATGGGCCGGTCCCAACGGCGGTTCCCGGCTCGATAGGTTCGGCGCGTTCATCCCGTTGTGTGCGAGCTCGATGCCGGCGAGGGCGCCGCCAGCGTGAATCGAGTCGGCGATCCTAGCTAGCGCGGGCAGATCGCCCTCGTCCCACAAGCGCAGCTCGATATAGGGCGTGATGTCCGAACTGGGATGTATCTCGACTTGCTCGGTGCAGACGACAGCCCAGCCGCCCTCGGCCTTGACGCGACGCATGGCCGCTTGCGCGGTGGGATCCCGGTAGCCCATGCCGTTGCAGTGCGGCACCTGGAAGAACCGGTTCTTGGCCCGAACAGGGCCTAGCTGCACCGGTTCGAACAGGATGTCGTAACGGGAATCGCGCGCGGCAACCCAGGCTGCCTGGGGCGAATTAGTCACGGCGGGACTCCTGCCCTGCTTGAATCTTAGTCCTGAGCGCACACCAGCCGGTCGGGTCGGCAGCCCCGAGCCCGGCTAGCGCCGATCTGGCTAATGTTCGCGGCCTTCGCTCTCCCGCGCGAGATGGAAGAACGGGGACCGTAGCACGAAGCGCGCAACCAGCATCAGGACGACACCGACCCCCACGACTCCGACCAACGACCAGACCTGCGGCTGAGGCGCGTTCATGAGCGACTTCACCAGGATCCAGATGAGGAAGGCCGCGGCGCCGAGCGGGAGCACGCCGAGAATCACGGCGTCCAGGACGTTGCTGAAGATGCGGCGCCGGTAGTAGGTGATGGCGGCGAGCGCGGTGAGGACATAGAAGGCGGCATAGAGCAAGCCGGTCAAGGCGATCACGTCGCCGAAAGCGGTGGCCAGCGAGGTGGCCAGCAGGT
>Ga0210390_10003836_pt1 | contig 12829 bp, 10 predicted proteins | sample IncBWH11OmetaG_FD_161050 | JGI IMG/M metagenome (GOLD analysis project Ga0210390, IMG submission 161050) | Forest soil microbial communities from Barre Woods Harvard Forest LTER site, Petersham, Massachusetts, United States - Inc-BW-H-11-O ...
CTCACGGACACCGCCGCGTCGACGCCGCCGATCAGGCCAGCGTGGCGCAGCACGATCGACGCACCCATCGAGAAGCCGACGGTCACGACCTGCCCGTAGCCGAGATCACGCATGTACCGCACGGCCGCGTCGACGTCGTTGATCTCCTTGTCCCCGAGCGTGGTAGCCCCGCCGGACCGGCCATGCCCGCGGAAGTCGAAGGCCACCACCCCGCCCTGCAGGTTGAGCCTGTTGGCCACCCGCCAGAGGTGCGGCACCTGCCAGTTGAGGGTGAAGCCGTGCGCGACCACGAAACCCAGGCCACGGTCGCCGGCGAGGTGAACCGCCTCGATCGGCACGCCATCATCGGTCACCAGGGTCTCTGCCTTAGCCACGGGCTTGGTCATGCCCCTATTCTGCGGGACGATTCTCGCGGCCTGACTGCGAGGTCTTCCCTGGCTGCGGCAGGCTGGTCCTTGCCCGGAGTGCCCCCTGCCGCCCTGGAGATGATCATGGGATTGCTCGACCAGCTCGTCGCCTCCATCCGGTCCGCTGCGATCGACGTCATCGATCTGACCGCCAGGCTTGAGTCCACGACCCCGGTGATCCAGCTGCCGCCACCCTTCGCCAACACCCTTCCCTTCGCGCTGCGCGAGGTCAGCCGGTACGACGAACGAGGTCCTGCGTGGTACTGGAATGACATCAGCACCGGCGAGCACACCGGGACGCACTTCGACGCACCAGTGCACTGGATCACCGGCCGCGACGGCGAGGACATCTCCGAGGTGCCAGTGAGCAGCATGATCGCGCCAGCCGTCGTGCTGGACTTCAGCAAGGAGGCGGCAGCGGACCCGGACTTCCTGCTGGAGCCAGGCCACATCAGGCAGTGGGAGTCGCAGCACGGGGCGCTCCCGGCCGGCGGCTGGCTGCTGTACCGGACCGGCTGGGACGCCCGATCGGATAGCCAGCAAGCCTTCCTCAACGCCAACGAGACGGGGCCGCATACGCCGGGCGTCTCTGTCGAGTGCGCCCGGTGGCTGGCCGACGAGGCTCCGATCATCGGCATCGGCGTCGAGACCGTCGGCACCGATGCGGGCACGGCGCACTCCTTCGAGCCGCCGTTCCCATGCCACTCCGCACTGCTCGGCGCCGGCAAGTACGGGCTCACACAACTGCAGAATCTCGCGGCGCTGCCGCCGACCGGGACCGTCGTGCTTGCCGGGCCGCTGCCGATCGTCGGCGGGTCGGGCAGCCCGGCGCGCGTGCTCGCCCTAGTCGAGCGCTCCTGATGCTCGTCACCGACGCCATTGCCAAGACACTGACAGGCCTAGGCGCCGACACGGTCTTCGGCGTCGTCGGCAGCGGCAACTTCCACGTCACTAATGCCCTCATCGCGCACGGCGCCCGGTTCGTGGCCGCGCGACACGAGTGCGGCGCGGCGAGCATGGCGGACGCGTGGGCCAGGATCGCCGACCGGCCCGGGCTAGTGAGCTTGCATCAGGGCCCAGGTCTCACGAACGCGCTGACCGGCATCACCGAGGCGGCCAAGAGCCGGACCCCGATGCTCGTACTCGCCGCCGACGTCAGCGCGAGCGCGGTGACGTCGAACTTCCGGATCGACGTCGCCGCCATGACCGCGGCAACGGGGGCGACTCCCGCACGCCTGATGTCGCCCGTCTTCGCCATCGACGACGCGGTGCGCGCGTACCGGCTGGCCCGTGACGACCGCCGCACTGTGGTCCTGGCCCTTCCGCTCGACGTGCAGGCAGGTGAGTGCACCTGGCCGGGCGCGCCGGATCCGGGCGGCGCGGTCGCCCGCCCGCCCTCGGACCGGCAGGCGGCCGAGGTGGTGAGCGCGCTCGCGGCGGCGGCCAGGCCGGTGTTCATCGCCGGCCGCGGCGCGCGCAGCGGGACCGGCAGGGCAGCCCTGGAGAAGCTCGCGGACGGCTGCGGCGCGCTGCTGGCTACGTCGGCCGCGGCCAAGGGCCTGTTTCGCGGCAGTCCGTGGGATCTGGATGTCAGCGGCGGCTTCGCGGCGCCGATCGCCGCTGAGCTGATCGGCGGCGCAGACCTGATTGTGGCGTGGGGCTGCTCGCTGAATATGTGGACGACCCGCCACGGCAACCTGATCGGACCGCAGGCCAAGGTGATTCAGGTCGACTGCGATGACAAGGCCATCGGCAGGCACCGCCGAGTCCAGCTCGGGGTCGTCGGCGATGTGGCGCTCACCGCGAACGCCGTCGCCGCTCTACTCGACCAGGAGGGGCCGGTGGCGTCGCAGGCCGGCGACGCTGAATCCGCCGGCCGGCCAGCGGCCGGATACCGGTCGGCTGCGCTGCGGGAGCGGCTGGCGGCGGAGGTCCGGTGGCGCGACGTCCCGTTCGACGATACGAGCAACGGAGATCGAATCGATCCCCGTTCCCTGACTATCGCGCTGGATGACATGCTGCCGGCCGAGCGGACCGTCGCCGTGGACTCCGGCAACTTTATGGGTTACCCGAGCATGTTCCTGTCGGTGCCTGACCAGGACGGCTTCTGCTTCACCCAGGCCTACCAGTCGATCGGGCTCGGGCTCGCCTCCGCGATTGGCTCGGCTATCGCCAGGCCGGACCGCCTGACAGTCGCGGCGCTCGGCGACGGGGGCGCGCTGATGGGCATCAGCGAGCTGGAGACCGCCGTGCGGCTCGCGCTGCCGATCGTCATCGTCGTCTACGACGACGAGGCGTACGGCGCGGAAGTCCACCACTTCGGGCCGGACGGGTACCCGCTCGATACGGTGCGGTTCCCGCCGACGGACCTCGCCGCCATCGCGCGCGGCTATGGCTGCACGGCGGTGACGGTACGCGCACCCGGGGACCTCGGGCCGGTCCGCGAGTGGCTGGCATCCGAGCCGACGCGGCCCATCGTGATCGACGCCAAGGTCACCGCGGAGCGCGGCGCCTGGTGGCTCGAGGAGGCGTTCCGCGGCCACTGACCTCGCCACAGCCGGTAGCCGCGAAGCGCATCGGCTCCGCGGCTACCGGCTGGGGTGGGCTGTCCTACGCCCTGTGCAGCCCTCCGTCAGTCACTGACCACCTGGTGCCGCTCGAACTGGCCGTCGGGTGTGCCGTCGCCGACCATCTCCGGCGCCACGTCGGGCTCCTCCTCTGGGTAGGCCACCTCGCCGTGCACCATGATGTCCCCGGCCTGCAGCTCAGCGTCCGTCATGCGCAGCGGGGTGAAGAACTTGATCACGCGCAGGATGACGTAGGTAACTAGGGCATCCCAGATGATGACCGTCAGGGCGGCCTCGGCCTGAATCAGCAGCTGCTTCGGGTGGCCGTAGAACAACCCGGACGTGGTGATGTCGGGGTTCTTGCCGAGGCCCAGGTAGACGATCAGCTTAGGATCGGCCAGCAGGCCCACGAGCAGGCCGCCGAATAGTCCGGCGAAACCGTGCGTGTAGACCACGCCCAGCGCGTCGTCCACCTTGTTGAACGGCCAGACCTTGCGCGGCAGGTAGCCGAAGAGTATCCACACCAGGCCAGAGACCACCGCGCCGATGACGATCGCGCCGACGCCGTTGACGTAGCCTGCCGCAGGGGTGATGCCGACCAGGCCGCAGATCATGCCGTTGACGGCGCCGATGAATGTCGGCTTCTTGCTCTTGCCGAAGCTCATGTCCATGATGACCCAGGTCATCATGGCCACGGCGGTGGCCAGGTTGGTGTTGACCACAGCCGCGGTGGCATCCGCGCCAGCGAAGTACGGGTCACCGCCGTTGAAGCCGTTCCAGCCGAGCCACAGAATCCCGGCACCGACCGCGATGAAGAGCAGGTTGTTCGGGACTGCCTTCTCTCGGTCACGGGCGAGCCGCGGCCCGACCATGGCCGCTGCGACGAAGCCGGACACGCCAGCCGCCAGGTGGATGACGTAGCCGCCACTGAAGTCCAGCGCGCCCTTACCGGCCCAGTAGCCGCCGCCCCAGAGCAGGAAGGCGTTCACCGTGTAGGCGAAGGTGATCCAGAGCGGCACGAAAATCAGCCAGACCTTGAACTTGATCCGGCCGACGACGCTGCCGATAAACAGGATCGGCGTAATCGCAGCAAAGACAAACTGGAAGTAGACCAGCGAGCCTTGCGGGAACCTGAACTTCGGCATGAGTCCGTTAAGCAACGGGATATCTGCCTGGTTCTGCTCTCCGCCCGCACCGACCACAGTCCCCGGCTTGCCGATGAAGGTATGTATCCACGGCTGGCCGAAGCCCATCTTGAAGGCCCACAGTACCCAGACGATCAGGGTGAGGCCGAAGGCAGTGAACACCATCAGCATGGTGTTCACCGCCCATTTGCGCTGCACGATCCCGCCATACAAGACTGCTAGCGCAGGGATGCTCATCAGTCCGACGAGCGTTGCAGCTGTCATCTGCCAGGCGTTATCGCCTGAGCTCAGAAAGCTTGCGTAGGGGTTCACTCTCCGCCTCCAGGGCTGAAGCGAAGGGCTGCCGGGTAGCCAGGCGTCGATGACCAGCACGGTCCCAGCCGACCTCTTCGGTTCGGTCAGGTACGGTTCCATGTGTCCCACGCGATGATTTCCAGCAAGTTTCGCGACCGTTACGCCGGCCGCACAAGGCGCCCTGAGGCCGCCTGCATTGTTAAACCTTTGTTTCGGGCCGCCCAGCAACCCGGCACCACGTCACCCGGCCGTCCGGACTGGAGATCGTCCCCCAGCGCTCAGCCAGCGCGTCGACGAGCAGCAGTCCGTAACCATGCTCGGCCCCATCGGCGGAGATGGCCGACACACGCGGCTCCGACGGCCCGCCATCATCACGGACCTGAATGAGGATGCCGGCTGGTCCTGAGCACAACGCGACGGTCACGGTGCCGCCGGGCGCACCAGACTTGCTGTGCATCACCGAGTTGGTGACCAGCTCGCTCAGCAGGAGCACGGCGGTCTCCGTCGCCGGGTGCTCATCGCCGAGGAGCTGGCGCGCGATCTGGCGCGCCACTCTTACCGCTTGCGGCGTCCCCGGCAGCACGCGGAGTATGGGCGCGCGCACCGGGCTCGGGGTCGCCAGATCCGGCGCGCTCGCGAGCTGCCGTCCGGCGGCCGTCATGTGGCATCCCGGCTGGCGATCACCGGCCGGGCTAGCCACGGCCGGGCTAGCCAGAGACGTACGTGCGAGGGAGGGCAGAAGATCATATCGATGCTCCGAATGAGCGCTGAGACCCAAGCGTCCGGGTGAAAGGTCAGAACATGACAGGACTTGCGCTGATGACGATAACGACGCAGGTATTACCGCTCCGTTGCCCAGGTGTAACCGGCCCCGTCAGGCGCGGTTGACGAAGTCGCGTCGCAACCATTAGATATCGGCACGAGAGACTTCTATTGCGCCATTCCCATCGGAAGCAGGCAGCTGATGGAATTCCGGATCCTCGGTCCGCTTTACGCCGATGCCGGTACCGGGGCGGGCCCGGTGGTGATTTGCCAGCCACTGCTTCAGTCAGCATTAGCCGTCCTGCTGCTCCGGGCCAACAGGCCCTGTCCGCGCAGCATGCTCATCGAGGCGCTGTGGGGCGCCGAGCCGCCCGGCTCGCCGGAGGCGAGCTTGCGGGTATGCATCAGCCGGCTCCGGCGCAGCCTGGGCGACTGCGCTTCCCGGCTGGACAGCGTCGGGCCGCCAGGCGGCCGGGCACCCGGCCATCGCCAGCAGCGCGGCTACATGATGACGGTGCGTCCGGGCGAGCTCGACGTCGACGAATTCACCGATCTCGTCGCGCAGGGCCAGGCTGAGCTCGACCTGGGCAACGCCGCGGCGGCAGCCGCTTCCTTCGTGCACGCGCTGGCGTTGTGGGGCGATCCGCCGCTCCCTGACCTGCCGGAGAGCGAGGTCATCGCGGCTGCGGTGGCCCGGCTCAGGAATCACCGGCAGGCGGCCGTCGACGCGCTGATCGATGCGCGGCTGGCGGCGGGCGAGCACGAGCAGGTACTCGGCCAGCTGCGCGCCGCAGTCAGCGCAACCCCTGGCCGGGAGCGTACGTGCGCCCAGCTCATGCGCGCGTACCAGGCGCTGGGCATGCGCACCGAGGCGCTGGATGTGTACCAGGAGGCCCGGCAGATGACGCTGGAGCTGCAGGGCGCCGAACCCGGGCCGGTGCTCGCCGTGTTGTACCAGCGAATCCTGGCGGAAGAGCTGACGGCAGAAAGGCCGCCGCAGCGCACCAGGTTCGGCGCCGACGGGCTCGGCGCCGGCGGGCTCGCGCTTCCCGGTTCCCAGGCTCCCGCCCCGCCGGCGGATTTCACCGGCAGGCTGGACGAGGTGGCGAGGATCGTCGAGTACCTGAGCGGCCCTGGCGTTCCGGTTGTCGTCCTCACCGGCGGCCCCGGCATGGGCAAGAGCGCGACCGCCGCGGTCGCAGCCCTCCAGCTGCGGCACCGCTTCAGCGACGGCCAGCTGTACGCAGAGCTGGGTGGCGCCGAGCAGCACCGCGATCCGCAGGCCGTGCTGGCCGACATCCTGCAGAGCATGGGCGTCCCGGCCCACGCGGTCCCGCGGCCGGGTCCCGCCCGAGCCGCCATGTACCGGTCTGTGCTAGCGGGGCGCAAGGTGCTTGTCATCGCTGACGATGCCGCATCCGCCGCCCAGGTTCGCCCGCTCATCCCCGCGGCTGGTGGTGCCGCGGTCCTGGTGACAAGCCGGAGCCGGCTCAGCGGACTGGCGGGCGCCCGGCCGGTGACCCTGGGCGAGCTGCCCGCAGACGACGCGCTGGCGCTGCTTGCGTCAACGGCGGGTCCGCGCCCTACCGCGGACGCGGAGCCAGCAGCCGCCAGGGAGGTCGTCGCCATCTGCGCTGGCATGCCGCTGGCCATCCGGCTCGCCGGCGCCGTCCTGGCGGGTCGGCCCGGCCTGACGCTGACCAGGCTTGCCCGTGACTGCGGCAGCGGCCGGGTGCTCGACGTGCTCGCAGCGGAGGATACGTCGGTACGCGCGGCGATCGGCTCCAGCTACCGGGCGCTGCCAGGCCCGGCGCAGGCGGCGTTGTCGCTGGCCGCCGGCGTCGTGCCGGGAGAGATACCGGGCTGGGCGCTGACTGCCCTGGCCCAGGACGACAGTGTCGCAGACAGACTCGTGGCCGTCGGATTGCTGACGGCCGCGCACGCCGAAGCATCAGGACAGCGGTACCGAATGCATCCGCTGGTGCGGGCGTACGCGGATGAGCGCGCGCACGAGCACGCCAGCCGCGCTCGCGAGGCCAAAGCCACACTGCGGGCCGGCTGGCTGCAGCGCGCCGATCGGGCCGCAGCCCGGATGCCCGCGATGCCGTTCGTGGCCCGCCCGGCGTTTCTTGCCGCCGGGCCGTCGGCCGAGCCCGGTGCGGCGGCCGAGCCCGGCCCGGCGGCCGAGCCCGGTGCGGCGGCCGAGCCCGGTGCAGCGGCCGGCCCCGGCCCGGAGGCTGATCGTGGCTGGCTGGACTGCGAGCGAGCCAGCCTGCTGGCGGCCGTCGACCAGGCAGCCGCCGCGGGCGACGCTAGCGGCGCGCTCGCGCTGGCCAGCAGGCTCATGGCGCATCAGTGCATCACCGGTGCCTACGCCGACGCCATCAGGGCGTGGCGCACCGTCGTCGCGGCCGCTGCCCTTGTCAGCGATCTGCGATGTCAGGCAACGGCCGAGTACTACCTGGCGGTCGCCCTGGCCGAAACGCACGAGAGGATCGCCGACGCGGCCGCCTTACTCGCCGGCGCACTAGGTGAGCTGGAGCGGAGCGGGGCGCTCGACCTGGCGGCGATGGGATATAGCCTGCTCGGCCGCTGTGCCAGCGCAGCCGGCCGGCACGCGGCCGCGATCCGGGCGGTCCGGCGGGCCATCCAGCTCGCCGGGCCGCGCGGCGACCTGGCGCGGTGCTGCGCAACGGCGGTCCTCGGCCTGACGTTCGCACGGGTCGGCATTGTGCAGGCCGGCATCCAGCACTGCGAGCAGGCAAGATGCGAGGCGCGGCGATTGGTCGAGCCTGCGTACGAGGCTTATGCCACCAGAACGCTGGCCCAGGCGCTGATGATCAGCGGTCAGTACGAGGCGGCCGCGAGCGCGTGCACCGATGGCATCGCACTCGCGGAAGGCTATGGCAGCGATGTGGCCGCGGCCAGGTTCATGGTGCTGCTCGGGCGCACGCGGCAAGGCGATCGCGATCACAAGGCGGCGGCCGACAGCCTGCACGCGGCGGCGGACACGTTCCGGGCCGCCGACCTGACCATCGAGGAAGGCATGGCCCGCAGCATGGTGACGGCGTGCATCGCTGCGGCCAGTGGGTGAGCCAGTGGGTGAGCCAGCAGCCGCACGTGTGGCCGCTAGTCCCAGGCCCAGTGAAAGCCGACGACCGTACGGTCCAGTGAGCGAAGGAAGCGATGCGCGGAGTGCTGGCTATCGAGCGTGACGAGGTCCTGGTCCAGGATGCCGCCTTCGACGCCATCCCAGTGCGCCGACCACACATGTGCCGGGCGCGTGTCCGGATGGAACTCGACTCGCAGGTCAAGGTTGTCGACTGACCGCATGACCGCGCGCCGGTATTCGCGTTCGGCGGGATCGGCAGGATCACCCGGGTAGCGGTAGGAGACCAGGTACTCGAGGCTCAGGGTCTCGCCCTGATCGAGTGACCTGGCCAGGATGAACTCGGTAGCGAACATGTCGTCGCCGATCTGGCGCACCTCGTCCGCCAGCTGCTTGCAGCCATGTCCGACATCTATGGTCATCACGTTCGTGTCGCAGACGAACGGTATGCGAGCGAGGCCGTCCGTCGTCGACTGGATGACCTGCAGGGTACGAACCCTGTCGATGCGGCGGTCGCCGTCGACCCAGACATGATCGTGCAGAGAGATGGTCTGGTGCTTTCTCGGGCCTAGTGCGTGATCGACATCGCGCTCCGCCTGAGTGGGCACAGCGTGGCTGCCCGACAGGACGCTGATCCTTGCCGTCCCGACCCACAGCCGGCGCAGGCGTTCGGCCTCGTGCTCCAAGAACCCGAAGGCGTCGACGAACAGCTCAAGGGTCTGCTTGCTGAGCTGGAGCCCCGCTAAGGCACCGGATACGGTCTCCCCAAGCTGATAGGGCATCATCTGCGCGTCTCCGGGGTGGACCGGAGCAGATCGGAGCTGGCCGACGATCACCTCCGCGACCGCCATCTGGTTGATGACGTCGTCCCGTGGCCTCGCCACTCGGCATTGCCACGCGTCCCGGTAGCGACCTGGCTTTAACAGCAACTGCCGCAGGTACTCGGCCGCTGCGCGCTGACCTTCGATCTGCTTCACATCGCTCACTGGCGTGCTCTTCCTGAGTGTCGCCACGGGTCCCGGCCATGCGCCAGATTAACGACTAGCCTCCTGGGCGCTGACATCCCATTGCCAGTAGAAGCCCGCGACTGTCCTGTCGAGCGAGCGAAGATAGCGGTGTACCGAATGCTGATTATCGAGGGTCACGGCCTCCCGTTCGAGCACGCTGCCCTCGACGCCATCCCATTGCGCCCACCAGACGTGAGTCGGCAGTCTGTCCGGATGGAACTCGACTCGCATGTCGAGGTTCTCTATCTGGCGCATGACCGCCCGGCGGAACTCGCGTTCACTTGGATCGGTGTCGACGCCGGGATAGCGGTAGGTGATCCAGTACTCGAGAGTGATGGTTTCGCCAAGGTCTAGTGTCCGGGCGAGAAGGATCTCAGTGAAAAAGACGTCATCGCCGATCCTGCGCACGTCGCCGCTGAGCTCTTTACCGCCCTGGCCGACCTCCAGCGTGAGCACGTTGGTATCGCAGAGGAAAGGCATCCGGTCCACGCCCTGCGCGATCGCCTCAACCACATGCAGCGTGCGAGCCTGCTCGATGCGCCCGTCAGCTCCGACGTAGACGTGATCGTGCAGCGACAGCGTCTGGTGCTGCCGTGCCCCGATAACCCGGTTGACGTCCTGCTCCGCATCCATCGGCATCGCATGGCTGCCGGACACGACGCTGATCGCGACCGATCCGTTCCACAGTCGCCAGAGGCGTGCTTCCTCATGCTCAGAGAATCCGAATGCATCAATGAACAGCGACAGCGCCGGCCGGCTCAGCAGCCTCCCGGTCAGCGCCCGAGACACTGTGTCTTTGAGCTGATGCGGAGTGATCTCTGCGTCGGCAGGGCTGCGCGGCGACGACGACAGGTGAACGGCAATGACCTCGGCGACGGCTAGCTGATTGATAGTGCCGCGGCGTTCCCGAGATACGTACTGCTCCCAGGCCTCCCGATAGCGCCCTGGCTTCAGCAGCAGCTGCTGCAGGTAATCTGACGCAGCCTTACGCCCAGTGGGTCGCGCCGCATTGCTCCGTGCCATTCCCTATTCCCGCACCCGAGTACTGTCCAGCTCGGTCAGCCTACCGAGCAGCGCACAACAACAGTGCCCCGACAAAACCCGCCGCTGCAACACCCGCCGCAAGACTTCGGGTCCGCGCCGTCACGGATCGATCAGCGTCGCATTAGGACTCGGGCTGGCCGACTGCGAACCGGCGCTGGCCGCTACGGCGACCGCGGCCGGTGCCGCTGAACTAGCGGCGATCACAGTCAAGCCGAAGGCGCTTGCCAGCAGCCCAAAACTTGCAATTGCGAGGCCGGTCCGAGTGCGGATGACCTTCATAGTGCAACCCTTCCGACTGCTGCCCATGCGTGAGCCGAGAACTCACGTTCCTTCATGTGGCCGCCAATAATACGATCTTAAAGGTACAAAATGGACCCGTCAATGGCCGGACCCGTCATTTGCGCAGGTCAGCCGACTGCCATAGAGCGCACCCAGCCAGCACGCGCAGGTGCCGTCGGAGCGGGCGACGACCGCCGCCCTGGCCATGACTCGCAACCATCACAAGCCTCCTCGTCGAGTCAAGACCACAGTCAAGTCGATCGCTCAACGTCCGCTAGTCCGCCACGAGTTCGGCCTCGTAGCCGTCAGCGTTCTCAAGGTAAGCGGCGTAGTGCTGCGGTCCGCCGGCGAAGGGGTGCTCCTCGGCGAACATCAGCTTCCAGCCGTGCAACAGCGCTTCACCCGTGAGCTCGTCGACCAGCTCCCGGCTGGCGACGTGAAATGCCAGGTGGTTCAGGCCGGGACGGCACCGATCGTGGCGGCTGGCCGTGCGGGCCGGTGACTGCTCCACGACTATGTAGGCGTGACCGGCCTGCCAGCTGCGGCCACCCGGCCAGTCCTGGAACATGCGGTAGCCCAGCGAGGTCAGGAGCCACCCCCAGCTGACGATCGCCCGGTCCAGATTGGGAACCCACAGCTCCACGTGATGGATGGCGCCCGTGACCGGCCGTCCTGCTGCCTGACCTGCCTGAGCTGCCGGTCCCGTGCTGGCCTGGTCCTGGCCGTCCACTGTCTTCGTCTCTGCCATAGCCAAGTCCCTGGAAATCTCCCGCAACCGCCTGCTGGCTACGCCACGGGAAGGCGCAGCCCCGAAGACGCCCACGTTACGGCATCTAAACGAGGTTTTCCCTGCTAACTGCGCGAACGAGTCAAAGGCAGGTCTTAGTACGCACTTCCGACAGTCGCGAAGCCAGGCCCGTCACCACGCGCCAACCGCTCCTCGGCGATGTCCGCCAGCCGACTCCAGGCTGGCGAGGACACGCCCACCGATGTCGTGACCAGCTGAGCGATGGCCGGGTCCAGGAGCCGCCCATCATGGCCGGCGGCGGGCCGGCTGGCGATCCAGCGGCCGGTGCGCTCGGCTAGCTGGTCCAGGCGCGGATCTTCCCGTGACCAGCTGTACGCCGCGTCGTACTCGAGGTACAGAGCACGGAAATCCGGATCGCGCATCGCCGCGCACTTGTCGGCGAACCAGATTGCGGTATCGGCCGGCGAGACCGACTGGAGCAGAATCCAGATGTCACGCTCCATCTGCACCGTCCGCTCGCTCACGCCGAGCTTCTGCAGGTCATCCAGGTAGTCCGCCATCTCGGCCGAGACGAATAGCCGGTCGCCGGCGCCGAGCTGCGCTATCCGTTCGCGGGTGCGGGCGAGTTCCGTGGCTCGCTCCTCCAGGCGGCGGTCGATGTCGGCGATCGCTGCCGCGAACTGATCGGGGCCGGCTGCCAGCAGCTCCTTGATGCGAGCGAGCGGCACGCCCGCCTCAGCGAGCGTCTTGATCTTGACCAGCTCGATCGCATCCTCGACGCCGTATCGCCGGTAGCCGGACGAGTCGCGCGGCGGCTCATCGAGCAGGCCGCGCTGGTGATAGTGGCGGACGGCCTTGATCGTCACGCCCGCATATGAGGCCAGCTGGCCGATGGTGAGCATGTGCCAGGCCTCCTCTCGGTCAGTCCGTCCATCATCTCAACGGCTGCGGCGGCGGAACGCGGTCCGTGCCCACAGGTAGCCGACCAGGGTAATCGCCGCGCACCACGCCAGGGCCAGGTACGCCGAGTCGCCGACTGGACCGCCGGTCAGCAGGGCTCGCAGGCTTTCGACCACCGGCGTGAACGGCTGGTGCGCAGAGAACCAGCGGATCCCGGCTGGCATCGAGTCAGCTGGCACGAAGGCGCTCGACAGGAACGGCAGCAGGAACTGGAGCGGGAGCGTCATGCTGTTCGCTCCGGCCACGCTTTTGGCGACCAGGCCGAAGGCGGCGGACAGCCAGCCCAGCGCGATGGCGAACGCGACCACGATCCCGGCGGCGGCGATCCAGTCCCAGGCAGACGCCCGGGGCCGGAATCCAACGGCGAGCGCCACCCCGGCCACGACAGTAATGGTGACCAGAGTGCGCAGCACGCTGGCGGCGACGGGCCCGGCCAGCACGGCGCCGCGGCTGATCGCCATGGTGCGGAACCGGTCGATGATGCCACCGATCGAGTCGAGGCAGACG
>Ga0210390_10003837_pt1 | contig 12827 bp, 10 predicted proteins | sample IncBWH11OmetaG_FD_161050 | JGI IMG/M metagenome (GOLD analysis project Ga0210390, IMG submission 161050) | Forest soil microbial communities from Barre Woods Harvard Forest LTER site, Petersham, Massachusetts, United States - Inc-BW-H-11-O ...
CTCACCCGGGCCTCATGGCATGAGGAGTCTAAAATGATGCGTACCTCGATGTCGTTAGCAGTGCTGCTGCTCCTGGTGACGCCACCCGCATTTGCCGGGGAGCCGGAGATAAACGTGAAGGCGGTATGCAACGCCAGATCGGCCGACGCGAAAAACTCGCAGATACCCCCTGACGAGAGCAACGCGGACTGTGTACGTGATGAGGAAGCTGCAAAACAGCAGCTTGGCGCCCTCTGGGCATCAACCTCGGTCTCCATACGGAATCGATGTCAGGCTGACGCTCGCTCGTTAGGCACCATGGACTATTTCGATCTCCTCAGCTGCCTGGAAATTGCCGACGATTTGAAATCGGCGCCCCGAGAGTAATCCGGGACGCAATCGGCGGCGCGGCGATACCGGCGTTTGAAAAGACGCGCTACCTTTTTCGCGCGCTGCTTCTTTTGCCGGACATAAGAACCCGGACGCCGCGCTTCATCGACGGAGCGCGGAATGTACTCGCGAGTAATAGTTGGAAGAAATCAATTGCAATGTCCCTCGCGCTCTCGTCGGCGAGGCCATAGGCCTACATACCAAAGAGTGAAGCGATCATACCATGACGATAAGCTCGCACACCTCTGGTTCATTATCGCGAGCATCCTCCGTCGCCATTTCCAACTAGGCGAAGCCGAAAAGGCGTCCGACAACGGAGATTAGAATGCCAAAAGTAGCTCTCAAAATTTTCACGCTGCTCATTGTCCCGGCAGTTGTTGCAATGACCGCGCAAGCGGCCGCCGCCAAACCATATCACGCGAGAGTGAAGGATCGCGTTGCAGCTCATGGGCAACTATGGATGTCCTCGCCGAATGGTATTTCAATAGGCGGAACGACGTTTGGCAACACAGTGGGTATGGGCTCCGGCGCCAGAGTGAACGACCCAAATGTGTATCGAGACGGACAACCGATTCCGTATTACGATATAAATCCCCACGGCGGCTGACAAACAAGCTGCACGAAGATCAAGCCGAAATACATCCTCGCATCGATATCCGCTTTACACAGGTTGCGGACGTCAGGACGTGATCGAGCATCGACTAGTTCATGGTCCGGCTCACTTGATCGGCGGTTTGGGAAGGATGGCTTCGCCATCCTCCATCGTGAACCGATAGTTCAAAGTGTACCAGGGAACGTGGACGCCGGCCGCTGGCGGTTCGCCGTGATCATGCCGGAGATATTCGCCGATGAGGGTTCGCGTTACGCCGAACACCACGTCGCTTCCGAGGCGTTCGTCGCCATCGACGAATACCTGCGTGATCAGCGTCTTGTACCCTGGCTTGAAGCACAGGAAGTGGACATGCGCAGGTCTGTAGGGGTGCCTGCTCTGGGCTCGCAACAAATCTCCGACCGGGCCATCCGTGGGCACGGGATAGCCAGCCGGTTTCACAGACCTGAACGAGAAACGCCCCGCAGCGTCGGTCGTGAACTTGCCCCGCAGATTCATGTCCGCCTGAGTGTCATCCTGGTTTTCGTAGAGTCCGACTGGAGACGCTTGCCAGACGTCGACCTCGACGCCCTCGATCGGTTTGCCGGCGACGTTCACGATCTCGCATCCCACGAAGAGCTCAGGTCCTGGCGTGGGGGAGCGCACGATGGAGCCGCCATTCTGAGTGCGCGGTGAGTTGGCCCGCCAGAAGGGTCCCAGTAGCGCCGCCGCCGTCTCGGTCGCACCGGCCTTCCCATTGTTCAGCAGACAGACCAGGGTCGAGAAGCCGATCGCGTCAGCAAATAAAATCCCCTCGTTGTTGCTGTCGTTCGTCGCTTTTCCGATCCGGTTCAGGAAATCGACGCCGAGATCGTACTCTGCTTCGGTGAGCTTCACCTCGAAGGCGAAGGCGTGCATATGCCGGACGAAGGCTTCCATCACGGTCCGCAGCCGCGGGTCGGACGTATTCGACATCGCCCGAAGCACGACCGGGGTGACGTCCTCGATCGCATCGATGATGCCATTGGACGCCTTGCGTTCGGAAATTTCCTTCATTGTTCAGTCTCCTTCTTGCATCGATTAGAGAGGTCGGCGCGAAGTGGTACCCCGTCGCGAATTTAAGCCTTGCGTAAGTTCTTAAGTGAAACGGCAACGTGCATTTTCGCAAGCCTCGGTGAAACGGCGAGTCACATTTGGCTCGCGGGCCGCATCTAACCCTGCTTCGAAGGGCAAGCTGCATCCACCTCATTTCGTGAAGGTTGCGCTTGAAATTCGTAGTTGACCGTTCCAGCGCCACCATTGAGCGAAGAAATCATAGGCAAACATGAAACGACAAACATTCATGCGCAAAGCGGTTGGACTTATGCTTCTCACGACTGCCCTCGCGCTTTCTTCGCAGGGAGCGTTCGCGCAGCTCAAGGAAAAGAAAGTACTCACCCTGGCGGCCGCTCAGAAGATGGTTGCGGCCGCTCAGGCGCAAGCCGAGCGCGACCATTTGGCCGGGGTCATCGCCGTCTGCGACGACGGCGGCTGGCCGATTTTAGTGCTGCGCATGGATAACGCTGCTTTTGTTGCGAGTGTAGAACTCGCGCCGGGCAAGGCCCGGACGGCTGCGCTGTTCAAGAAGCCTAGTCAGGCGCTTGAGGACGCTATCAACCATGGTCGGCCCGCAGCCATCACCGCACGTGGTTTCATCGAGATGCAGGGCGGGCTTCCGATCGTGGTCGATGGGCAGGTGATCGGCGGAATCGGCGCGAGTTTCGATACACCGGAGCACGATGTGCGGATCGCGCAGGCCGGTCTTGCTGCATTGACCGAATAGAGCAGGACATTTCCACTGCTTGAGGGAAAAAAGCGATTCCTGTTCCGAGAAACCCGTTTACCTCCCCAGTCGCACTGGGATCTGTGCGCCGCTCGCAAGCCAATCGTGGTAGCTGCGGAATTTGAGACCGAGCTTTTCGTAGTAGACCCGGAGATAGCCGTCACCGCCGCGCGTCACGGCGTCCGGCATCACCGCCTGCACCTCTTGCGCGATCACGCCAACATAGGCCTTGTCGCTGCCGGGATAACTGAACCTGTAGTAACCGAGACCGCTCTCGAGATAACCAAGCAGAACAATGTCGTGCTTCAGCGCGAGGTCGGAGCGCCGGCCGCCGCCCCGGCCACCGCCACCTCGGCCGCCGCCGCCTCCGCCGTGGAAACCTCCGCCGCCTCGACCGTGGAAACCTCCGCCGCCGGCCGAGGCAGAGCGCGCGCGGCCATGCGCGGATACCGCCCTGCCCGACGACACGTGGTGGCCGCCTCCTCGCGTCCGATTCACCGCAGCGGAGCGATTGCCCGCACCGGCTTTATTGGCCCGATTGCCGCTGCCACGACCACCGCGGTCAGCAACACGATCGCCTCCCCGGTTGCTGCGATTGCCCGCGCGGTCGCCTGCACGATCGCCGATATTAGCGCGGTCGCCGGCGCCCGCACGGTTGCCGCCGGGGTTGAGCACCTGCTGGCCGCCCTTGCCACGGAAATCCGTCCGGTTGCCGGCGCCTGCGCGAATGTTGTTGTTACCGAATCGCTGCTGGACGTTCGCATTGTTATAGCGGACGCCCTGGCGATGCGCCGGATTGTGGTTCCAAACGTTGGTCCGGTTGTTTATGAAGACGTTGCGATTGCCCCAGTTGCAACCGCCGCGCCAATAATTGCCCCAACGTCCGATCGCCCAGGCGGTGCCAAAGGCGATGCCGGCCGCGACGACCCCGGCGCCGATATAAGACGGATAGCCGAAATAATAGGGCGGATAATCCGCATAAGGCCACGTACCATAGACCGCCGCGGGCTCGTAATAGGGAACATACATCTCGTTCGGATCGGTCGGCTCGATCACGATCACCTGCTTGTTCTCCTGTTGCTTGACCGTGACCTTCTGCTCCTTCGTGGTCGAAAGCTTGTTGTTGCTTCGCGCCTTCTCGCGCAGGCGCTGGATCGCATCCATCAGATCGGCTTGCTGGGCAAGCATGGCGTCGCCCAGATCCTTGGTCCAGTCCAGCTTGTCGTTCATCATGTCGAGTACCGAGGGCGTCGCTGTCAGTGCCTTGACGCTGTCGTCCCAGTCTTTCTTGTCGACCGCTGTCTTGAGGGCGTCACCCTTGAGGTTCTCGTTCTCCTTGAACCAGCGATCAGCCTCGACCACTTCCAGCGGATAGGTCGCAGCCGCCAACATGTTGGCGAGCAGCGCATCGGGATAGAGCGCAATCGGTGCAACCAACGCTTCGAGTTGCTCCGGCTTCAAGAGCGTCTGGTCGGCTTGTGATGGCGCGGGCGCCTGCGTCGGCGCTGGCTGTTGGGCGGCCGCAGGCAGAGAAGCTGCGGCCATGATTGTCAGTGCCAATAGCATGCTTACGCAACGCATCATGCTTATTCTCCTTTAAAGCAGGGCTACGACAACCAACGCCGTAGGGAGAGCAGAGCTTTGATCAAAATCAAGGCGCCGGGGACGCTCGCTCGAACGGAAGCCCCCCGGCGCAACGATCAAGCTCCGCACAGGGGAGATTATGCCCCCCGCTTCGCCGAAGCTTCGTAAGCGTCTCGATAACCCCTGGCGATCGTGCGAACGCCCCGTCCGATATCGTCGTAAACATCGTCGGGCAAGTTTGCGAGCGACACGCGGAGCGACCATTCGGGCGCGTCGAATCCACCGCCGTTCAGCAGGACGATCCCGTGAGTTTCGGCCAAGCGAAACGCCAGATCGAGCGGATGGACGTTCTTTTTCAGATAATCGACGGCCTTGTCGCCGATGTTCTTCCGGGCCCAGAACTCGAAATCGACGAGTCCGTAATAGGCGTCATAGTTGGGGTTCGGGTTCAGCTTGTCGGCAAGGCCCAAGCCATCGAGCAGCGCCCCAAGGCGTCGGTGGACGATTTCCATGCAGGCGGCCTGATAGGCTTTCTTGTCGTCCATCATTTCTGACAGCGAGAACAGGCTCATCATCACCTGCTGTGGCAGCGATAAACCGGCAGTGTGGTTTAATGCGACGTCGCGACTATCGGCGACGATGCGGTCGATAAGCTTGAGCTTGCGCGGCTCAAGTGTGAGCGCTCCATAACGCTTGTCGAGCGCCTTCACCACGTTGTCTGGAAGCTTGGCGATCATCTTGTCGAAGATGTTATCTTCGTGGATCGCGATAGTTCCGAGCCGCCACCCCGTGCAGCCGAAATATTTTGAATAGGAATAGACGCCGATCGTGTTGTGCGGGAGCTCGCCGAGCAGCGACCGGAAGCCATGCACGAATGTTCCGTAGACGTCGTCGGTCAACAACATCAGGTCCGGACGCTTGGTCTTGACCAGGTTGGTCAGCTTTTTGATTGTCTCACCGCTCAACCCCATGCCCGAGGGATTGGCGGGATTGACGACAAAGAAGGCCTTGATCTTTGGATCTTCGAGCTTCTTGATTTCTTCGTCTGTGAACTGAAAGCGGTTTTCCTGCGGCGCCTTGATCTGGACGACCTTGAGGTCATAGTCCTCGAGGTGCGTCATTTCGGTATAGGGCGTAAAGATCGGCGTGCCCAGCGCAATGGTATCGCCCGGCAATAGCAGACGATTGGCCTTGAGCGACTTGAAGAGATAGCACATCGCCGCCGTACCGCCTTCGACCGCATAGATGTCGAACTTGCCCGCTGGCCGCGGCTCGCCGCACATGGCCCACATAAGGTATTCGTGCACGATCCTCTCATTGTGGACCAACATGCGGTCCGGCACCGGATAATTGTCGCCGATAATGGAATCGACAAGCTCGTGGACGAAAGCGTCCGGGTCGAAGCCGAATTTCTTGACGGCAAATGGCAGCATCTTGGAAAGGAAGTCGGCGCCCGGCATATCGCCATGCTTAGCGAGCCAGGCTTCGAGCCGCCCAGCAATGCCTTTCGCTTCGGGCATGCCACCGACCCCCGCGGGATGGTCCATCACTCGCTTGCTCTCGGTAATCGCGAATTGCCCCAGCAGGAAAAAGCCTTCGCGCGGCGTCGTGGCTACCCAGTTCGGATTGCCTCGTCCAGCATTCAGGAACGCCGTCTGCGTTCGCTTCGAGTTCGCCTTGGCCAGATTGATCAGTTCATCCTTGATCTCGAAGGGACTCAACGCTTCGAACTTCTTTAGGGTCATGATATCGGCCATTTGATACTCCCGGGGGTGTCGTCGGTTGGAACGGAGGCAAGCTCTTTTCGCCCACTCGATCGCGCAGGGTGAAGGGAAGCCGACGGCGGACTTTGATTTACCTCAAGGCTCCCGCCCAAAGATCTCATGAACACGCCGGCTAATGGCCGCAACGATGCAATGCAGCGTGCCCGAACAGCTTTCGCCGGACCCACACGCTCAGAGCGCGCGGCGCGTAGCTTGACATAGATCAACACGCTTGCGGCGAACCATCGCCTGATCTTCTCGCGCAGGGTCTCGATCCGTCCATGAGCAGCGTGCTCGGGCGGGCGTGCTGATGCTCAGGGACAGCATGAACAGGTGACATCATGATCAATTGGTTCTTCCAGACGCTCAAGAGCTATCCGGAAATCGCGATCTTCCTCTCACTGGCTTTCGGCTACTACTTTGGCTCCTTCACTTACAAAGGACTGGGGCTGGGCGCCGTCACCGCAACACTCGTCGCCGCGGTCATCATCGGCCAGATCGGGATCACGATTACCGGCCCGCTCAAGCCAACCTTCTTCCTGATGTTCCTGTTCGCCATCGGCTATGGCGTCGGACCGCAATTCGTGCGTGGCATCGCGCAAGACGGGGTGCCGCAGGCGTTATTTGCCGCGGTGGTTTGCGTGTTCTGCCTGGCAGCCGGCTATGTCGGCGCCAAGATAGCCGGCTACGACGTCGGATCCGCTGCCGGACTCTACGCCGGTTCCCAGACGATTTCGGCTTCGATGGGTCTTGCGACCGACGCGATCAATCGCCTCGGACTTTCGCCGGAGGAAACCAAGAAGCTGTTCGACGCGATGCCGGTCGCCTACGCCGTGACCTATATTTTTGGCACGGTCGGTTCCGCGATCGTCCTGGCCCTGCTCGGTCCGGCGCTGCTTGGCATCGATCTCGAAGCGGCGTGCAAGGACTACGAGGAAAAGCACGGCGGAAAGAAGCAGCTGGGCGGTCCCGGCACAGCCTGGCATCAGTTCGATTTGCGTGCATTTCGGGTCCGCGAAAGGGGGCCCGTCGTAGGGAAAACCGTACAGGAAGCCGAGGCGCTCATCCCCGATCAGCGGGTGTTCGTGTCGCGGATCAGGCAGGGTGGGAAAATCGTGGATGCGACCACTGATACCGTGATTCACGCCGGCGATGTCGTGGCCGTCGCGGGCCGGCGCGATGTCCTCGTCAGACTCATCGGCGAGCAGGCGGAAGAAGTCGATGACCGCGAACTACTGGCGGTCCCGATCGAAGGTGTCGATGTCTATGTGACCAGCAAGGATGTCGACGGAAAGACGCTGGAGGAGCTAGCGAAGGGGCCAGGCGCACGCGGCGTATTTCTGCGCAAGATCACACGTGGGGCGATCGCAACAGACATCCCAATCCTGCCGAATACGAAACTGAACCGGGGTGACATCGTCACCATTGTTGGGCGGACGCCGGATGTTGCGGCCGCGACGAAGATGCTTGGCCGGCCGGATCGCGCGACCGACGTTGCCGACGTCGCGTTTATCGGGGCAGCGATTGCAATCGGCGCGCTGATTGGCGCAGTGGTCTACAAGATCGGAAGCGTTCCGCTCACGCTATCCACCTCCGGGGGCGCGCTGATCTCGGGCCTGTTCTTCGGCTGGTTGCGTTCAGTGCGTCCGACCTTTGGACGGATTCCATCATCCACGGTGTGGTTCATGAACTCGGTTGGCTTGAACGTGTTCATTGCCGTGGTCGGCATTTCGTCCGGACCGGGGTTCGTCGCCGGCCTGCAGCAGCTCGGCTTCAGTCTGTTCCTCTGGGGTGTTGCGGTCACGACTGTCCCGCTGATTCTGGCGATGTATCTGGGAAAATACGTGTTCCGCTTCGATGACGCGATCGTGCTGGGTTGCTGCTCGGGCGCGCGCACCACGACAGCTTCGCTCGGCATGATCAACGACCGCGCCAAGAGCCAGATTCCGGGCCTCGGGTACACTGTCACCTACGCGGTCGGAAACACGCTGCTCACGATCTGGGGCATGGTGCTCGTCATGCTGATGACGTAGCCGCAGTCGCCGGCGATGCTGACCTGGCTGGAACAGTTTCTCGTACGCTATCCGGAGCTCGCGCTGTTCCTGGTAATCGCCGCGGGCTACTGGATTGGAAGCTTCAAGATCGGAGCGTTCAGCCTCGGCCCGGTTACGGGCGCGCTTTTCGCAGGATTATTGGTCGGCGACTTCTCGCACGCACCCGTCTCCAGCATGACCAAATCGTTCCTGTTTCTGCTCTTCCTGTTCGGCGTCGGCTATTCGGTTGGTCCGCAATTTGTGCTGTCGATGAAGCGCGATGGGCTTAAACCGATGCTGCTGGCGATCGTCGTAAGCTTCACCGGTCTTGGGGCGGCCATCGCTGTCTCGACCGTGCTGCGGCTGGATCCAGGATTTGCGGCGGGGCTTCTATCGGGGGCGCTCAGCCAAAGCGCCGCGATGGGAACCGCGACCGACGCGGTCAACGGGCTCGCGATTCCCGAGGCGCAGCGTGCGCTATTTGTCTCGCACATCGCGGTGGCGGATGCGGTCTGCTACATCTTCGGCTATGCGGGCGTGATCACGTTCTGTACGCTGATCGCGCCGGCGCTGCTGAAGATCGATCTGCGGACGGAGGCGCTCAAGCTGGAGCAGGCTTTGGGCATGACCCGCACCAAGCCAGGCCTGGCATCCGCCTGGCGCAAGTTCGAGCTGCGCGCCTATCGGTTGGATGAGCATTCGCGTCTCGCCGGACAGACCGTCGCAGCCGCCGAAGCCGGTATTACCGAGCACCGCGCGTTCATTCACCGGATTCGCCGCGGAGAGAGCATTCTCGCCGCCGAACCCGGATTAGACCTCGCAGCCGGCGATGTGATCGCGCTGTCCGCGCCGCGCCAGATCATCGTGGAATGGATCGACCCCCGCGCCGAGGAGGTGGAGGACAGAGAACTTCTCGACATTCCCTTGAGCGCTGCTGAAATCTTTTTGATCAATCCTGGTCTTGCAGGCATGAGTCTTCTGGAGGCCTCACGGCAAAGCTGGACGCGCGGCCTCTATTTGCGGTCGCTGAGCCGCGGCGGCCAGGAGATTCCCATCGCCGCCGGCATTGTCCTGCAACGCGGCGATCTGCTCCGCGTCGTCGGTCCCGAGCGGGTCGTGGAGAATGCGGCAAAAAGCATAGGGGTCATCGTTGCGCCCAGCACCAGCACCGATTTCGTGGTGCTGGGGCTTGCGATTTTCATCGGCGGCCTCGTCGGCGTTCTCGTGAACTTTTCGGTCGGCGGCATCACCATCTCGCTGAGCACAAGCGTCGGAACGCTGCTCGCCGGGCTTCTGGTCGGTTATCTCCGGACCCGGTTCCCGCACTTCGGGCGGATTCCCGACGGCGCCATCAATCTGATGACCTCGCTCGGGCTGGCTGCCTTTGTCGGGCTTACCGGAATTCATGCCGGCCCGATCTTCCTCTCCGCGCTGCGGGAGGCGGGCATCGGCCTGCTGTTGGGCGGCATGGTGGTGACGCTGTTGCCGCAACTCGTCGGGTTCTGCTTTGGCCATTTCATCCTGCGCATGAACCCGATCCTTTTGCTCGGAGCCCTGACCGGGGCACAGACGGTGACGGCGGCGATGGCTGCGCTCCAGGAGCGCTCCGAAAGCTCAGTGGTGGTGCTAGGCTATACGCCGGCCTATCCGATTTCGAACATTCTGCTGACGACCTGGGGCTCGGTCATGGTGGTCGTTTTTGCCGGATGAATCGCGAGACTTCCGCTCATGTGACGGCACGATCTCGTGCGTGCAGCTGTTGATGTAGATCAAGGATATTTCCCCCGAAGAACGGAAGTTTTTCAGGAACTTCATCCAAGGAGAAAGCGATGCTTCGTTTCTGTCGAGTCGACCTTTCGGGCCTCGTGTTGACATGTGCCCTGCTCGTTCCGACGACACAGGCGAGCGCCTTCGAGCTTTCGGGCGCCTGGGCCTCGCAGAGCGACTTGTGTAACCTCGTCTTCACCAAAAAGGGCAGCGAGGTGATGTTCGCGGAACTGTCGGACCTCTACGGTTCCGGTTTTATCATCGACAGCGGCCGCATCAGAGGCAAGGCCGGGCGCTGCACCATTGAATCCAGGAAACAGGACGGCAACAGCCTGACGATATCGGCGGCCTGCGCCACCTCGATCATGAACCAAAACATGAAGTTCAACGTCAAGATCCTCGACGACGACAACCTCTCCCGGGAATTCGAGGAAATCCCGGGAATGAGCGTCAAATATTCCCGCTGCAAGTTGTAGTGATCGGTAGCAAAAGCCAACCAGCTTCAAATCCGCAGCAACCCTCTCGCAGCAACCCTCTCAATGGCCACCGAGCAACACAGCCTGCCTGCCACGGCGTCAGCCGCCCCGCGCTCACGATATCTCAAACCAAGGTATCGCCCCAGCCGCAACGACAGGAGCGAACCCACAAAAAAGGCCGCGGCAATGCCTGCGGCAAAAAAACAGGAAGATCATTTCCGATCTCCGGTCACGACCACGCGACATTCACCGGACGATCACGAGTTCCGTTGATCTATCTCAATTCCGATTTTTCCAGCGAGCGAGAGTTGCGCGAGTGCTGTTTGCTCTTTCGTTTCGACGACGCGTCATGGCTGGCAAGCCGCGTTCGATCGAAAGCATTGGCACCAAATCGCAAGGAGGTATGTCATGCGGTATGCTCTGGCTTTTTTCGCGGCAATCGTGCTGCTTTGCGCGACATTGGATGACGCCTTCGCCCGGCGCGGTGGTGGCGGCGGCTTTAGAGGCGGAGGTGGTGGCTTCCATGGCGGCGGGCGCGTTCATGGCGGTGGTGGACATCACTTTGCGGGACGTCCTCACCCGAGCCACCCGATCGCGGGTCGGCCGGGCCGGCCGGGTGGTCCCATCGCGGGTCGTCCGGGTTACGGTCGCCCGGGTTACCCGGGTCGCCCGATCGCGGGACGGCCGGGCTACTATCCCGGAGCCGCCTGGGGAGCCGCGGCGGTAGGAGTAGGAGCGGCGGCTGCCGGAGCCGCCTACTACAACAGCGGATATAACAGCTGTTACTACGACAGCTACGGCCGGTACGTGTGTCCAAACCAGTATCAGTACTGATCGGCGGGCCGGGGCGGCGATTGTGCAATGGCCAACGCCGCCTCGCACTTTTTTGCCTGGCTGGTCCGTTAGCACGAGCGCGGCCGCCGTATGCTCAGGCACCCATCAATGTCCGCTCAATACCAGTGTCTTTATCGGCAGCACCAGTGCCTGGATCCGCAATAACAAGGCGTGGACCAGGCCAACGGTGTCGATCGCATGCAACGCGAATCGCTTGAAAGCGCCGGTATCCTTCGACGAGATCACTTCGTGATTGCTGGTATAGGCATTGACGATGCAACTGCTGCCCGCCGTCACATCGGCAAGGCCATTCTTGTCCAGCGGCTCGAGGAACACGAGGATGGTCCCGGGCTTGGCCGCGCTCGCGTCGATGAGTTGCTCACCGCCGCGAAATTGACCGGCCGCAATATAGTCCTGCACGCCGGTCACGACCATCGGAATGATCGTCCAAGGCAGCGAGGTGCATGCCGCTTCGGCAATCATGCCGGGCTTTAGGACCTGGGCCTCAATCTGGCCGAAACCTGCCTGCAGCCCACGCTGGCCGGCTCCCTCCGGAATCAAAATGCCTGCGGGCCGTATCAGCGGATTCACGATATCGCCGGGACGAAGCAGAAACTGCTCGACCCGCCCGTCGACACCGGCGCGGATGATCGTCTTGTCGAGTTCGACATCGGCCTGAGCCAACTCGGCCTCCGCGCTGGCTTTCGACGCCGGCAGCAATGCCGATAGCTGCACTTCGGCAGACTGCTTGGCGGCGGCAGCGGCGTCGATCGCAGCCTGCCGGCCGTCGGCGAGCACCTGCAGCTTCTCGATGTCGCGTTGCGGAACGATACCCGGACTGCGTCGCTGCAATTCGGTCTTCACGTCGAGTTCGTCCTTGGCCTGTTTGTAGTCGCTGTTCGCCTGCTGTAGCTGTGCCGCTGCCTTGATCACGTCGACCTTCGCGGCAACCATCTGAGCATCGACCTCGGCGATCTTCCGTTTGGCAGTTTCGACCGCGGCCCGTTGCTTCGAGCTGTCCAGCGTGAACAGCACCGTCCCCTTCTTGACGGGGGCAGAGAAGTCCACGTTAACTTCCGCAACACGCCCCGGCGTTTCCGGTACAACCGGCACGGTCCTGAAAAACAGCGCGGCGGAGCTGGTTGACGGGTGATAGTAAAAGATCAAGGTGATGAGCAGCACCGTCAACATCACGCACCCGGTAATTCCCCACCGAAGCTCGTACCACATCGAGAACAATGTGATCTCTTTGCCGATCCGCTTGCCCTGCCCGTAGCGGCGATACAGATAATCCGGCACGAGGGTAAATAGTGAGCAGAGCATCAACTCAAACATGGCCGCGAACCTCCTTCGCAGGCGCACTCACCGGCTTTGAAGCAGCGAGCGGGGTACGTTCGACCGCTTGAGCCACCTCTGTTTCATCGACAGGCGACTCGGTCGGGGGATTTTCGTTGTCTGCTATCCTCTCTACCGATCCCGCGATACTCGACAGCGGGGTGGTGAAATCGGGCAGATCGACCAGGGCGAGCAGCAGCCCCGCGATCCAGAAGATGTGGATGTGGGTGAAGAGCGAGAGCAGCCCGAGCACGG
>Ga0210390_10003839_pt1 | contig 12826 bp, 8 predicted proteins | sample IncBWH11OmetaG_FD_161050 | JGI IMG/M metagenome (GOLD analysis project Ga0210390, IMG submission 161050) | Forest soil microbial communities from Barre Woods Harvard Forest LTER site, Petersham, Massachusetts, United States - Inc-BW-H-11-O ...
CCGCCCGCCGCCGCCCCGCCGGTCCCCGCCGCCGCAGCCCCCGACGTCGGTCGCTGCAGCGGGCGTGGGGCGACGAGGACCATGGAGCGCAGTGTGCCCACGCCGTGTGACACCTCCTCTACCCTGGCGAGTGCATGGCACCTGCCCTCGATCTGCTGGATCTGATGGCGCCGGCCACCAACACGGCGTTCGCCGTCGTGTTCGGGGTGTTCGTGGTCGCCATGGTCGTGCTGATCGTGATCATCATCGTGTGGGCGGTGCGCCACGACGTCGCCGGGCGACGGGATTGGCGCGCACGGCGGGAGGCCGCGTGGCACGGCAGCGACGATCAGGACTCGCCGTGACGTCCGAAGACGCCGACATCACCGCCGACGGCCCGCGCCACAGCAGCGACGTCTCCGAGCCCACCTGGACCGAACGCTTGCGCGCTCGCCTCGGCCGACGCCGCGGGCGGCACCGCCGCCACGCCGGCGATGACAAAGGGTCCGGCGGGACCGGCGGGACCCCGCAGAGCACGGCGTTCGTGTTGGCGGGCGGCGGCTCCAGAGGAGCGGTGCAGGTCGGCATGCTGCAGGAACTGGTGGCACGGGGGATCCGCGCCGACCGGGTGTTCGGCGCCAGCGTGGGCGCGATCAACGGCGCGGCGTACGCGGGGGACCCGACGCCCGAGGGGATCGCGCACATGGCCGACGTGTGGCGGGAGGTGCGCGGCGGCGACATCTTCCCGAAGGGCCCGCTCGATGGACCGTGGGCCTACTTCCAGAAGCGGGCGTCCGTGCATGCGAACACGGGGCTGCGCAGGATCATCGAGGCCGGGGTCAGCTACGAGAACCTCGAGGACGCGCAGATACCGGTCGAAGTGGTGACCACGTCGCTCACCGACGGGCGCGAGCGCTGGATCACGCGGGGCCCCGCCGTCGAGGCCATCCTGGCCTCCTCCGCCATCCCGACCATGTTCCCGCCGGTGACGATCGACGGCGACGTGCTCGTGGACGGTGGCGTCGTCAACAACGTCCCGATCAGCCGGGCCCTGAGTGCTGGATGCGACCGCATCTACGTCCTGCTCTGCGGTCCGCTGCACTACCACCCCAAGGCGCCGGCCCGTCCCGTCGAGGCCCTGCTCACCGCCTTCTTCGTCGCCATCCACGCGCGCTTCGTGCGCGAGCTCGCCGCGCTCCCGCACGGCGTCGAGGTCGTCGTGTTCAGCGGCGGTGGCGAGCCTTCGGGCCAGTACCGGGACTTCTCGGGGACGCCGGCGCTGATCGAGGAGGGGCGCACCGAGGTGGCCGACGTGCTCGACCGCTACGTCGGGACCTCGCACGATCTCGGGGTGGCCGCCGTGGGCGGCCCGCCGCGTCCCACCGCCGGACCCGGCGCGGCGGACGGACCCCGTGCCGCCCCCCGTTCCCCGGCCCCGGAGCCGGCCACGACCGCCGAGCCCGCGGCCTCGCCGTGACCGCCGGGGACGGGCGCGGCCGGTACCTGCTCGGCAACGACGCGGCCGAGGCGATGGACCGCTTCACAGCGTTCGCCACGCTCTTCGACCCCTCGACGTTCCGGCATCTCGACGCGCTCGGCCTGGCGGCCGGCTGGCGCTGTTGGGAGGCCGGCGCCGGCGGCACGAGCGTCGTGGCGCACATGGCGGCGCGGGTGGGCGAGCGGGGCCACGTGCTCGCGACCGACATCGACCTCGCCTGGGCCTCCAACGCGGCCGCGCCCAACGTCGAGATCCTCGAGCACGACGTGGCGGGCGCGCCGCCCCCCGGCGGACCCTTCGACCTCGTCCACGCCCGCCTCGTGCTGGTGCACGTCCCCGAGCGCGACGCCGCCCTGGCCAACATGGTCTCGGCGCTCCGTCCCGGCGGCGTCCTCCTGGTCGAGGACGCCGACCCCGCGCTCCAGCCGCGCAGCTGTCTGGAGGAGACCGGCCCCGAGGAGGTGCTCGCCAACCGCCTGCGCCGGGGGTTCCGCCACCTCCTCTCCGAGCGGGGCGTCGACCTCGCCTACGGCCGCACGCTGCCGCACCGCCTGCGCAGTGCCGGGCTCGAGGATGTGGCCGCCGACGCCGCCTTCCCCATCCGCCACCCCGCCTGCATCCCGCTCGAGGTGGCCACGATCACGATGGTGCGCGAGCAGCTCGTCGCCCGGGAATTCGCCACGGACGAGGAGATCGAGCGGCACCTGGCCAGCGTCCGCTCGGGGCGGCTCGACCTGACCCAGCCCCCCATGATCTCGGCCTGGGGGTGGCGCCCCGGCGCCTGAGCCCCCCGGCGGCGCGATCGTCACAACATCCTGGTGGAATAGGGGGCCATGCCCGAGGCCGCCGCGTCCGCACCCGAGACCCTGTTCCACCCGGCCGTGGCGGCCTGGTTCGCGCGGCGCTTCCCCGCCGGCCCCACCGAGCCCCAGTCCGCGGCCTGGCCGCACATCGCCGCCGGCCGCGACGTCCTCGTCGCCTCCCCCACGGGCTCGGGCAAGACCCTCACCGGCTTCCTCGTCGCGATCGACGCCGCCTACCGCGCCGCGGAGGCGGGGACGCGCCACGCGGGGACGCCCGAGGTCCTCTACATCTCGCCCCTGCGCGCGCTGGCGGTCGACGTGCACGAGAACCTGCACGTCCCCCTCTCCGAGATCCGCGACGAGGCGGCCCGGCTCGGCTGCCCGGACCCCGGCCTGCGCGTCGCCGTGCGCACCGGCGACACGCCGCCGGCCGAGCGTGCCGCCATGAAGCGCCAGGCGCCCGACCTCCTGGTGACCACCCCCGAGTCGCTCTACCTGTTGCTGACAGCGCCCTCTTCCCGGGCCCTGCTGCGCGGGGTGCGCACCGTCATCGTCGACGAGGTGCACACGCTGGCGCGCGACAAGCGGGGCAGCCATCTGGCGCTGAGCCTCGAACGCCTCGACGCGCTGGTCACGGAGAGCGGCGGGAGGCTGCAGCGCATCGGGCTGTCGGCCACGCAGCGCCCCCTCGACCTCGTGGCCCGGCTGCTCTCGGGCGTACACCCCGGGCGCGACGAGACGGTGATCGTCGACTGCGGCCACAAGCGCGACCTCGAGGTCGCCATCGAGCTGCCGACGACGGAGCTCGAGGCGGTCATGAGCGGCGGGCAGATGTCCGACATCGTCGACTCCATCGCCGAGCACACACGCCACCACCGCACCACGCTCGTCTTCGTCAACACCCGCAAGATGGCGGAGCGCATCGCGCACCTGCTGACCGAACGGCTGGCCGAGGACGAGCCGGGCCGGGGCGGCGGCGACGTCGACGCCTCGCTGCTGGTGGCCGCCCACCACGGCTCGCTGTCGGCGGCGCGGCGGCGCATCGTCGAGACCCGCCTGCGCGCCGGCGACCTGCGCGCGCTGGTCGCGACCGCCTCGCTCGAGCTCGGCATCGACGTCGGGCCCGTCGAGCTCGTCTGCCAGATCGGCTCGCCGCGCGCGATCGGCACCTTCCTTCAGCGCGTGGGGCGGGCCAACCACCACCGCGACGGGACGCCGGCCGGACGGCTCTACCCGACGACGCGCGACGAGCTGGTCGAGTGCACCGCCCTCTTGGCGGCGGTGCGCGCCGGGCGCCTGGACCTGCTCGCGCCGCCGGTGGCGCCGCTCGACGTGCTGACCCAGCAGGTGATCGCGGAGGTCGCCGCCGCCGGCGAGCGCGAGGTCGACGCGGTCTGGGCCCTGACGCGGTGCGCCGCCCCGTACGCGGAGCTGTCGCGAAAGGACTTCGACGAGGTCGTGGCGCTGGCCAGCTGGGGCATCGAGACCGGGCGCGGGCGGCGCGGGGCGCACCTGCACCACGACGCCGTCAACGGCCGGCTGCGGGCGCGGCGCGGGGCGCGGCTGGCCGCGCTCACCGGCGGCGGCGCCATCCCCGAGACGGGCGACTACCGCGTCGTGCTCGACCCCGACGGCGTGACCGTCGGCTCGGTGCACGAGGACTTCGCGGTCGAGGCGACGGCGGGCGACATCTTCCTGCTGGGGACGCACTCGTGGCGGGTGGCCAAGGTGGAGGTCGGCACCGTGCGCGTCCACGACGCCGGGGATCTCCCGCCGACCATCCCGTTCTGGCTGGGCGAGGCTCCGGCCCGCACCGCCGAGCTCTCCGAGGCGGTCAGCGATCTGCGCGCCGCGCTCGAGCCCGTGCTGCGAGCGGGCGACGGCGAGGGCGCGCGCCGGCTGGTGTGCGAGCGCGCCGCGGTCTCGGCCGACGTGGCCCAGCAGGTCGTGGCGTATCTCGCCGCCGGCCTCGACGCCCTCGGCCACCTGCCGACGCAGGAGCGCATCGTGGTCGAGCGCTGCTTCGACGACAGCGAGGGCAGCCAGCTCATCATCCACGCGCCGTTCGGCGGTCGCATCAACCGCGCCCTCGGGCTCGCGCTGCGCAAGCGCTTCTGCGTGTCCTTCGACTTCGAGCTGCAGGCCGCCGCGGACGACGACACGGTCGTCCTCTCCCTCGGGCCGCAGCACAGCTTCCCGCTGACCCGGGTGCAGTCGATGCTCTCGAGCGCGCAGGCGGCGCAGGCGCTGACCCAGGCCGTCCTGCTGCACCCGATGCTCGGGGCGCGCTGGCGCTGGAACCTCACCCGCGCCCTCGTCATGCCGCGCATGAACGGGGGCAAGCGCCGTCCGATCCACCTCCAGCGCATGGAGGCCGACGACCTCATGGCGGCGGTGTGGCCCGGGCTGGCCGCCTGCCAGGAGAACGCGCCGGCCGGCCCGGTGGCGGTGGCGGACCACGTGCTGGCGCGCCAGACGGTCGACGACTGCCTGCACGAGGGCCTCCACGTCGAGGGCCTCGTCGACATGTGGTCCAAGGTGGAGTCCGGCGCCATCGAGGTGCACACGGTCGAGTCGGCGGAGCCGTCGCCGTTGTCCCACGCCATCTTGAGCGGGCGCCCCTACACCTACCTCGACGACGCGCCGCTCGAGGAACGCCGGACGCGGGCGTTGTCGCTGCGACGCGGGCTCGGCGAGCTCGGCCCCGACGGCCTGCCCGTGCCCGCGGGCGAGATGGCGCCGCTCGACCCCGACGCCGTCGCCGCGGTGCTCGAGCAGCTCTGCCCCGCGCCCCGCGACGCCGACGAGCTGCACGACCTCCTGTTGTCTCTGGTGGCCTGCCGGCCGCACGCGCCGTGGACGGAGTGGTTCGCCACGCTGGTGGCCGACGGCCGGGCCGGCGAGCTGGACGGCTGCTGGGTCGCGACGGAGCGGCGCGAGGCGGCGGCCGCGCTCGACACCGACGACGAGTCGGCCGCGGCCTGCGCGGCCGGGCATCTGCAGCTGGCCGGGCCGGTGACGGTCGACGCGCTCGTGGCCGACGCGCCGCTGCCGCCAGGTGCACCCCGCGGCGCGCCGCTGTCCGCGGCGCGGGCACGGACCGCGCTCGCCCGCCTGGAGGGATCCGGGGTGGCGATCGAGCTGCCCGACGGGCGCTGGTGCGCGCGTCACCTCCTGGTGCGGCTGCACGCGGCCGGCCGACGCCGGCGGCGCGGCCTGGTCGAGGCCGTGCCGATCTCGGACTACGTGCGCTTCCTCACGCGCTGGCAGCACGCGACGCCGGGGACCCGGCTCGAGGGGCGGACCGGCCTTCTCGAGGTGCTGGAGCAGCTGGCGGGGATCGAGGCGCCGGCGGCGGAGTGGGAGGCCCAGATCCTCCCGACGCGCGTCCGCGACTACGACCCGCGCTGGCTCGACGAGCTGTGCCTCTCGGGCGAGGTGGTGTGGGCGCGGCTCACGCCGCGCGCCGAGCCGTCGGGGCGGAGCGGCACGCCGTCGCCCGCGACGCCGCTCGCGTTCGTCGTGCGCGACGAGCTGGTGCCGATGCTGCGCGCCGTGCGGGCCGGCACGGCCGCGCCCGAGCCCGAGCTCGGTGCCGGCGCCGACGTGCTCGCCGCGCTGCGCACCCGGGGCGCCTGCTTCCGGCCCGAGCTCGCCCCGCTGACGGGCCGCCTCCCCGCCGAGGTGGACGAGGGCCTTTGGGACCTCGTGGCCCGCGGGCTGGTGACGGCCGACGCGTTCTCGGCCGTGCGCTCCCTGCTCTCGGCACGCGACCGCTGGCGCACGCGGACGGTGCGCACCGCGCGCCGTCCCCCGAACCGCCTGGCGCGGCGGCGCGCGCCGGCCGGGTCGGGCATCGGCGAGGGCCGCTGGTCGTTGCTCCCCGGGCCCGAGGTCCTCGGGGTGCCCGCCGTGGCCGACGGCATCCTCTCGCCGGGCAACGAGGAGCTGGCCGAGGCCGTCGCGCACCAGTTGCTGGTGCGCTGGGGCGTGGTCGCCTGGGAGCTGTGGGGCCGCGAGTCGTTCAAGGTGCCGTGGCGCGAGGTGGTCTGGGCGCTGCGCCGACTCGAGGCGCGCGGGCTCGCGCTCGGCGGCCGCTTCGTCGCCGGGCTCTCGGGCGAGCAGTACGCATTGCCCGAGGCCGCCGAGGACCTGTTGGCTGCGCACCGCCGTCCGGCCGACGGCGAGGAGGTCGTGGTGGCCGGTGCGGACCCGCTCAACCTCACCGGCTCCATCCTCGGCGGCACCCGCGTGCCCACGCGTCGCCACCAACGCGTCGTCTACCGCGACGGCGCGGTGGTGGACCGCCTCGAGGTGGGGTAGCCGGTGTCACCGTCGCGGTCCGTCGACCTCAACGCGGACGTGGGGGAGGCGACGGACCCGGGCGGTGTGGAGGCGGAGCGGGCGCTGCTCGGCCTCGTGACGAGCGCCCACGTGGCGTGCGGAGGCCACGCGGGCAACGAGCAGACGATGACGGCGACCGTCGCCGCCGCGCTCGAACGGGGCGTCCGCGTCGGTGCGCACCCCTCCTACCCCGACACGGAGGGGTTCGGGCGCCGGCCCATGGACATCGACCGCGACGAGCTGCGGCGCTCGCTGAGCGAGCAGCTGCGCGCGCTGGCGGCGGTGTGCGAGAAGGCCGGCACCCAGATCGCGTCGGTGAAGCCGCACGGCGCGCTCTACGGCGAGGTGGCCAAGGGCGGCGCCATCTACCTCGTGTTGCGCGCGGTCATGGCCGGCGAGTGCCGGCGCGGCACGGCGTTGGTGCTGCCGTCGGGCTGCCCGGCGATGGCGGCGGCCCTGCGCGACGACGTCCCCGCGCTCGAAGAGGGCTTCTGCGACCGCGCCTACCGCGCCGACGGTGGCCTGGTGGACCGGTCCGAGCCCGGGGCGGTGCTGGCCGACCCCGACGAGGCGGCCGGGCAGGCGCTCAGCCTGGCCCGGGGCGCGATCGCGGCGGGCGACGGCACCGTGCTCACGCTGTGGGTCGACACGCTGTGCATCCATGGCGACTCGCCGGGCGCGGTCGCGATCGCGACGGCGGTGCGCCGCGCGCTCGCGGACTCCGGCATCGAGGTGTCGGCGCCGGCACCTCGATGAGCCGTTCGATCCCGATCGGGACGGTCCGGCCCTTCGGTGACCGCGCCCTGCTGATCGGCGTCGACGACCCGGCGGCGGGCCGGGCGCTCGTCGCCGTGCTGAGCGCGGCACACCTCGGCCCCGGTGTCGAGCTCGTGTGCGGCCTGGCGACGGTGTGCGTGCTGGCGCGCGATCCGGACGCGGGGCTGGCGGCGCTCTTCGACGCCGTGCGCGACGTTCTCGACGCGCCCCCGCTGCCACCACCGGTTGACGGCGCGCCCGACGCCGGACGGGTGGTCACCATCCCGTGCGCGTTCGACGGGCCCGACCTCGAAGAGGTGGCCCGACTGACCGGCCTCCCGAGCGACGACGTGGTGTCGCTGCTCACGGCGGAGCCGTTGACGGTGAGCGTGGTGGGATTCTCGCCCGGGTTCGCGTACCTCGACGGGTTGCCGCCCGCCCTGGCCGGGGTCCCGCGGCGCGACCGGCCGCGGCCCGCCGTGCCGGCCGGGTCGGTCGCGCTGGCCAACGGGCACGCGGCGGTGTACCCGACGGCCTCGCCGGGGGGCTGGCAGCTGGTGGGGCGGACGGGCTTCCCCCTCTTCTCGCTCGACGAGCCGCCCTATGCCGTGCTCGCACCGGGTGACCGCGTCCAGTTCCGCATCGCGACGTCAGGCGAGGTCGCCGAGCAGCGGCGCGGCGCCTGGCGGTCGTGGGCGCCGCCGCCCGGGGCCCGTCCGGTCTTCGAGGTGCTGGCGCCCGGGCTGCGCGCCGTCCTCCAGGACGCCGGCCGGCGCGGCGTCGCGGCGTCGGGGGTGCCGGCGGCGGGCGCGGCCGACGCGGTGTCGGGAGCGCTGGCGAACGGCCTGGCCGGCAACGCGCCGGGTGCCGCAGTCCTGGAGGTCACGGGCGGCGGGACGCGCTTGCGCGCGCTCGAACCGTGTCACGCGGCCGTGGTCGGCGCGGCTCCTCCGGTGCGCATCGACGGGACCGACATCGCCTCCGCCGGGCGACTGGTGCCGCTCGAGTCAGGGCAGGTCGTGGAGATCGGCACGCTGACGCGGGGGTGCCGCACGTACGTTGCGGTGGCGGGTGGTCTCCTCGGGCCCGAGCTCTTCGGGAGCTGCAGCAGCGACGAGCTCAGCGGGCTCGGCGCCGGGCCCCTGAAGCCGGGAGCGATCCTGTACGCGGGGAACTGGGCGCCGCCGCTGGGCGACCACCTGGCGGCGGGCGCAGCAACGGAGCTCCCGAACGACGGGACGGTCGAGTTGCGCGTCGTGCCCGGGCCGCACGCGGAGCGCTTCCATCCCGATGTGCTCGAGCGGGTCGCGGCGACCGTGTTCCGTGCGGCGAATGACAGCAACCGGGTGGGACTGCGGCTCCGTGCCGAGCCGGTCCCGGACTGGGGCGCGGCGGGCGGGGAGCTCGACTCGCAGCCGATGGTGAGGGGGGCGGTTCAGCTGCCGCCCGGCGGTGAACCCATAGTGCTCGGGCCCGACCACGCCACGCTCGGCGGCTATCCGGTGCCCGCGGTCGTCATCGCAGCCGACCACGGCCGGCTCGGCCAGTGCGGTCCCGGCACGGACGTCCGTCTCGTGCCGGTCGGGTTCGAGGTGGCGGCCGAGGCGCTCGCGGCCGAGCGGAGGGTGCTGGCCGGTGCCGTCGTGGGGCACTACCCCCTGGCGGCGGGCTGATCAGACCAGGAGCTTGACCGCCGTGCCGACGCCGATCACCACGACGACGGCCCGCAGGACGGGCACGGGCAGCACCAGCGCGAGCCGGGCGCCCACGTAGCCGCCGACGAGGGCGCCCAGCGCGAGCCAGCCCACCGCGGCCCAGACCAGCCCGCCGTGGATTATGAACACGACGGCGGCCACGCCGTTGACGACCATGGAGAGGATGGCGCGCATCCCGTTCGTGTGAGCGAGCGTGACGGGCAGGGCGAGGCCCAGGACCGCGAGGAACATGACCCCCATGGCGGCGCCGAAGTAGCCGCCGTAGACCGAGGCGGCGAACACCCCGGCGACCAGCAGGACGGGCCGCGTACGGGGATGGACCGAGTCCTTGTCGAGGGCACGCCGCAGGACGGGCTGGAGGCCGAACAGTACGGCCGCCCCCAGGACGAGCCAGGGCACGACGTCGTCGAAGGTCGCGGGGGACGTCGTGAGCAGGAGCAGCGCGCCGGCGATGCCGCCGGCCAGGGCGACCGGGGCGAGGCGGGCCAGGCGCCGGGCCTGATCGCCGATCTCGCGGCGGAAGGCGGTCGCCGAGCCGAGATAGCTGGGCCAGATGCCGATGGTGTTGGTGATGTTGGCGGTGAGCGCCGGGTAGCCCAGCGCCAGCAGGAGGGGGAAGGTGATCAGGCTGGCCCCGCCGGCCACCCCGTTGAAGATGCCGCCGACGAGCCCTCCGAGCAGGATCAACAGGGCGTGTGATGCAGGCATGCCGCGCCAGAGTACGGGACCGCCGCCGTTTCTCCGGTGTGCCTAGGGGGATGTGGTGCACGGCATCGGCACCCAACCGGGGTTTGGACCCCGAAATTGTTTCGCTGGAGGGCGAAAGGTTGGCCTGGGTGCCCCGTTTCATTCGCAAAGGACAGGAGGGTCGGCGCGTCTTTGCGCCGGCGGTAAAGGGGTAGAGGGAATGAAGGGTCGCATCCGGATCGCTGCTGTGGGTCTGGTCGTCATGACCGTGCTGACCGCACTGACTTCGACGGCCGGAGCGGCGACGACCGTCACCCAGTGGAACGTCACCGGCAACGGAGGCTTTGTGTCCCTGGATGTGTTGAACGCACTGCAACTCGCCGGCGGAGGCTCCGAGGCGGACGCCAGCAGCGGGCCGGTCGCCGAGGCCGAGGGCACCGGCCTGTGCGCGGACACCGCAGTGACCTCCAACCCGTGCCCGACCACCGCAGCGTCCTCCATGTCGGGCAACGCACTGCACTCGACGCAGGAGGCGGTGGCGCACGGCTCGGGCGTGACCGCCACGCCCACCGGGGCTAGCGGGTGCACGATCCCGCTGAACGCGGGGATCATCAACGTCGACGTCTCCTGCGGCACCGCCTCGGCCTCCGAGGACGCCAGCGGGAACCCGAGCGCGACGGGCACCGGGAGTCTCGCCAACGCGTCGGTCAGCCTCAGCCTGGCCGACGTGCTGCAGAACTTCATGGGCGTGGCGAACCTGTCCTCGCTCTCGGGGATCTGCTCGGGCGTCTCCGCGGCCAACAGCACCGGCGGCTCGAACTCCTCAGGCCTGGACCCGACGCTGACGAACCTGCTCGGGAGCGTGAACGGTCTGCTCGGAAGCGTCCCGCTCGTCGGTAGCAGCGTGGCGGCGGGCAGCGACTCCACCGGTGCCTGCTCCCTTCTCGGCGGGCTGCTCAACGGGCTGTCCGGCAGCAGCTCGGGCGCCGGGCTCGGGGTCCTCTCCGGGATCCTGAGCCAGCTGCTCGGCCTGGCCGGCGGCAACGCCGCGGCAATCGCCCCCCTGACGATCAACGTGGGCGGCTCGAGCACGTCGGTCAGCACGAACGGCAACGTGGTCACCGACTCGACCGAGCAGCGCGCGGTCGAGGTCAACCTGTTCGGCTTGGCCGACCTCCAGGTCGCCCCGACCACCGCCTCCGTCTCGCTCGACCGCAGCACGGGCGTGGTCACGCCCAGCTGCAACGCCGGCGCCCTGTCCTACTCGGTCGGCGCCGGGGCGCAGCAGTTCCTCAACCTGGGGCAACTGACCACGACGCTGAACCAACTCCTCGGCCAGCTCAGCTCGACGCTCGACCAGCTCACGGCGGCGCTCGCCTCGCTGATCGGCCAGTTGGTCAACTACAAGACGCCCGGCAACCTGTTGACCTGCCAGACATCGAGTCCCGGCACGACGTCCAGCGCCAACGTGGGCGTGTTGAACGTCGGCCTGCTGAGCGGGCTCATGGGCGGGATCGGCGTCAACGTCGGTGACGTCAGCGTCTCGGGCAGCGCCACCGCCGCCACGCCGGCGGTCACGGCGGCCCAGACCGTCCCGGCCACTCCGGCCGCGGCGCCGGCCACCGCCCCGGCGGTCGTGCCCAACGTCACCACCGTGCACACCGGCGAGTTCTGGTCCGGCAGCCTGCCGATCATCCTCCTGGCCGCGATGGGCCTCGCCGGCGCCTTGCTCATCGGCCGTCGCCGCATCCTGACGGTCGCACGTTCGATCAACCCCCTCACCCGTCGCCGGAGCGCTCAATGAAGCGCGCCGACGGATCCATCCCCTCGGATCCTGCGACGGGCCGCCACCGGGCCCGGCTCTCGGGACCTCCTCCGTTCCCCCTCCGGTCTCGGGGGCCGGCCCGGCGGCAGCCTCTGGGAACCATCACCACCGCCGACTAGGCGGCGCTCGAACATCGGCCGGGGTGATCCGCACGCCCGACCGACTGCCCGGAAGCGGCAGACGCAACAGAGACAACAGAACAGATCTTCGGAGGGTCTGGAGGGAGAAGCAGATGCAGCGGGAACCGGTGCTGCGGCCTGCTCGGGACGGGAAGGCGGATTCCCGTTCCGGGCAGAGGCAGCCGGCACACAACGGAGCGCCCCGCCGATGACGTCCTTCAAAGACGTCCGGCGCATGGGGGTCACCCTCGTCGGCATCATGCTGCTGTTCACAGCGATCTTCGGCGCCACGTACGCGCTCTCCCATCAGCTGCACCAGGACCACGCGGGCAACGTGCTCCTCGCGAGCCAGAAGGCGAACGTCGAGCGGGTCCAGCGACAGAGCCACGGGACGGCGTGCACGGTTTCGGACGTCAAAGAGGGACAGCTCGCCGGCATCTTGTCGATCCCGGCCATCCACCTCCAGGCGCCGGTCGAGGAGGGAACCGAGGATCCCGAGCTCAACGTCTCGGTCGGGCACGCGCCCGCATCGGTCTGGCCTGGCCTGGCGGGCACGTCGGTCTTCCTCGCGCACGACGTGAGCTACTTCGTCCACCTCAACGCGCTCAAGCCGGGGGACGCGATCACCTACGCCACGGCGTGCAACACCTGGAGGTACGAGGTGAGCGACCAGCAGGTCGTCGCGGCCGGCTCGGCCGTCCCCAACACGACGAACGCCACGATGGTGCTGGACACGTGCTGGCCCCCGAACGCGCTCTTCTTCACCTCGCAGCGCCTGCTCGTGCACGCCACCGAGGTCGGCACCGCGGCGAAGGGTGGGAGCCTCGACCCCGGCCGGGAATTCACCGACACGGTCCAGTCGACCGACTACACGACCTCGGCGCCGCCCCAGCTCCAGTCCCAGGGCCTCTCGCTCGACCAGAACTACGCGCCGATGGGGACCATGAACCTCGTGAAGGCGTCGGTGAGCTTCGCCCAGTCACCCGGGCCCCTTTCGCTCGAGGCGGCCGCCCTCGAGACCTACTTCGGAGGGCTCCATGCGGCGGACCAGCAGGACCCCGCCTTCTGGGGCGCGGTCGTCCCGGGCGTTCCCATGCCCG
>Ga0210390_10003840_pt1 | contig 12824 bp, 14 predicted proteins | sample IncBWH11OmetaG_FD_161050 | JGI IMG/M metagenome (GOLD analysis project Ga0210390, IMG submission 161050) | Forest soil microbial communities from Barre Woods Harvard Forest LTER site, Petersham, Massachusetts, United States - Inc-BW-H-11-O ...
GATGTCGAACCCGGCTCGCTCGCAGTCGGCGCGGGTATCGATCTTGGACCAGCGGTTGCGGGAACTGTGGATTTTGCGGGGAATCCGCGGATTCAGAACGGGCAGATCAATATTGGAGCGTACGAGCAGTAAGAATTTCGAGCCGTTAGAGCGTTTCTCATGATGGTCCAGCGTGCGCGTCCGCAGCGGACAGAAGCCGTGCCCTTCCGCTGGTTAGCCCATCTCGGCGGCTTTGGCAACGACGGCTAATTCCTTGACTCGACCTAGCGGCAGCTCTACCGTCACCCGTGCGCCGTGCGGCTGGACGTTTGCCAGCCGGATCTCGCCGTCGTGCTCTTTTACGATTCCGTAACAAATGCTCAGTCCGAGGCCGGTTCCTTTGCCGACCGGCTTGGTGGTGTAGAAGGGGTCGAGCGCGCGGTTCAAGTCGCGGAATCCGGGGCCGGTATCTTCCACTTCGACGATGGCGCGATTTGCACGGGCAAAAGCGCGCACCGTGATCCGCTTCGGACCGTCGGCATCCTCGACTGCATCGATAGCGTTGTTGACCAGGTTCAGCAGAATCTGCTTGAACTGGTCTTCGTCGACCGCGACCCGTGGAAGGTTGGAGCGAATGTCCGAGAGAATCTCCAGCCCCCGGGTGTGCGCGTAATATTCGCGGAGCGTGAGCACGTCTTTGACTACCGGAGCCAGGTCGACCGACTGACGATCCATGGTACTTTGCCGCGAAAATCGCAGCAGGTTTTCCACGATCTTCTTCATGCGGCGGCTCTCGTTGACCAGCTTATCCAGCTTGGCCCGGGCGGGGCCGGCCGGCACATCGTCGCTGAGTAGGTCGCCATAGCCCATTACGGCGGTGAGCGGATTATTCAATTCGTGGGCGACACCCGCCACCAACTGGCCCAAGGCCGCCAGTTTCTCCGAACGAATCAACTGGCTCTGCAATGATTTCAGCTCAAGAGCTACCGCAAGATCGGCAGCCAGAAGCTCGATTCGCGCCAGTTCGGCGGCCGTGACCGCTTCCACATCGCGGGGATCATCCAGCGCGATACAGCCGAGGTAACCGCCGCGCGCGGAACATAGGGGAATCAAGAGCTCGTCTCCCGTGTTCCAGTAAGGATTCGGATCGTAGTGCACCGAACTCTTCAGAGGATCGTATTTCGCAGCTTCGGCCTGCGAGAGCAGAAACGAATTCTGACCGATCTGGCGGCCGCGAGCGCAGAAATCCTTGATGTCGTCCGCGCTCCAGAGACGAGCTTTCTTCTCCAGTTCCGCCAATGCAACCGAGTCGATTCCGCTGGCTCCCGCCACCCGCAAACCGTGGTTTCCACTGTCGAGCTCGATGACGGCGAGACGGAAGTTGCTCACGTCGGTGATCGCCGAAGCGATTTCATTGCATAGCAAATCCACGGTTGCGCCACTCAGGAGCTGCGAGGTGATGGTCGAAAAGCGCTCCAGTTGATGATTGAGCGCACGTTCCTTGCGCTGCATGCTTTCGATGGACTCTGATTTGTCTTCGACGATTGCCAGAATCATGCCGAATGCAACAAACAGTTTGGGAGTATTCCAAAGCTCGGCGGGTATGTTCGCATGGGGCGCGAACTGATCGAGCAGCATTCCAATGGGAAACACCGCTCCCCAGCAGAAAAATCCCCCGGCAGCGGTCAGAATGCCGGGCGAAGCGCGCCAGTAGTTTCGGCAGAGGAAGACTCCGGGTAACGCGAAGCCCAGCCCCAAGAGGGCAGTCAAACCCTCATCAAAAGAGCCGTGCGACGCAGCCCGGATGGCCCAGAGAGCAATAGCTGAACCCACCAGCGCAAGCGAAACCGCGTATACCGAGATCTTCCGCACCCAAAAAAGAAAGAGAATGCCTCCGATGAAACACGCCAGCAGGCAAAGCACATAAGGCCAACGCAGGTGCAGATCGAAACTGGCCAGAAGCGCGTAGGCTACAGAAGGTATTCCGGTAATCAAGAGCAAGAGGTTTCTCTTGCGTCTATCTTCCGCGACGGCTGAAACCGAGACCACAAAGGCCACTGCCGAGGCTTGCAGCGAACCTAAATCGAGCGCCAGAAGATATGGGTTGATGTCTCCGGTTGCCGGCTCCAGCATCTGCGCGACAAAGTGCGTAAAGATGAGGAACCAGGCCACCATCCACAATTGCAAACGCGACGAGTGGCTGTGACGCTTCAGCGCCAGAAAAATACCTACCAACACGGCCACCGTGACTACGGTTGGAATCTTCTCAAGCAGGGTCATAAGATTAAGGAGACTGACACTCACAGTATGTCAATTTGCCAAAAGAACCAAGCGCCTGACGGTTACCAAGGTAACCAGGGTCATAAATCAGCCGATTATCAGAAAAGATTGCAACTTTCACGGTGAATTCGGGGTTTATACCTTCTGATTGCGATTCCATGTGGTTACGGGTCTTTACTTTTCTTTACATGCTGGCGACGATGACTCGTGCTTCAATAATGGTTAGACCCGGGAAAAACTGCGTGTGATCGCGGCAGAGAGGGATTCAGAATCCGCAAGGCTCTCTGAAACCAACTCAAGCGGCAGGAATCACATCCAAATCTCTAGAAAACCTTTCGGAGAAGAACTTGAAAAAACTAAGCTTGGTTGTCTCTTTCTTTGTATTCTGCCTTTTCGTAGGATCCGCTGTCGGGCAACAAATCGATGTAGCTTTTGGGGTGGGCACGCTCACGTCGGGAGCAGCAAAGTCCTCGGGAGGGTTCTTGTACCCGACCATGGGAGGCGGCGCGTATCCCAGTTTCAGTGGAGATTTCCTTATCTTCCATCGCGTGGGAGTTGAAGGCGACATAGCCTGGAGGGCAAGCCAGAATTTGTACGGAGGCTCGCAGCCCGTCCGTCCGATCCTATACACGTTCAACGCTATCTGGGTTCCGAAGATTACCAAGAACATTACAGCTGAGGTATTGGGCGGAATCGGGGGCGAGGATCTCCGATTTTATGGAGCCATTAACTATAACCCGTTCTCGGGCTACACCAATTACACCAGCAGTAATCACTTCATGGGAGATTTTGGAGGCGGCATCCGAGCGTACTTCTGGCGCAACGCGTTCATTCGCCCGGAAGTGCGATTGTACCTGATTAATAACAATGTTGAATTCAGCTCAGACTATGCAGCCCGGTATAGTGTTTCGCTCGGCTACAGCTTCGGCCGACGATAGTTGCAGCGGGTTGTCATGAGGACCTGAGGTGAGGTGGGACGCAGCTCGATGCTGCGTTTGATGAGAGCGTGCCTCGCGAACGTTGGCAGGATTTGACCCGGCTAAGCGAGGCCAGGCCGCGTCTTGACGTATGCCAACACAAACAGAAAACCAAGCAGTAAGTCAGCTCCTGCAAAAACCATGTCAGACCGATGCATACGTCCTTGCAGGACCAGGACAACTACAGCCGCGCCGTAACTGAATTTTTCGAGCACCGAAGGGATCATTAGCGGTCGATGGCGCGCCGGGTCCCGGGCGATGAAGAAAAACGTAATCTGCCATGCCAACGCCGCTCCCACGAATCCGTAGAAGAATCCGGGATGTGTGATGGGTGGCGGATCATTCCGGCCGATCAGATCAAACATGAAGTAGAGCGGAGTTAGCGTCAGCACGCCCCAAATGCTCGCGATCCAAAACACGATCTTCGCAAATCTCATTGCTGCCCCCTGAATCGTCGCGAATCCCGACAATTCTAAAGGAAGGCTGTTCCCAGATGTGCAGCAGGGGCGTTAGTCCGCCGATTCCGCAAGCCACTTGAGATACCCGGGGCTGCCGTCGTCGATCGAGATCGACAAACATTCCGGCAACTCATAAGAGTGCATTTCGAGGATGGCATCGCGCACTGGCTCAAAAGCGGCAGCGGTTTTGATCCAGAGCAACCATTCCTCAGCCTCTTCCACTTTGCCTTTCCACCGGTAAATCGACACAATCTTAGGGACAATGTTGACGCAGGCGGCAAGCTTGCGCTCGATCAATCCTTCGGCAATCCGGCGGGCCTCGTCGACGGATCCCGCGGTAGTCATGACGATTCTTTTATCGGTCATATGAAATCAGCCTTCAGCAGTTTGATTATGCACAGCTAGATTTCGGCGCATCAAAGATTGGCAGCTGCAATTGTAACGCCCGGCGCTAGAGGGGCTGTTGTTGCCAGAGGATGGCGAACAGGCAAATCGCTGGGCCGACAATTGCGCCAGCTATTTGTCAAAGTTGGTTCCTTTTATCCCCAGCGAGGAAACTTCCGCTTGACGCAGGAGGTAAAGCGAAGTTCACTGGGAAATTGGGGTAGAATCCTCGCGACTTCTTCGGCCGCAAGGTGAACGAAGTGGTGTGCGCGGGCGGTCAAACGATGGATCTTCGAGTAGGGCGACTGCCTAAAACTCGGGTTTTGCAACGGCCGGAAGATAGCTTGCGGACGTTGGTGGAGCGTGCTCCGCAAGCCGAGGCATGGGCGGATCAAAGCATGGAGAGACTTCGCCCCACGCTGACCTTGCTCTATCGTCTGCGTCGCCGTCTGGCCACGGGCGCGGTGGCCGTGCTCACAGTATGGCTGTTTGCGCACGTGATGTTTGGCGCGAACGGCATGGTAGTTTACCGGCAGAAGAAGGCAGAGTATCAAAGCCTGCAAAAGAAGATCGACGAATTACAAAAAGAAAACGACCGTTACACCCAACAGGTGAAGTCGCTGCAGGCCTCGGACCCGGGCACAATCGAGAAAGAAGCTCGGGAGCAGTTGCACTATGCGCGTCCGGGCGAGGTGGTCTATGTCTCGCCTCCGCCAGTGCAACCCGCGAGCCGAGAAACCAACGCCGCGCAGAAGTAAGTCAGGCCTTTTGGCAGTTTTTGTCACCATTCATCTGTGGTATATTTTCATCAATATTGCTTTGATAACTACAAAACGGGCATCCAATTGTAGGGCTTCCGCCTTGTTTTAGCTTGCCCGTGCGCAGCGGTAAATGAGGGGCAAGGCGAATTGGTTCCAAAAATCTGCGGGTTGACCGCTAAAAGGGGGGGGCATGAAAAAAGTATTGATGAGTTGCGCTGCTGTCTCAGTTTTGTTCTTCATGGTTGCGATAGCCTCGGCGGCAGATAAGACGACCGTGAATGGCTATGTGACCGATTCCATGTGCGGCGCAAAAGGCGCTAATGCCGGCCACGCCGCTTGCATGACCAAATGTCTCGGAAAGGGCGCGAAGGCGGTGATCGTCACCGATGGCGACCAGAAGATCGTGAACGTCGACAACCCGGATGTACTCAAGGGACATGAAGGACATCACGTGGCCGTCACGGGAGCGGTGACCGGAGACTCGATCCACGTCGACAGCGTAAAGATGCTCTGATTTGTTAAAACAGAATCGAGAGGGCGGCTTGGAGTCGCCCTTTTGTTTTGATTCAAACGCGCGCGGCTCGGCAGGCTGAGCCGAGGTTTCTATGAAAAAGTTGCTGCTTCTTCTTGCCCTTCTTTCATTATTGCTCTTCTTGAATGGCTTGGTTCAAATCGGCCAGGCCGCCACAGCGACAGTATCTGGATATATCAGCTGTTCCTCAGCTTCTCAGGACGCGCTCCCAACTGATGGGGACGCAGTGAGGAAGTGCCTCGATAAAGGCGGGAAGACCGTGATTGTCCTTGACGACACTCACCAGCCGCTGACCATCGACAATCCCAACACGGTGAAGGGACAGGAAGGCCATCGCGTTTTGCTGACTGGCGATATTAACGCTGGAACGATCCACGTCTACAGCGTGAGAATTATTTAATTCTCGGGGATTAACACGCCAGCCGGTCACCGCACAACGCCTTCCAAGGGTGAACTGGCAGTCGCGTACAGCTTCTTAGGCATGCGTCCGGCGAGATAGGCCTGGCGTCCCGCAAGCACGGCGTGTTTCATGGCCTCCGCCATCTGCACCGCGTCCTGAGCCCCGGCGATGCCGGTATTCATCAAAACAGCGTCCGCGCCCAGTTCCATCGCAATCACGGCATCCGAAGCTGTGCCTACGCCGGCATCGAGAATCAACGGCACGCCGGTAATCATCTCTCGCAGGATTCGGATATGGGCCGCGTTCTGAATCCCCAGGCCGCTGCCGATGGGCGCTCCCAACGGCATAATCGCGCTGGCGCCAGCATCGAGCAGGCGCTTGGCAAACACGATGTCGTCCGAGGTGTAGGGCAGAACCGTGAAACCTTCCTTCACCAAAACCCTGGTTGCTTCGAGCGTGGCCTGCACATCGGGGTAAAGCGTTGCCTGATCGCCGATGACTTCGAGTTTCACCCAGTCCGACAGCCCGACCTCGCGCCCGAGGCGCGCCGCCCGAATGGCTTCATCCGCGTTATAGCAGCCTGCCGTGTTGGGTAGCAGAAAATATTTCTTGGCGTCGATGTAGTCGAGCAGCGATTCCTTGCTGCGGTCAAGATTCACCCGGCGTACCGCGACCGTCACCATCTCCGCGCCGCTAGCTTCCAGCGCCCTTGCAGTTTCCTGAAATGACTTGTATTTTCCCGTGCCCACAATGAGTCGAGAGCGGAACTCGCGGCCAGCAATGATCAATGGGTCCGTCATGCGTCTATTGTAACCAAACCGGAAACTGAAGTTTGGTTTTCAGGCCGGTCTTCATGGAATTTACTGTGGATCGGGCGGTAATCCAGCAGCCGCGGTGGTCCCATGAGTTGGCGGTGGACTATTTTGGTTTGGTTGGAGCTATCTGGCGGCCGCACGGGCGTGGACTCCCGCGCCTACATTGCGGACAAAGCTTGATCGAGGTCCGCGATGATGTCTTCCACGTTCTCGATGCCCACTGAAATTCTGACCATGCCGTCGGTAATGCCGATTTCTTTTCTTACTTTCGCTCCGACTGCCCCGTGGGTCATGGTTGCGGGGTGTGAAATCAGGGTTTCCACGCCACCGAGGGATTCGGCGAGCGAGCAGACGCGAACCTTTCTGAGCATCTTGTTGGCGTTCGAGAGCGAGCCGGTCTCGAACGAAATCATGGAACCGAAGCCGGTCATCTGTTTCTGCGCGAGTTCGTACTGGGGATGATCAGGTAAGCCGGGATAGAAGACCTTTTTCACTTTCCTATGCCGGGCCAGGAATTCCGCGACGAGACGGCCGCTGCGATCGTGCTGCTCCATTCGCACCGCCAGCGTCTTCACCCCGCGCAGCACCAGCCAGCACTCGAAGGGGGAAAGAATCGCTCCGGTGACTTTCTGTATGAATCCCAGTTGCTCGGCCTGTTCGGGTCTGGTGCAAACCACGACGCCTCCGAGACCGTCGCTGTGGCCGTTGAGAAATTTCGTGGTCGAATGCACGACCATGTCCGCGCCCAGCGCAATGGGCTGCTGGAAATATGGCGACAGGAAAGTGTTGTCGACCACTAGTTCCACTTTCTTGCGGCGGCAAACTTTGCTGATGGCCTCAAGATCGGCGAGAGCCATCAGCGGATTGGTGGGCGTCTCAACGTACACCATGCGCGTCTTCTTTCGAATGGCGCGCTCGACATTTCTGACGTCGGCGGTATCGACGTAGGTGAATTCAATGCCGTACCCGGCGAGCACCTGGTTGAAGAGGCGCGGCGTTCCTCCGTAGAGATTGTTGCCGCAAACTACGTGGTCGCCTGATTTGTACATCGTGCACAGAGCAGTGATAGCAGCCATTCCGCTGGCGAAGACACGGGAAGCAACTCCACCTTCGAGGGCGGCGAGATTTTTTTCCAGACGCGTGCGCGTGGGGTTGGAGACTCGGGCGTACTCGTATCCTTTGTTCTTGCCGATCTCCTGCTGGACATAGGTCGAGGTCGGATGAATGGGGGCGGAGACGGCGCCGCTTTCGAGGTCGGGCTCTTGGCCGACGTGGATGGCGCGAGTGGCAAAACCGCGGAGCTTGTTTTTCTTCATGATTTGGGTCAGCAGTCAGTCCCGTTTGATGGAGGACGGGCGTCTCGCCCGGCCAGCCGGGCGTGGACACCCGGCCTCATTAGAGGGATCAAATCCCACCTTCAAAAATCTTTTTCGAGAGATAGCGTTCGGCTGAATCCGGAATCAGGGTGACGACGCGCTTTCCCGGGCCCAAACGACGCGCGATCTGCACCGATGCGAAAACATTCGCCCCGCCGCTCGAGCCCGCCAGCACGCCTTCGCGTGCGGCCAACTCCTTCACCATGCCGAAGGCTTCAACATCGTTGGCGACCATGACTTCGTCGCACACCGCGGCGTCGAAAGTCTTGGGGATGAAGCTCGATCCGATCCCTTCCACCTTATGAGGGCCGGCCTGTCCGCCTCCAAGCACCGAGCCCTGTGTGGTCACGGCCACAGCCAGTACTTTGGGCAGATGCTCCTTGAGGTAGCGGGCGACGCCGGTAAAAGTGCCGGCGGTTCCGGCGCCGATTACGACGGCGTCGATCTTTCCTTCCATTTGGTCGAAGATTTCACGGGCAGTAGTTTCGTAGTGATAATCGGGATTGGCGAGATTTTCGAACTGCGCGGCCATGAATGCGTTGGGATCGTGTGAGGCCAGCTCTTTGGCTCGATCGATCGCTCCTTGCATGCCCTCGGCGTCGGGGGTGCGGGTCACCTCGGCGCCGAGGGCCCGCATGATCATGACTTTTTCCTCCGAAAATGTCTCGGGGACAAACAGTGCGACCTTATAGCCGCGATTCACTCCAATCAGCGCCAGCCCGATCCCGGTATTCCCCGCCGTCGCTTCGACGATGGTTCCACCAGGCTTGAGTCGACCCTGGGCTTCGGCTCGGCCAATGATTCCGATGGCGGCGCGATCCTTCACGCTTCCGCCGGGATTCAGGTACTCCAGCTTGGCGAACACGTCGGCCGAACCTGGAGGCGCAATTCGCTTCAGCTTGAGGATGGGAGTCCCGCCAACGAGTTCGGTGATATCGTCAGCGACCTGCAGGTGAGAGCGCTCAATGGTTGTCTTCTGCACTCTACAGGGTACGGAAGCGGCGCTTGGGCGTCAATCGCACCAAAGGGGTGGGCGGTTCGTGTTCATGAGCTGGGCGGTCAAAGTGCAAATTCGTTCACACTTGGGACATCTCCCAATCGATAGCAGAATTTTCGTGACAGTCGAGAGAACACGGAGGATAATGTTTGCCTTCGCGAAGGGGTTCTTATGAAGCGGCACTTCCGACCTTCACCTGGAAGGATGTCCGGGTCAATCCATCAACAGCTCAATATGTATGCGCTTGCGGCGAGTGCAGCTGGAGTGAGTTTGTTGGCGTTGGCGCAGCCCGCCGGAGCGAAGATTGTTTACACACCGGCAAATGTGAAAATCAGTTTTGGTCAGATGGTGCCGCTCGATGTCAACCACGACGGAGTCAACGATTTCTTTTTTTCGAATAAGAGTTTCTCCGCTGCAACCTTCCTCAGCTATCTGGATGTGGGCGGATTGATCAGGGGAAACGCAGTTGTCCTGCAGGTCAGCGGCGGCGAAAATCTCGGGGCCGCCGACCTTAAAGCAGGAGTGAGGGTAGGGCCAAAGACGCATTTTTCGCACTCTTCCGCTCCTGCCATGGCGAGATTTTGTACCCATCCCGGTAGTGGCACATGCCCGACGTTCTTCGGCCCATGGGCTCACGATGGCCGGGGAGTCAAGAACAGGTATGTAGGGCTAAAATTCGCGATCAACGGCCAGGTGCATTACGGTTGGGCGCGACTGAGTGTCTCTATTGGCGCGGGGGGACACGACAGCATCGTGGGCCATTTGACGGGTTATGCTTACGAGACGATTGCGAATAAGCCGATCATCACTGGCCAAACCAACGGACGAGACAAGGCCGATAACAACGTTGAAGCGCTGAATCGCGCATCTGTTGCCACGCCCGCCCCCAAACCCGCCACGCTGGCGTTGTTGGCGATTGGAGCACCGGCCTTTTCGGCCCGTCGGCGAGAGAACTCGGCAATCGCTATGCAGTGAAAAATAAAAGTAAGTTCGAAGGAGATTCTATGAAAAGGCTTTTACGGCGCGCCAGGACAGTGGCCCAGCTGTCCAACTCAATCAACCGACACCTCAACCTGTACACGCTTACGGCGGCTGCGGCAGGCGTAGGCATCATGGCATTGGCTCAACCAGTCCAGGCCAAAATTGTTTACACCCCGGCTAACGAGAAGTTCCCGGTGACCCTTGATCTCAACCACGACGGGATCGGAGATTTCGCACTGGCTCTTGGCGACCGCGCCGACAGTCAAGATGTATGGGGATTCGCGTGGGCTTATGCGCCACGTTCTAATCCGTCGAACGAAATCGTTGCAACCGCTAAGGGCGGTTATGAGCCGGCAGTTGCACTCCGTGCCGGAGAACGAATCGGGCCCGGCAGGCTGTTTGGCAACGGAGACATCCTGGTGGAACACTTATCTCACTTCGGTAAGGGCTCCAGTTACACAAAGTGGTTTGACCAATGGGGGAACGGAGGCAAGGGCCTCAAGAACCGCTATCTCGGCCTGAAATTCATGATCAAGGGCAAGGTCCACTACGGCTGGGCGCGGGTTACGGTGACCACGAGCGGCAATAACTTCACTGCCACTTTGACCGGCTATGCTTACGAGACCATCCCCAATAAATCGATCATCGCGGGAAAAACGAAGGGAAAAGATGACGAGAGCGTCGCGTCTGTTGCTGCGCCCAGCCCAGCATCACAAACACTCGGTATGCTGGCTCTCGGTGCGCCAGGCGTCCCGCTGTGGCGGAAGGAGTCGTTGGCCGCTACGCAGTGAAGGAATCAAAATTCTCGCGACAGTCGAGGATGCCGCGAAGATACTGGCGTTGTGACCATGAAGGGAGCCTTTATGAAACGTTCCTCCGGGCCCTGTAAGGCCCCTTCCAAATTTTCCGAGTCACTTCATCAACAACTCAATATGTACGCGCTTGCGGCCAGCGCGGCGGGCGTGGGAGTGTTGGCGCTGACGCAGCCGGCTGAGGCCAAGATTGTCCACAAGCGCCTCCATGTGACAATTGGCAGTTACGAACTCAGCCCTGCTGGCGGATTGGTGGCGCCCTTCGGGATCTTTCAAGCGAACTCTGCGTGGTCAACGTATGTGTGGTGGGCTCGCGTGAGCTTTAACCCAGGGACTGCGGGAGCAGAGTTCGTGCGTGCCCCAGGGAGCAGTTGGAGCGTCGCCGCGCTACCAGAAGGTGCTGTTATCGACCACAAGGCACGGTGGGGAGGCTATCGCGGACTGGTAGCGACGTACGGGCCCGCTGGCGGGGGCACATTCAAACATCACCGAGGCGGCTTTCAGTTCGGACACCCGGCGTTCGTTGGATTCAAATTCCTGATCGAGGGAAAGCCTCACTACGGCTGGGCGCGCCTTACGGCTCACGTGGTGAAGTTTCCTAAGGAGACATTAGTCAGTGCCGTTCTGACCGGCTACGCCTACGAGACCGTCCCCAATAAATCGATCATCGCGGGAGCGACGAAGGGGCCGGATGAGATCGACACGGTCGGTCAAATGAGTCCTGCATCTCCAACCGCGCCCATTCCTGGATCCGCCACGCTCGGCATGCTGGCGATGGGATCTCCCGGCCTTTCCATCTGGCGACGGAAGGAATCAGCATTGCCCGCGCAATGAATTGCCGCAGTTCCCAAAGATCCCAAAGATTAAAGATATGTGCTCCGTGGGTAGAGACGCAGCTAGCTACGTCCCTACAGGATGAGGCGGCAGGCTTATTGCGAAGTGTGTTCTTCTCCGGGATAGTAACCGCTACGCGTCCGGACCACGAGCTTGCCGTATCCTTTGGCCTTCGCTTCCACGCGGATGGCCCGGTAGCCGCCAACGCTCTTCGGGGTCGTGGGCTTGTATCCGATGGTGTATTGGTTGCGGATGTCGTGCGCAACGGTGCGGCTGATCTCGTCGACTTCATCCAGCGTGCGGGGAAAGAAACTGATTCCTCCGGTTCGCTGCGCGATGGTTTCCAGCGCACGACGGGCACGGCGGGCTTTCTCTTCGCCCAGCAAGCCTATGGCGTACACGGTCGGACCGTTCTCTTCTTGCAGGCGGCGAACCGTTTGCTCTAAGGAATTCCGGCTGGCATTGTCTTCTCCATCGGTCACCACGAACAGAACTTTCTTTTGTAATCGAGCCTCCTTCAGATGAATGGCGGAGGCCAGGACGGCGTCATAAAGGGCCGTGCCTCCTCGGGCTTCAACTTTCTCCAGAGCCTCTCGCAATTTCTTGATATCGCTGGTGAACTCCTGATCGAGGTAGTACTCGTCATTGAAGTTCACCACAAAAACTTGGTCTTGAGGATTGCTGGAGCGCACCAGGTTCAGCGCAGCCTTATTCACTTTGTCACGCTTCTCGCGCATGGAGCCTGAGTTGTCGATCACGATCCCCATGGCTACGGGGACATCCTCATGCCGAAAGGAAGTCAGGGTCTGCTGCTGATTGTTCTCGAAGACGGTAAAGGCGCCCTTGTCCAGGTCCGTGACCAAGTGATGGTTCTTGTCGTCGATGACGGTCGCGTGAACTACGACTTCTTCGACTTCCTTCTTGAAGACAAAAACTCCGCTGTCGCTGGAATCTTGCTTTTGGTCCTTGGTTTGTTCACTCTTGGTTTGTTCACTCTTGGGTTGTCCAGTGTCGGTTTGCTGAGTCCCGGCCGGTTGAGCCGGACTCGGCTGAGCTTGGTTTGGTTGGCTTTTCGGAGTCTCAGTTTTTTGGTTTTGGGGTTGGGGATCTTGATTTTGAGCTTGCGGAGGATTCGCTGGGGCCGGTACTTGGGCTGCCGCTGGCTGGTGCCTGCATGCTATAGCGATGAAAAAAAGAACAATCAGCACAGCCGGAACACGACTATTCCGAAGGAGCAT